>ERZ1292625.2641-Hain-H41-01um-R1-2641-length-16109-cov-5_pt1 | contig 16109 bp, 41 predicted proteins | sample MGYA00564400_ERZ1292625 | MGnify/ENA primary metagenome ERZ1292625 (study PRJEB36523, sample SAMEA6512639) | groundwater metagenome | collected 2019-01-08 | study: AquaDiva: Metagenomics assemblies of 32 groundwater samples | reverse complement strand
AGTTATTAGTATTTTTACCTTCCATCCAATTTGCATATCCGTAATCTCAACCAACTGTATAGATTTTTCTCATATTATTAATCACATCTACAAAAAATTATGGCTTGTTTAGATTTATTATTTAACTCATAATCATCCCCCCATAAACTTCTTCTATAGAATTAGAAAAGTTTATATCCTCATGGTGATTATCCATTTCTGGAATATTAACGACATCGACACAATCCAAAGAAATACAATCCCTATCACGACTAAGAACAAATGCATCATCAGCCATATTTTTGATAATTTCTTTTAATTGTCCAACGGTTAGGAACGATCCCATTTTGTGTTTTTTCATATCTTATTATTTGTTTGATTTTTACTGAACTATTTCTAATTCTAAAGCATCAAATATATTATCCATAATTAATGGATAAACCATCATGTCATTCGGGTCCAATTTATACCAAATAAATGAGTTATCTTTATGGTTTTTATGAGAATCCCAATAACATATATTCCCAGTTTTGGGATTAATAAATTTCATGTTTTTTAAAGAATATTTTACGGGTAATTCTTTAAGTTTCATAGTTTTAATTTACTATTTCTAATTCTAAGACATCTTGCAAATCATCTAAAAATAACGGAAAAACTTCATTGGAATTTTTAGGATCTTTTTTATACCAAATTCCACTATTCCATTGAGATTCTAAATAGCACGCTTCTTTTGTTATCGGATGTTGAAATTTTATATTTCGTAGGTTTTTATTTTTAGGTAAGTCTTTTATTTTCATAGGATTATCTATTTATATAGGATTAGCTATTTAAAATATAATTAAACTTTTTATCCAGTAACTTCTTTAAATTATCTCTAAAAAATGAAATAATATAAGGAGCATCAAGACTAACAGCACTATTACATTCGAGGAAATAGTACTCTCCATCTTTTTCTAAAATATCAAAACCGCCAAAATCTAATTGCAATTTATTTTTCGCTAATAAGACTTGTTCTTTTAGTATATTAGGAATGTTATTAATTTTTTGATACGGCCACAAAGATCTAACTGGATATATTTCAGATAATCTTTTTTGTGAATTAGTTACTCTTTTAACCATTAATAAGTCATTATCAATAAAAAAAACTCTATATTCTGTATCGGTTTTTATATACCTAGTGGCATAATGACCTTTTTCAACATAAAATCCACCATTTATAACAGAGAAACCATTACCGCCAGTGTGAATAACAGACCTATAAACAATTAATTCTTCATTAGGAACAAATTCTTCTTTTATCCATATTTTAGGAGTTTTAACAACTTCATTAAGGAGTTTTAGAGATTTATCTTTACTACAATTTAATGTAATTTTTACCCCTGGATTTAAAACATTTTTGAATTCTTTATAATTACCATTATTATCACAAAGCATTCGTGAGTTTCCCCATCTAATTACAACAGAGTTATCAAAATCTTTAACTTTATTATAAGCAAATGAAGAAGTAGTATATGTCGGAAATTGGAGCCTGCGAGCAGAATCGAATTCCTCTTTAGTAGACAAAACTAATATTTTGTCCATAGAAGTATTTAGAAATGATTATTTTAGATTAAAAATCCAGCGCCAGAGTTGAAATCTTTAGGTGGAGTTTCATGAATCCGAAGGTTTTTCTCTTTTTGAGCTTCCCCGGATAAATATTCTATCCACCATGCGAGTCTTTTTGCGCGTTTCTTATCTTTTTTTGAAAGACCATTAAAATTGATTATTTTATCATTTTGTTCTGAAATTTTCCTTTTATACAATTCAGGTAATTTATCAAAATCTTTATTATTATGGATAGGTAAATGACAAGACGGGATTTCTTGCCAACCTTCGCTTTCACTTAAACCAACACAATAATGACCACTACCTTGAAAATACCCTTTTTCATATTTCCAATAAATATTTGAGTAAAGGATTCCATCTTCCTCTGTAAAATCCCCATAATACCAGAATCTTTTTGATGTTTCTTCTGGGTCTTCATCTATTCTTGAACCAAGATAAACAAATCTCCCCTTTTCACTAGATACTTTAGATAGAAATCTAGTATTATTTTTGGATACTATCATTGCTATTGCTCTAGAATCTGACATTATTTCATCTGGTTCTTCTAATCCGGAAGCTGCCAAAAGTAATTTCCATGAATGTATATGCCCATTATGGACTAAAAGTTTATCACATTCCCCTTCTAATCTTAATTCTGATGTTGGAGTAACTTCAAAGGGGTGACAAAGCAATTTATTTGTTCCACCTATACTAGCAGATCTAAAATGAATTACAAATGGAAAATTCAAATTTTGAATTAAATCATAAACTTCTTTATGACTTTGTATTCCCTTTTTGTATTGACCCATGTTATTTTCATTCAACCACATGATACCAGCACCATCTTTATTTGTTCTTTCGCATTTTTCCAAAATTTTGGTGTTAGGTCGATTTTTGGTACACAATAATATTACGCACATATTTTTAGTTTTTTTTATTTTTTTTATAGGTTTATTTAAAAAACAACTTCGCTACTATCATTAGTATACTCTTTAAAGCCTTTAGTGACTTTAAATAAATTAAATCCACCGAATTTGATTACTTTTATTTTTTCTAAGTTTTCATCTAATATTTCTTCAGAATTAGATAAAACCTCATTTGGAGGGTTTTTTTTTAAATAGTCTTCCACATGGGTTAAAAGAGCAATAACGGCTGATTTAGCTGTTTCTGGTTCAGAAAAAGTTGGAAATAATCTACATTCAATGGTTTTATGCAGAGAATAACAAAAATTTAAATGAGAATATCTATCTTCTTGTTTTTGTTTTAAAAAAACTTGTTTATCAGCATTAAAAACATTACGAGTAAATCTATTTTTATTTTCTAAACGCCCCCAAAATAGTTTATTTTTACAAGGATATTCATTACCCCATTGAATTATCTTTGCTATAAATTCGTCATAAAACTTTTTATCCATACAGGTTATATAAGAATTGATATTTTTTAAACTAAAATGGACATGAAACCCACAACATTCTGGACCTTCGATGGGCCAAAATTTATCCATAAATACAAAAAGCTCATCCATCGTACTAAATGGTTGACTTATTAGTTCCCCCAAAGCTTTTACTTCCGGCGTAAAGGCAGCCGCTTTAATAGACATATCAGGACTTAAATTATAATCTATGTGGTTCCAAGAAGCCCACCCGCCTTCAATTTCTACCCCAACCTTATCAATAAATTGAAATTCCATAATATTATTTATGTTTTTTATTAAACTACAGGACAATTTCTTCAATTATTTCTTCTTCAATCGGTTCTTCATCTTTCAATCTTTCATTAAAAGAATTAAGAAAACTAGTCTTTATTTGAACTGGGGTAGAACGTATATAATCTAAAGCTTTCACAAATCTTTTAACTGGCAAATTCAATAAATACTCCCAGGCAGCATCATTTGAATATTTTATTCCAGTGATATTTTTGAATCTTGGCCCCAAATCTGTCCAAATCGCAGCATCAAAATTATTTTGATTATTCCATTCTATTATTTTAGATACAATATTTGGATGCCTACTAGATTTGATACTATTTGTTCTATTTGTATTATTTACCCATCCAATAAAATCAGAAGTGTATAATTTTTCTCTTTTTCTTAAATCTTCTACTGCTTTTTCCAGATTATTTTGTCTACTTACTGTATAGAAAGTTTTATTTTGAGTGCCTCTTTTTTCATCAATAACCAAGGTTAAACGACCATCTTTAGAAATTCTTGAAAATTCTAATGGTAATTCTGGACCGTTTTCATTAAAAATATCCATTTCAACTGGTAAATCTTTTAAATTACGAACTAAAGATCCGTATCCAATTATTGCTACTTTCATAGTTTTATTATTTTTTGTTTATTGTGGTTTTACAAAACATTTAATTTTTGATTCAGAAACAATTCTTATATGTCCACCGTTATCAAAATAAATGACAGCACAATTTTCATTTAATTGTCTAAAATCGCTTTTATATCCAGGATCAACTCTATCTTAAAATTCTAACAAATGTTCTCTATCTTCTTCATTCATATTATCTGTTATTTGAACCATTGTATTTGAAAGATATGAATCTATAAATGTTTTTAATATTTTCATAATATTATTTGTTTATTAAGTTAATTATTTTTAATCATGTGTTTCATTTTCAATTGTTTTACTATTAATTTCGATAGTATGATTAATTGGTTTACAATAAGTAAGATAGAGAATTTTTACTTGTTCCTTAAATTTTTTTATCCAATCTACTGTTTTTTCGTTTGAAATTGGAAGAAATCCAAATTTAAATGTCACCACTTCGTTATTATTTAAATTTTCAGCTAATAGTATATTTAAATTAGGAAACCCACCGTATTCAAAAACATTTTGCGACCAAAAGTATCCAGGAACACCTTCTATTTCTTGTTGCTTTGGCTTAAAACATTTTACACCACCAATTTTAATTGTTGCATCATCTTTATTTGAAAGAAAGTGCCAATTAGTATTACTTTGTAATTCTATTTGGAGACCAACTTTATTATCTCGGTAAAATCTTATTTTACATACCGATTTTCCATCAATAGTTTTTGATGCTTCCGCAACTTCTGGTTCGTTTGGCATAATATTATTTTTCTTTTTTCGTTGGTTTATTTTCACAATTCATTGTAAGTATATTATAATAAATAACTTAGGAAATGTCAATAATTATTTTTACTTAAAATATTAACTTTTCCAAGGTTTAGGATTTTGGATTTGAAATCCCCAAAGATTATGAATTTTGAGATATTTAAATTTTCTAGCGTACTTACTTTCACCAGACGCATCTTTCATTTCTTGTTTTTTTCTAGATTTTTTATCTAGAATATCTTTTTGGCGGCGTTTACCTTTTGCCATAATATTATTTAAGTTTATTTCCAAGATTCGAAATCACTAGGAACAAATATTCCAAGCCTACTATGTAATCCTTTGCATAATAGGATTTTATTTTTTCCATAATGACTCATTTCTAATCCAGATTCGTACCCTAAGATTTTTAAATCTTTAAATGGAATACTTTTTATAATATTAAAGGCTCTTTTTGTTCTTTTATAGATATTCATAAAATTAAATAGTTATTTCTCGTCTACAAACAGTGCAACGATATTTTGTCTTTTTTGAATCGGCTGATTTACATGGATTAAAAACTCTATTATTTTTTCCATATTTAGAGTCTTGATATTCATGAGAACAAACACACTCAAGAATCTTACAGCCTACGTATTTTGAACCGTCACTAGATGATATGTTTGGCATAATATTATTTTTCTTTTTTCGTTGGTTTATTTTCACAATTCATTGTAAGTATATTATAATAAATAACTTAGGAAATGTCAATAATTATTTTTACTATCATTGACAAATTTTACTTTGTCACCGAATTTAATTGGGTTAACTGGTTTTATAATATCTTGCATAATCATTACATTCCAAAATTCTTTGGATCTCCAAAATGTCGAGAGATTTTATTTTCAACTTCAACAATTTTATAATTTTTAGGACTACCATCAAACATTGGATTTATTAATTCGTCATTATTATAGAATATTCTTTTTCCTTCGGAAAATGCTTTAATAAAAGGTATCATCTCTTTAGAATAGGAATAACCTAAATCTTTTAGACCATAGAATTGAATAAAATGAATGGCGCCTTCTCTTGTCATAATTTTACATTCCAAAATTTTCTGGTAAACCGAATTGTCTAGGTTTATATTCTTCTTCTATCCAATAACCTGTAACATCATTACTAAAACTTAGACCATTACCAATATTAGTTCTGGTAGATTTCCATGCTCCATTACAACATCTATATTTAATATATTTTCCTTCTGAATAAGCTTTAATAATAGGAAGTTTTACATCAAAATCTGTTATAGAATTTTTTAGTTCTTCTATATTGCCATTTTCAAACATTTTTTTATAATCTTCAGGAAACATAGGAAGTATAATTATTTTTCAAAAATGAATTCAAATCCGCATTTTTGACATTTCAAATGATAATGCGGCTTTTCGCAACATCCACTATAAAGATATAAAACTATCTTTTTTTGATTATCACGGCATTTAAACGGCTCTTCTCGGAAACATTTAGCGTTTATTAGATTTTTAGGAATGTTTAAGAAAGTGTTTTCCACGGTGACACCTAACGTTGTTATTAATTACCTGACGTTTTCGTTAACACCAATTTCTCGCGGAACCCAATTATAGGGTAATTCACGAGTCGTATATTTATATACACGACTTGGCTTCCCCTTACTTCTAGGTACCAAACGATCACCTACCACGCGAAACGTAAAAGTTTTTGTGAAATTTTTACGTTGGCGACCCGGCCCTCGCTTTACTTCAACCGGCATTGTATTTTGATTTTCCATAGGTTTATGTTATTTTTATTATCTTAAGAATTCCAAATTATCACTCAATAACTAGAATCTTTATTTTCATTATCAATATTTTAACTTATTTAGTAAGAATTGTCAAGAATTATTTTTCATAAATAATAGTTTTTTTTATTCCATTTAATTCAAAATATTCAGTAATCTCTTGCCAAGTAGGATAGCGCCCATTTTTATTTCTAAATAATACGTTATACTTAACAATATCAGTTAAAAAGTTGTCTCTACATATTTGACAGGATTTTCCGTCTAAATGTTCCAAACAATAATTATCTAATTTTTTATAAGGCCGGTTAATAATAAAAAATATAGACACTATTATAGACAAAGTAAAAATCCATAATAATAAAAGAATATAAATATTAAGATTTTTTTTCATTTTTTATTACGTCTATCATTATTGGTCCGCTTGGACAATCACCACAAGTACAAACAACCTTATTTTCATTCATATTAATACCTAAAATATCCCACCCATCCATAAAAGCAGCTTTTTCATCCATAAAATTTTCTTCTTTATTACAAACAGAACAAATTAAAGTCATATTCATATATTCCTACAGTAAGTTTTACTCGTCAAGTGCCAAAACCCACAATATTCGCATTTATAAGCACGAAAATAATTAGATCGTGAACTTTCTGATTTTAGGATTTCTTCGGCTCTAAAAATTGCGGCATTATAGGATTTGAATATTACTTTACTTGTTGGTCCGCAACGAGTTGGTAGTGACTTGAGATTGATCTTTGGTTTGTTGCTCATATTGAGTGTCCCCAAAATTTTTTTTATTATCTATATTATTATCCATACTATTTTTTACTTAGATTTTTAATCTCGTTTTCTAGAATATCAATTTGTTGTGTCAATTCTAAGCTTTCACCTAATTTTTCTTTAGAAACCAATTCAAAATAGCGACTTTTTAGGGCATCTAGGATTGTTTTATCTTTAATATTTGGAGTGGCTTTTGACACCAATTCGTTATTAATTATTTGATTTTCTTCAGTTTTCTTTTTTGGTGGCATAGTATTATTCTAATAGTACCCAAATTTCGCATCGAAAGTTTTTCTCTAGCACTGGACGGAATTTAATTGATTTAACTTTAGCTTCTATTCCAGATTCAGATTCCACAATATCACCTACCTTCGGGACTTCAGGAAATAGATCTGGCCATTTTTGATTTGATATTTTGGGAGAATAACAATGGATTTTAATTAATGAACTCATAGATTTTTACTTTTTACAAAATTGACCATTTGTGCTTCTAGGTATATTTTTGAATTTTTTACGTTTTTCTTCTCTTGTTTTAATGATATCTTCCATCATTCTAATCATGAATTGGATATTATTTAGTTTATCTTTCGGGAGTTTATACATAATTAACTAAAATTTCAGTTTCAATTGAAAAATTCTTTAGATTTGAAAATTTTATTGATTTAGATTTATTATTAGGCTGATTATATTTTTTAAAGAAATCTTTTATAGTTATATCTTCAAAATTTCCATCGTTCCAATATCTTAAACTCCAACTAATTTCATTATATTTTGGTGATAAATAGAAATACTCACAATTTTGATAATTAAAATTATTTTCCAAAAATGATAAAATTTGATTTTTGTCTATTTTAGATAATATTCCTTTATTAAAACCTAATTCAATACAAATTTCTAAAAATATTTTTCTTAAGGGCAAATTAATACCAAAATGTCCAATTACCACCGGAACATTAGGTTTATTCATAATGTTTTCTTTTGTATATTATGATATATTCTCCATGATTTGTCAATTAAAAATTTATGAAAATGTTTAAAATCTTTTTGATTTTCTGAAAATTCAAAACAATGTTTTTTTCTATACCTGTTTTCCAATATTAAACTTATGGATTTTATAAATTTACTTTTATCTGTTAGAAATATCCAGCTTTTTTCGTCATAAGGCTCGCCTCCATTAATTCCGCCCCAATTATAAAATTTATTAATTTCCCATTCTAAATATTGTGAATTTTGATTTACTATTCTAACCCAGACTTTTTTACCTAATTCTTGAATATCTAAGGAAGAATTATTTGTTGTAATATTATCACATATCATAAATTAAACCCCAATTACCCATTAAAAATTAAATATTAATTACTTTCTGAATAAATGTCTTCTTCCGTAGTCGAACAAATAGCTTGTATAAAGTTTTCTTTGAAAAAATGTTCACGACCTTCATCATCAGTTCCAAAAAATTCATCACCATCAAAGTCTTCTACAAAAACAATATGACCGTTAGATAACTGAACAAATTCATCTATATATTGTTCATAACTTTCTTCTTTATTTGTCATAATTAGGACTTTCTTCTTCTGGCGGGGTCTTGTGATATTCTTTTTTAGCTAATTTTTCCCATTCTAAGAACCATTCAGATTCCCACCATCTAAGTAGAAATAATTCTTTAGAATTTAATATTTTCACGCATATTAACTTACACAATATTATTTTCTTTAAAAGCAATTTCACCATTTAAAGCCTTGTAAATGGCAATTTTAACTCCCTTTTTATAACAAAAATTATCACTCATAGTACAAATTGACATACCAGAATAAGATTTCTGACCATCAAACATTTCTATGGTAGTTAATCCACCTGTAGCAGATATTCTACCAATTGGATTATTAACTTTATCTAAGAATCTTGCTTGAGTTCTACTTAAAGGAATAGGAATATTATCATAAAATCTTTGATGAGAGACATGAATTTTCCAACCCTTTTTGCGTAATTCATAAATAGCTGGGACTTTTGATAGAAGTTCAGGATTTTCTATAGGATGTTGGGGTAATTTCATAATTTTGAGCTATAGTTTATTCTTTTCGGAAATCAATAATGCCAATATGTTCATTATGTTTGTTTCTTATATATTTACTACTTAATAAATCAAAACAAATAACAAAAATATTTGGATCGATATTATCTTCATCCATATCTAAATAAATCTCCGCTATATTAGTATTTCTACATGAAATAATTATTTTGTTATTCTTACCACGAAAAGTAAGGTTATGATGATAATCAGAATTCGTCGTTTGCATCTTTAAAATTAACAATACCTCTATTAGAACATGAGGTTCTTTTAATTATTTTATTCTTACATAAATGAAAATAAAAATAAAAACTATCTTCATTATGGTCTGTATTTTCAGATTCTAAAAAGATTTCAGCTATATTATGTCCCCGTGAAGAAATTGTTATGATATTATCCTTTTTATTATAACGAAAAACTATTTTATGATGGAAACCGCCTCTAATTGTTGTCATGTATTCTATTTTTTTTCTATTAATAATCTACCTAAAACAAACGGGTTAGGCTCACTTAATGACCAAAAATTTTCTTTTAATTCATGTTTATAAGTTAAATGAATATATAAACAAACCGCCGCACTTCTACTAACTCCAGCAACACAATGAACTATAAAATTATTATCTTTAAATCTTTCAATAAAATCAATAATTAATTTAGCATTTTCTTTACTAATAGGATTAAATATTCTGTTTTCATCTAATTTTACTTGTTCATTAACATCACTAAATTTAACAATTAAACTATTATCAGGTAAATGATTAACTTGCACTAAATTTTCATATTCTTCATTAATTGAAATTAGTGTCCAATGTTTAGGAATAACTAAATCCATTACTTCAAGATCGGAAATATTTAGGGCTTTCATATTTCACTAAATAAATCATCATTATTGTTGTCATTATTATTTTCGTTATTTTCTATTTCCTTTTTAAAATTAAGATAAACACAGGCTATATTACTATAATCCATGTCTTTTCTAACTTCATCAATTTCATCATGGACTTTAAATGTCAAATAAAAGTATTTTCCGTTTTCATCATCATAGTCTTCTATAAATAAACTAGCAATTTCTATATCTTTATAGCTAATTATAACTTTATTATCTTTCTTACGAAAAACCAAAGGATATTCTGATAAGGAATTAGAACTTTTCATAATTTAACAAGAGGGCCGCCATCGGATGTAGAATAAATGAAATTGAAATAAAATCTATTTTCATCTCTAGAATTAAATTTATCATATTCAAGATAAATTTTACCTACAGAAATATTTTTGTTTCCTTTTTGACAAGATATAAGAATTTCTTCATTTTTTGTTTTTGTAAAAACGATATTATATTCTCTAATAATATTAGTGGCGTTTCGTATATAATTAGAGGTTTTCATTTAAAAATCATTCAATTTCTTTAAAATCAATAGGTGTCGGTCCTATTTCATTATAAGTATAATAATCTGGAATTTCAGTATTGTCAACATTTATTAATGATAAATAATCAGGATTAACCTGAATATAAGTATCTTGATTAAATATTTTATTTAAATCTGAAAGTTTTATTCCAACGTACTTTGGACGATTTTTTTGTCCTAGTGGCCTTCCCGGTCCGCTTCCTAGTCCTATTCCCATAAAATTTTAATCTATAGCTAAAAAGTAACCAGCAGAAATAAGAAATAAAATCAGTCCGGCAGCTAATTTACCACCCAACATTAAAAAGAATCCAACAAAAGCAACGATAATCAATAACATTTCTGAGATATTTCTGAATATTTTCATACATTATCACCTATTTCTTTTAATACTTTTAATCCCTTATTTGTTAAGTGCCGCTTGCCGTAAATTATTATAAGACCGTTCGTAATAGTAAATAATTCTATCTCTTTTCTCAAATTACTTGTGTCCAATCCTAAACACGCCGATAAAGCCGTTAAACTTTTTGGTCCGGTCGCTAAATATCTTAAAACCTGGATTTCTGAATTATTAAGTCCATAAGGTTTAATATCTAACATTATAGATAATTCGGCCCATTCTGTCAATCCAAAAGTTTTTATTTTCTTTAATTTACAATATTCAATAATTTCATTTTGGGCTAATAAAACAACTTCTCTAGGGGACTGGCGGCAACAGCTAATTATCTTAAATTCAATATCATCATTATAAGTTATATTTGGAGTATTTTTATATAGAATTTGAACCAAATCATTATTAGTATATTGTTCTATTTCTATTCGACGCGCAAAACGAGATTTAAATGCTTGGCCTAATTTTTCAGCATGAGTAGTGGCGCAAATGAAATTAAAAGTATGAAAATCAAAAGAAAAATCCTGACCGTTATAACTTATATTTGATTGTCTATTACTATTAGGCTGCAATATACTAAGTAAAAATGTTAATACTCTTTCTTTTACTTCGCCGACTTCATCTATAAAAATTGCAATTTCCTGATCTCCAGCAACATGTGGAACTAAAATAGAATCAACAAAATTTGAAACTGAGTCCAATGTTGCGCCACTAATCTCAATAGCTCTTCTTCGAGTTTTTCCATCTAAATTAAGTAAATTCCTAGCTAACGATCTGGCACAGTGAGTTTTGCCAGAACCTTTAGGTGCTTGAAACAAAGTAAATGGTAAAAATCCGTCTCTACGTTGATTATGAATATAGAAATTTAGACGATTTTTAAGATTTTTTTGGCCTATAAATGATTCTCCAATATAATCAGGAATAAAAACTGGCATAGTTAAGGAACCGAATTAGTATTATTAAGGATTTACGGTATTATCCGGCGGTATGATATTATCATCTTTATCGTCTTTTTTGGGTTTTGATCTTTTTTGCATAAACCAGACATAAACTGTATTATAATAATTTAGAGTATTAATAGCAACAAATACTAACCCAAAAAAGAATAATAAAAAATTAAATACTGGTTTATCAGATACATTTAATAAGTTAAAAAAACTTGTATAAGAAAGATATGTCCCAAAAATTATATTAACAATGACTTGAAATGAATATTGGAACATAATAATTAATTTATATTTGGACAATTATACCTTATTATTAAAGAATAATACACACAACAAGGATCTCTTAGGATTTTTGAATATTTTTTCATAAAATTGTCCGGTTTTTTAAAAGTGAAAATTGGAAACCGGTAAAAACCATTTTATTAATACTGCATTAATTTTTTGATACGGAAATTAATGAAAACCGTCCCCATCCCCAAAACTATTCAACTTTAATTTGTTTAGGCTTAACTACTTCCGATTTTGGTACCGTAACATATAGAACACCATCTACTAATTTAGCGGTCATTTTTTCTGGTACACAACCAACAGGTAACGAATGGTTATTACTACTATAATTACGTTTATCATTCTTGGCCGAAATATAAAGCCAGCCATTTTCAGTCTCAACCTTTACATCTTCCTTTTTAAAACGAGGAAGATCAAATTCTAGAACATAATTATCTCCTTCGGATACCCATAAATTTGACAGAAAATTAGGTTTTAAACCAAAATTAAACGTACTTTCAAATAAGTTATCCAATTCTGACCAAAAATTTCGGACAGGACTCAATATTGGACGGTTATATTTAACTACATTACTCATAATTTTGTTTCCTTTTTTATTCTATATACTTATATTAACATGAATTTATGATTTTGTCAATATAAATCTAAATTAACTTTAATTATTTTAATCTCTTACATGGCACAAACAATCACAACATTCAGCTTTTTGCATCATTTTTCTAAAAGATTTTTTCGTTTTTTTATCACATTGATTTAATAAAGTTTTGGCGTTTTCAGCGGTAAAATATAGATGATGAAACGTCCATAGTCCATTATTTTCCGCCATATATGAAGATATAAAACATGGAAAAGTTAAATTTCCGGCCAGATGATCGTCGTGGACAAATGGCATACCTTCAATAATTTTCTTTTCCCAAAGTAGGCGGTATTTTTTAAGTTGAGATTTGGATTTGATGATTTGCATAGTGATTTTTAATATCTTTTCTTAGGTGGTAAGGAGTTACATTTTTCTTCGAAGACTCCATTCCCCACAAAATCAGTTAAATTTGAGACCCCGGAATACGACACTGCGCTCGATATGCCTCCCCAAAGTTGTTTAACTATTTCTTCTAATGGTTTTAATTCTATTTTATCTACTATTCTTTCTTTTCCTTCACTGTGTTTATCTAAACCATCTAATTTATTTTGTCTTTCACTAGCACAGCCAAAATAAGTTCCATCCCCTGAGATATGAGTTTCTGCTTCAAATGAATTAACGAAATAACCGCCCATTAAAACATAATCACTTCCTGCACCAAATGCCTTTACAGCAAAACCAGGTTTAGATATTCCACCATCACTAACAATATTTAAGCTTTGGCATCCTAAACCATCTCTTATAAACAATTTTTTCTCATTACATTCAAAAAGCTCAGTGATTTGACCTCGATTAATACCGACCTCATCAGAAGTTTTGCAGGCAGATCCATTACCCGTCCCAATTCTAACAAATAAATTTTTACAAATACCTGTTAATAATAATTTTCTATAAAGATAATCTAACCCGAGTGATGTCATAACATTTCCAATCATTAAATTTTCTATTTGCCCAGTAATATTATAAATTTTTTGTAAACATTCTTGAATTTGTGGAATAGTACCATTTGCCATATCTACTAAAAAACTTTTTGAATTAACTATAGTATTAAGATATGATATATTATTTTCTGGTTCATTTGGGCCTATACCCATGAAACATAGCTGTTTATTATTAGGAAAAATTTCCACACCAGTTTCGGTATTAAAAGATTTATAAATTTCCACTTTTTTTTCTAAACCTAAGAATTTTGATCTAGGTATAGTGATAGAAAGACCTAATTGGGCTGCTTTTACGGCAAAAACTGGACCAATTAGTGCGGTCATGGGAGAACATATAATACGATATAATTCTTTAGGAACATCCTTTCTACTACGGACTTTCCCTATTTGTTGAATTAAATTGACATCATTAAAATAGATACTTTTAGTTTTTAGTAGGGTAGGCATAGTAAATTAAAATCTCCATTTTCCAAATACCAAATAAATACAATATAATACCCAAACAATTGGCCCACAAACAAATATAACAAACGATTTTTTAAATAGAGAAAAATTATCGAATTTATTTAGATTTTCGGTTTTTAGAAAAAAACTGGTTCCAAAAAATGACCATACCATTAATAGTAGTAATACAACACCAGGAATTAGACTTAATCCTTGATCGATGTTAAAGAATTGCCATATATTATTCATAGTTTTTTCTTATATTAATGTTTTTATTTATAGTATTCATTATTATCCTTTTTATTATCATCCTTTTTATAGAAATAATTACTATTTAAATAATTAAATATTTTAGGTGCAAGGTATATTATCAAGAAAAACGGTCCTCCTAAAAAAATAATAAAATAATTTACCTAAAAAGGTTAATGTATTTCTTTTAGAATAAATATCATAAAAATAGACATAAAATGCAGCTAAAAGCCCAATCCATAAGATGGTTATACAAATTATTACTCCTATTACATCATTATTCATATAATTTACCTTTCAAATAATTCTTAAACAATAAAGCCGTCTGTCTACATATAACTTTTTCAACATCTTTATTCCAAATAATTTCACCAGCACCCTCAATTTTAATATCCTCTACCATAGAAGAAATAACTTCGCTCATTAATTCAATACTTGGGTCAGGAACAGGAATTTTTTGGAGTATGTGTTCGAGGCGGGTTTTGGTAATCCATTCATTACTAATCATTTCTGCGTTTTTTAATACTTCTAATTTATGAGGATCTATTATTGGTCGGGGAGTTTTTGTCTCTCTAAATTCTTCTCTTTTATGTTTACAAATAACTCTTTCACCATTATTTTTAGTTAATTCAACTAACCCCCGACAAACTATGCCTTCTCGGAGTTTTCCTGAGCCGCAACCATTACGAACAGCTTGAACGGAATCGGCATCCCTTTGAGCATCTAAATCAGCTAAATTGGTAGAAGTCTTAACATAATGAACAAATTCTAGATTTAGTGATTTACAAAAATCTTCCGCTTGTGGAACGGATAGCCAGGAGTCACCTATTTTAACATCAAAAAATACACAAGACATTTTGTCACCATAAGTGTGACTCATTCCTTGTTCTTTTCCGCCTATACATTCTCCATAAAGAGTAATATTATGACCAATTAATTTTAATTTTTCTAATATTTCTTCTTGATTAAAAAGCTTAATGAAATTTTCATACCTTGCTCCGCCAGAAAAGAAACGTAAACCTTCTTCAATAGAATAAGTTAATTTTATATTTGTTCCATGTAATTTCTCAAGGCAAAACGTCTCATTAAACATTAAAATTGATTGATCTTTATAAAGATTATTAATTTTATGAAGATAAGCCATAAATTTATATAGTATTAAGTCCGAATTCTTGTAATTTATTTTCTGTAATTAAGTTATTATAAGATCTAATATAATCGTGGTATAAATCATTCCAATACCCTTGGTTATAATGAAGTAGTTTTTCATCCTTATTCCAATTTTTGATAATTTTAAGTATTCTATTAGATCTTTTAAAAGATTGAGATTGCCTAAATGTCATTCCCTTTTTAGCTAATTCTGGAAATTTAATATCATCATCATGATCAATATAATCTAAATAAAACCCAGTGTCAAATCTTTTTAATATATTTTCAAATAATTCCAAAGTAATGTGCGCTGAATATAATAGAATCCAATTCTTAATAGTATTTTCATCTGACATTTTTGCTATCTTACATTCTT
>ERZ1292625.2640-Hain-H41-01um-R1-2640-length-16109-cov-21_pt1 | contig 16109 bp, 17 predicted proteins | sample MGYA00564400_ERZ1292625 | MGnify/ENA primary metagenome ERZ1292625 (study PRJEB36523, sample SAMEA6512639) | groundwater metagenome | collected 2019-01-08 | study: AquaDiva: Metagenomics assemblies of 32 groundwater samples | reverse complement strand
TCAGAAACAAATGTAGATTAAATGCTTAATATTGTCAAGATATCTTTATCTTTTTTTGCCATGACCGCCGGCTGGAAACGGGAACAATCTCAAGGAAGAATATTACTATTTTCTCGTCGCCGCAACCTCCAGTATTGTCATGACCGGCAGGTGGTCCGATTTGAGGTCGGGTCCGACGATCCTGTCCACGATCCGGATGGACGGCGAGACCAGCGTGTGGTCGATCGGCACGCCGAATATCTTGGCGATGCCGAAGACCGGCCAGGTGGGATGAAATCCGAAGCCCTCCTGGGCGTCATAGAGCCCTGTGGTAAGCTCCACGAATTTCGTTTATAACATTGTCGCCATCCCCAGCGGCGTCTACCAGTACTTCAAGGAAGGCCGCATGGCCTGGCCCCTCACGTGGGTGGTGATCGCCGGCACCCTCCCGGGAGTGTTCATCGGCTACTATCTGAGGATCTTCTACCTGCCCGATCCGCGCGCCTTCAAGCTCTTTGCCGGGTGCGTGCTCCTGTACCTCGGCGTCAGGCTTCTCTACGAGACGTCGGGCCGGGCCCAGGCAAGCAAGGCCCGGCTGAACGAACTGGACAGGAAGTTCGCCGAGAGGGCAAGGCTCCTGAGGGACCTGCAAAACTCCCGCGCGGCTGCGGGGCTGCCGCCCGACGCCGTGGTCAAGACCGTGAGCTTCACCCTCAGCGCCATCGAGTACGAGTTCTGGGGAGAGCGCTTCCGGTTCAGCGTCCCGGCCATGTTCGCGCTTGCCTTTGTCGTGGGCGTCATCGGCGGCGGCGCCATCATCGCCCCCTTCTGCGTGGCCGTGTTCCATCTTCCGGTCTACACCGTGGCGGGCGCGGCGCTCTTTGGGACGTTCCTCACGTCGATTGTCGGGGTGATTTTTTACAGCGTGCTTCCGGCGGCAAACGGCATCTCAACGGCGCCGGATTGGGCGCTGGGGTTCCTCTTCGGGGCCGGCGGGTTCGGAGGGATGTACCTCGGGGCCCGTCTCCAGAAATACGTCCCCCAGAAGGCCATCAAACTCCTGCTCGGGGCCATGATCCTGTCCCTGGCCCTCCGTTACATCAGCCGGTATTTTGTGTAGCTCCCGGTGTCGCTCCCCCCTGAGCAATTGTCGACAGCTCCTGCTCCGGGGTCCCTTCAGTGTCTTCGCTACGGGGTAATGTCCGCGTCAATAATAGAAATTCCATCCCAGCAGGACGTCTGATTGGTAGTGGCCGGAGGTCTTTTCTCGCGAGAGGGACAGGGTAATGCTGTTGTTGGTGGTAATTTTGAAATTCTGGCCCAGAGTCGCCTTGATGCTCCGTCGGTTCTCTCCGAGCGAATAGAACAAGCTTCGTGCCGAGAGGCTGATTTTCCAGAAATCGTTCACATTCTTCAAAATCCCCGCGGACGGCCCGACGCCGAACGAGAAGTTGTCCGCCAGCGCGCCGCCGGCAATCAGGTCCGCGTCAAGCATGAGGTATGAAGCGCCGAGAAATCGGCTTGAATAGGCAACGCCCCCGCCCACATTCAGTCTGCCGATGAGATGTTCTTCGCCGTCGGAGAGGACCTCCTGTTCAAGCCCTGTATTCACCTTCCAGGAAACGGGTCGAAAGAACTTATCACGCGTTGCGAGCGAGAAAATATCGATCAAACGGAGGCTGTGGAGGCGCGCCTGTTCTTCTTTAAAATAATAGCGGCCGCGGAGGTCGAAAAAATTTATCTGGGCCCCTTCCACATAACCGTCGTCGGGGTCCATGAGGTCGTGATACGCGGGCCTCCAGATTATTTCCATAAAGTACGAGTCTGTCCGATACCCCGCTCCGACGCTGAATTTGCCCGGCAGGTGTCCCTGTTCAGGAGGCGTAGTGGGAACGGGAACGGCGTCTGCCGTCGATACGCCGAGCGTGCTCCGGGCGTTCAGGGCCGCGAGAAACTGTTTCTGATAATCTTCCTTCCCGAGCTCCTTGCGTGAAAACCGGTACTGAATGAGCTCCGCGGCAAGGTCGAGAATCTGCTTCTTCTTTTCCGGCGCGATATTCGCCTTGAGAACGGCCTGCGGTGATGTTTTTTGTTTAACGACATCCGCCGCAACATCCTGGTAAGCGCTCTCCGTTTGAGAAGCAAGAAAGAGGATGCGCGTGGCCTGGGAAGGACGGTAGTTGATCTTCGTAACAATGCCGCTTTCCTTGATCACCCGTACCGTGTCCGTGGGTATCACCCAGGATTTTAATCCATTCCGAAATTCGTCCGTCAGTTCGAGAGAGGGCCGGGCCGCCTCAAGAAGGTAAAGCAGGTCATAGGAGCAGTTCTCATCGAAGAAATAATAATCGGAATAGATGTCCTTGAGCTCCCACATATGCATAACCATCCGGAGTACTTCATGTTCGGAAAAATTGAGGTCATATTCCCATATGTCCCGGTGGTCGATGTTGTTGTACTCGGTCACTTTCTCGTAATAGGGGAGGATGGAGAAATATCCCTTGAAATAACCGAAGATCCCTCGGAAGGCATAGGCAAGCCCGCCGCTCTGCTCGGTATACGCGGCGTAACTGACGGCGTGCGAAAGGAGCTCATTCCGCTTGTCGCTGTCGATCCGGAGCAGGGTATGTCCGAACATGGAGGATGGGCCGTTTCCATGGGCCGCGGGAAAGACAAGCACTGCCGATTTGGGCTTCATGCTGGCGAGCGCTTCCTTCCATTTCGCGCACTCAACACGCAGAAGCCGTGCCTCGTCGATGGACAGTTGTTCCTTGAGCCAGGCATAGCGGGCTATAAATCTGCATTGAGGATGTTCGACATCGCCGGTCTCTTGCTGGAAAAATCCCGCGATCGTCGCCTCGAGTTCCGTCCGGGGGTTCTTCTTTCCGTCGGGAGCAAGAAAAAATTTCGTGTCATCGACAAGACTCTCTACACCCGAGCCCGCCTTCTCGTAGTGAAGGAGTATTTTCCACGTCCGCTCGCCATCAAGACGTTTTTCACGCGCCGATTGGACCAGGGCCGCGAGATAATCGCTCCTGTCGTCGGCAAAGGCGTCGGCTCCCGGCAGGCAGCAGAGGACCGGCAGCAGAACAACAAAAAAAAGGTATACAGAACGTAACGTTCTGTATACCGCGGGAATGAACACGAAATACATGAGAGGCGTTAGTTTGCAGATACGGCAGCCACGTTATCAACCACATTGGCAAGCACTACGTTCTCGGAGGTGAATATCTTCGCAAAGTTCGCCTGCAGCTTCTGGTAAAATTCCGATCTCTTTTCAGTCGGGATTTGGAGCAGTTCGGAAAACGCTGCAAGCGTCTCGCCGCCGCCCATCGCGATGTCCTTTGCGAGATTGTCCATGTTCGCCACAACAAATTCGTTCAAACGGTCGTTCTTCACGAATGCGCTCGGCTGGCTGCATTCAGAGGTGCCGGTCGTGAGGCCGAAGGTCTGGCTGCCGAACGACCCGTTTGTCGTTGCCTGGAATGCCTGGAACAGGCTCGAATTGTCGGCATTACCTTTCCAGAGCATCGTCCCAAGGCCGCAGCCGGTGTTCTGATGGGCGCTCCCCGCGGCGAAAACCGGACTGACCATTACGACAACCAGCACTGCCATGACCGCACCTGCAAACGCTTTCCTCATACTGTCCTCCTCAATAAATAAGATTTAAAAACATAGTCAAATTAAAGCCGAACTATTGTCCGTTGTCAAGGCGGATAGTGAAATCATTCGACCCGCCCAGCCACCGGCAACCATGCGACATTTTGCACACTTATGGCATGGACAGGGCCATGGACAGGTAGGCTGCCAGTCTTCGCCGGACCGCCTCGCTCGCAAAGGACCTGATGTGGCCCGGTGTTGCCGACTCCCAGAACTCCCTGGGCGGAAGCGCCGCATCGAACAAGATGCGCCCGTGATGGAGGGGGACGACGGGGTCCTGTTCCCCGTGGAGAATCAAAACCGGCGTGGGAGAGATCTTTCCGATCCAGCGGACCGGACTGTAGCGGTCGTTAACCGTGAACGAGAGCGGATACTGGAGCGGCCACGTGCAGCAGACCTGCCCCGTTTTTTCACGGGCAATCCGGCGGTAACTCGAAAAAGCGCTCTCGATGACGAGCGCCTTGATCCGGCCCTTGTGAGGGGAGTTCGCCAGGGTATAGATCGCCACAGCGCCGCCCAGACTTTGTCCCAGAACGACGATCCGGTCTTTATTCACGCCTTCCATGGTGAAAAGAGTTTCCAGAGCAGCGTCGGCATCTTTATGAACCCCCGCCACGGTCGGCCTTCCTTCCGATCTCCCGTATCCCCGGTAATCAAAGATAAAGACATTGAATCCCTCCGGGACCAGCCAAAGCACGCCGCTCGCGTGCGTGCTGATATTTTCGGCGTTGCCGTGCAGGACAAGGACCGTCCCCCGTGCGTCACGAGCCTTAAGAAACCAGCCGTGCAGGGCCAGGCCGTCGGAGGTCTTGAAGAAGACGTTTTCAGGCAAAAACAGCCGCGCCGCGGGGTTGCTGACGTGCTCTCTCTGGGGATAGAAGAAGAGAGACGTGCAACCCAAAGTGAACAGCAAGACCGCTGCGAGCAGAAGATGGGTTTTTCTCATCAGGGACATTGGTTTCCCGGCCGGTCAATCCAGATCGCTAAACCGGACATTGATCGGCTTGATAGTATAGGCGCCGCCGGCAATGAAATCGACGATCAGACCCGGCACGAGCCACAAGATGTTGCCGCAGATGGTTGCGCCGAGATTATATCCTTTGTCCAGATAGTACTCTTTCTCCGTTTTGCCTTTTCGCAGGTACACCCGGTCCGAGGCCCGGGGCACATTCAGGGTGCAGGGCGTGACACAATCCTGGGTCCCGATTCTGGCTGAGATGCCGGGCGGAACCGTGTTGATCTGCACTTTCTGCTCGGAAGTATGGACGATCGTTGCACAGGCCTGAAGCAGAAAAACCGCCGCCATACCTGCAATCATGCTTTTTTTCATTTCTTTTAGCCTCCCGGAGTTTTTTGATAACTGTAGAATATACGCACCCTATTGTCAAGCTCCTCATTCCGCCGGGAAAAGGGATGCGCTCACGGTCGCTGCGGCCGGGACAGTTCCATGATCGTCATGACCGGCAGGTGGTCCGATTTGAGGTCGGGTCCGACGATCCTGTCCACGATCCGGATGGACGGCGAGACCAGCGTGTGGTCGATCGGCACGCCGAATATCTTGGCGATGCCGAAGACCGGCCAGGTGGGATGAAATCCGAAGCCCTCCTGGGCGTCATAGAGCCCTGCAGTTGCGGCGAGGAGTTTGAACGACGGCGACCATTGCGTGGTATTGAGGTCCCCCACGAGGATTTTATTCTGTTGCGGTTCCGACGCGATCATTCCGGCGACGATGAGCAGGTCCCGGTCCCTCAGCTCCGACAACGCCCTGCTGATGGGCGGCGTGGGATGCGCCGCATAGAGGACAAAGGGGATTTTCTGCTCCCGGGTTGCGGCGCCGAGGACCACGGCGGGCAGCTTCCTGGCGCCGATATGCTTTAGCCTGAGCGACGCCCCGGGCAGGTCGGTGAAGACCCCTATTCCGAACGGGCTGTCCCGGAGTTCCACGGCATGATGGGGGTAGCGCTTCTCAAGCCGCCTGAGCGCCTTGTTCCATTTCTCCGAAACTTTCAGCAGGACCACCACGTCGGCCCGGCTCTTGTTGAAGAGTATCCAGTCAACGACGTTCTCCGGCTGAGGGTGGGTGAATTTTCCGTTGAACTGCAGGACCGTTATTTTCTCCCTCTCCGCTCCCCGCGCCTTGCCGTGATGAGACCGATGCCAGAGCGGCGTCAGTTGGTAGACCTGAAGAACGAAAACAGCTGTGGCAATGAGCGCCCATTGCCGCCGTCCCAATGCGAGGAGGCCGATAGTCGCAAGCAGGGCAAGCGCCGCATAATGCGCGACAAAATGGGAGAAGAGGTCGGCCCGCCAGTCCCATCTCCCCAGATGCGCTGCCGCCGTGGCAATGAGCAGCAACAGGGTAAGGCCGTACAGCAGCATCGTCAGAAATCTGATCAAAATGTTCTTCATAAGAACGGTTTATGCCTGTGCCGCACTCTCTTCCCTCGAATCGATGAGGATGGTCACGCGAGCCTCCGATACCCGCTGGATGAGCGCTTTCATGGCGTTCATTCATAGCACGGGCGGGATGCGGTGTCAATCTGTTTTCTCTCTTGCAATATTTACCTCAAGAGCTTACTATAACAGCCACAAATTTGCGCAAAAATACGATTAAAGATGGTAGCGTCGGAGTTTATCCCCGACGAAATCACGTTGCCCATAAAGGGCAACGCTACGGTTTTCATTTTATTCGTGTTAATTCGCGGCCGACTTAAATTATATGAAAAAATACTCAAAAAAGAGCATCTCTGTCCTCATTGTCGTCGTCCTCCTCCTCGCCGCAGGCCAGACATTCTGGACCCACACCGGCGGCGATGCGCGGAGCAAGGATGTCGTCGTGTCTCAGGTCTATGATGGCGACACCATTGTCGTCGGCCAGGGTTGGCGCCGGACAACGGTCAGGCTTATCGGCGTTGACACGCCCGAGACGGCCCGTCCTGACACGCCGGTGCAGTTCTTCGGCCCCGAGGCAACAGAGTTTGCGAGCAGGTCGCTTCTGGGCAGACGGGTCAGGCTGGAGTTCGAATCTCCCGACCGGCCCGGAGGGAGCATCGACCACTACGGCCGTACACTGGCCTACGTGATCACCGAGACAGGAGAGAACTTCAACCTCGAACTCGTTCGTCTGGGATATGGTCGGGCTTTCACGAAGTATCCCTTTCGCTATCTGAACGAGTTCAAGGCGGCCGAACGGGCCGCACGCGCCGCGGGGCTCGGCATGTGGTCAAAAGACAGGAAGACCGCATGGGCGGACCCGGAGAAGCGAGGCAGGATCATCGGAAATATACGGTCCCATATCTATCATTTACAGGGACAGTATGGGTACGAGAAGATAGCAGAGAAGAACCGGGTGTACTTCAAAACAGAGGAAGAGGCGGTAAGGGCGGGATACCGGAAAGCGAGAAACTGAAGCCATGATGCATGATACATGATAAAAGATGCAGCGTCGCCCTTTACGGGCGACGAAATTTCGAATCGTCGGGGATAAACCCCGACGCTACAACCAGAAAAGGAACACCCTCTCCCCTTGGGGGAGAGGTTCGGTGAGGGGTGGTTTCGGTGAATTTATATTTCGACCTCAAAGGTCTCACGCCGAAAGGCATCGAGCGCTTCTGCACGGAAGAACTGCGTCAGAAACCGGGGCAGGGGCTGCGCGTCGCGGTCTGGTTGTACCGGCGGAGGGTCGAGGACTTCGACGCCATGACGGACCTCAACAGGCCCTTCCGGGAAGAGCTCAAGAAAGGTTGCGCGCTCTCATCACTCGCCATCGAAAAGAAGACCATTGCCGGGGACGGCACGGAAAAGCTCCTCTATCGACTCGATGACGGGAACGCCATCGAGGGGGTGCTCATCTCTGGCCCCAACAGGCTCACGCTCTGCGTCTCCACCCAGGTGGGCTGCGCCTCAGGCTGTGGCTTCTGCCTCACCGGATCAGGAGGACTGGTACGAAACCTCACGACGGCGGAGATCGTGAACCAGGTCTTCGCTGCGTGGAAGATCACGAGGGGACAGCCCATCAGCAACATCGTGCTCATGGGAACGGGCGAGCCCCTGAGCAATTACGATGCGGTCCGGAAGTTCGCGGAGATCGCAACGGACCGGCACGGCATGGGCTATTCGCCGAAGAAGGTCACGCTCTCTACCTGCGGGCTCGCGCCGATGATAGAGAAGATGGCTGGAGACATGGAGGTGAGCCTTGCGGTATCACTGAACGCGACCACGGATGAGGTGCGCAGCCGGCTCATGCCGATCAATAGAACCTATCCCATCGCCCGTTTAATGCAGGCGCTTCATTATTATTGCGACAAGACCGGCAACACCGTGACGATCGAATATGTTCTGTTCAAAGGAGTGAACGATTCAGATGATGATGCGCACCGGCTTATGGGGCTCTTGAAAGGCCTCCCCTGCATGATCAACCTGCTCATGTTCAATCCGTTTCAAGAGACGCCTTTCGAGCGGCCCGATGAAGAACGCGTGTACGCCTTCAGAAATATTCTTCTGAACCACGGCTTTGTGGCCGTGGTCAGAAACAGCAGGGGAAAGGACATCTCAGCCGCCTGCGGCCAGCTCAGGGCAGCTTCTCGCCCCACCGGCCCCGGACCCGCTTTGTAGATACACGGGGCACCCGCGGCAATTGCCCTAACCTTCCCGGCTCATCCACAGGACCGAGAGCCTTGCGACATCTGATCTCTTCCCCAAATCCCTACGGCGTGCAGAGCTCGCCCGTGTAATCGCCGCTGACGACGCCCGCGGCAAGGTCCGCATTGGCCGTCAGGACGATATGACCGGAGGCGCCTGCCACAAAGGTGATCAGCGAACCGAAGTGCCCGTCGCCGGAGGGATTCAAGTCAAGGGCGCCAGCATCCATGCCGGTGACCCGGCTGCCGTCTTTCATGGTGATCTTGCTGGTTCCGGTAAAGAAGAACACCGAGGTAATGCCGGGATGCGCTGGGAACAGGCTGCTCGCTGTGAAGTCATACTCAGCCTGGATCCCCCCGATCACCTGGCCATGGGTGCAGGCCGACGGGAGAGGCGCAGGAGTCCGGCGGTTGCACCACCTGGGACGTAAAACGCCCGTGAACGGGCTTACAGCGCGTCTCCGCGAAGCCGTGGCCGCTCAACAATACGACTAGGATCAGAACCGCGAGCAGAATCGTCGCCTTTGAAATTGAACCGTTCATTTGACTTGTTGCAAAGATGGACCGATTCATGATATTTCTTCCTTATCTTGATGAGAGGATTTGAAGTGATCTGAAAACATTAAGTATCCCCCACCCGCGGTCAATTCCTTTGCTGCCTCAGGCCTGCACCTCGTGGATGTAATGCGTCCAGCTTGTTTCACGCGGGCGCTGATCGAGACCAGAAAACCAGCCTGTCCCCTTTTCTTCCTTTTCTTAAGCAACTCAGCAGCTCTCACCGGGCGGAAGATAACTTAGCAGTTGCGCGATGACGTTCTTCGCGTACGCGACCAGCAGATCGGCCGCTTCAGTGGAAATCTTCTTGCCCCGCTGTGCGTTGACCTGCCGCCAGATCATTCACCGCGGTACAGATCTGATCCTTCTCCGCCGACTTTTCGGCATTCGCCACCTTCGAGGCGAGGCTGTTTTCCATCTGCGCATCGATCATCCCTTCCTGGACCAGGGTGCCGACCACCTCCGTCAGTCTGCTCAGGCTGTCAATGCGGCCGTCATGGTCTGCATCGAATCCCGTGGCATTCTCCAGGGGACAGGCATCCTCGAGATCGGGCACCCCATCGCCATCACCGTCCCTCTCAAGCACAAACACGTACGCCGATCCTGAATTGATCCCATGATCGTCATCGAAAGGGGCTCCGATGACCGTTGTATCCCCAGCCACCGCAATCGAGTAACCGAACCCATCCCCGGCCGCACCATCGGTGGCGAGGAGCTTGTCCTGCTCGCTCCAGTCCTCCCCCGTGCGAATAGAAGGGGGAGTCTGAGTAGAGCATCAGAAAACCAGCCTGATCTTACCCCATTTTCAGACCGGATCGACTACGGGATGTAGGAGTAGTCCTCCGGAAGGACCTCGATCGGGAATTCAAAGAAGCGGGTCGGTTCGGGGTGGTTGATGGTGGTCCCGCCCGAGGCAAAGAACTGGCCGATCGTCGTCTGACCGCCGCGGGCGACCTGGCCGGGGATCCCGGCGGTCGTGAGCGGCTGCAAGAAGGTATGGGGATCCTTGGGTACCGTGATATCTTCGGCATAGGCGATGTCGTTGCGGTAGAAGATCGTCTTTTCGCGCAACAAGCCAGCGCGCACCAAGGCCGTGGTCCGGGGATTGGGAGCCGTCATGTCGCCCTTGGCGTAGAGGACGAGGATGGATTTCGCGGGCACGCCGGCGAGAGGTTCAAACTCCAGGTGAGGAGCCTGCGTGGCCGCGTCACTGGCCGCCTGCACCCACTCGATGCGGTCGAAGTATTCCTGGATCGCCATCGCGCCAGGGATGTTGTTGATCACCGGCGGCAGATCGCGCAGCGGGATGTTCTCATCGTAGAACGGCGCAGTGGCAGAAATGCCGCCCAGAGAGGTCAGACCATAAGCCGAGTTCAGAAGCGACGGAGTGCGGGCGGCGAGCGCGGCGCCAACCATCGTGCGTCCCGAAGGGCGCATGCTGAGCAGGTCGTTGCGGCCGGGAAGTCCGCCGGGCGAGCCAACCGCGGCAATGCCGACGTCGGGCTCGACCGCAAGGAAGCACATCTCGTAGCCGACCGCGAACGAGTTGCCGAGAAACACCATCTTCGCGGCGTCGAGGTCGAATGAGCCGTCACCGTCGACGTCAATTCCAGCCTGGATGACACGGACCAGTTGCATGTTGTCGATAGCGGTCTGTCGTACAGCGTCCCGCTGGCCGACGATCAGGTAGGGCGCCTGCGCAGCCGCGCCTTCCTGGTTCACATAGATGCCGTTTCCGTCCTGATCGATCGTTCGTCCGCCAGCATTGATTGCGACCGTCGTCCCGTCGGTCTTCTTGATAATCAACGTGCCCAGCGGACCAAAGCCACGGCCGACGGCATTGATGGCAATCGCGGCAAAACCGTGGGCCGCGAGCGAGCTGGCAAAGTTCCAGACCGCGGCGGTGTGGATATTGGTGGTGCCGCCGTGCCCGAGGAAGGCGACCGGCCAACCAGACGCGGGGCGTGTGCCGCTGGGCAGGAATAGCACGAACTCGAGGGTTGCCTCGCCGAGCTGCGTCGGCACCTCACCAAGCGTCCCGTGGGGGGTCATCACCGGATTGCTGTCGATGTACTGCGGAGAGACGAAGGTTCCCCACGCGACGGTGCTCACGGCTCCGGCGGTGTAGGCGTTCAGAACGGCGAGCGGCACTGCCGCGTTCACGAAAGTGCTCGTCCCAGTCTGCTGCCTGAAGGTGATGGTTTGGAGCGAGGACCGGGCGAAGACCGCGCGTGACCCGCCCGGACCGATGGCGAAGTTGGCGGGAGCCGGGGTCGGGGAGCGCTTCAGGTAGTCGCGAATGTTCTCGAGCGTCGCGGTGGCGGTCTCGGTTGTGAACGCGCTGGCCGCCACCACGTCTTGTTTGGACACACCCAGCTGTTCGAGGGCCGCCAGAGTCGAAATCAGCGCTTTGCGGTACTCCTTGAGCTCCTCGCTCTTGGTCTGTCCATAGTTGAGGTCATGCCGGAAATCGTCGAAGTCGTCCGAGGCGAGCACTGGCCGCCCCGCGACATCCCGGATTCCATTGGTGACGATCACCGCGTAGCGAGCGGTTTGGCGGAGCACTTCATCCGACTCGACGTGTAAGGTGAGAGTCGCTGGATCCCAGACGACTTGGTTGATACCAACTGCATTGGCTACGATTGTCTCCTCGCCCTGCTGCGCCAACTCCACGAGGAAGACGGAGCTGGTGGAAACGCTTGTGGGATCGATCTCGCCGTCAAATGGGATGGAGATGCGCGGCATCAGGTTGAAGCCGTCCATCAGATTAACCACGGCGAGATCGTTGCAGTCCGACGGCCGTGTCGAACAATCGGGCAGCGGCATGCTCACTCTGCGTCCCGTTCTACTGCGCGGATCCGCAACGGTGTAGAGGTCGGTCGGGAAAGGGGCTCCGCTTACGGAGTTCAAGTCGAACCGGGCATGGACGGACGCCGGCTCCTCGCTCAGAGCCGCTTCACTGGCCGAGTTGTCCTGCCAGGCCATGTCGATCCGGCTGCCGGAAAAGGCGACGGCGCTGGTGTTCGAGGGCGAGTTTAGCCCCGCGGGCTCGGACATTGATGCGGCGGAGACATCGACCGGCTGCGTTATACCGAAGCCGAGAAGACAGACGACCAGGAGTAGGCCCGCGAGTGGGAAGCGATGCAGAGGTGGTAACGGGTGACCACAACCGCGGGGAAAACAGGGAATCATACCAATAAATCTCGTTTGTCTTTTCATGGCACACCTCCTCGTTCCAATTTCGGATTTCAAATTTCGAATCGTGCATTATTCGCTGTAAACTTCACCGCAAATTATCTATTCTCTCTGCTCCGGCTTCATCCCGCGCTCCGCCGAAAGCATTGTAAAAACCATCGTCCCCAAATCATGTCGAAACAATATTCTTGAGTTCCCGATGCCGCACGAAGGCCTGTCAATCTTCAATACAGCGCAGCATGAAAACGCTCTGATTGCATGACGTCCCGTTCGACCAGCCTGACGACCAGCCTGGCCCCGCGTTCGGCGCGACGCCGAAAGACCCCATGAAACCGGAGCTGCCATCTGTCCAGTCATTACAGGTATTGGGAGTCTTCACACCGTTGTCTGTTGTGCCTGACCAGACCCCGTAATTGCCGTAATAGAGGCCGGTTTCTGTGAGGTTGATCGAAGTAAACAGAGAACCATCCAGGAGGTCAGCCTTGTTCTCGGCTATCGGTACTCCGTCGAGCCGCACCCACGGGCCGTCGCTCGTGATCCTGTCCTTGGCGTTGGTGGTGCTGTCGGACAGCCAGGCCTTGAAACGGTCGGCGTTGGCGAGACCCGCTGCCGCCGCCCTTGCCCGGCAGATGGCGTCGCCTGCGGCGAGGCCGCTGTTGCCTCCTGCCCCCGGCCAGGTGCTGAGGTTCCCCGTACCCCAGCCGGAGGCCAGAAACACCTTCTTACCGGTTGTCAAAAGGCTCGGTAAGGAAGGACCGGCCCCGGTCTGCATGCACAGCAAACGCACTGTTGGTTGAGCGCATGACAAGCCGAAGTAAGCGGTCCAGTTGTACGATGTCATGTCCGTGCCCCCACCCTCCCCCACTAACCCCGCGTCACTGCTGGTCCAGTTGATACAGGGTGAAGGAACTGCGGGGTGCAGCGTGCCGTCGATATAGGTGTTAGTAAAGTATGCGGCTTCGGTTATCTGTGCCCCGAACTCGTCAAACCTCACCGGTGTGTACATCTTGCCGTTGTCGAGTAATTCGTCTATCCGTGCAGCACAAGAAAAACCGTCCGTCCTGACCCAGGGGCCGGCGGAAGCCGGCAGCGCGGCTTGGCTGCAATTGGCCGAGCGCTTGCCCGTGAGATTGTGGATGCGGCAGTAAGCATCATCGTTGTCGTCTGACAGCCAGGCCTTGAAGCTGCCGCTTAACCCTGCCGCACCGGCGCGCGCCTGGCAGACAGCGTCGCCTGCCGCGAGGCCGGTTTTTCCGCCCGCATCCGCCCAACTGCCGAGGTTACCGTTCCCGGACACGGAGGTCACAAACACGACATTCGGGCTCGCCCCGCTCAACTGCGCATTGACCGTTGTTTCGTCCGGATCGTTGGACGGGATGCCGAGATTCGCGCTGAACGTGCCCCCTCCGGTTGGCGCAAACCGAACAGTTACGGAACAGCTTGCCGCCGGCGATATGGTCTGGTTCGAGCATGTGTCGCTTGTTATGCTGAACGGCGCTGACGCGCCTGCTATGGCGCCGATGGACAAATCCGCGGCGCCGTCGTTCTTCATGGTTACCGTCTGTTCCGACGTATTCCTCAGCACGACAGTCCCAAATGATATCACAAGGTTATTATCATTCACCATGATATCGGGCACTGCCGGAGCTGGCGGCGTTCCCCCTCCCCCGCCGCCGCCTCCGCCGCCGCAGGAAACAAAAGCGGCCGCTGTCGCCAGGACGATAATTGACCACATGATTTTGTTTTTCATGACACACCTCCGTTTGAAATTGGGCAAGGAATATTAATGAATCGGAGAACCGGGGAAACGGAGAACCGGAGAGTTGCGTCGGATTTTCTCCGATTCTCAGATTCATATTCATTGCCCGCCGGCAATCTTAAACAATACAATTTCACAAAATAACGTCAAATCTCTAAAACTTCATCCCGACGTTTACCCCCGCGGCGATGATGACGCCCGCCTCGATGTCGCCGGGCAGGAAGGCCAAGTACACATGAGGCTCTATGCTGAGATTCTGATTCCGGGGCAGAAACTTGTGCCCCAGCGTCGCGCCGGGCACTATGCCCTCCACCGTTACCGTGCCGTAAGAGGGATACTCATACCAATCGGCTTCTGCGGAAACGTAGTCGAGGTTTAATCCGAAATAGGTGCCCTTCATAAGATCATCGGTATAAAACCTTATCCCCGCGCCTATCAGGACGCCTGCACCCTCCTCTGAATAGCTGTCTTCCTCGTAGTCCCATGCAAACCCTGCTATCCTTCCCGTCATCGAGCTGTTAATACCCCAGGCAAACTCGCCTTGTACTCCGTACAGCGCGCCGCCGGGGGCGCCTGCAAGACTGAGCTGGATCTCACGGGGGCCGGCTCCCCCTCCCCATGAGTTGCCGACCCCTAACAATAGAACAGCACAAATTCCAGAAATTGCTCCCATTAATCTTTTCCTCGAAGCGCATCGAATCGGCATCTTCCATACCTCCTTTTGAAATTATTTCAGGAATCTCACAAATGAACCTCCCCGCAGCAAGCTGCGGGGAATTGCACGTTAGAAGAAACTTGCATTCGCGTCATTCGAGCCATTCGCACAATTCGCGTTAAAATCTTTATTGGCTCCGGCTTTTCCGGGTTAACGTATGGTAAAATTACCCGAGCTTCGCTTTCCGGCATCCGCATGAGCCGCATGCCGTCACCTGATCTTGTCTCTCTTTTTTCTTATTCCCGTCCTTTCTTCGGCAAATACGTCCTTCCCGGCCCCGGAGTTCAGGATGTCCCACAGCTCCTGGGGATTCGTAAAGGCCTGCCTGCCGGATTGCCCCACCTTCTCGACGACCCCGAGCAGCCGGCGCTGTTTCCCCTTATCTTCCCGATAGATGCGAACAACGAAGTTTTTCACGCTTGCTCTCCGAAAGCCCTCCGTCAAACAGCAGCGGACTGAAGGCGCCGCGTCGACAAACCGGTATTTCTTATGATGGTATCTTTTTACCATGAGGGTTGTTACAGATTGATTACAGATTGGGAAAAAAAGAACCGGGGAATATCCGGAGAATGGGGGAGCGGGCGAGGAGGGTATATACGATCTTGTTATTTTCCGATGATCTGACGATAGACGGCTTCCGTCTCCTCGGAGGGCTCGACCCCGTAAGCCTTAAGCGTCTTCCGGAGGCGGCGGTAGGCGGCGAGGGCCTCGGCCCGCGCGCCGAGGCGGAGCAGGCAGGCCATGATGCGGATGTGCAACTGCTCAATGAGATCATCCACGGCGAGTCCCCTGCGGTAGACTTCGACGGCCTTGCGCCATTGCATCTTTCGTTCCCACAGGTTGCCGAGGGCCTCGATAGCCCCGAGAAATGCTTCCCGGAACCGTTCTCGCGGGCCGATCGACCAGGACGCATCCTCATCAGCGAGGAACGGTCCCCGGTAGAGATGAACGGCCTTTTCCAGATTCTGAACGACGGCAGACGGGTATTTGCGAATTGCGGCTTTTCCCCTCACCCCTGCCCTCTCCCCCGGGGGGAGAGGATTAAGGTAAGGGGGCATTCCGAAATGGAGCCTGCCCTCGACCCCGGCTCCGCCCCACCGGGGCAAGCTCTGATCGGGGGCGACTCGCGGCGCCTGTTCCGCTGTTTGCAATAGTTTCTCAAAGGCCCTCGTATCGATCCAGACGAGGCGGTCGTCGATCGAGACCGATCCGTCGGCCACCTGCAGGGCGCCCTTGACGGCCAGCAGCTCGCGAAGTCTCAGAACGGTCACGTTCAGGGCCGTGCGTGCGACATCGCCTTCCGCGTCGGGCCAGAGCAGTTCCGCGAGCCGGTCTTCTCTTACGTTCTTTCCGCCGCGGGCCACGAGCAGCCGGAGCAGTTCGAGCGGCTTTTTCGGGGCCTTGCGCGAATATTTGAGCGGCGCGCCGTCTCGCTCGACCGAAATGCCTCCGAAGGTGAATATCCTGAGCGGCCAGGGCCAGTGCTCGATATGGTACGGCGGTGAGTCGGGGACCAGCTTGCGGCGAAGAATGAGCTCCCGAGCGTACCCTGTCTCGATCCCCTCTTCGAGCGCCCGTGCGAGAAGAAACGACATGACCCGCGGCA
>ERZ1292625.2638-Hain-H41-01um-R1-2638-length-16114-cov-4_pt1 | contig 16114 bp, 18 predicted proteins | sample MGYA00564400_ERZ1292625 | MGnify/ENA primary metagenome ERZ1292625 (study PRJEB36523, sample SAMEA6512639) | groundwater metagenome | collected 2019-01-08 | study: AquaDiva: Metagenomics assemblies of 32 groundwater samples | reverse complement strand
AACGCACCACTCCTGTTAATCGTAGACCAGTAAAAGAAACGATTAATTGGGAACGATTTCAAACGCGTAATAAAGCGCCTTACACCTATGACCCGTCTGACTGGACACTTGATCACCTCCGCATGCATCAAGCATACTATTCGCGAAAAACTTTTGCGGGCAAAGAAATGGATATTATGAATTCTTATGAACGCCTTGTAGTAAAAGAAATTCTATCAAAAAAATCGGGCCCTATTGCCGATATCTTTTCCTACGATGGTGCATACCTGCGTGAATTCCCAGACGTACCTCTCACAACAATCGATACTACGCCTGAAACCGCAAACTACACAAAAGCAGCCCTAGCGCTTTCCACGCAAGAAAAAAACACGCCTACCAATCATGTAGTATATGATAAAAATTCGAAAAAACTTTTACAGTCTCCCCTACAAACCATAACTCTTATTTACAAACTAGAACGCACGCCCTTCAATCTCCGAGAACATCTCTTTAAACAAATATATGAATCTCTCTCGGATCAAGGAGAGCTAATTATTGTAGCCCGCAAAAGCAATATTTTTCTTTGGTTATACTTTTTTATAATCAAGACTCTCTTTGGCAATGACATTCGTAAAACTGGTATTTATGCATTTTTTGGACCATACGAACCAATCTCCCGCACACGCACTCTCCATGAACTTCGTCGTGCTGGATTTACTACTATCACATGGTTCGGGCTCTTCCCCATCCCTCCTTTTTATGAACAAGCCTACCAGATGTTTCTTCAGTACCGTAAAAGTGAGGGATCGAGCTATCTACACCGCGAGGTACGCGTCAATATCATTACTAAGATTATTGGCGCACTGCTACGTATACAAGGGATGACTCAGTATGGGATCTTTGGCTCAACGATTGTCATTACATGCAAAAAATAGAAACAAACCCATATCTTGAGTCTGTATTAGAGGCTACACCCAGACTACTCACTCAACTCAACCGTAATCCTCTCGCACACACCTACGGGTCTTTCGACCGAGCATATTGGCACTTTCGTACAAATATGACTCAATCAGCCCGCTATCAGGAAGCAACTCTTACGCTCGCTCTTCTGTATGTCCATGATTTTGAAGGCAATATATATCATCATAATAACCAAATTCTCGAATGGATTAATGCGAGTCTTACCTACACAGCATCCATCCAGCGCGCCGATGGCTCATTCGATGAATGGTACCCGTACGAAGGATCTTATGTTGCAACAGCATTTGTAAGCGCCGCTCTTGCCGAGACAGTTCGTATAATCTCCAAAGAAAAAATCTCAAATTATGCCTCCATAGAAACAATGCTAAAAAAAAGTGGTGCATGGCTTCTTCATCACACTGAAAACTCAGCGTGGAACCAACTTGCCGGAGGCATGCTTGCACTTGAGCGCATCGGACAACTCTTCGGTGAACAAAAATTTAAAACTGGCGCGTATACACAGGCAACTCGCATTAAAAATTATCAATCAAAAGAAGGTTGGTGGCCAGAATATGGAGGCCCCGACATCGGATACCTATCACTCATGATTGATTATCTCGCAAAATATATAGAAAGCTCAACTGACACAAGACTCCTTCCTGAGCTCACTCGATCAACGACATTCATTACCTATTTTCTACACCCAAATTTTACTACCGGAGGAGAGTATGGTTCACGTAATACTGAATATCTCATCCCATCAGGATTTTCTATACTCGCACCCAATGATCAAAATGCCTCCTTGGTGGCAAGTTTTATAGAAACAAGCCTTTTACAGAACATAGGAATTCACCCAAAAACGCTCGACGACCGCTACCTTTGCTATATTCTGTATAATTGGCTCGAAGCAGGACTTCATCATCAAGCGCCAAATCAGACCATCGCTGAATATATTCAAAATCGCCGGTTCGATATCTTTTTTCCTGAATCCGGGATTCGTGCTTTGCAAAATAACGCATATTACTTTGTAACTAACTTAAAAAAAGGAGGACCCTTTCGACTCTATACAAAGCATAATATATACATCGATTCGGGTATTGAATGTACGGTCAATGAGTTGCGCCTTACTTCGAATACTATTAATATTGGGTACGCAACCAAACAAGACACCACAACACTAGAAGTATCTGGATATCTCAAACACGCTCAAATGCGCCCCCTTGGAACACTTTCCGGAATAAGCCTGATAATCTTTCAATATACATTTGGCCGCTTACCTTGGATGCAAAAACTCATAAAGAAAATATTCCGCAGTCTGCTCATTACATCTCCAAAAAAATCTACCGTACCATTTCGCCGAACAATTACGCTACATGAAGACTTTATAACTACCCAGGATGTTATAGAAGCATCTATCCCCCTAAAAAAACCTATCGTTGGTAAAAAAACATCGTACGCACTCATCCCAAGCGCTCAGTACTTTACACCTCAGGATATAACCCCTACGCACGAGCACGCTATCACTCACGAACACTCTCGAACAATTATAAAACGTCATCTCGCATAACTACGCACTTCATGCATCGATTTGAATTCAAATACCAACTCGATCCCGTCCAAACCCTTGAAGCACGCTCTTTTTTGAATCGTATCATGCAACGCGATTCCTATGCTCCTCAAGGATGGTATTCGGTAATCAGCGTCTACTTTGATTCGATCGGGCTTCGCGATTACTACGAAAAATGCGGCGGTTTTTTAAACCGTAAAAAAATCCGCCTCCGAACATACGAGGGTGCTGGACGATACTGGCTTGAGATGAAAGCAAAACATGATATGGGATTTCGAAAAGTACGCGCTGAGATTATTGAGCAAGACTGGCATGATTGCATTGATCACAACTTAACACGCATACTCAGTCGTATCCGCCCAGCTCAAGATCAGTTAGCCCTCGAAGAACTCCTCGGCATCATCATCGGGGAAGCGCGAAGACCAAGTGCATTCATTCGATATCGACGAACTCCCCTTGTATTTGGAACTCTGTCAGACCCTATCCGTATGACATTCGATGAACAAATAGAAGCATCTTTCGACATAGGTCTCGATACCCCTCAATCAATAACATCCATCCTCCCCCACGGTTCAATTTTAGAAGTTAAATTTGCCAAAACACTCCCGTCATGGTTTGGAACACTCGTCCGACAACTTCACTTGACCCGCACCAGCTTTTCCAAATATGCTAATGCTATCGACGCACTACACCGCTATAAGCCTTTACCAAAATAAAAAAACCTATGAACCAAAACTTTCTCACTAACTTCTATAACCTGACTCAAACTGAACTGAGCGCTACCGTAATCGTATTCAATATACTCTTCTCGTTTACTCTCGCCTACGGGGTTGTATGGGTCTGGCGCAAAACCCACAAGGGTCTTTCCTACTCTCAATCATTTGCCGTTACTCTTGTCATGATCGCGCCACTCGCATCAGCAGTCATGATGATCGTACAAAATAATCTTATCGGAGCATTCGCGCTTCTTGGAGCATTTTCACTCATCCGTTTCCGCACCATCATGAAAGAAACGCGCGACATTGCCTTTCTTTTCTTCGCTCTCACGATTGGCGTCTCCGTTGGTACGGGTTATTACTCTGTCTCCATTCTTACGACTGGAATTGTCTCTAGCCTCATACTCATCTTATACCGCTACAATTTTGCTTCCGCCTCAGGGACAGGATTCTTACTCACCTTTCACTCATCAACCGCGCTTGATGCAAATACTATTGAATTACTCTTTGGCGAATTTCTAAAGTCTCACGCTCTACTCCATGAAAAAGCATCCGCAGATGGCTTAGAGTTTGCCTACTCTCTTCACTTTAAAAAAGAAGGTCTGGAACGCGCATTCGTTGATCGCATACGCTCAATTGCGAGTGTTACCGACGCATTTTTGCTCACCGGCAAAGACTCAATCGAGTACTAGCTCTTTTTCTCTAGTATAAAAAAACGATGATATGGGTTTTCAAAAACCCTATACGTTTTTATAATTCGGAAACCTATGTTTTCAAGATCGCTCGTAATACGACGAAGCGAAAATTTACTTTTCCCAATTTCCCAATGATGACCGCTTTTCGTTAGTATATGTGTTTTTGCAACCAAACGCGGGACTGTATACACGCGCCGCCAGATACCAAGACCAGGAATCGGCAACTGAATTGGCAATGAACGCGTTGCGTCAGGGAATGAGACTATCACGCCTTGGCGAGAGACTCTATAGAGCTCACGAAGTGCTAATAACGCATCACTGTATGGCATATGTTCGAGTACTTCATATGCGACTGCGAGATCAAACTCTTTATCTTGAAACGGCATACTGCGTGCATCAGCAACATAATCCGGACCCAGGGCTGAATCCAGATCAACAGTCGTCACTTGCATATCAATCGCCCGTAAATACCTACTCACAAAACCACTACCCACTCCAACTTCAAGAACCTCTTTTGGGTTACGTGTTATGACTTCAGCAATCTGATGCCAATAACTCGCAAAACGCCTCTTGGAATCATATTTTAAATTATGATAGTGACTTTCTTGCATAGTATTCTTTAATGCGCACAGTCGCATAACACGCGAGGATAAGGAGTAATGGATTAATAGGATATCTTAATCGCGCTCCAACACCAAACCCAGTACTCACGACGGTAGCGCTAATGAAATATGTAATATAAGTAAGGAAGAACAGTGCCTCAACACGATACTCTTGATAGAGCATATAGAGACCAAATATCGAAAGCAGTGCAATTATCTTCCACATAATCTTTCCTACAATCACCGCAACTAACTCGGGCGCACGTAACTCACGCGCAGCCGCAAGTACCTTAGACGGCCAATCTCGCATCACGAGAACTGGAGGTGTTAGATAATTATGATGTGGCTTTATTTGTTCCTGTTGAGGCTTTTCAAAAAATACAGAGTACCCCTCATTTGTGAGCATCGCCGCAGTACTAAGTGCGCTCGCCACTATAAATTCCCGTGGATATTCGGTGACAAAAATCTTTAACGCAGCCCCTGTACTCTTACATCGCTCCAGTACTGACTGATACTCGGGCAACGGATTTGTAAGAGACCAGTTCGTTGAATCAACATGATACTTAGTCGCCATAACTGCCGTAAGCTCCCAGCTGCATAGATTGCCCTTATCATCCTGTGTCATATCAAGAACACCAAACGTATGATAATTACGCGCGACCCATGGACTCAATATAAGCGCTACAATAAAACAAAATTTTAACGCAGCACGCCGATCGCGCCAAAAAAGAAATAGGAAATTAAAAACGACTACATATAATGCTACAGGCTTTGTGTATATTGCAATCAGTAGCCCGCTTGTCATCCCCCAAAATGCCCTTCGCTCTCTCTCTCGCAAAAAAATAATTCCATAATACAAATATATTAAAAGCGTGAGCACTAATAACGGCTCTGGCATAATAAGAATATGCATCGCAGACATCAGGGGCTCAAAAGAAACAAAAAGCGCTGGGATAAGCGCCATTCGCTCTGAAAGCCAGAATCGGCCTATTCGATAGGTATACACCGCGATACCTGCTGCAATAAAACATTGAATGAGTGATACTACAACCAATCCGTATGGAAAACCCCAATCAAAAAAACCGACAATAAAAGGATAGAGCGGGGTTCGAATCGCGTTTGGTCTATAGCCTACAGTATTAGCAAACGTCTCACTAAACCCATGCCCCTGAAAGATATGCCTTCCTATATCGACATACAGCGCGGAGTCACTCCACACAAGGCGCCCTACCCCAAATACACATATAAATAAAACTAGTAACACAAACTTCACACTCAAGACACCAAAAAAAATCTTCCGTTCACTCATTATCGAGGTAGTAATACAAGAACTATGCCAAGTAAAATTGCCACGATACCTGTCACTTGAAGTACCGTAAGCGTCTCACGAAAAAATATATATGACAAAATCGTAATCAGCACAAGTGCCGAACCCGTAGCAACTGGGTAGAGCATATTAAGCTGTAAGCGTGAAAGCACGAGTATATAAAGAAAAAAACTTACCCCGTAAAGCACCATCCCGCCGAGTAAAAACATATTCTTGAGTGGCTCAAGAATAATTGAAAATGATACGCCCTGTCCTGAAAGACGCGCCGCGCCCGTACGAAGCAACAGTTGAGCCGCTACCGTTAGCGTGATATCAACAATAAGTAATGCGTAAGCCATACTAGCAGTCATACTGCCAAGAATAATCAATAACCAAACATATTTCAAATATGAAAAACGAAATGATTGACAATCAAAAAAATTTGTGCTAAAAGAAATTTGGAGGCTCTCGTGCTTGTACTTTCAAGCCAACTCGCACGTATTCTCGCCTATCTCGAGGAATCGATTTACCGCAAAGACCTCGTTGGATCCGGACATGATCACACACATATCCAACGTCTCCTTGCCATGCGCAGAGTGGTATGGGATGAACTGCATATTGAATACCCCCTCCTAAGTCCTACCGACGCTGAGGTATTAGATCTTGCGTTACTCTTTCATGATCTCAATCGATCCCGAGACATGCGTGGACGACACGTAAGAGAAGCGCGTGAATTATTTATGGGCACAACGATACGCAGAGAGGGCTTCTCAGAGCAAACGATCATAGCGGTCATTGATATAGTTGAGATGAGCCATGAGAAAGACCATGATGAAGAGCCTATTTTGCTAACGCTCCTTCGTGACCTCGACAAATCAGATATGGGTGCGTTCGGTATCCTACGTATGCAGGGAGTCGCCGATGAACGAGGTTACGGATACTTCCAACCCCATGACTTTGATCAAACCGTACCGGCAACCGAAGGAGACGAAAATCTCGGATCAGTCGTAGATGACCTCAGATTCTGTCTTGAGTGGTGGGATAATCCAAAATTTGCCATTCGTAGCAGCGTCATCCGAAATAAAGTAGCACATCGTTTTGCATTCATGCGTACATTCCTCGCGCAGCTCGAATACGAGGCGCGGGAACTCAATCTTATCTAGGGAGGGCACATTGCCCTCTTTTTTATTTTAAAAAAATAAAAATCCGGTATAAAACCGGATCGCTACCCTACTGAAATGCCCCAATAAAAAATTGTATGTGTCTCATCGATAACACGCTGATTATGCATCGTGTCGGGCGGAATGGCGAGAAAGTCACCCGGCCTCATCTCGATCTGCTCATCACCTACGGTGTAAACTGCCCTTCCTTCGATACAGAAATAACACTCCCACATCGTTGGATGCTTGTGCAACTCAACATCGTCCTTTGTACGATCGAGAACGGCCACTGCAACCTGCGTAACATCTGGCAACACGCCACCACGAACAAACACCTGCTTCAGTACACTCGAGCCATGTCGTGTTGGCTCTCGATCCACATCATCACGACGTACATGAACTGGCCGCATACCTCTCCTTTCAAGAAGAACCCTGAAAACCTTTTATCAAAGAAATACTCTTCTGTCAAGACTCTATATGTATCACGCTAACTTATTTAAATCCTGCCTCTCCAAGCATTCTTTTAAGATAACTTGGTGTTTTTGAGGGGATGCTTGTAAACCAACCCGAATCACTACTCTCAAAATCAAGAGCTATCCGATTACGCGAGCGAGGGCTTAATATTGCTTGATAATAAAAATTTATACAATGACGCTTTTTATTACCGGGAATACGTTGCACGTACTCTTCAATACCAAGTAGTTTTGTGATTTGTACATGCAATCCTGTCTCCTCTAAGGCCTCTCTTCTTGCTGCAGCCTCAAGTCGCTCTCCTTTTTCTAACCTACCTCCTGGAGTAAGCCAGTATCCCTTCATAGGAGATATATTACGTTTCAGTAAAAGAAACTTTCCTTCGTGCACTAAAACGACATCCGCATACACCATGGGCATTACTTCAAGAATCTTAAGATAGAGCGGGTATGGTAATTGTTTTTTCTTTTTCATTTTTATTTTTTCTCTGCGCGGATGTATACAAAAATACCAAAATATTTTACCAGGGGGATTTTTTCAAGTACACGATTGAGTGAGTCAGCAAAAACAAACGGTACAATTATCGCACGTTCAAGTATCGGAATATGAAATCCTCCATGACCAATTAAATCTCGCAATCTACGTGTTGAAAAAAAACCATGCACTGGATCATCAAAATACATATGCCCAACACCTAATTTTCTAAGCACCCATCGCAATCCATCAAACAAACGAGTAATCGTTGTGGCTGAGACAATTAATAACCTGCCGCCTGGGCGTAAGACTCGATACGCCTCATCAATAAACTTTTCTGGATGATCGAGGTAATAAATAACCTCTGTTGCAATGACGGTATCAAACGATCCGCTCTCGAAAGGTAAATGTTCCGCATCAGCCACAACCCCATCAATATCAAACTTTTGTTTCAATTCTTCTACCATCTTTGAAGAAATATCCGTCACCACAACTCGATGACGCGCTGTCAAAAAACGAGCGATCTCTCCTGTACCCGCTCCCACTTCTAAGCAGTCTCCAAATGCTTGGGCAACAATAAACTCACGCCGACGATCGAGCGCGTATTGATTAGTAATTTGATCGTATCGACCTGCGATACGATCAAATACTTGAGCAATCTCAGTATTCGTCGGCTTCATTAGTCGCGATAGCGACGGAGAATCATGCGGAGAATCTTTAACCCATGCCAGAAGGCATTTACCTTTGTCTTCCCAGCATAACGAGCTCGCTCAAAAGCAGGAACTTCAGCAAATTTTAATCCTGCGCGATGTGCTTTCACTACAATTTCTGTACAAAATTCGAATCCCTGAGACTGAAGATGGAGCTTCTTAAGCCCATCACGAGTGATGCCTGTAAAAAGATACAAACTATCCGTAACATTAGTCCCATGAATAACATTGGTCAGCCAAGTAAACATACGATTTCCAAACCAACGAATAATCGTATCATCCTCGCTTTTACCACCAACCGTATAACGAGAAGCCATAACATAGTCATACCCACGGCGTACCTTTTCTACAATCGCAGGAATCTCTGCAGGATTATGAGAACCGTCTGCATCCATCATAAGAATGATGTCGCCCGTCACAATATCAAATGCTTCGAGAAATGCTCCGCCATACCCCCTCCCCTTTTGAGCAATAAATTTATCTGAAGGACGCATCTGAGCCCTTGCCTCTTCGGCAGTTTTATCAGTTGAACGCCCATCAATAACAACGATTTCATCTACAACATCGCGAGGTATTTCCTTCAATACCCGCCCGATGCAACCCTCTTCATTGCGAGTCGGAATAATAAGTGAAACTTTCATATTATTGATGATAGTACTCTTTGATAGCGCTCGCAATATAGACTATGTCCTCATCAGAAAGCTTACTCGATGAAGGTAACCAAAGGCCTCGACGCGCAATTTCTTCTGCAGCTGGAAACGATTTCCCTTGATACGCTCCTTGATAAATTGTTTGTGTATGAATAGCAGGATATACTCGGCGAGAACCTATACCTTGCTCTTTGAGATACGCAGCAAGCTTATCCGGATCATTAATTAAAATCTCAATAAACCATGGACTCGTGTCTTCTAAATTTGTCGGAACCCATTCAATAAAATCTATACCTTCTAGCTCTTTTTGATATAGCCGCCATATTGCCTTCTTGCGCTCAACGCGACTAGGAAGTTTTTTCATCTGCTCAATACCAATGGTTGCCTGTAGATCAGTAAATTTAAAATTCCATCCCCACTCGTCATGAATATCGAGACCTCCACGCGTGCGTCCAAAATCCTTGAGCCGTCGTATTTTCTGAGCAAGCTCCTCATTATCCGTCACTAAAGCTCCGCCCTGACCTGTAGTAATAACCTTCGGAACACTAAACGAAAAACTTCCGATATGCCCAAATGTCCCCAAATGCTTTCCTTTGAACTTTGACCCCAGCGCCTGAGCCGCGTCCTCAAGTAAAAACAAGTTATGTTTTTTGCAGAACTCTACAATGGCATTCATCTCTCCGGAACGTCCGTTAAACGCAACGTACATAAGCGCTTTTGTGCGTGGCGTGATAGCACGCTCCGCCTCTTCTAAATTCATTGATAGTGTTTCCTTATCGATATCGACAAGTAACGGCTCAATCCCTACAAGCTTCGCAGCATTCGGAGAAGCAATCATCGTAAAATCCGGTACCAAAACTTCGTCTCCTGCCTTGAGCCCGAGTGCTAAGAGCGCAAGCGTAAGACTGATCGTTCCATTGTTTGTCAGAATACAATATTTTGCACCGACATATTCAGCAATCATGCGCTCTAACTCTTCTGTTTTTTTAAACTCCATAATCCACCCACCTGACTGCATATAATCAAAAACAGCCTTGGCTTCAAGCTCATCAAACCAAGGCTCCATCTGAGGTATCATTCGTTTCTCCTCACTCATCACTCAATAAGATATTTATCCTCAACAAAAGGTCCATTCTTAACCTCAATCAACTCTGCATCCTCTACAATGTGAATTCCGTACCCACCATTCATTAAAATAAATACGTCGCCAACCGCAAGTGACACGGAATCAAACTTTACATACTCAGGCGCTGGTCCATATAAATCAATTGAAGCAGCTCCTTTTTTTACGATTAAGCACTCCTGCAATTGATCGGTCGTTCGTGATATGGGTGTATGCGCATGTGCCTTTAAATAAGCTCCCGCTGGATGCTTAAGCGTCACCATCTGAAGCGGCTCTTTGCCTGCAGTTACGGGCACTGATCCTGGCGCTATCACCTGGATTCGTAATCCAACGAGTGTATCTTTGTAGCGATATTCATCCATATGTATATTCTAACCCTTTATGATAATGTCGGAAAATGCTTTACCTCAAAACGTTTTCCTGCTCGTGCCTCTTCCTCAACAAGCTTCAAGTCATGATCTGTCATGAGCTTGGCAAGCGCAGTAAATGTTACACGCGGCTGCCACCCAAGTAACGTGCGCGCTTTTGACGAATCTCCAAGTAAAAGATCAACCTCTGAAGGACGAAAATGAACGGGATCAATATTGATGACTGTTTTTCCTGTTTTTCGATCAACTCCTCGCTCCTCAATTCCCTCTCCCTCCCATACAATATCCATCTGGAGATTTTTTCCAACCTCCTCAGCAAATTCACGCACCGTATGCGTTTCACCTGTTGCAATCACAAAATCATCCGGCTTTTCGTGTTGAAGAATTCTCCATATTGCTTCTACGTAATCACGCGCGTACCCCCAATCACGTTTCGCATTTAAATTTCCGAGGCTCAACACAGGCTGCAAACCAAGCTTAACGCGAGCAAGTCCTGTTGTAATTTTTCGTGTAACAAAATTCATTCCTCGACGAGGAGACTCATGATTAAACAAAATTCCATTCGACGCAAACATACCATAACTCTGTCGATAAATACGCGTCGCGTGGAACGCGAATACTTTTGAAAGACCGTACGGAGACTGTGGGTTAAACGGAGTTGTCTCGCGTTGAGGTGTTTCAGATACTTTACCAAACATCTCTGAAGAACTTGCTTGATAGTATCGAGCTGGGTATTTGAGCATCCGTATTGCATCAAGTAATCGAAGAGGACCAAGACCCGTAACATTCGCTGTATACTCAGGAACATCAAAACTAACCTTAACGTGACTTTGCGCACCAAGATTATAAATTTCATCCGGCTGAACCTTCTCGATAACCCGACTCAAGTTCGAACTATCGGCAAGATCTGCATAGACGGTAACGAAGCTCGGATACTTCGGATTATCATAGAGATGATCGATACGATACGTATTTGGAGCGCTCGAACGACGCTGGAGGCCATATACGTGGTAGCCTTTCTCTAGTAAAAGCTCCGCCAAATACGATCCGTCCTGCCCAGTGATTCCTGTAACGAGGGCCTTTTTCATGTATGCGACAATACCATAAATAGTCTTAAATGCCAAGACTTCTCAGCACCGCATCAAACTCTTGAGCAATACCGTCAAGCGAAAACGCATCTTCTACTTTCTGACGAGCGCGTACACTCATTGAACTACGAAGAGCGCGATCTTCGACCAATCGAGCAAGTACCTCAGTAAATTCTTCGGCATCGCCAGCTACAAAACCATTTACACCGTGATCTATGACATGCCGAGACTCTCCAACATCTGAAGACACGGTAGGAATACCGCACGCCATATACTCAATCGCCTTAAACGCACACTTCGCACGATTGAATGGCGTATCTACAAGTGGCATAAGTCCGATATCAATCTTATACTCCGCAAGAAGCGCAGGAATGGTCTCTACAAGGGCCCATGGGGCATCATCCACGAATGTGACGCGATAATCACTCTGTTTAAAAAAATCTTTGAGCGGCCCATACTGCTGCGAACCAATCACTACTAATGAAAACGCAACTCCGCGATCAGAAAGTTTCTCAAGAGCGTCTTTAAGAATAGTAAAATTCCCTGCTTTCATGTGAGCTATGCCATTCCCAATCCAGCCGAGCACGCCCGGCTCTGATACTACCGGTCGATAAGCGGACGTATCAACAGCCGTCGGAATAAACTGCACATGACGAGCATGTCGGTGCGCCCACTCAAGAATCTCATGAGATCCCCCTGTAACAACGGCTGCGCTCCGAGCAAGTATTACGCTTTTTCTGGGGCTATGGATCCACTCCGCATCATCAAGATCAAAGATGAGAGGAACCCCGCGTATTTTCTTGATTACTAAAACAAGAAATAAAATTTCCCATGCAACAAAAACCTTATGTACAACGATAACATCAGGACGCTTCGCAAGGGCTCTCCATACGCGCTGTATATTTTGAAAACGCCGATAAGACATACTCCAAAATGGGTGCCCAAGATCAAATAAAATACGTGCCTCCACATCAAGTCGCTCAACGATGCGAAATACACGCCATCTTGATGACCCGACGGACTCATTCCCCTTCGTTAAAAATAAAACTTTCATGAAAGAGACTCTATAAAATCGGTGATACGGCGCGCGCGCTGCTCCCACGTATAAAGCAAAGCGGATTCCTCTGCGCCGCGAGCAAGTCTTATACCAAGCTCGGGATCATTGATAATACGCTCGACCGCGCCCGCAAACATATGTGGTGTATTTTCTTTCACGATAAGACCGTTCTCACCATCATGGATAACCTCCTCATTAGCGCCGCCCTGTGAAGTAACAATCGGCTTTCCAGCACCAAGATATTCATACAATTTAGACGAGATACTACTTGGGTATGAAACCATAAGAGGATTTATCAAAATGTCTGCGACGGCTAAATACTGCAAAACCTCCGCGGGAGGCACGCGATCGATACATATAATCCTACCGACAAGTTCTTTTTCAATAATGCGTCGCTCAAGTAATATTCTTTGGTCACTTTTTATTCCCAATGCCACTAAGACCACTGACTCTGGCAAAAGAAGTACGGTATCAAAAAGCACGTCTATTGAATCCCATAAAAAACTTCCCGCGTAGAGCAATACTATCTTATCTTTTGGCATGCCAAGTGAGACACGGTCACGCGTTACTGACGCTAGATTATCAGTACCACTCGTATGCACGACGATACTTGGTTTTCCTGAATGATAAAAACCTTGAATTGATTTTGTAATAGCGACGAACCCATTAGAAGAAGCGATGGCAAGCCTCCAGAGAGGCCGTGCAAACATCCACTCTAACGTGCCGTGTACTTCAAAGATGACCTTTTTCCCATATAGTCGCGCGGCAAGCGCAACTGGCCACAGAAGTGGATCTCGAAAATACAAAACATCAAATGACTGTCGATTGCGTATACTATACAAAAATATGGAACGATGGCGCGTTTCTACATCAAGAAAAAACTTTATATGAACTCCCTTACGAGCAAAAATTTCAGCGACGTCAACTGGATCGGCTGCCCCAGACATAACAGTAGGAGTAAGCATTTGGCCTGCAGCCCATGCCTCAGCTGTCTTTACTATATTGAGCGTATGAGCGCGCGATAGCGACAATCGAGCGCGCGTAATATATAAAACACGAATCATCTTATCCTCCAGGATATAATCGTAAAAAACGCTTCGCCCATCGAAAGACACGAGCATTAAGACGACCTTTTGCCGTCATACGATACCCCTCACTTTCATGAACCAAATATCCTCCGTACACCATATCGGTTAGCCGACGATCTTGGAGAACATCCGGAACATAGCGATGTCTAATTTCATCGCGAGAAAGAATATCTGATCCAGACTCAAGGACATCAACTAAAATTCGTGCTGAAACACCTCGATCAACAAGAAAATAAAACTGCGCGTAACTAAAAAAAAGAAATATATAATGTGCAACTCCGTTCAAATAAAATAAAAACTCTTCAATATTTATCTCATGCGCGCGCATCCTCCAAAACCATACCGTGTACATAATAAAAAACAGCGCGCACCAAACCTCAACAGCAACCCAACGTCGTGTCGGCCGCCCGTAATGAAACCATAGCGCATGACCTATAAGAAAGCCGCAAAACGCTATCCATCCTCCGATAATTCCATCTATCATAAATCAAATACAACTGTTATGCGGTCAGTAATCGTACCTATGTTGTACCACGCATCAATGCTCGTTAAAACAAGCAGTATACTTGCCACTCCTACAATAACTCGCCATGGAACTGGGCGTCGTGTATATGCGTATGCAGCTGAGATGGCAAGTAACGGATAAAGCGCATACCGATATCGAGTTTCGACAATTGCTGGGATCACACCTAACGGAAGCATTACCATAGTGACGAGCACCGTATTAGTAATACGGTTTGGTCGTTCTCGACTAAGAATCCATGCGCCCGTAAAGCCAAGTACAAAAATAATGATAGTCCATATAAATGATGCTCCGAGAGTTGCGATTCGCTCATAAGGTTGGCCGGCAAGATGAATCCAAAACCCTCCGGGCCGTATTAAACTTACATACAAACTTGTCTTTCGAATTTGTAACCCGATAAATTCGATTGGATGTTTTGTTAAAAAGCGTACGTACTCCTGACGGGAGATATGATCAAGCTCTTTCATTGAAACAGAATCGCGAATTCGCTGAATCTCCGGAGGCTTTTCAAATCCTCCCGTTGCACCACGATGATTACCAACCCATACGTCATACCATCCAACGCCAGTCGTCAAAATAAATCTCTCATAACGCTGAGACATCCTATATGACCATGGCGCCACGAAAAGCATACACCCTAACACCAATGCCATAGCCATCCTACGATCGCGTATCCAAAATGCATATCCGCACAAAACAATAATCGCAAAAATAATAATTGGACGCGTCAATAATGCAACGGGCCATAGTATCGCAAGCATACCCAAAGAAGTGCGACTTGGAATCTGAAAATATCGTATCGTCGCGTAAAGCGCACCGAGTAAAAGCGTAATAAAAAAAGTTTCTGTGAGTAGTAGCCCGCTTACAACGATCAGATCGGGAGCAAAGGTAAAAAATATCGCAGCCATAAACCATGCGCGCGGCTCGTCAGGCATAAGTTCTCGTGCAATCAACCATACGAGTATTACGGATATCGCTCTCAAAAAAGCATGCGCAACCCATACAACCCAAATCCTGTGCCCAAAAATACTGTAGAGTGTAGCAAGGAATAATTGATATCCGGGACCTACGCGGTTAATCCCCCAATCTTGCTCAGGAGTACTCGCGAGTGCCGTCTCTTCAACATATCCATTTCCTCGGGCAAGATTCCACGCAATCTTGTCGTAAGCAGCAGCATCAACGCGCGGGCGATCGTGATAGTAAAATGCGTACCCAAGCGACAACATAAATGCTAGACACGCGATACTAATTATTTTCTGCATGAACGATCAAAAATATTAAAATATATTATTGCGCCAATCGCCTTTACACCATCATGCCATGTAATCTTTTTACCTTCTTTATATGTACGGCCGTAATAATTTATCGGCACTTCATAAATGCGCCATCGAGTACCGCCCTCACTTTTGCCGTGCGCGACACGCGCCGTCAATTCCGGCTCTATACCAAAACGTTTTGATCGTAAACATGGCGTAATAGAATCTAACACTTCTTTACGAAACACCTTATACCCCGTTTCCATATCCGTAAGATTTAGATTAGTAAATACATTCGAAAGTATTGTTAAAAATGTATTT
>ERZ1292625.2637-Hain-H41-01um-R1-2637-length-16115-cov-7_pt1 | contig 16115 bp, 28 predicted proteins | sample MGYA00564400_ERZ1292625 | MGnify/ENA primary metagenome ERZ1292625 (study PRJEB36523, sample SAMEA6512639) | groundwater metagenome | collected 2019-01-08 | study: AquaDiva: Metagenomics assemblies of 32 groundwater samples | reverse complement strand
ATACGCTGAGCTTGCTCCGAGCGGAATCGAACACCAGTGCCGCGCCCGTGTTGATCGCGGTGGGCGTCGGCCCACTGGATGTCCCACTGGACGAGGACATGGCATAGGTGGTCTGCGGGACGTAGAGATACCCGCTGACCGCCGACGTCGAAAGAAACGCGGTCGAGGCCCACACGAAACTGGGTGGGTCGGTCGCCCCGGCCGTCGAAGCCGACGCGAGCCGCGCGGATGTGAACGATACCATGGCCCCACCGCCTGCTCCTGCGTTCAGCTGTACGGAGGCCGAGGTATAGACTATGAGGTCGCCCCCAGGGGCCGTAAACCTCACGTTTCCCGATGCGCTCACATAGTACCCGAACTCTGAGGCGTTCCAGAACGACACCAACGGTGCGGTGGAACCTCCGTTGACCGCTGCGACTCCAAAATCTGAACTCTGCCCCACGAGGACCGGACCCCGGAGACGCGTGTACGGGGCGTTGATGCCCCCTTGCTGTGGCATGACTAGTCCTCCAAGCCTGTGTCGGTCACGGCGTTCTCTTCCACGGGTCGCCCCGTGCCGTTACCCGTCACCGAGAACAGGGTATCGAGCATGAATTGAATCTCAATCGCTTGGCCCCGGACTAGGAGGGTCTGGTTCAAAAGTTGCTCATGGACCGAGACCAAGCGGTCAAGGCGAGCAAGTAGCCCAGCCTTCTGGAGCTCGATGGCGACTCGCTCAGACATTAGGAAGACCTCGTTGATTCAAGTATGCGATGGCTGCTTGAAGCACTTCTACATTATCCCGAGAGCAACCAAGCAACACGTTGCAATTGAAACATAGTAGGCCACGCACCTGTTCGGTGTCATGGCAGTGGTCAACAGCTAACCGCTTCCGCCCAGGCAGGTTTCGGCAGATCGCGCACCGTCCACCCTGGGCCGCTAACAGCGCCTTGTACGCTTCCGCCGTGATCCCGTACCGGCGATACAGTTGTTGCGCGAGGATCTTCTTTAGATTCCCCTTGCGGTACCGTCGGACCTTCTCTTTGTTTCGCTGATACCACGCAGCGATCAAAGCCTGGCATTTCTCGCGGTGTGTCTCTCGGTACTGCTTGTGAGCTGCCAGCGCGTAATCTCGATTCCGCTGATACCATTCGGCGTTGAGTTGCCGCATACGGGCGGCATTCGCAAGACGCCACTCGCGTTTCTTTGCAAGTTGCACCTCGCGATGCCGCCGATATGAAGCTTGGTTCTGAGCCCTGCGATGAGCGAGCTTTTCGCTGTCCATAAGTCGCACCCCCTACTACGAGGATACGATTCTGAGACAGGAAAGTCAAGCCCATTTCATGCTCCTGCCGTGCCGTAAACTCCGCGCCAGTCTGACCAACCTCTCTTCCAACGTGCGCGAATCTTTACTTTCATGGACGAACTTTCGAAGTCCCAATCGTGAAGCACGTTAGGGCGCTCACGCCAGTAGGAGCGGACGTTGTGGCGGGAGGGTTCTGCCATCAGGAAGAACGCATTGGCATCGGTCAGGTACGGTGAGGAAATCACCGTAAGCCCGTCCTGGTCAAACGCATTCTTGGCCCGGTTGGCGGTGTCGGGGCGGGTGGTGGAGTTGATCAGCTCATCGGCCAGCCACCGGCCCTCATAGGGCACCAGCAACCACTTCGGTCGCCAATGGACGAGCTTGCCCGCGCCATCCCGGGTGTCCGCGATGTCGTTGAGGGCCGTACGCAGGGCTGCCACAGACAGGTCAGCCGCCGTGGTCAGGATGTTTGACCGCCCAGTCGTGCCCCCACCTTCGAGGACATGGACCGTGGAGCCAAGCGCCACCCCGTCCGGGGAACCTGCCGTGGAGCTGAAGAAGTCATTGAACAGCCCCGCGTGGTCGATCTCATACGCATAGTTCATCGAGCTACCAAGCGCCCGGGCGGCATCAGACACGACTTCCTCCTGCTCATCGTCCAGGGCTTCCTTCGAAGCCCGGAACGCCAGCTCGTAGGTGTCAGCCTGATAGGTCACATCGAAGCCTGCCGTCAGGTCTTCATAGGTGACATCCGCGCCTTCTGCTTTGATCGGCACCGTGCCGAAGCTGGCCACGGTAGTCGTCCGCACGATGGGCTTGTTCCCCATGTCGCGGATCTTGAGGATTTTCTGGAAGATCCCCGCCTCAATCGGCATCTCGTCGAACAGCACGTCTTCCAGGAAGGCGAGACGGCTGAGGTACAGATCTGGTAAAGTTGTTCTAAGCGTAGGAATGGTAAGTTACCTCCACTGCCGCGATTTGATTGAGTCAATCGCATGGAGCGCCGCAAGCGCCCGGTCGCGTTTGACGATCAAATACGGCAGCAACTCTTGTAAAAGCGATTTCACCGAGCCTCGACGGTGAAGGCGAAGCGACCATGCAGGCTTCCAATGCGCTTTCGGGGCCGCATAGTGTTTCTCCCGGATATAACTCCCAGGAAGTCTCCGCTGAAGCCAATCGAGGAGCCCATAGTCCGTATTCGTGACAACTACCGAAATCGCATACCGAGTATGGGGCTTTCGTGTCTCCACATTGAGACCGATCTCGATGTGGCCTTCACCGTCTACGATCCCGGCGATATAGGCTTTTTCGAGATCAGTCAACGTCTCATAGGTTAGCGCGGGACTCCGCCGTGACAAGCCATGTCGATAGGCATAACCTGTCACGGCAGAGAGAGACTTCCCCAACAGATTGGCAATCTCGACCCTGGGCAAATGCTTCCAGTTTGCTCGAACCATCTCCTCTTCGGTCGAGGTCAATCCGTACGCCATGGTTGTTATGAAGTGATCAGCGTTAGTGAGGCTGTACCCAGCCCGCGAGAATGGTTATTCGGCTGAACCAGCAGTTTTCGCACGGAAGCGGCGACTCCTGCCCCGTTCGCATCGGTAGAGAACCCATCTTCAACCGGGTGCAATCCCAGGACACGGAACGGGAGAACCGACCCAGAGGATGCGGTGACAGCCGAGATCGCCATGCGGGACTGAAACCCGATAGGGCCGGTATCCCCCACGGCACCAGTCGCCAGCACAGCCACGTTCTTGTATACCCCCGTTGAGCCAATGAGCCCAGAGGTGGTGTCACAAGTCACAAACACCTGGTATGGGTCATCCCACACCTTGAGCAAAGTTGCCGCATCCCCCCCAAACCGCGTCGGGGCGGTTGACCCGGCATTCGCTGCAAGGGGTGAAGCGGCCACACCTGCAATAGCCGACGAATACGCTCCAGTGACAATCCGCATCGTCCCAATTGTCGTGAGTACCAAGACATCTCCAATGGAGATGGCCGAGCCCTCAGACGAGGAGACCGTGTAGACCCCCACCTTCGCGCCGCCGTAGGCCGGCATGAACCCGAAGTAGTTATTGGTGGCTTTCTGAATGTACGACACGTACTCTCCTTATGGGTCAACCATTGAGCGACCTTCCCCGATGGTATGAGTCGGATGCCGCGCAGATTCCACTCGGACGTTGGGACCATAGGTGCCACGCGCAAACTCTTCCTTCAGCGTGGCGGTGCGGTCCACGGAGGACTGACGCAACTGGGCCGAGGCGGCGGAGAGCTCACGCCTGCGGCTCTCGACCCATGACTTCCACATCCAGGCCAAGATGTCCCCCGTGTCGCCCCCGCGTCGAATGTTGTTCGACACGGAGACCATGGAGTCTACCTTGACCTTCACGCGGGGGTCTGAGGCCATGACAGGCTGCCAATGACGCCACCCGAACTGGTCCAGGGTCTTGGGATTGATCCACCGGAGTTCCCAGTTCTCGGGCACATCCACAAACTGGCGGGCATCAGACGCGGCATACCGCTTGTCCCCCATCTCCCACGGTGGAGGTGGCTCGGTGAAGGTCACCTGCTCGCCTGCCGGACCCGTGAAATAGGAGGTTGGCTGCATCGGGGTCGGATCGGTGATGGTTGGGTTGACGGTTCCAAGCACTTCAAGAGAAGGGCTGGAGGCCAGCTCCTCCTTCAGAGACGGACGGTTGTTGATGTTGGGGATTCCGTGAGGCATGGACTACTCCTCTCCTTCAATATAGTTGGCCACAGCACCCAAACTTGACTTCCCATCCGCCTGGCGCTGATGAAACCTCTCCAGCGATTTCGCCGGGTCTGAAACCCCCATCCGCTTTGCCAAGTCCAGCTGCTTTTGGTTCAACTTGGCAGGCGTTGGGGTGGGCGAGGAGTGCTGCACGGTGGCTGGAGTCTGTCCCATACGCGCCCGTGATGTTCCAGACGGTCGAGCGATCATGGGGGTCTGCGCCATCGCAATCACCAAGTCAGGCCGGTCTGCAATCGCCGTCTTCACGGCATCAAGCAGGGTCGCCCGATTCTGTGGGGCTCCAGCCGCCAGCAAGGATTGGTAGGCGGCGGAGGCGTGCTGCGACAACGGGTGCGAGGGATCGTTCAACACGGGGTAGCGGGCCGCAAGCGTCTGGAGCTGGGCTTCCACCATGCGCTGCCCCTCCAACTGACGGGCGCCAGTCTGCATGACTCGCTCCGCGATGCGGGTTTGATACACCTCGAACGCTTCCCGGTTGCCTTGCTTGGCGAGCTCCCACAACTCGTCGTTGGTGGCGGGCTTGTCCCGCTCACTCAATGCAGGCTGAGCGGGTTGGGTCTGGGCCAAATACTGAGTCAGGGTATCCATGCGCTGGTTGATCTGTCCGAACTTTCTATTCATTTCAGCGACCACATTCTCTACAGGTCGGTCGGGGACCTGAGCCGTCGGTACGGCGACGGGAGCCGGGGTCAGATCGGGCTCAGACGGGGTGCCCTCTGAAGTCACGTCTGGGTCATCAGGCATCAGTCAGTCTCCTTGGCTCGTGACGGGAGCCAGTCGGTCGGTTACCCGTGCTTCTGTCGCACGGGGCGCTGCTTGAAGTATGAGGACGCACTCACACTCTTGCCACCCACCTTGGGGAAGAGTGCCTTGGCTTCCTTACCACGCATGGCCCCAATGTCCCCCTTCGGAGTCTTGGTCATGCCATGGACCATCTTGGACGGGAGCGGCGCTGGGATCGAGCCTTGCGTGTCCAACCATTGCTCCTCTGCAGGGGTCAGGGTCTCCCCACGGTTCAATTTACGGATCACACTCTTGGGGTCCACCGTGACAGGAACAGAAGGAACCGCTGGAGTGCCAAGGAGATCCTTCTGCGCCTGCTCGATCCGCTGGCGATGGGTGGTGACCCCGTTCGACATCTCAGCACACTTTGTCAGACCCGCCTGCGGTATCAGGCGTGCGGTACGGCAACTGAGCCGAGACATTGGGCCGGCCCCCCTTGGACTTGAACCCACGGGGGAACGCCCCGGCGATCTCCCGGCCACGTAACTCGGCCAGGTCTCCTTTGGGACTCTGTGATCCACCCTTGGGCATATGACTCTTCACCGCGTACTCTTCCATCTTGTGCTTGGCCATCTTGGGTTTCTCCCCTTTCATGGTGCCGGGGCTATGCAACCACCCCATCATGTAGCGTCGCTGGGCCTCAGACTTCGCGGGCACGTCCTGCCTCTGCATGGGCAATCACGAGGTCCGGGAGCGCCTTGGCCATTCGCAACCCCTCAATCAGCCCCTTGAGGTAGTCGAACTGTTCCACCTTGCCTTGCACTAGGCGCTCAGTCTCTTCCATGATCCTTCCATCTAAGTGTGCCACATAGGCACGCCACTCGTCAAGCCCTTTCAACGCCCGCATCCGTGACGCGTTGGCATTTTGCTGAGCTCGGATGAGCTGGAGTTCACCTGACGTCATGCTATGGCTCCAGGAAGCGGTCCTTGAGCGCCCTGCATGGGCTGAGGAGCCGCCTGCCCCACCTGGACATTCCCATCTTGCTCAGGTGGCATGATACCCGCTTGAGGCCCCTGGAGCCCCTGGGCAAGCTGCTGCGCCTGAACTAGGCGCAGGGTGTCCTGGATGTGCCGCTGGAGCTTCTGGCGCACCTGAGGACTCATGTAGCGTGCCAAGTCGGGGTCCATGAGTTGCGCCTGGTGGGCAGTCAGGTGCTGCTGAACGTTCTCATTGGGGCTGGGTGGGACATAGACCCCAGAGGCAAAGCGGGCCAACTCCTCCTCGGGGGAGAGGACCACACTCGCAGGCTCCAAGTAGTGGTCCGGGTCACGCCCAAAGGCTTTGAAGTAGTCTGCGAGTCCACGCGTGACCCCCTTCAGCCCGATCACTCTGGATTGAATCAAGGCTGGGTGCAGGATCACCTGGAGCATTCTGGAGGCATCCTCCCGCATTTGCTGGCGATTCAGGGTCTCAGTGGTGGCGGCAAGGCGAATATCATACCGTCCCCGGATTTCAGTGCGGTCTGCAAGCCGAATAAACTCCGGGCGCTTGCCCGTGACCCGAAATTCCTTCCCCGGAGGCAGATATTCCTGATCCAGTGCCAAAATGTCCTCAAACACCCCGATCCAGAGCTGTTGGAAGGCAATCATGGCTGTTTTGAACCTCAACCCGGCTTCTGAGAGCAAAGTTTGGGTTCCAGCCGCCGTTCGGGTGGCTCCGACCCGGTTTGGCTGCCTTCCGAGGGTCAAATCGGTCAATCCAGTGAGCCGCTCGAAGTATTGGTGCAGAATCATCTCTTCGGACTGCCCCCAGGCCGGGGAACTGGCCCATTTGGGGAAGAGGATGTCATTTTGAGGGTCACTAATCGGAACACCTTGACCTGGAACGAGCTGTTGCTGGATGGGGGGATTCTGACTCGATGAACGATAGAAATAGAATGGGAGGTTGGTGATCGTGCCGTAGTCCACCCGCTGGTTGTGGATGGTGTTGATCTCGTCCTGGATACCCTTGACCACTTCAGCAAACGCCAGCCCGTAGAACCTGAACGGAATCGGGAAATAGCGGCCTGCACGGATCGGGCGGCGGCCGTGAGCGTAGACGTTATCCAGGTAATCCCAACCCAGCACCTTCTGCGGTAGATCAGGAGCCACCCAGACAATGATCTCCTCCTCAAACCCATCCTCGTCAATGTCGTAGCGTCGGTAGTCCTCCAAAATGGCATATTGCAAGGTGCGGGCGTCGGACTCTCCTTCAGACTCTACGCCTTCGGCCTCCGCCTGTGAGGCTTTGTAGGCCGTGGCATCCATCTCTCCGGCGTCCCCGGTGGGCGTGTGGCTTCGGAGCAACTCCCGAACGGTATCGACATAGAACCGCCCCTGAGCCGCCTTGAGCCGGAGATCATTCTCGGTGTACCAGAGCCGATGCTGACACCAGGGCAGATCAGCGATCTCGTGGCCTCCACGAGCCGGAGCAAAGAAGTCAACGGGGTCAATCAAGTCTGAGTGTGGCTGCTCGATCAATTCCTCTTTGTCCAGGAGCACTTGGAGGGCATCGTCAAGGACCTTGAGCTTCAGGATGACTTCCAAGGGGTCTCCCCCGCCAGGAGAAGCGGGCAGAGTGCCTTCCCAGGTTCCCTCTTTGGTCTTTTCCAGATCTGTTGGGACTAGGACCCCAAACAGGTCTCGGAGAACGGTCTCCAGCGGAGTATCCAAGGGAAACTCCCGAACAAGCTTTCTCCGAATGCGCTGCACCTTCCAGTAGGTCTTCACGAGGGCCAGACCAGGGTGCAGAAAGAGGTGTGCGGATTGCGTGACTGTGGGGCCCAGATCGAGTTCGGCGGCAACCTGCCAGTTAAGAAAGGTCTCCACCCGCTCACGTCGGTCCTCATCGGTGCCTTCAGTCGGAACCACGATCAACGGCGGAGTCTGGCCCATCACCGCTTCCACGAGGCGCGGCTTGAGGGTTTCAACCCCCATCATGGTGATGGGGACGTGGAAGTTGGCTGATCCCACCCACGGGAAGGTTTTCACGGTCTGGGTCCGCCCGTAGTACTGGTCATCCCACTCCGCTAACCGCGCTTCCCACTCTGACCGATCCGTGATCGCTCCTTGGTAGTCTGCCAGGATGAGGTCGGCCAACACACGCTCCTCGTCCTTGCCAAGGCGAGGAGTCAGGGCCTCAACCAACTCCGTGGATTCGTCAGGCTCGGGGGCCTCGACGGGAAGTTCAAGTTCGGTCGGGGTGGGGTCGGTTTCAGGAGGCATGTCTTCCCACCCTTAGTCTAGCATAGCGTGTCAAGGTGTCACTTCCTTCGCACTGGAGTGCCATAGCCCATCCACTCAGGTTTGGTAGAAGGAATCACCGGTTGATGTCGGAACCGCTGGAGTCCCAGCACTCCGTAGAGCCCGGTGCAGAGGTACCGCAAGCTCGCATGAGTGTCAGACCAGGGATGATTTCCTTCATCTGGCTCATCCTTGGCCCGCCCATCTTTCCCCTCTGGATACACATACTTGCCGAGGAACCCCTGTGTCAAGACAGGACACCCCTGGGCATCAACGTACAGAGAGGGCGTCTGATCGGTGCGGAGCCGGAGCAACTGGTGAACCAGGCTCCTGCCATCCTTCCTGGACCAGCCATACTCCCACTTGGGGAAGATCCCCAGCCCGGTGAGGATCTCCACATCCCGAGTCTCATTCTTCTCGTTGGCCACCGGACGGGCTTGCTGACCTGCGGGGTCACACACATCCTCGAACCCAGCCGCATGGTTCGGATACCACTTGGCGCACTGAGCGATCACGTCGGCGGCGAACTGGGCCGTCGTCTGCTGGCGCCCTATGACCTCACGGAGGAGGAGCAGGCGATCCTTGGGGTCTACCTGGCCGATCAGACACGCAGGGGCATGCCACCCGAAGTCCCAGGCGCGGTAGATCACTTTGCGGTTGCGGTACTCAAGTGGGCGCACATGGGTGGATTCATGGAACTCTGGATACACCCGCTGCCCGGAGGCCACCCAGAAATTAATTTCCATTTCCTGTGCCCACGTAGTTTCATCGGGGAACAATGCCCGGGTGCGGTCGAACCACTTCTGAGCCTGCACGGCAATCGCGGGATCGGGGTGATTGATGTCTTTCAGGGGATCACAAGAAAAATGGAGCCGAATCGCGGCAAACCCCAACTCGTTGATCCTTACGTCGAGCCCCTTCACGTGCGATGCCTCCAAATCTTGCACTGCACCGGGAACCAGCGCGGGCGTAGTCGCAGATAGAGTTGCCATCGAGACATCCTAAGGATGCACCGAATCCCCATTCGCCCCCACCCAAGATTGAGGCCGGGTCGCAGGAGTCCACCTTCATGGGTAATGTAGATCATCACTCCCTACCTTTCATACTCCGCCGTCCATCGACACCGTGTGCAGATCAACCGGGTCTGAGTCCGTCCATTCAACTTGACGTGGCTCACTTCCACCACCGCCCAGATGCCCTCCCGGGTCCGGCACTCCGGGCAGGAGATCGACGCCACGGTACTAGCCCAGGATGATGGGACGTGGAGCTCCACGCTGGGCCTCCTGCACGCGGAGCAACGCGGCTTCGTAGGCAGAATGGAGGTTCCAGAGAGAGACTCCGTTGCACATGTGATCTGCGGGACGAGAATAATCACAGTACACCTCGAACCCCGCCTTGCGGACCCGGCGACAGAACTTGAGGTCATCAGATTCTACAAGAATGCCATGGGTGTCGAAGCCATACATGAAGGGGTTGTGCTTCAACTTAGGGTGCTCCAGAACCCGGCGCTGGATGGCGATACATCCCGTCCCGATGGCATAGACTTCCTGTAATCCTTGCTGCCCGTAGGGGTCTCGGCGGATTTGGGCCTGCCCATTGACCCCCGGCTCGAAGACCGCTGGCACGCAGATCGATGCCAGAGACCGGATCATGGGGTAGGGACAGCCCACCACATCCACGTCATGCTGCACGATCTCTGGGAAGGTCGGATGCGGAATCACGTCATCGTCAATCGAGAGCAGCACCTCGGCATCGCTCGCCAGGAAGTCCTGCACGATCTTGGCCCGTGTGTCGCTCACACTCATGCGCCCAGCCTGGTAGTGGATGGGTGGCAGTCCATAGGTATCGCGGGCCTCCTGGAGTGCCAGGACAGTGTTCCAGTCCACTTGACCTCGAGTGGGAACCGCCACGTAAACGCGGGAGTAGTCCTTCACAGGCCTCCGAGGTCGAGGGGTCGTCCGTGATACAACACCGCGAATTGGTTCGAGCTCCCATTGGGGGTAGACACGACAATCACCTTGCACCCCTTTTGCACAAGTGGCGCGACCGTGGTCCACACGCCTGTGGCCTCCTCCTGTCGAGCGAACTCATCCTCCACAATCACGCTCGCAACCTTTCCGCGAACCTGATCCGCTCCCCCTGCCAGGGCTTGGATGAGCGAGCCATTGGGGTAGGTCAGGGCTCCCTCCTGCTCCTTGATCGAGAGCTGCATCCAGGGGGGGAGGTTTCGCTCAATGAACTGGCACCGCCCGGGGAACCCCCCCTCGGCTTGGCAGACCATCCCCGTGGCATCCTGCCATTTTTGAGTTTGCCAGAACACAGCTTGATGGGGTTTGAACCGTGCCCACCAGACACAGAACGCGGCCACGACCCATGAGACGAGCATCTGACGGGATTTGGCGATGGCGACACATTGGTTGGTGGCCAGCTGCCTCCAGAGCTCCCGGATGTAGGCCAAGTGGATGGGGAATGGTTTGACCGAGTGCTCGGTATCGGCCTCATCCCGCGTGACCACCCACCCCAACCAGAAGAGTCCCTCCGTCTGGCAGAGTTCCAGCACGGCGGCAATGGCGTGCTCGGGGGAGGTAGTTTGAACCAACTGGTCAGGGAGGTCGCGCATAGTGCTCGGCAATCTTCACGAGGAGGGCTCGCACATCCACTTGCAGTGGCCCCCCCTCGACCCCTGTGACTTCGACCTTGGTGCCCTCGCCCGAGACTGAATGAGAGATCTTCTCCAGGGCATGCAGGCCCCGTGCCCCATAATCAAAGCCCTTATAGTCTCGTGCCTGGGCACTTTCATGCAGCATCTGCCACGCTTCAGGGGCGGTCTTCTGGATGGCCTGGTGGGCGATCTCCTTCCAGATGGCCCGCAACTCCGTGACCTGAGCCTGCACGTCAGGCCGCTTCTTCAGCTCGTGCACGGTCGCGTGGGACACCCCGAGCGTCTTGGCCACGGCCCGCTGCGTCATTCCCTCGGCGAGCATTACGGCGACGTTGGTCTTCAGATGCTGGGTGATGGGAGGGCGGCCCTCGTTGCGGCGCCCTCGTTTGGAGATGCGGGTAGCGGTCTTCTCCACACCCGAGGCAGACAAACTGGAGAGGACCGTGCCGGCGGACTCCGATGGCAACCCAGGTGTGATCGGACCAGTGCCAGATGGTTCCTGAACATTTTTCACAGGCGATCCACTTGATAAGATCCACGTCCTATCCGCATTAACGATATTTTGGCCGAGGGGTGTAGCCCGGATTCAGCGCAGGCCAGTGCTCAAACGCCCTCGGCTCGCACCAGATGCAGTCTGCGCCTTGCACGAGAGTCATTGTGGCACGCCAGGGAGGGCGTGTCAAGGTGGCTCATACGGGTGTCTACTCCTAAGTATACGACTTACGAGTCGCCTCGCACGAGCTGCCTTGTCGCACGAGGCCCCTGTGCTACGCTGTGTACCGTGGGGGTCGTCCAACCGGCAAGGACACGGGCCTGTGGAGCCCGCAACCTGGGTTCAAGTCCCAGCCCTCACCCCACCAGCTCGCCCGCGAGCCCCTGCTCTGTGTAGACCGGGGGGAGACAGCGCCCATCGAAGTGTTGGGTGCCGTACATGCCTTGGCCCGGCCCCCGACCTACTCCGGTCCTGGTGGGGGGTGCCACCCTGACACCATGCATACCCCGTGCCACGGCAAGAGTGGGGCCAATGAGACTGGACCCCCGTCCCATGCCACTCTGGCACGCTGGCCCCGACCCCCCATACCCCCTAGTACTAGTACTAGTACTAGTACTGGTACTGAACTAGTACTGGTTGAATTTCGACCAGATAATGGTTAGATTGCTCGAGACTTGAGATTTGACACACTATAGCTTGTATTGACACTGCAGCTTGTATAGCCCGTAGTATTAACAAACCATAGCTTGTATAAACAAGTGACTCCCCTGTAAGGTCAAGAGAGCTAAGTAGTTGATTATATGTACTTGCATCCCACTCTCACTTGACAATACGGCTAGATGGAGCGCAGGAGGTGGGAGAACATCTGTTCGAAATACTCAACATGGTTTGGACAGATGGGGTGGAATGGTCAGCCGAGTGACGGTGACAATATGCCGTCCTGGCATCCCATTTGTGTCACCTGGTTTCACCTATGGGGCCGCGGGGTTACATGACACCTCACAAATTCCGTCACAATTGTGTGACAAGTCTGGGCACTTGGGCAGGATGGGCATGGGCTAACCTCGTGATATTGCTAGCATGGGATTTTGGCGTGGGGTATGCTTGATGAGAAGGCAGGAGGGAACAGACAATGACTAACGGCAAGCACTCGTACTTGGCAATCCCCGGAGCAAATGTCCCGCTTGACAGGTTTCAGATTATCGCTCGCATGGAAGCAAATGGCGATCTCGCGCCTACGTGCCTAGCATGTCGGGAGTTTTACGAGACTCCCGACCCACGAGATACCTTTGCCCCACGGCATAAGGCCAGCGTTCTGTGTCAGAGTGGGCGGCGGCCCCACTGTAGCTGCGATACATGTTTTTGATGCCTACCTGGGCCGCCGTCCTGCTCGTCTGGTTCGTGTGTGTCACGTTCGTCTGGTGTCTGGTAGCGGTGAATCCGAGAGAGGAGGAGTAGGGTGTTGGAAAGACCCAGCGATAACATATGATCTATGCAAAGCGTGGCAGAGGTTAAGGGAGGCGAGTGATGCAGACTGGAACGGCTGAGACCTACAGCGTGTTCACTCGAACATGGTGGCGCGCTAACCCAGCTTGGCCTAATGGCCTTGAGCCTGGGGTAGGGCGAAAGACCACCATCGCCCGCAAGTGTACCTATGATGAGGCTCGGGCCATTGCCAAGCGATACAACGCCACTCACAAGCCCGGACGCCTGAGTCGTAAGGCAGAGTTTGACAGTGATTAGGGAGGTCAAAGCGCATGAACCAATCTGACCGCCGGTGGAGGCCAGTATGAAACAGCAAGCCGAGTACCAGCACGGGGATGGGCCGCGCGAGGTGATGATTAAGAAGGTGGTTCGGCTGGGAACGATGCAAAATGTAGGGTCTGTGTTCTGCTCAATCAAGTACGATGAAAAAGGCAGACTCTCCATTTCAGGGGTGGAAGGCCCAAGGAAGGGGGGCCATTGCCGGGGTTCGTGTGGCCAGATTGAGATGAGCTTAGGCAATGGGTCAGGGATTCAGCCAGCGCCGGGGTGGACGTCAGAAGGAATTAGTCGCTTTCTTGGTGTGTGGCGTCAATGGCATTTGAATGACATGCGAGCAGGATGCGAACACCAGCGTCGACTCGGGTACGCGAAGTACGACGAGCATCCTAGCGAACCCTGTCCAACGTGCGGTTACGAATATGGCAGCGCGTGGTTGCATGAAGAAGTGCCAGCGTCAATCGTGGCGTATCTAGCAGAGCTGCCAGAAACAGACAGAACGCCCGCTTGGGTATGAAAGGCGGTTACAACAATGAATCAATCCGACCGCACCTTAGCATACCATTTAGGTCAGGTGTGGGATATCCTCCGCGTGCCACTCATGGGGGGTGTGGGGGGGACAAGACAGCAGGAGGAGTATGACCCCAACCAGCAAGCTGAACAGGTGGAACTGCGCTGTCCGATCTGTGGCCGGTCCAACTGCCCACTGGACGTGAGGAGGGGAATGTGAGGGACTACATGGACTGCCCATGCTGCGGTTCTCGACTTGTCGTGGTGGGCCAAGACCTCCTGACCATGGAGGAGGCTCAGGATGACGAGATGGACACGAGGATCGAGCGGGAACGGGAGCGGTTTGCCACCCTCGAGGAGGCGGAACCTGATGGGGCCTGAGCCTAGGGGGTCACGAGGAGATGGCCTTCCTTCCGACGATCTCAACGCCGCTCGGGGAATCTTGCTGGGACTCGTGTTTGGGGGTGGCATGTGGGCATGGGGATTTGTACTCGTGAGACTCCTGTGGGGATGAGCCCCGAGGAGCTCTCCAGATATCTCCTGGGCAAAGGTCTCGATCCTGATGCCGTCCAAGACACCCTACTTGAATATATGACTTGGCGGGGTCCACCCATTCGACACCCGAAGGCGTGGGCGTGGCGTCGAGCGTTTTGGCGTACCCAAGACGGCTACCGGCAGCAGACAGGCCGAGGGACCAGGGCCGAGATGCCCACGAATCTGGTATCTGCCATCCCTGACCCTCTGACCCAAGCCGAGCGCCGACAACGAATCGAGAGGTATGCCCTGCAAATCGGGGATGAGGTCGAGAACGGACAAGGTTCCTATGGGGTCCCAGCCAAACGAGACTACCGATGGAAGTGGGACATCCTCAAGCAGCGGAACTGCTAAGCCGTGGAGTGGAGGCGATACCCCTTCCCGTTCGTGTTACTGAAGTCTTCTTCTTTATATATAGGTACCCCTCATGAATGTTCAGTAACTTCAGGGAGTCTAGAGAGGTATGTCCACACCTGCCGCTCGGATAACCCCATTTGACCCGCAACCAGGCGAACTCGTTCAGTTTTCGGAGTCTCGGTTAATGCTTGGTATAGAGTTAGAACTTGCTGAAGACGATGAGCAGAATAGGCGACAAGATGGCTCCCGTTTTCGTCAAGCTTCAGTATCTGGTCAGGCGCCTCTGCCGAGACTTGAGACTTGCTATGCCGGAGCCGTAACAGGCCGGAACCTCTATCATTTCGGTGTCCATAACTCATCAGATGTAGACCCGTTTGGCAGTGGTTGAGCCACGCCATGTGCCCCGAAAAGGCTTCATCGGGGTCGCTAGAGTCCTCTGGGTTTCCAGCTGACTTCTTATCATGATGGACAAACAGGATGGCCGCATGAGGAAAGAGAGCTTGGAATGTCGAATAGATACGGATGGGGAGCGCCGCGTCTTTTTCATCCCCGCTGTAGACCGCTCGCAGGGTGTTCACGATGACAAGATCGGGGATGATCTGCTGATACAGCGTGCGAAGGGCGGCCTGGCTTGCTGGTTGGAAGATGCTAATAGATGGGAGAAACTCCCACCAAACGTTCGGACTCGGGGTCAGGTGTTCCAGCCTAGGCTGTACCAGGCGTCGGGGGGTATCCAGCTCAAGATAGAGAACCCGACCAGTCCGAGTCGGCTTTCCGAAGAAGGGTTCCCCCGCTCCTACGCATCTAGCAATCTCCCATGTGAGTGGGGACTTCCCAGTCCGTGTCTTGCCATAGAGGAGGACAATCCCCTCCTCCGCGATGTATGGATCAATCAGAAAGGGGATAGCCCCAAGTGGTTGGGCCGCGAGTTCAGCCCACGAATAGACCATTAGTGTGTCAATCCGGCATCGAGCAAGAGCATCGCTGTCAGGGTACAGACGCGGGAGCCATGAGTTTCATTCCCACGCGAGTATGGGCTGGGGCGTCATTAGAGCGATGGCTCCTCACAATGCATACCCTATGTTGGCAGAGCAGACCTCGTGTGTCTACGGCTAAGTGGCACGCCTTGGCAGAACGATGCAACCAAGCGCTGAGCCGGGAGTGCCCGCGCTGCCGAGCCATGGCAGTCTATGAGTATGTCACAGGACGCGCAGGACGTGCGATCATCGGGCGCTGCTGGAGCTGCGGGGAACTCTGGCATGTCTTCACCGGGTACGATGATCGTGGGTCCCCCGCGATATCCCCCCAGCAGCGTCAAGAGGTGGCTGACCTGTCCCGAATTCTGGCGTCTGTCGAAGGTCTGGGAGCCTCGGGCCGCTGGGTGGACACCCCATATCGTAGTGGGACGGGCAATCCACGCCGGGATCGCGGCGTGGCTCCGGCCCCGTATAGTAGACCACGAGTCCCAGGAGAACCAAATCGAGGGGGTCAGCCACGCGGTACCGTTCACCTCCCCGGTGAACCTCGATCCTCTGACCGTCGCCTTGGAGGTGCTGACTAATGGCTACGTCCAGCAAGACACATGGGCACTTGAAGGGCTCCAGGCGCTCGTCACAAAAGGACTGGCTCGTCTCCGACGCTTGGTGGAAGGGGACATCCTTCCAGGTGCAGAGGTTATCGCCGTGGAGTATCCTGATCCAGTTCAAGACCCGAGACTTGGCACGCACCGTCT
>ERZ1292625.2636-Hain-H41-01um-R1-2636-length-16123-cov-10_pt1 | contig 16123 bp, 28 predicted proteins | sample MGYA00564400_ERZ1292625 | MGnify/ENA primary metagenome ERZ1292625 (study PRJEB36523, sample SAMEA6512639) | groundwater metagenome | collected 2019-01-08 | study: AquaDiva: Metagenomics assemblies of 32 groundwater samples | reverse complement strand
CGACGGTAGACCTGCTCCGAAAGATCTTCGTTCCAGATCCCAACGAAGCCGAAGCCGCCGCGGCCGTTCGCGCGGCGGGCTGCGTTCCACGCGGATCGAAGTGCGGCCTTCACGGGCACGCTCCGCGATCGCGCCACACCCACCGGCCGGTGGGCTGCTCGAGCGGGCCCGCGGGCACCTCTTCGCACGCGAGATAGATGCCCTGCGCACACGTCGGGCTCTTCTCTTCGGGGTAGCAGACGAACGACGGCACGTGCTGCGAGACGCGCGCGCACGCCTCGGGCGGGCCGCACCTGGCGAACAGCAGCACGAGCACGAGCAGCGCCGCGAGGCGCGCGACGCTCGCTCCGACACCGCGCACCGCGCGCGAGAGGGCGCGGTGGTGCTTGCCGTTCTCGCGCTCCAGTTCGGCCCGACAGTCCGCCGACCAGCAGACCATCGGCACGCGACCTGCCGGGCTGCCCGTCGCGCCGCGCTTCCGCTTCAGCGGCCGCACGCAGAACGCGCAGACCCGCCGCGAGCCCGCGGCGCGCTGGTACTTCCGCACGCGCGGGTTCTTCGACCACGGGGCGGCGCGGTTCATCGCGACGCCTCGGCGGCCGCGGCGTCCACCGCGCGCCACGCCCACGCGGGGCGCCCGCTGCGCGTGTGCCGCGCGGACGCCTGCTCGATCTCGCCCGCGCGCCACAGGTCGTGCACGCGCGCGCTCACCGTCTGGTGTTCCAGCTTCGTCAGATCTTTCAGGTCTTCGACCGTGAGCCCCTGAGGGCCCGCCGACCGGATCAGCCGCGCGATCGTCGCGCGGATCTGCCCGCGCTTCGGCGCGGCCGCGAGCCCCATGACGAGCTGCCCGCTTCCGCAATGTGGGCAGGCCATTTCAGGCGGCCTCCCTGATCTCGATCGCCGCGAGCGCCTCGCCCAGAAGCGACGCGACGTGATCGGGCGAGCCCGACGCGGCCGCGCGATCGAGGCGCGACGCGAACGCACGCAGCGCCCGCTCGGCCCTCACGCGATCTTCGTCGGACTCACCGAGCATCGGGGACCACCCGCACACCTCGCGAAGCTGCTGACGGATCGCCTCTGCCGCGAGCCGAAGAACGCCGGTGCTCGCGCGGTGCTTCTCGCCGCGGGGCTTCAAGGCGCCACCTCGCGGTTGCGGCTGGCCTCGTGCGAAAAGCCGTTCGGGTAGCGGGCTTCGAGCTTCACGCGGTTGGCGTGCGCAACGTCCGCGAGCGTGAGCCCGAAGAGATCCGCGATCCGCGCGGTGTACCAGAGCACGTCGCCCAGCTCCTTTTCGACCTTGCTGCGCGGCAGCTCGTGCCCGTGCCCCGTGTGCTTCTTCAGCAGGTCGGCAACCTCTCCCGCCTCGCCCGCGATCCCGAGCCCGTTGATCGCGAGATTCAGCGGCCTGCCGCGCTCGCCTTCTGCCTCGGGACTCGCCGTGCGCAGCGCGTCGCGCTGGTAGTCGTTGAGCGTGTACCCGGCCGAGCCGTTGTGAACGGCGGCGGGCCCGGCGTCGAGGTGGATCACCTTCGGCGGCAGCGCGCGCGGCCGCTCATGCTCACTCGCATCGAACGCGGGCGCCTCGGCGCGGCCCTGCTCCTTCGGCGCCGGATCGAGGCCGGTCTTCAGCGAGCCGAGCGCCTCGGTGAACGCGCGGCGCGCGTGGTGCGAAAGCACGTTCAGCCCGCCGTCGTCGTCGAGCGCGGCCTGCATCGCGCCGCGAGAGACGCGCGCAGCGGACTGCAGCCGATCGCGCTCGTCCGCGACGCGCGCGAACCCGGCGCGAAGATTCTCAAGCGCGGCAACCGTCGTGTTCACGTCGGCCGCGAGTGCTTCGATCAGCTCGTGGTGTCGCGGAATGCGCAGCGAGTCCTTCAGGCTGCCTCGCTCCGCTTCGCTCCGCTCGGCAGGGCGCCCGCCCTCCGCATCGGACAGCACGTCGTAGAGTCCGCCGATCAGGGAAGACAACCGCTCGGCTTCGACGTCCGACAGATCGACCTGACTCTGCACGACGTCGCTCAACGAAGTGACCATCAGCGCGATCGACCGCAGCGCGCGCAGCTTCGGCTCGGCAACTACGACTGCGACCCTAGAACCAACACTAGAGTCCCCAGTATTCGAACCCCCGGCACACTGAACGGGGGGAGCATTCTTCGGGTCGTTTTTCATAGGGCGTTCTTCCTTTTTGACGTCGTTCGGTTCTGTTCAGTGGTCTTCGCTACGGGACTAGGATTCGAACTGCTGAGAGGGGCTCGGGGGCGCGGCAACGCTCCCGGGCCCTTCGCTTTTTCTGCACCTGGCGGGGCTCCTCCTTTCATGACCGGTTTGACGACATTGAGCGGCCCGAGCTTCATCGCCTGTTGTTCGGGGCGGCCCATTCTGGCGCCACCTGCAGCAAACGACGGGGCGGCCTCCATTCCGTCGAAGAAGCCGCGGGTGGGATCGTTGCCGAGGAACGCGCGCAAATACTTCTGGGTGTAGGCGATCGAGGCGTGGCCGAGCACGACGGAGATCTGCACGACCTCGCGGCCGCGTCTGTACCACTCGACCGCGCACGTGTGCCGGAACACGTGCCAGGCGTTGTTTTCGGTGAAGTCGTCCGGCAGCACGGCGCGCAGCTTCGCGATCATCCGTTCGAGATCGATGGTGCGGTAGGGGAAGAGCAGCGGCGTTTGCTCAAGGCGCGCGCCGCCCTTGCCGACTTTCACCGAGGCCGCGCCCGCATCGAGCAGCGGAGAGATCAGCGGCACGAGCGACGGGTGCACCTCGATCTGACGCCGCGACGTCGGGGTCTTCAACGCCTCGGTGGTGGCGAGCGAATGCTGCGAGCGCTGCCGCCGCACGCGCAAGATCCAGCGGCCGCCGTCGAACTCGAAATCGGTGGCGTGGAGGCCGAGCGCCTCGCCCTCGCGCAGGCCGGTGAAGCGGAGCACGCCGAGCCATGCGCGGGCCCGTGTCGATTCGAGCGACTGCCCGTCGCCCGCGGTCGCGAGCAGCGCGGGCCACGTCTCGTGGATGCTCCAGATCGCGCGGCGCGGCGGCTCGGACACCTTGAACTTCTTTTTGTAGAGCGGATTGTAAGCGCTGAAGTTGGCGGCGATCGCCCAGTTGAAGAGCGAGGCGAGATCCCAGAAGTGAAGCCGCACGGTGGTGCCCGCGCGGCCCGCCGACATGAGGCGGGTCAACCACTCGTAGATCTCGCCCCACTGCGGAAACTCCGGAAGGGATCGACTCAGCTCTGCGGTGCGACGCAGCGAGTAGAGGCGGGATCGGCTCAGGTTCCGCGCGTCGGCGGACTCCAGATAGATCCGCCACAGCTCGTGGAGCGGGTGGCCCATCGGGCGCACCTGGCCGATCGTTGCGCTGGTGACCAGCGGGGTCGGTAACTTCGGTCGCGGCACTTCCCCTCCGACGAAAAACACGAAGGGCCCGCCGTGCTGGGTCTAGCAGCACGACGAGCCCTTCGGTGGTTCACGGTGGGGCTGTGAAACCGCCCCGATTCTTACCCGGCTCGTGTCTAGACCACACGAAACGGATGCGTCTTTTTCGTCTTACGCGCGACCTTTGCGCGAACGGCCCTCAGTCGTCAACAGCCCCGGTGAAATTCACACAAGCCGAACGCCCGGACACGCGGCGCGCGGCGCAGGTTCCGCGCGGCGCGGCGTTTGCGCGGGCTCTAGGATTGGAACTTGAGCAGTTCGCGCGTGGCGAGCGCGGCCGCGGCGAGCAGCACCGCCCAGCACGCCACCTCAAGCACGACGTGGGCGCGCCGCTGCGACGCGCGGAGCTTCTGATCGTGGTCGACCTTGAGCGCGTCGAGCTTGCCCGCGTCGTACGACCGCTGACGCTCAATGCGCCGTTCGAGATCGCGCAGCTCGGCGCGCTCGTCGTCGCGATCCCGCTCCGCGATCGCTCGCGGTGGGAACGTCAGCACCGGCGCTCGCCCGGCTCCCGGTTTCGGATTCACCGCGGAACCGCCACGCCCGCGCGCGTGCCCGCGAGCGCGCTCATGCTCGCGTCCTTCAGGCTCGACCCGTTCGCGCTGCTCTGCTTCCGGTCCTTCCAGAGCGTGAGCGGCCATTTCAGAATGTCGATCGGGATCACCTGGCGGCCGGTCTTCTTGTAGTAGGCCGCGCCCGCGGCCGCGTACACCACCGCGGCGAACAGCCCTGCACCTGCGATCTGCGTCTTCGTCATTTGCTTTCTCCGTTTCTGCTCAGGGCTGAAACTGCCCGTGGGTGCGCTCGATCAGCAGCACGCGCGGAAGGAATGAAACCGCGCGTGCCACCCGTCCAGCACAGCCGCTCAGTTCTTGAACGCGCCGAACGCCTTCGCGATCAGCATGCCCAGCGGAACCGCGAGCGCCGAACCGAGCGCCACACCGGCCGCCGTCTTCAGGATCTCTTTCACCATGGTTCACTGCCTCCGTTACGCCACCGGCCGAATTGCCAGCGGGAATTTCCGCCACTGCGGATCTTGGATGTGCGGCAGATCGACGTCGGGGAAGCTGCGGCCCGACTGCAGCCCGAACGCTTCGGCCGCGTCGGCTACTCGGTTCATTCGCTGCAGCGCCTCGCCGCGCACGACCGGATCGCTTTCGTTGCCGAGGTAGATCAACGCGACCGCGCCGCCCGCCGTGAGTTGCCGCACCGGATGCACGTCGTTGGCGGCGTCGTGCACGTGCGGCGCTTCGTCGCCCGACTCCGCGCGCGTGACGATCGGGCCCGGGCGCGTGCGGCCCGACGCGAACAGCCACCGCTGTCCGTCCGGCTCGCGCGCGTCGTCGTAGCGAACGCCGCCCGTCGAAGGGATCTGCAGGTCGAAGTCGCCGTTGTACTCCCACCAGTCGAGGAACGCGCGAACGCGCCCGTTCTTCGCGGCGCGGTGGAGGTTGTGCACCTTGCAGCGCTTCTTCCGCGGGGCCGCGACGCTCACAGGGTCCACCACCGGAGCGTCTGACCGCAGAGCGAAGAAAGCCGCGACAGCCAGCACCAGAGCGCCAGCCGCCAGCCCCGCGAAGATGACGGATCGATCGCCCACACGCTTTAGCGCTTCGCCTTGCTCGCTTCGTCCACCGCGACGCCCGCCGCGACACCGGCCGCAACGATCGCGAGCGCGGCCGAGACGATCGAGATCACCGCGGTGCGCTTCATCCGCGCGTGCGACTCGCGCAGCGCCGCGGCCTCGGCGCGCGTCGCCGCCAGCTCGCCGCCCTGCCGGATCGCCTCATCGCGCGGGAGAAAGAGCGCGGGCCGATCGTCGGGGCACCGGTCGAGCAGGCCGAGCTTGACCGGACCGCGCGCGAAGTTCAGCGGCGGCGGGGTCTGGGCGTTCGCGCTCAGCGCGAGCGCGAGCGACAGCGCGATCAGGGCTTTCATTTCGGCACCTCTCCGGTCTTCATGAACTCTTGCAGCGCGTCGTCGATCGTCTGCACCTGGCCCCGAGCGGCGGCGGCTTTCGTGCGCGCGGCGGCAACCGTGTCTTCGAACAGCATGCCGAGCACCGCGGCCAGCTCGGCGCGCAGCCGCGGATCGTTCGCGGCCTCGTTCAGCAGCTTCAGCAAAAGCGTGACGTCCATTTAGAACGCTCCCATCAAGGTGAAGACGTGCGCGATCGCCCGCGCGACGTCGGCGCTCGCGTGGCACACCGGCGCGAGGCTCGCGGGCAGGTGCGGACAGAGCGCGCCGAGCGCGGCGCCGCTGCCGAGCAGCACGAGCCGCCGCACCTTCTTGCCCTTGAGCACGCCCCACGCGCGCGTCGCGTGCTGCTTTGCGATCTCTTTCACTTGCTCACCGCGCAGCAGCCGGGCGGGCTCTCGCCGCTCACCTGACGGATCGTCGCCCCGCTCGCGAACCCGAACGCGAACAGCACCAACTCGGCCGCAAGCACGATCGCGGGCGCGACGCGCGCGCGCTTCGCCGTGGGGCCCGGGACGTCGTAGCCCTCGGCGCGCGCCTGATTGGCGTCGAGCTGCCGCTGCAGGCGCTTCGTCTGAAACCGCGCGATCGTTTCCTTTGAGGTGTGGCTCACGAGATCAGCCCCTTTGCCGCGCTGACGTAGGGGAGCGCGATCACCCCGACCGCGAGCACCGCGGCCCCACCGAGAATCCACGGGCCCCACTTGCCGAGGAACGTGCCCGCGTTCTTCGCCTTGTCCGCGATCTGATCGACCGTCTCACCCGCCGCGTCACCGATGCGACCGAGCCCGCCTTCGGTGCTGCGATCGATGCGGCCCTGATCGACCTCGCGGCCCTCGCGCTCGGCCAGCTGCCGCTCGACGATCGCCGCCGTGTTCGGCGCGGTGCCGTCGATCCAGTTGCGGACGTCGGCAATGTCCGACGCGGCCGCGCCGATCACCGCCACGTTGTCGTAGAACTCATCGAGCCAGCTCATGGGCGGCACTCCGAACGATCCGACAGCTTGAACCACCCGGCCGGACTCGCGCCGCCGTCCCACTTCGACGGCACGCACTGGCAGCCTTCCCCGACGTCGAGCACAAAGCCGAACGTCTCGCCCGCCTTCGCCATCGCGGGCCCGTGCATCGTCGTCCAGTTGAAGCAATAGCCGCCGTCGACCTGCGGCCCGTAGCCGCCGAGGTCTTCGGCAAGGTCGGGGCACGCGGCGGTGCGGTTGTTGGGGTCGGGCGGCTCGGGGAGTCCGCCGTTGCACACCGGCAGCTCGGAACCGTTGAGCAGGTCGCGCGAGTAGATCCCGCCGCGACACGAGACGTTGAAGGCGTAATCCGTGCGCGCGCCCGCGTCGCTTCGCCCGTTGCCCGCCTGAATCAGGTTGTAGGCGTGGCAGGGGTGCTTGCTGCTGACGGAGAGCGCGCCGTGTTCGCCCTGGTAGTGCGGGGGGAAGTCGGCGGACAACGTGACGTAGTTTCCGCTGGCCTGCAGCGACGCCGCGCCGCTGTTCCCGCTGGTCACGATCGTTCCGGTGTTGATCGTGCCGTTCGCGAGCAGCGAGAAGATCACCGACGTGGCTCCGTTCTCTTCCTTGCGGCGCACCACCATGATCGGATCGGTGAGCAGCCGATGCCGCCGCGCCTCGAAGATGAAGCTGCCCGCCTCCGAACCGCTCGGCACGTCGTCGCGGAAATACACGGGGCGGCCCGCTCCGTCCGGCACCTGTACGAACGAGTATGGCCCGTCGAGCCACACGCCCCCACCGCGCACCACGAGCCCCGGATAGGCGCCGCTGTTTTCACCGATGATCGCGCCGCTGCTGAGCGTCTTCACCCCGCAGAGATTCTGCGCGCCATCGGTGACGCCGGTGGCGCACTGCGCTAGCGCGAGCTTTGCGATCAGCAGGAACACGGCGGCGGCGAGTCGGTGAAGGTGCATTAGTTGTTGATGCTCCCGAGCGAGCCGTAGATTCCGACGCCGAGCGAACTGGGTTGCGTGGTGACGCATCCGGCCGCGCCTGAACCGGTGCAAAAGACGTTTGCGTTTGCGGCGAAGTTGCACTGCCCCGACGCGGGCACTCCGCACACGTCGCCGCCATCCGGACAGCCGCCCGTGCCGCTGCATTTGAGGCCGCCGAACGAGCACGTTCCTCCGTCGCCTCCGTACTCAGCCAACGAAAAGCACGTGAACGCCGCGGTGCCGGTGCCGGTGCCCGCCGCGAAAACGCTGCTGATGTGCGTTGCGGTCCAGTCGCGCGGCATGGTGATCACCGCGCGCACGTTCGTGCCCGACCACGCGAGCCCATCCGAGACGGTGCTGCCCATGAGCATCGGCGGGCGATCGTCGAGCCGCCGCCAGCCGAGGCCGCTCGCGCCTGACAAGTCTCCGCACACTTCGAGCGCGCCGTGGGTGGTGCAGAACTGCGCCGCCCCGTAGAGACTGGACGTGCACGCTGGGTGCGATGCGTGCGCGACGCCGATCGAGCGGTAGGGCCCCGCGAACTTCGACGGACCCATTGCCCCGTATGCGTCCGCGGGATCGCCGTAGAGGTACGCCAGGAGCGTCGAGCTGCCCGGCACCCGCACCTCGATCGCGTTCACGTTCGCGGGGTTCGCGTAGATCTTCACCGTCCCGCCGACGTTCGTGGTTGCGTCGCCCACCTGCAGGATGTGGCCGGTTGAGGTGCTGCCCACGAGCGCGATCCCGCCATCGGTCGAGATCCCGCCGCCGCCGACGCGCAGCGGGCCCGGCTTCAGGGTCAGACTTCGAGAGGTACAGTTGCCGGTACACCCGCCCACGGTGGCCGCCCCGCCCGGTCCTTGAGCGAAAGCGGGGGTTGCAACCATGCACAGGAAGGCCATTGCCGCGGCCGCCATGACGTTTTTGGCGCGCGAACCCATCACCCAACCTCCTCAGTGGCATCCACTTCGACGTTCATCGTTCCAGCGGCCGCCTGCAGATAGATGCGATCGGCGCCCACCCAGTTGAGCCGGAAGGCCACCGCTTCGGCCGTCGCGTCAATGTCCACCTGGCTGTCGACCCACGTGCCGCCCTTCGAGCGGCACCAGATCCGCGCGGCCTGAAGGGTGCCGGTGAAGTAGAAGTTGTGGCCGAGCGTGCCCGGCCGCACGCGGAACCCGACCGCGCCCACCGGCACCGCGGTCGGCACCGCGGTTGCCGCCTGAACGGTGCAGCTCGCCCGCTGCTTTCCGGCCGCGCAGATCACGCCCTCTGCGCGCGTCTCGAACACGCGCAGAAGGAAGCAGTCGGACGCCTCGCCGTTGAGCACGTCGATCTGGTCAAACGACTCTTCGAAGAAGATCGCGTCGCCGTTGGTGATCGGGATCAGCTCGTCGACGTAGCCGCCGCGCGAGTTGCGGCGCCGCACGTTGACCGGGAACGAGCCCGCGCGCTGCGTCGCCACCGCGCCCGCGATCAGCGCGGGCACGAGCTGAAAGCCGAGCCCCGTGCCGCCGACACGTTCGGCCTTGCCGGTGCTGTCGAGAACGACGGGGCGCGCGATCACGCTGCGATCTCCTCGATGGTGGCGAAGAGATCCTTGAAGACGTTGATCCCTTCCTTCGCGACGCCGACCCACGCTTTCGCTTCGTTGAGCGTCTGGTTTTGCGGCGGGCCGCTCGGGAGCAGGCTGCTGCCGTTCGGGGGCGTCTGCTGATTCGGCCCACCCGCGGGCACGACGTTCGCAGGAACCGTGAGCGTCCGCTGCCGCACCACGTAGTACAGCCCGCCGCCGACCGCCGCGGCGATCAGCCCCACTCCGATCCAGTTCTGCACGTTCATTTGCGTTCCTCGTTTCCTGTTGAGCTGAGCTGCTCAGTAGCCGCGCACCGGCACCACGCCGTGCTCGATGGATTCGCTGAAGAACCACGCGATCGCCGGGCCGCCGAAGACGCCGCCCTTCACGCACTGCTTTGCGGAATCGATCACCGTGTTCTCTGCCCACTGGGGGTGCGCGGTCGGGTTCGAGCGGACGCCCGTCACTGTCGACAGTTGCGGCATGCCGATCGCGCCGGTCGAGGCGTACGCGCGCACCGCGCTCTCGGTCGAGAAGATCGCGATCCCGCCCTGCCCCATCTTGTTGTGCAGCATGTACGCGCACCGGCTCGCGCGGCCGATGAAGTCGCAGACGCCTTCCAACTCCGCGTTCCACTCGCTTCCCGCGTCCGCGAGGCACTGCGCGCGCGTGGTGCCGTGACCCTGAAACATGAACCACTCGAGCGTCTGCCCCCACGCGAGCGAGCCGATCAGCGGCGGCGGCGGCGGCCACGCTCCGGTGTGGTTCGGCGGCTTGGGCGGCGGCGGCGCTTTCGATTCGTAGATGTAGCCGATTTCGTCGGGCAGCCCGAAGGCGCGGGCCACGTAGTACCCTTCGAATTCCGGCTCGGTCGGCTCGCGAAGCTGAAGGTTCTGAACCCGCGGCACGCCCCCGTGTTTCACCCACGCCCACGCGGCGCGGTTGTAGCCGACCGCGCACGCGAACCCGATCAGCCGCGCCATCGCGCGCGCCTTCAGTTCGGAATACCCGCGGCCGCCATCGGCCACGGGCTTCATGAGCATCGGAATGTGCTTCTGCGCCGTCTCGTTTCCGAACCGAACGAGATTGATCTGCATGTACCCGGCTGGGCCGGTCTTGAGCTGCTCGAAATCGTTGGCCGCGAACATGATGGAGAAGATCACGAACCCTGCGATCGCCGCGATCGCGACGCCCCACCCGGCCACAAGGCTGAGGCTCACGCCCGCGGCCGCGCCCGCGGTCGCGCCTCCGGTGCCGCCGAGCACTCCAGCAGCCCCCTTGACGATGCCGACCGCGGTGCCGACAACGCCGAGCCCGGTCGTCACGAACCCGAGCGCCTCTTTCGATCCGCCACCTGGCGGCGCGAGCGCCACCGTCACCACCGGCTTTTCTGGCGGCGGCGTGGTGCTGCCGATTGGCTTCGCGCCCGGCGTCGCCGTGGAGCTCGAGGAAGGGGGGCGCGGGCGCGCGAGCGCCCACGCTCCAACCCCGACCGCCGCAACGATGCCGAGCGCGAGAAGCATCGGCGGTTACCCGATGCTCCGCTTCACGCGATCGATCATCGTCTGATCGCCCCGCTTGAAGCCGCGCGCCGACTGCACGGCGCCGGGAATGGTCGCGGCCAGCTCGGCCGCCACGTTCTCGGCGGCCTTCCGCTCACCGTTCGCGAGGTGCTTCGCGATCCGCGCGCGGGCCGCGTCGAGCACCGTGTTCGGGATCGCGACGTCGACCTTCTTGCCGCTCTCGGCCACCGGGCCCGGGAACCGCTCGAACTCGTCGGCGTCCTGATCCACGAGGTTGAACGGCGCGACGAACGCCTGATGACGGCCGAGCCCGAGCCCCTCGGTGAGCTGCGTCGAGACGCCGCGCACGGTCTTGCTGCGGCCCTTCTTCCCGCTCGCGAACTCCATCATCGAGTTGACGTCTTCCGGCGACGTGATCGGGATGTAGAACTGGCTGAGCTTGATCGTCGCGAGGTCCTTCACGTTCTGCGTGATCTTCGGCTTGCCGGTCGGGAGGTCCTTCAGCTCCGCGGAGCCGCCCTGCTTCTGCACCGTGTAGAGGTGCGTGGTGCGATCGGTCGGCGCGGCCTCGCTCGGGTAGTTCGGAATGTCGTTCTGCTCCGTGATCGCCTCGGCGGGGCTCACCTGGTCGTGCACTTCGAGATCATCGATCTTCAGGCTGAAGTTGGTGATCGTCGAAGAGGCGTGGATCGCGGTGCGCTCTTCGACCGCGAGCGGCATGCCTTCCGAAAGCTCGACCGTCTTCCGCGCGTCGTCGACCTCTTCGTAGAAGATGCCGGGGGACACCGGGTCACCCTTGCAGGGCACGAGATCCGGCATGACGTCGATCGTCACGGTGCCGCTGACGATCACGCCCGAAAGGATCGTGCTCGCGGTGCGGCGCACGTCGAGCTGCAGCGTGCGCATCTGGGTGCGGCCGAAGGCGAGCAGCTCGCCGCGGTAGAGCTTCCAGAAGTACCCGAGCGGGATGATCAGGTAAAACGTGACGTTGGTCGTCGCGCTGTTCGGCAGCGAGCGCTGCAGGCCCGTCGAGGTGTCGGTGTAGCCCTCGATCTCGGTGCCGTACAGCCAGCGGCACGCGCGGTTGAAGACGGTCCACAGGGCCGCGACGTAGGGCTTGAGCGTGCCGCGCGGGCCGAAGGTGACGGTCGCCATGAAGTCGGCAAGCAGCGCCTGCTTCTGCGCGTCGCTCAGCGTGACCGCGCCGCCCGAGGTGTTGTTGATCGGCGCCACGACCTTGAGGCGCAGACCCTTGCAGGCCATGCCCTTCGGAATGTCGAAGTCACCGCGGGGAACCGAATCGTTGCTGCCGTCGCTCGGGAGCGACAGCGAAATGGGCTTCTTTGCCATGGTGCGTTTTCCTTCAGGGGTTGTGGCGCCGCGCGCGAACGCGGCGCGCGGGGTTCACTTCTTCGCCAGCTTGGGGATCACGAGCGCCGCGGTGCAGCCGAGCGCGGCAGCGATCGCGATCACGAGAACGGTCTTCACGGTTTCACTTCTCCTCAGAGCATCGGGGACACCCACGCGAGCGATTGGCCGCGGGGGAGCTTCGGAGCGCGCTCGATCAGCGAACGGTCGCCCGTCCATTTCGCGAGCTGCTTCAGGTCGTCGTCGTCGAACTGCGCGAACGTTTCGAGCGCGTTGATCTGGCCGCGCGCGGTCTTCGGGATCTGCATCGCGCGCTGCGCGACGAAGAGCGCCGAGACGTTGTCTTTGCGCGCCTTGGTGGCGATCAGCTTCAGCCCGCGCTGAGCGGGCCGCGGGTTCTCGGCGTCGAAGGCGTAGCCGCCGATCTCATCGAAGACCACGAGCAGATCGCCGGTGGCCTTCACTTCTTTGCAGAACTCGAAACACTGTTCGGACGCTTCGTCGTCGTCATCGCTCGGCACGACCGCGAGCGACACGAACTTGTGATCGAGCCATCGGCCGACGTCGGAGAGAAACGCATCCGCCGTGACGCGGTGGGTGAGCGGCCCGAGGTGCACATGCCCCGGCCGCGCGTGCCCGAGCTTCGAATACTCGTCGTCCGGGTCGAACACGACGACGCGCGGCGCGCGCTTCGCCGCGATCTCTCGCGCGATCCACGCCTTCGCACAGTTGCCCTTGCCGGTACCCGACACGCCGGTGATCGCGCCGCGCATCTGAGGCGCGACAGGCGGCAGCTTCGGAATGGCGGGGTTCGCGCTCACGCGGCCTTCTTCGCCTTCGGCTCTTCGGCCTGCTCTTCGTCGGGCTTCTTGCGGTTGGCCATCTCGAGGACGAGGCCCACGAGCGGCGGCCCGAACACGAGCGCGAGCGCGCCGCCGAGCTTCGCGGCGGGGTGCAGCGTCTCGTCGGGCAGCCACAGCGCGGCACACTCCGCGGTCGGCTCCGCGAGGATCGCGACCGGATCGATCTGCACCTCTTGCGGCGCGCCCTGCGCGTCGAGACGCGCGGTGGTCTTCACTGCCATCGCCTTCGCGAACTCCGCGACGACGGGCGAGCCCGCGCCGACCGCGCCGAGCCCGAGCTGCACTGCCTGCCAGAGCTGCGTCGCGGCGGGCGTCCACTTCGCGATCTGCGCGGGACTCAGCGACGCTGGCAGCGCTGGCGCGCTCGCACCTGGCGCCGCGGCCGCGGGCTTCGCGAGCGCCTTGCCGTTCTTCTCGGCGTACGCGGCCGCGCGGGCCCACATCTCTTCGGTGTCCTTCGCGCCGTCGATCGCCTTGAGCAGCTTGCGCTTCTCGCGCGCGGCCGCCTGCTTCGCGCGCTTCGCTGGATCCGCGGGCGGCTGCACGTCGGCCGCGGGCGCCGGGTCGGGCGCGGGCGCTTCGTTCTGTTCGGTCGCGTCGTTCATGAGTTGGGATCCCCGTTCACTCGCCCGGACCTTTCACGGTGCCGGTTCGTGCCGCGGTGCTCGCCCCGAGCTGCACAACTGCCCTGCCGGGCACTAAGGCGCCGCGCGTGTGATGCCACCTTGCGAAGGAGCCATCGCACCGCGCCCACGGGGACACAGAGCGCGACGGTGCGACGGCGCTACTTCTTCGTCGCCTTCTTCTCTTCGGCCTTCTCGGCCTTCTCGTCGGACTTCTTCTTGGCCGCGTCCTTCTTCGCCGCGGCGGCCTTCTCGGCCTCCGCTTCCGCGACCTGCTTCGCGTACGCCTCACGTGCGTGCATCGTTCGATCTCCTTGCTACGGGTTGCCCTGCAGATCGGTCCACAGCCAGCGACCGAAGCGCGCGAGCAATCCGCGCGCGGGTTCTTTCGGCGGCGGCGCACTCGGCGCGGGCTCGCTCTTCTTCGAAGGTGGCGCGGCGGGTTTGGGAGCCTCGGGCGTCGCACCTCCGGGCCCGCCCGCCGCGCCTTCGTTGGTAGAAACGTGAGCTGCAGAAGCAGCAGCCGGTGACGGGCTCTCTCCAGCGCTGACGCTGGGGGCCTCGGGGTCGAGCGGGGTTCCCGACGTGTCACCCGGCGCGTTGGCCGGGGCAGGGGTCAGGGTGCCGTCTTCCGTTTTTTCGTCCTTGGACTTCTTCTTCCCGCTCACAGAACGCAAGATGCAACACGATTGCGATTGCAACCAGTTGGCAAACGCCGGTGAACGCAGGTAAATCTCGGCACTGAACCCGCATTCAGGAGCCCCGATGCCCCCGCCCTCCGGTTTTTCCCGCTTCACCTGGCTGCCGCTGTCGACGGTCGCGACGATGGTCTGCAGGCACGTCGACACCGTGCGCGAGTGGTGCGGCTGCCGTCGCATCCTCGCCTACCGCCCGGGCGGCAACGGGCAGTGGTTGATCGCGATCGATGATCTCGGCCGCGTCGTCAACAACGCGGGGCGCGCATGACCCGCGCCGCGATCTACGTCCGCGTCTCGACCGACAAGCAGCACGCCGAGAACCAACTGCCCGAGTTACAAGCGCTCGCGGAGCGCCGCGGGTTCAAGATCGTTGGCACCTACTCCGAAGTCGAGTCCGCGAAGAAGCGGCGGCCCGTTTTCGATTCGCTGATCGCTGACGCGACCGCGCGCCGCTTCGACGTCGTGCTCGTGTGGGCCCTCGATCGTCTGCAGCGCTCGCAGGTCGGGGCAATGATGACGGTGCACCAGCTCGACAAAGCAGGCGTCGCGATCGTGAGCGCGCGCGAGCCGTGGCTAGACACCACCGGCCCGGTTCGATCGCTTCTCGTTTCGATCTTCGGCTGGGTCGCGGAGCAAGAGCACGCGCGGATCGTCGAACGGACAAAGCTGGGGCTCGCGGCCGCGCGCGCTCGCGGGTCGAAGCTCGGGCGCCCGCCCGCCGCACCTGGCAAGATCGCGCTCGCGGTGGAGGCCGTGCGCGAGCGCGGGTTCGGCGCCGCGAAGGCGGCGCGCGTGGCTGGCGTCGGCGCTGCGACACTTCGCCGCGAGCTGCAGCGGCAGGGGTTCACGCGGCGGCACTACTCGTGGATCGATCCGAGCGGCCGCAAGTGCGAGGCGCCGCGGTGAGCGACCTGCCGAACGGAGACAAGCACATCACCGGCCCAACGCGGTGCGTGCGCTGCGATCTGCCGGTGACGTCGCTGGGCTGGACGTGGAGCCGCGAGGCAAACGGCGTCGTCTGCATCACCGGCCTTTGCGCCGATCGCAGCCCCATCGCACGCGCGCTCAAGGCGATGCAGCGAATGCAGAAGAGCTATCGATCGATCGCGCGCGATCCCGCGAAGACGCCCGCCGAGCGCGCCGAGCTTCGCTTTGCCGCCGACTGTGTTGGCGACTGCATTCGGCTCGTGGCGACTGCGCGACTGGAACCGCTGTGACCGCGCAAGAGGCGTTCGAGCTGCTGCAGTCCGCGCGCGTCGGCGCATGCCCGAGGTGCTCGCCGGGCGTCCGCGGCGCCTTCGCATCCCTCGCCGCGCTCGAACGGCACGCCCGCGAGGTGCATGCGCTGCAGGTAGCGCCGAAAAGGGGTGCCAAAAACGAAGGGGCGGACCCACGTGGATCCGCCCCCTTGCCTCGCCGGTACGGCAAGCGCCGCAACTAGTCGTTTTTGGCGCGGAAGACGCTCGCGGTGCGCTCCCACGCGGCGGGCGTCGGCGGGCAACGCTCCCGGTGCACGTAGATCGCGCGGCGAAGATGCTCCGTGAGCACGACGCGGCTCACGGTCACGCCGGTCTCGAGCCGCACGCTGCCGACTCCCGTTGCCCTCTCGCGCCGCCACCGCTCAACGAACGCCCGCACCTCCGGCCTCAATGCGCGCCGCCCTGGCCGTTCTCGTCGTCGTCGTCGGGCGGAAGCTCGAGCTGTTCGCCCTTCCTGCCCGCCAGCAAGTTGCGCCAGTGCGTGATCGACGTCTTCAGCGATTCGAGCGACGCTTTGTGCGTGGCCAGGAAGTCGGCTTTTTCTTGCTGCAGCTCTTCGACGCGATCGAGCGCCTTGAGCAGTTCGCGCTGATAGCGATCGCGATCGGCGGGCTTCACCAACCCTCCCCGGTGCCGCCGAAGAGCCGATCGAACTCCGCGAGCGGCATGTGCGCGGTGACGACGCGGCGGCCGTCGCCGCGCTCAAGATCTACCCCGCCGCCGCGCGTGCGCACCGTTCTCAGCTCGCGCGTGACATAGACCGCGCGTCGTTGCGCGGGCGTGAGGATGCGACGGTAGACCTGCTCCGAAAGATCTTCGTTCCAGATCCCAACGAAGCCGAAGC
>ERZ1292625.2634-Hain-H41-01um-R1-2634-length-16135-cov-4_pt1 | contig 16135 bp, 14 predicted proteins | sample MGYA00564400_ERZ1292625 | MGnify/ENA primary metagenome ERZ1292625 (study PRJEB36523, sample SAMEA6512639) | groundwater metagenome | collected 2019-01-08 | study: AquaDiva: Metagenomics assemblies of 32 groundwater samples | reverse complement strand
GAATTCTTACTCACAGTCACAGCGGATTTAAGTAATCCTGCATCGCAAAGTTTTCGGACTCTACGGTAAGCGTTCATCCTATGAACTCCCGTGAAACACCGATCCGCTATTTGTTGGTAACTGGCGACACGACAGGCAAATACGAACTTTAGAATTTTAATGTCACGATTTTGTATGTCTAAAGGCAATTAAAAGACCTCCTGTTGAGTTGCTAGATCTGCCTTTTCTTTTCGAATGACAAAAGCAGCTCCACCATTATCCATCGACCCCGCCAATTCGAGCATCGGTTGAAGTAGAGGAGAGTTCTTTCCATTGAACTTATCTAGGAGTGCGCCAACTTCTTTGATCACCTCTTCGTTCTCAAGTTTTGGTACCTGAACGATCACTTCACGACTGCCGACTGACCAGATGCCGCGACCCTTAATCTCTGGGAGCTCGGCGGCTTTCTTATTTCCAAGAACAGTCATAGAACTGGCGTCCGTATTAACGCGAAAACACATTCGCGCATTAATGTTGGTTTGAACGCGGGTATCAATAGTTTCCTTAACAACCTTTTGGGTGGCAAGTATCACATGAATACCGGCTGCTCTGCCAAGTTTGGCGATTTTGTCTGTCAGCTCCCGCGCGTTTTCAGCCATATCACGGGTGGCCTTCGAGTTTTTTTCGATTGTGAAAAGAACAGAAGCCTCGTCAATTCCCACCACAATGCGGTCGAACTTGTCTCGCATAGGTTCAATTTCTGTAAAGCCATTTTTTTCGAGGAACACAAACCTGCGTTCCATTTCGTCAACAATTGATTGAAGTAGGGCTACGGCGGGCAACATTTCTTTGGCAATACGAACGTTTTTAAGTTTTTCGAAAGGTTTCATATCCACACCACGCTTTAGGTCAATCAAGTATAGTTGAATGTGATCAGAGCTTTTTAGGAGGCCAACAAGTGCTTGTTTAAAAAAAACGCTCTTTCCGCCTCCAGTCGAGCCAGCCACAAGCATATGGTGAATTTCGCTGAGGTGGGCCACCATTAAACCGTCGAGTGATTCTCCAACCAAAAATGAATATGGCTTTTTGAGCCTACTCGATAGAGCGTTGAATTGAATTTCTTTTGGCAGATTCTTTTCAGAAAGGAGAATCTCAAAAATACTTTTATCGCGCTCACTAACACAAATATTTTGCACATTTGCATTTAGACTCGATTCCAAAGATCCCTTTTTCTCACGAAAAAGAGCTACGTCTAAGCCAGTTGCTTTCACCAAAAGTTTTCTTTGGTGGTTTTCAAGTTGAATGGCTGCGACAACCTTGGGCTTAAGGTCCGTCGGCGTTTTAAGGCCCAAGTGATTTAATGCCCGTTGATACTTAATGGTCTTATGTATGGTCTGGTTTTCATCAAAGACGGAAAGCTTGATTTATCGAAATCAGCGGGACCGTTTTCTGTGAAAGAGAAGTCACAGAACCATCTTACTCTTGTCGTCAATCCTAACTGGTATAATTTTAAAAAAGACATGCCTTCAAAAGTGGAAATCAAGCGCCCTTCGAGCGACATGGATTTGATTGCAAACTTTGAAAATGATGAGTGGGCAAACCTAGTTTCTGGAACATCTTTGATGCGAGCCGATTCCGCCGAGCGATTTAAACAGAAGGGTTATAGAACCTGGCAGAGAAGTCTAGATAAGGTATTTAGTCTTTATCCATCAAAGAAATTTTTGAACGCAGGCGGAGCTGCATTTATCAACCAGCTCGCACAGAAGATGAATCGTGAGGATTTGCTTACCGGCCTGTCAGGATTTTCGTTATCTAGCCAATTTTTTCCAAGAGGTTACGAACTCTATTCAGAGCCAGAGCCAAAGATTTCTTCCGCTCCAAAACCTTCAGTGAAGGGATCGGTTAAAATAATTATTCCCGGGAGTCCTATTGCGGTGCCGATTAAAGAACATTTGCCTGCTGTAATTCGATCAGCTGCGGGCATTGATGTTTCTATCGAAGTTGTGCCGATTACTGGAATTAATGAGCGTATGAAACGTGGCGACTTCGACATTCTTGCTACGTCGGTTGCCGTGGCTGATCCAAACTTTGAAGGGTCAATGTCTTTTTTTATCGAGCGCGAACCCCCCTTTATTCAGTCCACTGAAAAACCAAACGATTTTGCTGCCCAATTGAGAGAGGCTCGTAGCCTTCCATCATCCGGGCAGCGGATCAGTCGAATGCGTGAGATCATTGTTCGCGCTCAAGAGGCCGGACACGTATTACCGATTTTTCATTTTTCAAGTCTTGCAATTGCCAAGCCTGGAGTCGATCTGTCAGAAATTCCAAATACAAACGAGACCATTCCCTTTAGTAAGGTACGCATGAGATGAAGACCGTTTCCCTTGAATCTCATATTCGTAGACTTGCGCTAGGTTGGACTGTCGCCGGAATTTTTCTCACTTTGGCATTTAGCGGCGGCGTTTTCCATTGGTTGACCTATCGAGATGCTGAAAACCAAATCGAGACTTTGGCAAAGTCAGCGTTGACTTCATATCGCACAGATATTCTTTCAGGTGGAATTCGTTCTATCGAACTTCAATTGAGAAGAGACTTTTCTATTTCTGAAAATGAAAATTTATTTTTTTTAGATTCGAAAAAGACCCCCTGGGTTGGTGATTTGCGGCTCACAGAATTTCGACATTGCTCCACCCCTTCTGGTATCTGCCGCGATCTTTGGAATGGAAAAATTGTCATCGAAAAACCCATTTATTTTGACGATGAGGGAAAGAGCCTTTGGGGTTACTTGCATATTGAGAAAAAACCTCATACGGACTGGACGCTCGTTTTATCAGTTACACTGGCCATAATTTTTGGAATGCTACTTCAGAATCTTGGTTTTTACTTCAACCTACATAAGGCTATTAAATCAGTAAGCGCCACTATTGGAAACTGGGCTCGTAAACTTTCAGCCAACCCAAAAGATGCCATGAATTACGAGTCGGCCCCATTTGACGAGATTGCGCCTATTGGGCTTGCTCTCGCGGGACTAAGAAACGAAATTGATGCTCTCGAAAATCTTGCTCGCCAACAGGGAGCCTTAGCGACTTTACGTGGAGTGGGCCACGACATTCTTAATCCGGTATCGAGGATGAAGAGAATCCTTGGTTTACTCAGCTTGAAGTCTTCAAATGGCCCATCTTCTGACGAATTGATAACTAATCTTAATTTGAATTTAAAACGATTATCATGTTACGCGGAACACTTAAAATATATTTATAAAAAGCAGTCTGGCGAGCATGTAGAGAGCGCTCCCATTCTTAATCTTTCTTCTGAGGTCAGCGCTCTAGCAAAAGAATTACACTTTGACTCTGAAGCGCAAGACAAGAACATCACGGTTGTCGCCGACGTGGGCGCCGGATGTTATGCGCGTATTCCTGCGCCAGAGTTTGGTCGAATCATTGAAAACCTCTGTGGGAATAGCATTCAGGCGTCAAGTCCCAATTCAACTGTTGCAGTACGAGTTGGGCCAAACGGAAGTACCGTACAAATTATTGTCGAGGACTGTGGCGGTGGAATACAGCTAGATCATCAGAAAAAAATATTTGAGCCTGGCTTTACTACAAAACCAAATAAGGGCACTGGTCTCGGTCTATTTGTAGTAAAACAAATCTGTGAGCAGTACGATGGAGAGATTTTTCTAGACTCAGAAATAGGGCGTGGCACTCGCATAAATATCACGTTTCCTAAGATTGAGGTGCAACATGGAATATAGGCTGCTCCTGGTTGATGACGACAATGAAAACCTAAACGTGAATAAGGCGCTTTTGTCGGCTGCGGGCTATCAAATTTCAACTGCTCTTAGCGGAGAAGAGGCTCTTGAAAAAGTCATGAAAGCCAAAAAGGAATATGCCCTCATACTTATGGATTATCACATGCCCGGTATATCTGGGGCCGAGGCTGTTTCTAAAATTCGAGAAGTCAAACCCACTCAGCAGATCCTCGCTTTCTCCCTTGATGACACCCGAGAAGTCATGCGCGAAAATTTCAAAGCTGGCGCAGTAGATTTTCTCGATAAAAATTCGGAAAATGAAGTGCTCCTATCAACCATTGCTACCTATTGCGCTAAGTACGAGCAGCTTTATCGCCCGATTGATGGCGAGCAATTGGCAAGCGATGAAAAACGAAAACTCATTTATGAGACCGGCATGATTGGATGCTCCGACCAGACCTATGAACTATGTCGTCAAATTAGAAAAATTGCTCCTACTCAGGCCACAGCGCTCATCCTTGGCGAAAGCGGAACGGGGAAGGAATTGGTCGCGCAAGCGCTTCACAAATTTAGCGAACGAGCAAAATGCCCGTTTGTAGCCATTAACATAGCAGCCGAATCTGCGGGCCTTTTGGATTCAACTTTGTTTGGCCACAGAAAGGGTGCATTTACTGGCGCCATCGAAGACCAAATGGGAAAGTTTCGTCTAGCAAATAAGGGCACTCTTTTTCTCGATGAAATTGGTGACATGAATCTCGATCTTCAAGTGAAACTCCTCCGGGTACTTCAGGAGAGAGAAGTGAACCCACTTGGCCACAGCCGTGCAATCCCTATTGATGTTCGCATAATAGCGGCGACTCACAAGGATTTGCGCAAGATGGTATTAAACGGCACATTCCGTGAGGATCTTTATTACAGGCTTAGTAGCGTGTTTATCTCGACGACGCCCTTACGCGAGCGAACTGAAGATATAGAGCCGTTGGTCGCCCATTTCACCGCAGAAATTTGTAAAGAAAATGGCTTTTCAAGATTTTTTCACCGAAGGTGTCTAGAGGTATTGCGCAAATACCCATGGAAAGGGAATGTCCGCGAATTGCGATCCGTCGTTGAACGCCACCTTGTGCGCTCCGACGCCGATTCAGTTCGCCCAGAGGATCTCGAGGCAAGTCTCTATGAAGTGCATCCATCGTCAGTGCCGGTAACGATGAAAGAAATAGATTCACATGTTGAAAACTTAAAAAAGGGCCTTGTGGCCGAAGTGCTTAAAGTCGGCTCCCCGGCGGAAGCAGCCCGTCGACTAGGGATTTCACAAAATCATTTGAGTTATTTTATGGATAAATGGGGCCTTCGAAGGGCGCAAAGGTAGTCAGAATCGAACATGAGGTGCCCAAAACCCTCCCAAGTGGGGTTTGTGGCCGCTAGAGAAGCAAAAGGGTGGGTGTCATCAACGAGGTTTGGCCTTCAAAGCGTGCGTTTTGGCCTAAAGACCTTGGGTGAAACAAAAGGCTAGCGTGATAGCGCCAGCCAATGGCCTGTATCCAAGTGGTTTTAATAACGCTGTTGTGATAAAGAAATAAGTATTCCTAAGCGATTTAAACACTTGCTGGCAAAAATTTGAGTTAGTGAAATTTTATTTTTCTAAAATTCTTGCTACACCCGCGCGCTTTGCGAGGCAGCGCCCGTTTCTATTAGCATTGGCTAGTGGCTGCAATTTTTCGAACTCTACACATTGTCCGTGTTCCTCTGTATTCCTGATTTTCAGGTGCCAGAAGGCTTGGATTTAGGGCGGACCCTAAAATCCATTTATTGCGTGACTAAGCTGTTCAATAAATTCACGTGAGTCTTTATCGTTTGCTTTTTTATTTCCTGACCCTGCTTTTTCTAATAAGTCGTGAGATGATGCACCCAATAAATACCATTCGTGCCCATCTTTAGTGATTGGATTACCGTCATTTAAGACTTTGAAGCCCTGTTTTTTATATAAGGCGACTCCCTCACGAGTATTGTAAGTGTAAAAAAATTGACCTTTTGTCAGTGCCTCACCATTTGTGAGCCCTGTATTGAACACCTCTTTATAGAACTCCAATAACAACTGTTCATAGGCTACGCCCCGCGCCGGTGCGTCTTTAGCAACATACAAGCGAACAGGCTCATAAACTATACCCATTCCAAGAAAAATAGACTCATTTTTAGCAGAAAAGAACTCATCGTTTTTTGTAAAATCTAAATTAACAGAAGAGCGATCTCCACGAAAAATAGTCTCAATAACTGTTGTTGGACGGTTTACGCTAACACCCAAATATTCCTCTAAATTTAGCATCGGTATCGGTTTATCCCACACCTCGGTTGATGCGTAATTTTCTTTCAGAATTAAATTTTCTCGTACAAACAACGGACCAAATGGCCCATAGGATGTCTCCCAAGAATTGGATTTACTGTTAAAAAACTTAGCCGAACCATAGAACGCCTTGTTTATGCCGATGGTCGCAATTATTTTACCTTTTTCACTGCCATTGATCTTCTCTCGAATAACAATGTACTTAGTTCGATTCATTGTCCGAATTGCTTTTTCTCTAATAGACTCAATAAATTCGGGACTCCAATTGCGGCGGTTTCGATACTCGTGACCTATTATTTCCATTATTTCATTGACCCAAGACTCTTGGATATTTTGCGCTTGTCTCAAAACACTTTCTGTTGGCTCAAATTCATCTCTTTGATTTTCCTTTTTGACTGTGTCCAACGTCTCTAAATAAAAGCTCCCCTTATCAACTGTGTGCTTGTACGCATATAAAGTTTCATTCAGATAATTCTTTTGATAACCAACTGGATAAATTTCTATATTGCCATTATTTGGTAATTCTTTCGACCAAAACCAACCTCGTCTAGTTTGCGTCTTCATATATGTACTCATTTGGCTATAGTATGCGTCTAGTTCTGGATCTATTTTTTTCTGTATAATTCCCGCTTCAACTTGCCTTAAATAAGTTGATCTGGCTTCATTCTGATCTTGCCCACTAAAATCAGGGAATATTCTAATTCTAATTAATGGTCCACCCTCTAGATTTTGAAAAACATCAAATAAATGTCTTCGCTCACTGCCATAGTCTGGCGATTTATAGGGGCCAATTGAAAATACATATTTATAACCACTAAATTTATTTAAATAATGGGATTCGGCATCTGAGTCCTCATATTGCATTTTTAGGTCATTTTCATTTACGATAAAATCCCTAAAATCAAACCTTGGCGGAGAAGCGCTTTTAATGCGAGGGTAATCTTTTTCTGTTCCAATAGCATGGTTAAATAGCATGCTACATCGCCCGTCAGCGTAGGCCGACCCAGCTTGCGCAAGAGTGAGCAAAACAAAAATTGGCAATAAACCTGTAAACAAATTTGACATATTGGTCCTGTAGCCCTCAATTAAGCGACGCCATACATAGAAAATACTCCTCCAATGATACTGCAACAGGAGTGCCAGCGACATCACTCAGTAATCGCCATTACTCCTTTTACCGTCCAATCTTCAATTTTTTCACCGATATCTTGATAGTCTTCAGTCATTACCGTGAGCAGACCTGAAGTAATGATGTTCTGTATTTGTTTTGCTGACATTAGGGTGGGTTCATTGGCAAATTCTCCCTTGCTATATCCACTCTGGAGTAGGGCCAAAATTCGCTTATGCCCCATTTCAACAAGAATTGAGTTGGTTTCTTTAAAGGTTTTCTTAATGGAACATAGATAATAGTAGTAAAGCCAGAACTTTGCATATTCTGGATTGTTTCTGGTCCATTCAAATGTTGATCTGGTATAAGCCGTAAGCTGATCTTTATTGGAGGGATATTTTGACATCTGATCAACTGCAAATTTCTGCATATGAGCTCGTACAAAACGGGCTCCCCATTTAATGATGTCAACTCGATCAGGAAAATAGTGAATAATAAGCTGTCTGGTAACACCACATTTTTTAGCCAATAGATCATATGTTAAGGACTCTGCACCCTCTTTTGCAAAAATTTTGATAGCAGAGTGAATAATCTGAACTTTTCGTTCCTGAGACTTACTCAGCCCTAACCCCATGAATTCGCCCCAAATTGTTTTGGCTATTTCTTCCATAAGTCTCCCATTGATAATATAATTATTTCATAAATTTACTAAAAAGTAAATCTAATTGACTTTTTAGTAAAATATGATATTATGTGTCTAATAACGCGGAGGTAATAAATGTTTAAAATGTATGGTTCTGTTTTATTTGTAACACTCTTTGGAATTGCCAGTTTCGCTGCTGACCGGCAACCTAAGTATAAATGTATTTCTGATGATCTTCTGACTAAGTTCTCAGCTTGGGACCTCTTACACCCAAGTAGGATCGATGGACTGGGGATTCTGGTTTTTGATGGACATCTTCCTCAGAAAATCAATTTAGTTTGTAGGGACAATCCGGCAACTAACGAAACGACGGACCTATTAATGACCTGTCAGGGAAGTCACTCAAACACTGTATACAGAGTTCAAATTCGCTACGATAGTTATCTGGGAGTACCTCTAGCTTATGTCTACCGTAGCATTGGTGGTGTAGGGGGAATGACCAAACCAAAATTATTGGTAGAGATGGGGTGCTTACCATGAAAAACAAATTTGGGGTAAATTATTTAGCGGCGACGATAGTTGTATTAGCGAGCCTTGGCGGCTGGGCTACTTCAGCGCAAGTAAAGCAAGTTAAGAGTCCAATGAAATACGCAAAGGCCAATTCAAAAATGTTTGCCGAAGGTGATTCTAATGATTCATCTGGATGGCTTGGCTGTGTATATGATGACTCAGAGGCCGGAGCATTGACCTTAATTCGTTGTAACGGATCACGTGATGTCCTTGTCCATGGTGGCGAAATGGTAACAAAAGCTTTTTCTTGCCTTTTCACCTTCGAACCTAGTCTCAGTTCGCAAAAATATTACGTCTCTTATGAGATGTGTGAATAGGAGTTATTATGAAACTTGTAATTTCAATGATTTTTAGCATACTTTTTTTATCCACTGCAGGGGCAGAAAAAATACTCTACCATTGTGAAGGATACAGCAGTGAAGGGCCTGAAAACCCTGACATTGCGGTGTCAATTTCAAGTCTTGGCAAACAGTTTTCTTTAAACCTTAGATTTGGTAAAGGCAATGAGTCAAATATAACGGTATTTAGAAAAAAACTAAGCAATGGAGAGATGAGTTTTTTTGATACCTTTTTTAACAAAGAAGAATTGATACGAGTGGATGTATTTTTGGATGATATGGGATCAACGTCATCATTATATTTCAGAGGTAAGACATTTGATCTTACTTGTGGGTAAAAAGGATTTTCGTATGTTGGCTAAAATGATGTTAATAACTATTTTATTCCTGTTTGCATCTGTTTCTGGAGCACTTGAGCCCGTAGTACGGCTTATTCCCCAGGAGATTTATGGTGATCAAGTATTGGATTTACTTGGCCGTAGAGGCCAAGATGGAATTTTAATCATGCAGTTTACTTTTTTCACTGATAACAGAGAAAATAGTTATCCAAAGCGAATAGCTCAAAAACTTGTTGAAATTCACGAGCAGAACGATAGAGCGCCCATTCTTGTTGCGCTTGAAAGTCGCAAAGATGCTAATGAGGCCAATGGGAAGGGTGCTTCGCAAAGAAATGCTAAAACAAAAAAGTTGTTAAATGACGCTGGCATAGCGGTGGCTGATATTTATGGTCACTCGCAGAATGGCGTCAGCCACGCAAAATTAGTGATGGTCGGCGATGAAGTAATTGCCGGGAGCAACAACCTCACAAAGCAATCAACAGACATTGGTGCCAACAATGAAATGAATCTTGCAGTACGGTCAAAAAAGATTGCAGGCGCAGTCCGCGAATATGTGAGTCGAATTATTTCCAATCCTGGCCAAATGGTAGATATGGAAGTTCAAGATGGAAGCGTGCGTCTCTTGACTGACAGATTGCATTTTGAAGAATTAGTGGGGCAAATTAAACGAGCAGAGCAGGGCGACCAAATTGGCCTCTCGATGTATCAATTTTTGTATCGCAACGAGAGCGATCTACAAGCAAAACAGGTTTTGGATGAACTGATAGCGGCCCACAAAAGAGGCGTGCAACTAGAAATTTTTCTTAACCGAGCCCAAGATTTATCAACCCAGAATACCGGTGCTAACTTTCGTGTAGCGGAATTACTTTTACAGGAAGGTGTGAGTAAGATTTATTTTGATCCCGAAGCGAAAATTTCTCATTCAAAATTTTTATACCGAATTAGTGGCGGTGAAAAAGTTGCCGTTATTAGCTCCGTAAATATATACAGGGGTGACTTTAATGATAACCATCAACTCACCTGGGTTGTCAAAGACGTCGCCGTGATCGATCAGTTAGTTGCCTATTTTAAGCAACAGATCGCCAAAGATGGGACGTTGGCCAGTAAAATCCTAAAAGAATCTAGGGGATCAATTTCCGTCGGCGGAAGTTGCAAAGCACTTTTCTAGTATTCTAACTACCACGCCTGACTAACTAGCCGCTGATTTTCACTTCCAAGATCAGCAATCCCTGTCTTTTGTTCGAGCTCGCCAAGAAAAGCGAGCCTTCAAATACAAAAATTTTTAATTTTAAGTGACGTTAATTTGGCGCGTGCAAATTTTGTCAGCGTTTGGGGCGCAATCAAGTGTTATTGGATTGGCATCCAAGACAAAATTTTATCACCATCTTTGTTTTCCCATAAATATAAAATAACCTGATTTAGTACTTTTAAATCCTTCATGTCTGATGAAAAGCCTGTATAAACCGCTTTAGGATTGTTTTGATCTTGCTGCCAGGAATAAATATCCATCTGCCACGATCCGAAGAAACGATTTTCGGGGTACCGACCATAAAATAATATGGTTTGGCTAGGATCACTATCAAATTGTAGACTCTTTGACTGTAATCCACTAAGCCCCCTTCCTAATTCAAATCTACGAAGAGTATCATTTTCAATATCATATTTAATCCAACTGATTCTATCCTGGGTCACATGATCGTGTAAAAACAATACCGATTTGCTGTTTGAGCTGAATACTACGGAACCTACGTTACTCACTCCCTGCGATTCAACTTGTACGTTTCTTAATACCTTCATATTTAAATCAAAAATCGAGAAATCCAGGGCGCCATTGTCGGTTACCAGTATTTTTTTTGTGTCTGGAGAAAATACAATTTGCTGAGAAAATCCTAAGTTAAATGTCGCAAAAGTATTGGTAGGTATTTGTTGTGATTTTTTCTTTGCGGTAGAATATATGCCCGCTCGATATTGATTTTTACTATGGCTTCCGCCCGTTGAGCCCTCAAACTGAAAGTAATTTACCAATGTACCATTAGATGAGACCTTAATTCTAAATGGATTTGGATTCATTGTATTGTCGCCATCAAAAGGTGATACAAAGACGTTCTTTGCAACTTCGCTACTTGTTTTGGATTCTGGATCATAAACATATAAGTCACCCACAAAATCAAAGCGAATAGAGGTAGTGTATCCACGTTGGGGAAATGCATCACATTTGCTGACGTAAAAGACTTGCCCTAAAGAAGTCACTTTTGCGAAGTCCTCAACTTCCCAACTATAACGGCCCTTACAGGAAACACCAATCTGTCCAATATGATTTGGAGCAAAGTTCGATACAACATTTATTGAAAAGAGCTCGGCGGCATCACTGGTCGGGACGTACTTCACATAAGACAGATATGCACCGTTTTCAGAAGCAATAAAATCAACTACTCCTGTGTCGAGAACATTTACGTCTTTGGAGTCTTCTAAATTAACAGCTGTCAGATTTGACTCAACTAAAAATATTACTTTTTTTGAATCTTTAGAGATAAATTTGTTTACGAAAGCAGGACCACTTGTTGCCAACAAATTTTTTACATTTGATTTGAGATTGTAGGCCATTAATTCATTTTTGAAACTTGTCGAACCTTTTCTGGTATAAACCACCCATTGGCCGTCTGGGGATACAAGAAAATCTTTGTAAGTAGAATCAATCTTTACGACCTTTCCTGGACCGTCAGTCGTAATCTCGCGGGCATAAAGCGAATTTTCAGCAGTAACCAAATACACAACCCTATTTAATGTCTTGCTGACTTCAAATTTTATTGTGCCACTACCCCATTTGCCATTCTTGCTTACCACAACGGTTTTACAGCCCGTAATACATAGAAGACCAAGTACGCTTAAAATTGCAATTAGCGATTTCATGTAGACTCCTTGAATTAAGGTTGGCAGTGTGCCTATAACAAAAATGCATTTTTCATACACTAAGAATGAATTTTATCTCGAAACATTGTAAAGAATACAGAACGGTTAGGTGCCCATTAGGTGTTTTTGTAAAACCAAATCTCAATAACAAATAAGTCGAATATATAAGACTTGGCATCCTAGGCATGGGCATCCCTATTTAGCGGCCAGTATCACGCTATAGTATAGCCAAAGCGTTACCGCCGAAATTTGGGGTTTCATGGCCAAATCTTGCTTCCCCAGGACCTTCCCAATTTAATCCCTAAAATCAATATAGCGAGCTTTTAAGGGCAGACCTCAATAGTTAGCCAGAAGCCGCCATAAAATCGACTTGAGTTAGTCCTTTGGAGATTACCTTTTAAGGTTAAACAGATCCAAGTTGAGAGCGTAACATTCATCATCTGGGTCAATACTTTTTGTAACTATTTCGATTGAATTTCTTAGATGCTCAACTAAATATTTTCGCATTTCAGTTAAAGCTTTTTTTGAAAGTGTGATTGCCGCCGAGTAGTGAAGGTCTTCATTAAGACTGCGGTCAAACGAAACAATGGCTTGGTTTCGCCAGTTCGAATGATGTTTTGAAATATGTGGCGAATCGCTTCCAAGATGAATTTGCACTGATCCTACTAGCCATTTACCAGTTTCATATCGAGCAAGGCCGGTTGTTGATAAAAACTCAAGCACCTCTCCCACTTTTTCCTGGGGAAGATTAAAAAAAACGGCAATTTCTGATTTAGTTTGTAAATGAGGAATGGCGAGTGCCACATGAATCGCTGCAAAATACCAGTGACTGTAATAGATAGCTTGATTCTCCGTAGTCATTGATTTCATTTGCATGCGATTTTTTAGGTTAAGTCTTTGTGACTTTATAGACTCGATCTGTTCATTAAAATAGGATTTTAATTCATGATTGCCTGCGCGGGCTTTTTGCACCAACAACAAAAAATAGTGAGCTTCTTCTTTAGTATTTTTTAAATAACGATTGGCTCTTTGTGATTGCTCGAGGCTCAAGTGATTCGCTCCATTCAAAACCTGACTTATATAGGCCGTGTTGCAGCCACAAGCCTTTGAAAGCATTGCTCTATGCCCTGTTCGCCTACCTGCTCCTCCGACAATATGGTTGAGAAAGTCTTTATAATCAGAAAATTCGAACACTAGTTTTTTAACAGATGAATCCATATCTTACCTATTATAATTTAGTATTACTAAAAATATAAAGGCTAAAATAATTAAATTAGTCTTTCTAATTCAGTCGTAATTACATATAACTAATGCATCACATCATACGTTGTGATAAAACTTAGAGGTAAATATGAAAAATTTAAGAGCATTTGTAATAGTAGGATTATTATTTGGCAGCTTAGCCTTCGCTGGTGGTGTGAGCGGGGGTGGTGGTAAAACCGTCGTTACGAGAGACAACCAAGGTAAGAAAGTAGTCCAACTACTCGATTTGTGGGAAGCCGAAAATATTTATGGGCGAAAAATAAATTATAGTAATGCGCCGGTGGCTGAACAGGTGAGCGTCGCATTAAATAGTATTAAACATGCGCTAAGGCATCCAATTCCAAACCGGGGGTTGTGGAAACTTGAAGAATCCGCTGAGGCTACATCTGACATTTTAGAATCTTTACAAGCAACCGCTGAAAAGTTTTTGATGCCAGAAAATAAATACGTAAAACGTTTTCGCAATGTGGACCTTACTCCAAGCCAAGATGCATTCGAACAGGCAAAACCTAAAGACAGTCAACTCGAGCAAATGGTAAACCGAGTTGAACAGGGCCCACATTTATTTCATCTCGATGAAGACCTTTGGGACGCTATGGATAACACAAATAAGGCTGCAGCTATAGTGCATGAAGCGTTTTACTACAAACTATGGGATTCCTTTGGTGAGGCCAATTCAATCCGTGTTCGGCGCGCCGTCGGCCTAGCTATGAGTGGCTATCAGTTTCAAGCTTTTGAAAAGTTCATTCCCAAAAAATATGTGGAATGTGTTACGTCAAACCTTTCTGCCGATGCCATGACAAAAATATTTTTTATTGAAAATGAAAATAACCTAGATGTCGTATTTGATTTTGTTAATGGTATTCCCAGGTTGGGTTATACGGATCCGAATAGCTTTCCAGAACATATAGGAGACTCTAGTCTAGAAAAGCTTTTCAGTGATAAGCAAGGCATTTACGGTTTTGGCGTTGGTGAATCCGAGGGTCCGATAGATTACCAAGATTCAATATATGTTTTTTCTTCCGAATCTAATACTCAAGGTAAGTCGGAATATTTTTTGGAATTAAATCGAGGTTCGTTGCCGCAACCTAAATTTAAAGTGAAATTAGATTGCCATGTACAAACCTGGTCAGGAATATAAAATTTCATAAATAGGCTTGGCTGATTATTTCAGCCAAGCTTTCGAGACATAAAAATTACTCTACCCCGAGATGTTCGTTAATTTGGGGGACAATATGAAACCGAGTATGCTGGGTTCAGCTAGTTTTCTATTCTTGATCAAAAATCACTTGTTTGAAACTCAAATGGCGCTAATTTTAGCGCTGAAAACATTTTCAGAAAGTTTTTAAAGCTTCGGCTGACAAGTTAAGTTCATATTTCTTGTCAGCCTCGACCAAATCTCAGTAATTAAAACACGCCCAAGAAAATCGCCGAAGCCACGAACGACAGACTCAGCCACTCTCTGAAAGAAATTTTTTGTTGGAAGAAAAATGCGCCCGCGAAGGCTGCCAAAGGATAAGAGGAATTTCTAAATAGTCCAACCACGGCGGCCTTTTCGACCCCCAACGCCAAATTGTATGCATAAACTGAAAATGTAAACAGTGCGCCAATCATGGCAAGCGACTTCCAATTGCGAGCTATAATCAAGGGGTAGCTCTTCCGCCAAATGCCAGCCATAAAGTTTTTCTGCTTGATAAGTCCTAGTGTCAATAGAAATGCGGGAACAAGGGTAAGTCGGTCCAAAGTGAAAAACTCACTGCTTGAAAAGTGTCCCTTTAAAAAATATCGATCCCAAACAATTGCCAGCGTGGATGCAAGTGCTGGAAAGGCATAGTACTTCACAAAATCATTGAGGTTGATACGATTTTGCGCTGAGCCTTTGCCCTTTGCCGCTAGCGTGACAAGTGCGGCTGCAGCTAAAATCACACTGAACATTTGAGTTGATGAAAGAGTTTCTCCGAGAAGAAATAGCCCAAAAACAAAAATAACGATCGGCTGCGTTCCTAGCATCAGTGCGCCAACAAACGGCCCAAATTTTCGTAACGACTCATACCGAAAATAAAATGATAAACAATAAAGAATATTTTTTATCAGCAACGCACTTAACGTCCAGCCAGCTACATGCAACGGAAGATAAAATATGGCAACTGCGCTATAGAAAAACCCTGGAGCGAATGAAACAAGCGACATCAGTTCTGATGTAATTAGCGGCTCTTTTCTATAAAGTCGACTTGAGCTCAAAGAGATGAGAGCAATGGATACTGCGCAGATCATGTTGAACCAGATTGCGTTTGCACTCATCATTTTGAAGTCTCCAGCAGACTTTGGAGTTTCATAAATGCACGACTTCGATGTGAGTCCGTTTGTTTTTCTTCATAGGAAATTTCACCGTAACTGGTTTGGCTTTGCGGGTCTAAAAACACAGAGTCATAAGCATAGCCATTGTCGCCTTTGGGTATTTTGCCGATCAGACCCTCGCGAATTCCTTCCGCCGAATACTCCGCAACAATTTGACTTTCATAAACTCGAACTAGATAGAGCGAACAGTGGTATCTTGCCGTGCGTTTTTTCATATCGGCTGTAAGTGCATTGAGTTCGCGTAGAACCTTTTGTAGATTATCTTGAGAATTCGATCCACCACCGGCATATCGACCTGAATATACGCCTGGGTTTCCGCCCAAAAGATCAACGCAAAGGCCTGAGTCATCAGCCAGAACAGCAAAATTATTTTGGCCCTCACCAATGAGTTCACGAACCAATGCATGTGCCTTCAGCTTCGCGTTGCCTTGAAAGGTCGGTTCGTTTTCAACTACATCTTTGGGCTGACGTGCTACGATCGATAGTGACTGAGAAAGATATTTAACTGACAAATCGATAAGTTCTTTGGCTTTGGCTAC
>ERZ1292625.1180-Hain-H41-01um-R1-1180-length-33186-cov-8_pt1 | contig 16144 bp, 18 predicted proteins | sample MGYA00564400_ERZ1292625 | MGnify/ENA primary metagenome ERZ1292625 (study PRJEB36523, sample SAMEA6512639) | groundwater metagenome | collected 2019-01-08 | study: AquaDiva: Metagenomics assemblies of 32 groundwater samples | reverse complement strand
TAAACATAATTATGGCCAGCTTGGAACGAAAAGATGTTCTTATGTATTTCAAAACCCCGGCGCTTCAAGATTTTGTGTTAGAGCACGAGCTTGGCGGCCGGGTGTCCCAGGACAAAAGCGACTACCTTACGGTTAACTTCGCCAACATTAAAGGTGCCAAGACTGATGCGGTTACCGATTCCGCATTGTCTTTGACGACAACCATAGATGGAGGGATTATCCGGCATAAGGCGACCATTACCCGGACGCATACCGGCGGCAAGAGCCAATACGGTTTTTACAATCGCCAAAACTCAAGCTATGTTCGGGTTCTGGTTCCGAAAGGATCGCAACTCTTGAGCGTAAAGGGAATCAGTAAGACCGACTACCGGCCTCTTGTGGACTATGCTACCGCCGCGTTTATTCAAGACGAAGAACTAACCGAACTTGAAAAATCCGGAACGAAGGATCAGGTCACCGGAGTGACTACTGGGGAAGAGGCAGATAAAACATCTTTCGGGTTCTGGATGATTACCGAGCCCGGCGGCACAAAAACGGTTGAGTTGGAGTACAGCGTGCCGGCGGCGCTGGCCAAGAGTGACTACCAGATGACAATACAAAAACAGCCCGGCATGGAGTTTAAACATTTTGATTTTTCACTTACCCCGGCGGAAGGTCTGACGGTGGGGGAAACGGAGCCTGCCTTGCGGCAGTCGGGCGATTCGTATATTCTCACGGGTGCGTTGGAAAAAGATTTAAATCTTCGCATCCAGTTTAAATAGAATTTAATCTTATGAATGAATCGCTTCGGCGGAGCCTGTGGACCTCAAGCGCCTTATTGGCCGCTTTTAGTTTACTGGCAAAAATAGTGGGTCTTTTGCGCGACCGGATCTTGGCCGGCCAATTCGGCGCTTCGCATACGCTGGATATTTATTACAGCGCATTTAAAATCCCAGATCTTCTATTTAATCTTGTCGTTGCTGGGGCGGTTTCTTCGGCATTCATACCTCTATTTACACAAATCTACAGAAAGAGTGGGGGAGAAGGCTGGCTTTTTGCGCGCCGCGTTATTACTACCGCTCTCATTATAATCGCAATTGGTGCGGTAATCGCCTTGGTGTTCGCCGGTCCGCTGTCGCATTTGATTGCGCCCGGTTTTTCGGACGCGGATACTGCGCTTCTCGCCGGAACTTTCCGCATTATGCTCTTAAGTACGATTATTCTTGCGGTGAGCTCTATTTTCGGGGCGATGCTCCAGTCATTCGAAAGATTCTTGGCTTATTCAATCGCCCCGATTCTTTATAACGTCGGAATTATTGTTGGGGCACTCGTTTTTGTTCCTATTGCTAATAATGCTGGTTATCCGTCCGTTTATGCTCTTGCATGGGGTGTTGTTTTAGGAGCAGGGCTACACTGGTTCGTTCAGCAATTTGCGATTCGTCGAGCAGGATTTAAGTTTTCTTGGGACGCTGATTTTTCAGACCCGGCGCTTCGGCGAGTTGTCCGGCTTACAATCCCCAGAACTTTGGCACTCGGTACATATAATTTAGGAGCTACTATAATCAATGCGTTTGCATCCTCACTTGGGGCGGGCGCCATTACTATTCTTAATATAGCAACTAACTTGCAGTATGTTCCCATATCTTTGGTTGGGATTTCTATTGCTACCGCTGTTTTTCCACGGCTATCAGCGCACGCATCTGACGGTCAGATGGATCGCTTTCGTGAAAATTTTAACCAATCGTTACGTAATACGTTCGCGCTAACAACAATTGCTGCGGTGGGCATATACTTACTACGAGAACCCATTGTCCGCATTCTTTTTGCTTCCGGTTCGTTTCAGGGAGCCGCAGTGGAAGAGACCGCAGCGGTGCTTGGGATTTTCATGCTCAACGTTGTGCCACACAGCTTACATCACATTGTAACTCGTGCGTTCTACTCTCTTGAAGATACACGTACACCGTTTTATGTGGCGATCGTATCCATCGCGTCAATCGTCGCACTAGGATATTTATTTTCTTACTCTCTGGGCATGGGTGTAAAAGGATTAGCCCTAGCCACTTCCATAGGCGGCATGTTGAACTTCGTGGTGCTCTATATAATTTTTTATCGCCGGCATCTTTCGTGAATGGTCGGTGCATGGTAAGGTATTTGCACCAGTATTTCAGCCTTTGCCACGCTACGCAGGCAATCCGCAGGCGAGCGAGCTTGGTTCCAAGAGCGAGCCGAGGCTAGCGCGCTCGGCCGCAGGAGCCGAGCAACGCGGCCTGTCTGCGGGTAAAGGCTGGATTAACAGATGGAAAACATACGCAATTTCTGCATTATTGCACACATTGACCATGGCAAGTCCACTCTCGCGGATCGCTTTTTAGAATTGACCGGAACGGTTGAGCGCCGAAAAATGCAGGCCCAATACCTTGATCAAATGGATCTGGAACGGGAGCGCGGTATTACCATCAAGCTTCAGCCGGTCAGGATGATGTACAGGCTGGACGGAAAAGAGTACATGCTCAACCTGATTGACACTCCCGGACACGTGGACTTTTCGTACGAAGTTTCCCGCTCATTGGCGGCAGTTGAAGGCGCGATTTTATTGGTAGATGCAACCAAGGGAGTCCAGGCGCAAACGCTCGCTAACCTGCACCTCGCCAAAAACCAGGGTCTTACAATTATTCCCGTTGTAAATAAAATAGACCTTCCCAATGCTCGGGCGGCGCAGGTTAAAGAAGAGGTTTCGTATTTGCTTGGCGTAGAGCAATCCGAAATTTTGGAAGTTTCGGGCAAGACCGGCCAAAACGTAGATGCCCTGCTTAAAAAAGTTATTGAAAAAGTCCCGGCTCCAAAACCGACTGGCGGTGCGGATGTGCGCGCCTTAATTTTTGATTCTACTTTTGACGCGTATAAAGGCGTCATAGCTTATGTGCGTGTCTTTGACGGCCGCATCAAGCGTGGAGATAAAATCATCACCGCCGCCACGCGCGCCAAAGCCGACGCCCTAGAAGTCGGATTTTTCTCGCCCCAGTTGGTGTCGGGCAACTCTTTGGAAGAAGGTGAGATCGGCTATGTTGCAACCGGCCTTAAAGATCCCGGCCAGATTCGCGTCGGCGACACGATTACCATTCAACACACCGATTTTACTAAATTTCAGCCGTTATTTGGCTATCGCGACGTGCGTCCAATGGTGTATGCCAGTTTCTTTCCAGAAAAAAGAGACGACGACTATGACACGCTTAAAGACGCGCTTGGCAAACTTAAGCTCACCGATGCCTCGCTGGTATATGAACCCGAATCTTCAGCCGGATTGGGCCGCGGGTTCCGCCTTGGATTTTTGGGGATGTTGCACGTGGAAATAGTTTCCGAACGCCTTCGGCGCGAGTTCGGGCTAAGCCTTATTGTTTCCTCGCCGTCGGTGGAGTACATGGTTACGCTTAAAAACGGTACCGAAACCAGGGTTCGTTCAGCCGCCATGCTTCCGGACATCTCAACCATCCAAAACATCGCCGAGCCCATTGTTGATCTTGAGATTATCATGCCCACGCCTTATCTGGGTGCGGTGATGGATTTTGTCGGGACAATACGGGGTCAGTATGTGCGTACAGATTATATCGGTACTGAAACGACACTTCTGGAATATAAAGTTCCGCTTGCAGAAATCATTACCGACTTCTACGACCGATTAAAAAGCGTGTCGTCCGGCTATGCATCTATGAGCTACGAACCTTCCGGGTTTCAGGTAGGCGATTTGGTTCGGTTGGATGTAATGGTTGCGGATGAACTCGTGGAGCCCTTTTCCCGAATTATTCCGCGCCAAGACGCAAACTACCAGGGCCGTGCCTTGGTTGAAAAACTAAAAACCGTTATTCCCCAACAACTCTTCGCTGTTGCGCTTCAGGCGGTAATCGGCGGCAAAGTGATTGCCCGCGAAACAATTTCCGCCCGCCGCAAAGATGTTACGGGTTATCTCTATGGCGGAGACGTTACCCGCAAGATGAAACTTCTCAAAAAACAAAAGCGCGGCAAAGCGCGCATGAAAGAAATCGGCCGTGTGAACATTCCACATGAAGTATTTTTAGAAATGCTTAAAAAATAATTCCTGCTTGCCCTTCCGAAGTCCCGACCCTGTCGCGGACGAAGGAGGGGAGATGTTGAAGAAGTGATATAATATTTATATGAGCAGATCCTCAATATCTCATTTTTTCAAACAACTGGGCCTGATGATGGTTATTGTCGGTTCGGGTACGATTATTGATTGGATCGTCCACTCATCTTCGTTACGGTTCCATGTAGAACCGGAATATTATTTAGGGAAAATTATTTTTGGAATAGTTTGGAGCCTGATTGCACTCTGGGCTCTGAAGCGATTGGTTCGGGTATCAAGCACGACGACGCTTGCTATCGGTGTGCCTGCAACCATTGCCCTCTTTTTGCAGACGAAGTACTTCTACCAGGGTTACAATAACTTTTTTGTGTTTCTGTTTCTTGTCCTCCACTTTTTTATGTTCCTGCCGGGTTCGTTCTGGGCATTTAAGAAACATTCCGAAGTGTTAGTCGGCGATCCAGTTGTCGGTCGCCCTACTCCGGCTCGCTGGGCCGGATTCGCAGGTCTTATACTGTTGGCTGAATTTGCTTTCTTTGTTTATTTTATCTGGATTCTCAACTACCCTAGGTTTTAAATGCCAGCCACAAAAGAGCGCCCGGATGGGCGCTCTTTTCTTTATTCTTATGGACGGAATGCTATACTTTAAAGGAAAGGGATGACAGTAAAGGCCATCATTGCCAGAATGGTCACAATCGCTACAATAAGCGTCAAAACTCGTTTAATATTCATATTTTATGATACCGCTTAGGGAAAAAGAAAAAGTAATCCGAGTCGTCCGCCGCCACTGGTGGCAAGCCGGCCGTTCATTTATTGCGCCTGTCCTGGCGCTTATTTTGTTTTTTATTCTCCGCTACAGTTTTAAGGTTACGTTTTTCGGCTATTATTGGCAAGTCTTGCTGGGGCTTTTGGTTGTCGGTGCGTTGTATGGACTGGCCGGATTCTATCGCTGGCAGAGGGATGCGCTTATCATTACGAACCAACGCTTGGTGCGCCACGAACAGCGAGGTTTGCTGGACAGGGTGGTGACTGAACTTTTATATTCCGATGTGAGCGACATTGCGTTTAAGAAACGGGGACTTGGGGCGGCGCTTGGCAACCATGGGACTTTGATAATCCGTACGCTCGGCGATCGCAAAATGCTCATGGACCGTGTTCAGCGTCCCGAAGAAGTCGTAGAGATCATTAACAGCGTCCGTCTCTCGCAAGGAAAAGCTCCTGCTACTGACGCTATCAGCAGTTATGGTCAGCTGGCTTAGCTCTAAAATCTTTACCGTTGTCGCCGTCCTGGTTGTGCTTTGGTTTGGCGTGCGTGCGCTTGACCTGGGAACCCAAAAGGCGGCCTTGAATCGCGAAGTCTCGGAACTGCAGACAAAAATCAATACCCTCACAAAAGATAATAAAGTTCTTGAAAAGTTTATCTCTTTTACGCACGACGCGGACTTTCTTGCCCGCGAAGTGCGGCGGCGTCTAAACTTCCGAGCCGCGGACGAACACGTGGCGTTTGTATATCCAAGTGAAGATAAAACGGCCTCTGCCTCCGAAGAGTTATCGGAGAAATCACTTCTGGCAAAAGTTAAAGACTGGTTGTATGATGTATTCCAAAAATAGATGGGCTTTGCCACGCCGTAGGTTCGCTTCGGCGAACCGAAGGCGGGAGTAGTACAGTGGTAGTACGGTTGCTTCCCAAGCAACAGATGCGGGTCCGATTCCCGTCTCCCGCTCAAAATGGCAAAAAATAAGATCAAAAAACCGGATATTGATATCAGGGCTTCATATCTGGCCATGATTAAAAATAGTGTTGGGACGAAACTCTTTCGTAATTTTTACTTTAAAATTAACGGGCGCAGTTTGGATGTATTGGAAAACGGCGATCTTTCCTGTGCGGTATACGTAACCTCAATCTTATATTTACTCCGGCTGATAAAAGAACCGCACACGACAGTTATCGGAACAATTGAGGATATGGAAAAATCAGGCTGGTACAAGATAAAAAAACCAAAACTTGGCGCAATAATCTTGTGGGGCTTTAAGAAACTCCCTGGCGGGAAGCTTGGCAAGCATCGGCATGTTGGTTTTTATTTGAATAAAAAAGAAGCGATAAGCAATGACTCAAAAAGCGGTCAAACGGCTAAACATCATATCAACTACGGATATTTCCCTAACGGCGAAACCAAGCGCGACATTCAAGCGTTCTATTGGCACAAGCGGTTGAATTAGGCCATAAAATGAGCTATATTAGCGGGGCGTAATTGCCACCTTAGCTCAGTTGGTAGAGCACGTCTTTCGTAAAGACGGGGTCCCCGGTTCGAGCCCGGGAGGTGGCTCCAGATGTCTGAAATTCCTAAAGTTGAAAAGGGGTTAACTCCCGGCGAAAGGGATAGTGTGTTTAAACAGCGTCTTGATACGATGTTAAAGCGCGAAGCGTCTATGGGCGAGATCGTGGAAGTCATACGCACCTGGCAGGACCAAGAGCAGTCTTTGATCAATAAAAACTTTTCAACTCGGCTTCATAAAGATTTTGTTGTTAGGGTGGCTGAATTAAAACTTGCGGTCGGTTTGATTGAGTGGGCCATTGACGATCTATACAACGCCATTGATCTCGCGAACAACTATGAAGATCAAGAAGTAGCCGACGAGCTCCGCGCGCGGGTTGCAAAAATTGAATCCGAAAGATAAAACCCCTTGGCTACATAATGTTTTCCTACGAAACAAATAAGGCAATCTTAAACATTTACGCCGGGGCGGGCGGGGTGGATGCGCAAGACTGGGCGAATATGCTCCTGCGCATGTACCAGCGTTACGCCCAGCGCCAAAACTGGCGCTTTTCGGTTTTGAGCGATTCATACGGCGAACAAGGGGGGTTGAAAAGTGCTTCTTGTGAAATTGTCGGCTCCGACGCATATGCTATACTGAAAGGAGAGTCAGGCGTGCACCGCTTAGTGCGTATTTCTCCGTTTTCGGCGAAGAAACTGCGGCACACGTCTTTTGCGCTGGTAGAAATTATGCCTGCAATTGTTCCCCAGGCGCTTCAACTGAACCCCGGCGAACTGCGCGTGGATACATATCGTTCATCTGGTAAAGGCGGACAGAACGTAAACAAAGTAGAAACCGCAGTACGGGTGACGCACATTCCTACAGGTATTGCTGTCGCGGTGCAGTCCGAACGCTCCCAAGCGCAAAACAAAGAGAAAGCTTTACAAATGCTCGCTTCGCGCCTCGCGCAAAAAATGGAACGCGAACAGGCGCAAACCCTGAAAGACTTAAAACCAGAAATGAAAGCGGGCTCGATTGAGTGGGGAAGTCAGATTCGTTCCTATGTCCTGCATCCGTATCAGATGGTGAAAGACCACCGCACGGGAACCAAGTCGTCCCAGCCCGATAAAGTGTTGGAAGGCGACCTGGACGATTTTATTGAAAAGAAAAAGTCTCTAAACCCTGTACCCTAAACCCTTTGTTTCCGTTTGCCCTATGATTCATTACAAAGACATTTCCACCATGTACGCCGGGGATTTTATGGCTCTGGATGGAATAAATCTTGATATCAAAGACGGCGAATTCGTATCTATTGTCGGACCGGCCGGAGCAGGCAAATCAACGCTTCTACGTCTTTTAACTCGGGAAATCTCGCCCAGCTCGGGCCAGGTAGTCGTGGATGGAGTTGATCTGGCTGCCGTGGAATCAGATTCCATCCCACTCCTGCGCCGCAAAATCGGCACCGTGTTCCAAGATTTTAAACTCTTAGCGACCAAGAATGCTTTTGAAAATGTTTCTTTTGCGCTGGAAGTTTGCGGTGCGAGCGACGACGAAATCCAAAACGACGTGCCGAAAGTGCTTGGCATCGTCGGCTTAGGAGATAAAACCCAGAACTTTCCGCACCAGATGTCCGGCGGAGAAAAACAGCGCCTCGCAATTGCCAGGGCGCTTATTCATCGCCCGCGCATTATTCTTGCCGACGAACCCACCGGCAACTTGGATCTGGTCAACAGCTACGATGTGCTAAAATTATTAATGAAGATTAACGAGCTTGGCACAACGGTTATCATGGTCACGCACAATCGCGATTTGGTAAACGCCGTCGGGCGCCGCGTGGTCACAATGGAAAAAGGCAAGATAGTGCGCGACCAAGTGGAGCAGGGGAAATATATTATCTAACCATGTTCAAACAGAAACTTACCAGAGTATTTTGGGCCGGGTGGACAAACTTCAAGCGTAATAGCTACGTCAGCTTCGGCACGACCGGTGTCATGGTACTCGTACTCCTTTTATTCTTGAGCATCATTGCATTAAGTTTTCTTTCAAGCACCGTGGTAACGTCGCTCCAGGATAAAGTAGACGTTTCCGCATATTTCAAACAACAGGCGAGCGAAGAAGAAATAAACCAAGTCAAAGGGGATTTGGAATCCCTGGCCGTCGTCCAGTACGTTGAATACATTTCGCGCGATAAAGCGTTGGAAGATTTCAAACAACGCCACGCGGGCGATGCGCTTATCCAAGAGTCGCTTGCGCAGTTAGACGAAAACCCGCTCCAGGCATCTTTAAATATTAAAGCCAAAGAATCTTCGCAATACGCCGCGATCGCCAGCTTTCTTGAAGGCAACCGCTTCCGCACCCTGATAGATAAAATTAACTTCTATGAGAACGAACAGGTCATTCATCGTGTTGAAGGCATTACCACCGGACTTCGCAACGGCGGGCTGGCCGCCACCCTGGTTTTGGCTGTTATTGCCGCCCTGGTGACCTTTAACACCATCCGCCTCACTATCTACAGCCAGAAGCAGGAAATTGAGATTATGCGCCTTGTGGGAGGCTCAAATTGGTACATAAAAGCCCCGTATCTAATAGAAGGCGCCTTTTACGGCATATTCGCCGGCGTGGTGGCTCTGCTGGTCTTTTATCCGGTAGCTTTTGCCGTTTCGCCCAAGGTGGCCGTCGTGATGCCGAGCGTGGATATGTTCGGCTATTTCACCGGTTCTATAATCCAGATTATTCTCTTGATAATGGCTGCCGGTGTCGGTCTCGGCGTTATCTCCAGCTTCATCGCCATCCGCCGCTTCCTCAAGATCTAAAAGAATATAAAAATGTCCAAACCGAAACTCCTAATTATCGGTGTGTTGTTAGTTCTCTGTGTGGGTGCGGTTATTTTACTTTTTAAAACTCCTGAAGTTTCAGATGGTTTCATAAATCATACTGTTCCAAACGGAGAATTTAAGTTCGCTTATCCAAGCCCATTCTATTTATTAGCCGATTACATAACCTCGTATCCAGAAAAGCCTGTGATTACAAACGAGCTTGAACGCAGAGAACTTTATGTGCAGATTATTAAATACGATAAATTACTAGCGACAAAAGAAGATGCTTGTCGTGAATTTATAAGACTAAACCCAGGAGAAAAGTGTGGAGTTTCTGCCCCACTGACACAGGAAGATTTACAACGGGAGAAAATTAAAATAGATACATCAAGCACAGATACAAAAATTGAATCTAGTTCAAAATTTATTGGGGGTACAATCACTATTTTAGATGGAAGAAGTTCGCTCTACTCACTTTATTACTCTGATCAGGCTGGAATTTATTACGTGCGCCTATCAGTATTTACGGATAAGGGAGATCTTATTTGGCTCGAAGTTCCTTTGTGGGGGATAGCTTCCTTGGATGCTGCTAAAAAAGACGCTCGAGTTGTTGAGTTTTGGGAAATTATTTCTACGCTAAGATTTTCTCGTTAGTTCTACGGGTTTCGTTTCGTATATAAGCTGAATATGTTATAATTTCTTCCGGACGTTTTGTGTTTGTGTCGTTCAGGCCGTTTCACATCTGACAAAACAAGGGAGGTAGCATGCGAAGACTGTTTGCGTTGTTGATCCTGTGCCTCGTCGTGCTCGGGCTGTTCGCCCAGAAGAGCGAGGCCCGGCTGTCCAACAACAACCGGCGCGCTGTCGTGCTGGAGGCGTTCTACGCCTTGCATCCGGGTCACGGCGGCTGGAGCGACAAGTGGATCGGTCCCAACTGCGCCAGTAACTGGAACTACCTTGCCAACGACTCCAACGCCTACGGTGTCGTTAAGAACTGGTCTGGTTACGGTTGCTCCTTCGCGTCGGTCTGGAAGGTGTCCGGCGATGGCTGTAGTAGCAGTGGTTGGCCGGCGAGCTTCTTCAATAACATGGTTTCCTATGGCTACGGCTCGTTCAGTGGTTGGTACGGTTCCGTGGGGAGAGGTGGCCAGTGCAAGTACTTCGCAAACCTCATTCTCTACCGTTCGGAGTCCCACCAGGCCATGTTTCCCAGCTACGCCACCATGTGGAGTAACACCGAGACCAACCTGGCTCTCGCCAAAGAGGGCGATGTTATCCTGACTGTTGATCAGGGTATCACGAACCACGTTGCCATTGTGGTTGAGGTCAAGAAATCAGGGAGTACGGTGACCGGTCTAGATGTGATTGATGCCAACTGGGTTACCGACAACGGCACTACCAACCGAGAGGTGATCGCACGACACCTGTTCTCGCTGGCATCTATCCAGGGGGTCTACCGGATCTGGAAGGGAACGGCGTACTACAACGAGCAATACGTTCCCTAAGGAGGAAGGGAACAACGTCCAGAGGAGCGCTTCGGCGCTCCTCCTTTTTTATTTCTACCGAGGAAATTTCTCGGGATCAAAGCGGAAAGAGTGAACGATCGTCTCTGTTTCGGGGTGAGGTGGGTAACTATTGCCCTCATTGGCGTACTCAAGACCGATATTGATTCCTTCGTGATTCATTAGCACTTTGTACCCGGTAGGTTCCTGTCCTCTACTATGAATAACCGGGCCTCCATAGGCGGACACACCATCAAGTTTGAAGTACTTAAGTTGCGGGTTGATCGTGACATCAACAGAATTTGAGAAGAGGCGAGCCAAGTCAGGATCCTCAAGTTCTCCAGTAGTTGCGGCCATTGAAGCATCGACGCCGACGGTGATGTCGCCGTCGGCAACAGTGTTTCCTTGGCTCGTCATGCATTCGTTTTGCTGACTGATAATGAGCTGAAGAGAATGGACCTTTTCAGAAATGAGTTGGGACATGTCATCGCACACCTGCCATGTTGGCGGATATCGGAATTTAATCCCAAACTTTTCGTTTGTATACGTCTTCCAATCGGCTGGCACTGGATATTGGTCGCGAACAAAAAGAAAAATTGCCATCACCGCAACAATGCCGACTGCCAGAGACTTAATAATAAGTTTATTTTTCATAGTCTTAACCTGCTAGTGATTTTATCGTAAACTCTGCATGTGTCAATTTAATTTTCTACTACTTCTGTAAACCATTGAAAAAGCTCTGATTTTAATGTAGAGTATGTATGTTTTACGAAAGATATTGCGGGATAGTGTAATGGTAGCACGCCACACTCTGGATGTGGAAATCTAGGTCCGAATCCTAGTCCCGCAGCAAAATAAGCATGACTTCAAAAAATATAAATATGCCGAAGGCGGGAGTGCCAGACGTTCTTCGGGCGCTTTGGCGCGGCATCCACCCCCAGCGGTGGCTATTTTTGTTTGTTCTTGTGGTGTTTATTGGCGGCAGTATTGTTCAACTATTAGTCCCACTTCTGTATAAGCAGTTCTTTGACCTGCTGACGGGCGGTGGTGACAAAATATCGGCGGCAAAAGGCCTTGTTCACGCCATCGTGCTGATTTTGGGGCTCAACCTTACCGGTTGGCTTTTACAGCGAACCGGCATGTTGGCAATCAATGACTTTGAGGCCAAGACAATTGTCAGGTTAAAACAGCTGTCTTTTGAGTATCTGATTAATCATTCGTATTCTTTTTTCTCAAATAACTTTACGGGTTCGCTGGTTCAGCGGATCAATCGCTTCAGCCGTTCCTTTGAAGTTCTCACCGATCATCTGGTTTTTAACTTCGTACCCCTTTTGATTAATGTTTTCGGCGTGATTTTGGTTCTATGGCTCCAACAGCCGAATATTGCATACATCATTATGGGATGGGTAGTTTGTACCGTTACCTTTAATTTTCTCTTTTCCAGGTGGAAGGTTAAATACGACATTAAATCCGCGGCGGCGGATTCAACCACAACCGCAGTATTGTCGGACGATATTACAAATCAGAACACCATTTTGTCGTTTACCGGATCAAAACACGAAGTTGAATCGTTCCGGAAAGTTTCCAACGACCAAGCGCAGGCGATGCGTTTGACCTGGGACTTGGGCGTGGTTGCCGATGCCGTCCAGGGAGCCTTCATTATCGCGATGGAGTTTTTGATTTTCTACTACGCCATCCGTTTTTGGCAAAGGGATGCGATTACCGTCGGTACGTTTGTCTTGATTCAGGCGTACATTCTCGGCCTGGGCCAGCGCCTTTGGAACTTAAGCTCCATTGTTCGCAATGTCTATCAGGGGTACGCCGACTCTAAAGAAATGGTAGAAATTATGATGCTTCCGCACGAGGTGCAAGATATACCGTCTGCCAAACCGCTCATTGTTAAGCACGGGGAAGTGCAGTTAAAAGATCTTACTTTTAATTTTAACGATACCCGTTCGGTTTTGAGCGGTGTCAACTTAACGATCGCCGGCGGCGAAAAGATTGCGCTTATTGGGCCGTCCGGCGCCGGCAAATCTACGCTGGTTAAACTGCTCTTGAGAATGTATAACCTAACATCCGGCACCATTCTGGTAGACGGCCAGGACGTTCAAAGAGTTACCCAGGAGAGTTTGCGCGAGAATATAAGCTTGGTCCCGCAGGACCCGATTCTGTTTCACCGATCACTCATGGAAAATATCCGCTACGGGCGAAGGGATGCAACCGACCAAGAAGTTTTTGAGGCGGCCAAACTTGCGCATTGCGACGAATTTATTGAACCCCTTCCGCTCAAATATGAAACATTCGTCGGCGAACGTGGCATCAAGCTTTCAGGTGGCGAACGCCAGCGCGTGGCAATCGCTCGCGCCATTCTTAAAAACGCCCCGATTCTTGTTTTAGACGAAGCGACTTCCAGCCTGGACTCTCACTCCGAATCTTTAATCCGCGATGCGTTAGACGAATTAATGAAGGGCAAGACCACGATTGTTATCGCGCACCGTTTGTCCACAATAAGAAAAATGGATCGCATTGTGGTCGTTGACGGGGGTAAGATAACCGAAGAGGGAACCCACGAAAGCCTGCTCGCCAAGGATGGGAGTTTGTATAAGCATCTCTGGGACCTCCAAGCCGGCGGATTTATTACGGAGTAGGTGTAGGCGACCAATACCGCCCCTTGAGGGCGGTATTGATTAGGTGTATTGTTGGGCTGATTGAGATGCCTGGACCAATCAAGGCCATGAAACGGCAAATCATTATTATTAATGGTGGCAGTACATATGATTCCTATACGCAATATCTGAAGCACCTCAAGGGCGTGAAGCTTGATTTTGATCGCCTTGTGAGAGTTGGATGGAAAGATTCGTTTGCTCAAAAATTGGGCGCGGGTTTTCAGGTGATTCAGCCTAAAATGCCCAACCCCAATAATGCAAAGTATACTGAATGGGCCATTTGGTTTCGCAAAATCACCCCGTTTATCAAAAGCGGAGCAGTCTTCGTGGGGCATTCATTGGGCGGAATCTTTCTTGCAAAATACCTATCCACTCATTCGTTCCCAAAAAAGATAAGAGCAACGATACTAATCGCGTCCCCATTCCATAAAAATGGAATGGAAGAGCCACTTGGAGATTTTAAACTGCCCACATCACTTAGGAAGTTTGCAAAACAGGGTGGAAAAATATTTATCTATCACAGCACTGATGACCCGGTTGTACCAGTGGAACATGCCGAAGAGTATCACAAAATGCTTCCGAGCGCTGTGCTACGGATATTCAAAAATAAAGCCCATTTCAACCAATCTTCTTTTCCAGAGTTGGTAAAAGAAATCCGATCTTTGTAACCAAACCGTCCCTTGAGGGCCGATTTAATTAAGTGTTTAGTTTACCGCCTCGCCTTTTCGTGGTATACTCTTGTGCTCTAGAAATATATGGCACAAGGAGAATCCGTCATCAGATTTGAAAAGGTGTCCTTTGAATTCGGACACAACAAGCCCATCTTGGAAGAGGTGGATTTTTCCGTACGCCGAGGCGCGAAAATGACGATTATGGGCCAGAACGGGGCGGGGAAGAGCACGATCTTTCAACTGGTTACGGGAGCCCTGCAGCCCGAATCCGGGAACATTCATATCGCTTCGGGCCTCACGATCGCCCTAGCTCGTCAGACCATCGCCCGCGATCAGCTTGATCTGACCATTCGCGAGTTTTTTGAAAAGTGTTTTGACGGAGCCTCCTTCGCCAACCTGCCTGCCGGCAAGGCAGGGGCTTCGGCGGGCCGAAGAAAGATATACGACATTGATCCAAAAATTGATGCGGTGCTGGAGATCGTCAACTTGCACGCGCCCCATGATCGCATCGTTCGCTCGTTTTCGGGCGGCCAACAGGCGCGGCTTTTGCTGGCTTCGGCGCTGATTCAGGATTCGGACGTGCTGTTGCTGGACGAGCCGACGAACAATTTAGATAAAGAAGGCATCGCGCACCTGCGCCAATTTCTCATAGACTGTAAAAAGACCTGTTTGGTTATTTCGCACGATGCAGACTTTTTGAACGCGTTTACGGAGGGCGTGTTGTATCTGGACGTGTACACGCGAAAGATTGAGCAGTACCAGGGAAACTATTTTAACGTGGTGGAGCAGATTTCCGCCCGGATTGAAAAAGAAAACAGTAAAAATGCACGCCTCGCTAAAGAGGCGATTGAGAAAAAAGAAAAAGCCAACTTTTTTGCCATGAAAGGCGGACGCCTACGTTTATTGGCCAAGCGCATGCGCGAAGATGCCGCCGAAATGGAAGAAGCGCAGGTGGACGTGCGAAAGGAAGACAAAACTATCCGCCCGTTTACCATTCCGGCACAAACCGGACTCATGGGAGATATTGTGACCATCAGCTCGGTATCGGTTATTAAAAAACAGCCTGACCGGCCAGGTAAGGCTACGCAGAAAAAAGTAGAAATCGCTTTAAAGAAAAATAAACACCTATTGCTCGCCGGGCCGAACGGCATCGGCAAGAGTACGCTTTTGGAAGCGCTGGCGTCTGGAAAAGCAAAAGGAGCCGTGATCGCGCCAGGCGTGACTATCGGCTACTACCGCCAGGACTTTTCTACCTTGAATTTTGAAGACACGGTGTACGAGTCGCTTCAGGCGATGGGCAAAGGATTGGACAACCAGGAAATCCGCTCTATCGCCGCAAACTTCTTGATTACGGGTGATGTTATCGGCACCAAGATTGGAAATCTCTCGGAAGGGCAGAAGGGTTTGGTCGCATTTGCGCGATTGGTCATCCAAAAGCCCGGATTATTGATTTTAGACGAGCCGACAAACCATATTAACTTTCGCCATATCCCCGTGATTGCGCAGGCGTTGGACAAATACGAAGGCGCGATGATTCTCGTGAGCCACGTGCCGGATTTTGTGAAACAAATCAGGATTGATGAAACATTGGACTTGGGGGAGTAAACATGTTATCATTGGTGCGTTGAGATGATAAAAGGAACTTCGTCGAACCCCTTTTTCAGTACTCCAGGGAAGTAACAAAAACATAACTCTAAAATATGAACACAGGAATTATTAAGAGCAAACCAGTAGGCAAGGACTTTGCGTTTATCAAGATTGAAGGAAAAGATGGAGATCTCTTCTTTCACAGAAGCGAAGTAACCGACCCGGCTGGCTTTGATGGCTTGAATGAGGGCGATGCAGTCTCCTTTGAAACCAAAGTAGACGACAAAGGCCGCACGAACGCTGTCAACGTAACGAAGTCTGCCTAAGACAATTTACGCAGGCATCTAAAGATAAGAGGCGGTGTAAACCGCCTCTTATCGCGTAAAGCTTCACTTTTAATAGGGAAGTATTAATATATAAATATGAATAAAAATTCTTCAGGGGCAGTCTACGGGCTCGGCTTGATCGGCGCGGGGGTATTCTTTGTCCAGCAGGCAACAACCTTCTGGGGCGGGGGCCTAGGCATCCTAAAAGCCATTATCTGGCCCGCATTGATGGGGTATAAGCTTCT
>ERZ1292625.2631-Hain-H41-01um-R1-2631-length-16145-cov-7_pt1 | contig 16145 bp, 13 predicted proteins | sample MGYA00564400_ERZ1292625 | MGnify/ENA primary metagenome ERZ1292625 (study PRJEB36523, sample SAMEA6512639) | groundwater metagenome | collected 2019-01-08 | study: AquaDiva: Metagenomics assemblies of 32 groundwater samples | reverse complement strand
ATCGCGAAGCAAATGACGCGCTTGGTAAAGCTGATTTTGTTCATAAGTTAAGAATATCAAGAAGAGAAGCTAAGGAATCTATTCATTGGCTTGAGATCATAAAGGAAGCAAATGAAACGTTTGCTGAAGAAATAGACAAATGCGTTAACGAAGCAGTTGAACTTAGGAATATTCTCTCCTCTATTATTTCTAGGATTTTGTAACTTTTAATTTGAGATTTGTTTGGTTATTGTTACTTGTGACTTATTTCTTTCTATTTTCCCATAAGTCTATCGCCCACTCTACCAAAGAAGGAGGGAACATTTTTAGTCCATGAAAAGGTATCTTCTAGAGATTTGATAATAATCTGAAGTAGTGACTTTTCTTTTGTTGGGGTTATAAATGTTGAAGACTTTGTCTTGGTTAGATTGCCTCTTTTGTCCTTAGCCACTATTCTAAAGCGATAGTTAGATGAAGTATTTAGCTCTTTTATCATGACGGTATGTGAAGTATTTAGAGAAGTATCTTCCGTTGTTTGCTCTTCGTATTTCTCACCACTTCCCTTATCATCATATTCAACCAGAGTTGTGGAAGGTTTGTCTGTAGTCCAGGAAATGATAACCGACGCGGTATCCATTGAGTCTGAAACAGGCAACACATCAACTTTGAGCTCGCTTACCTCTGGCCCCTGAGTATCAAGGGGTGTTGAGAATGTGCTACCGGCAGATTTTACGTTATTTTTGAACTGATCTGTAGTAGATGCCTGGAAGTAGTAAGTTGAGTTATCATCAAGATCTTTCAGGGTTACCACGTGATTTTTCTCTGCTTTTGCAATCGTTACAGCGGAACCATATCCCTCATCTTTACCATAGTTTAATGAAATAACTGCATCTACGTTGGTATCAAAGGTGATAGTTGCTGTATATGAAGTAAACTCTCTAACTCTTAAGTTTGTTATTTCAGGCATTAGGATGGCGGTCAATGAGTTTTCCGGTGAGAATACTTCTATGCCGTTCTCATCTTTACCCTTAACTCTGTAGTAATATTTAGTTCCAGGAACAAGGTTGGTTAGTTTAACAACGTGAAGTGTATTGAAGTTGTTATCACCGGCGCTCATGGAGTAGACACCTGGCTCAGTCCCAAACTCTACCCAGGAAGTAGTTGCTACTGTTGTGACCCATGTAATTTGTGCGGTCGTTGCGGTTACGTTTTGTTCCGAAACGCTTGTTTCTGCCGGGGAAATACTAAACTTATCAAGATCGTTGTCTCTCGTTTTAAAAGTATCCAAGTCTTTCTCTGCTATATATTTGTCAGAAGTTACAGAACGAACTTTATATGTATAACGACTATTTGGCTTTAAACTTTTCAGAGTCACTTCATGCGATGTTACGAGAGCAGGGTCCCCAGCTACCTGTGCTTTTTCTGTGGAGTTTTCCAGTTTGTACTCAACATAAGAATCAGATGCTATATTGGTATTCCACTTAATAGTCGCTGTTGATGTGGTTGTCGATATGGAATTGTTTGATATAACAAAGTCCTTTGTCGAAAACTCCCTCCAGGTTATAGCAGCAGAAGAGTCTATGTTACCAAGTGAGTTTCTGCTGATAACTCTATATTCATAAGCAGTACCTTTTGCCAAACTGCCCAAAGAAACAGAATGATTTGTTGTTGGTTGGGTCCTATCCTTTCCAGCCGCCACTACATCATTTGAATTCTTTACCCTATATTCTACTAATGAATCTGTGTTTTGATTTGTCGTCCAATTTATGGTAGCCGAAGATACGCCAGTACTCGCAACTGCGATTCCTGACACGCTCGGGTTTACCGCCCCCGGATTTATCGAAACAGGTGCTACATGGTCGCTTACGTTTGATGTGGTATTTATAACTTGACTATTTGCGTATTTAAAATCGGTGCCTGCATTATCTAACGCAACAACGTAGTAAGAGTATTCTTTATCTTTCTGCGCGTCAGATATTCCATCTACGTGGTAGTTATCTCCTCTGTCAGTTTTTTCAGCGATTAAGACAGCAGTACCTGCGCCCAAAAGAGTTTCATATCTATACACCTGATATTTGGAAAAGTCGCTTGCTCCATTTCTTGTCGGATTAGCTATCATGGTCCAGGTAATAATATTTCTGACCATAGAATCATTCGGATGAATATCTTTAACAGTCACGTTTTGTGGCACATCCGGAGCGGTTGCATCAGCCGTCGTATCCCATCCGGCATGAAGTGTCCCAATGGCTACAGCAGAGAGACCAGATACAAACGGTCCTCCATCCGGAACATTCGGGGTATTATCTTTTGCCTTCACTTTATAATAGTAAGTCGTTGCATCGCTCAGATGCGCGGTTTGGGCCTTGCTAACTGTCGGTGATCCTCCGGAACTTCGTGAAATTGACGGTGAAGTCGCGTCGTTAGTCGAGTTATTATCAACATATGTATAAGTGGTGCCCCTTTCATCTCCGGCCGGACTTACAGAAACATCGGCAATTTTTAATGAATTTGAAGCAAAATTATCGGTAGAGCGATAAATTTCATAACCAGTTATACATCTTTCCCCACCAGAACAATTCTTTGCATAAGAGCCCGCAAAGGCAATAGTGTTTTGGTGCCCAATCGCGCTATCTGTACTAGGATTTCCTGTTTTGGTCGTCACGGTCACAGAGGATGATACTGTTGGAACTGTATTTGAAGCTGTTGTGGCCGACACGCCAGTACTTTTAGCTGAGTTATTATTACTAGCATCAGTAATAGTAGCTGAGGAGGCCCTATCTACTGCAATCACCTTATAGAAATACTGAGTAAACTCATTCAGGCCTTCTTTCATATAGCTAGCCGAGGATGATGTCCCAAGTTGTGTATAGTTGTTATCATTCGAACAAGTCGTAAAGTTGCCTTGGCACTGGAATACTTTATAACCAGAGATGCCTGAGCCACTCACATTTACATCCCTGCTTGTTATGTCAGTCGATGCGCCCCGAGTCAGATCCACTCTCTGCGCATTACCCGAGGAGTCAAGTCCCATTGGAGTAGCAACCACATTTTGTGGAGTTGATGGAACCGTCACATCTACAGTTCTCGCCGTAGAATAGTTGGTACTGTCTGGTATATGCATGCCATCAGTCGTTATAACGCTCGTTTCATTCCCGGCCGCATCAATAGCTGTTATACGATAATGATAGTTGACATAGTCATTAAGTCTAGGTGAGACCGAACCCTTAATAGGTGTATTAGGAGTATCATTGATATTATCAGTAAATGTAGTGTTGTTATTTGTGTCATTGTCGTAGTAAATAGTTGATATCGGCGCACCAGGAGTTGGCACGTCTAGATACCCCACAACTGCAAAATCAGATGAATTAACTGAGTTAGTATCGGCTTTTCTATAAACTTTGTATCCTGTCACACCCGTGCCCGAATCATTTGAAGCGGTCCATGCAAGCTTGGTTTCGTAACCCTTGTTAGCAACATTAGAACAATTACTGATTCCATCACAAGTCGCCGCCGTAACACTTGAGGGATTTGTTGGAGCCACCGCATCCATCGTCATCCCCGTCACCACACCTGACCATGCGCTCGTATTTCCGGCTTGGTCTACTGTTCTGATTTTATAAGCATATTTTACCGAAGGCTCAAGAAGTATCTGCCCCTGCGTTTGTGTACTAATGCTGTCATCAAAGAGGGCAGTTGAAGACGGAAACGAGAATGTCCCATAACCATCGCCCGTACTCCAAGTACTGTCTTTCGTCCAGCCATTCGCGTCATAATCAGACTTTTTGACACGCTGTATTTGGTATTCTTGAGTCGGCGCCAATGTACTCGCATCCGACCAAGTAACTCTTACCTTTATTGTATAGCTATTCGTACCAGCTAACGATGTCGGAGTCTCAGAAGTACTATCATAACCAATATTTAATGTATTTGACTGGGTAATATTTCCCGCATTATCAACTGCTTTTATGTACCAGGTATGATTTCCTTGCGATAATGCGCTCCCTGGGGTTGTTGAAGTTGAGGCAGACGAAATATTGTCTCTTGATAATGTTCCATCGATATAAAGCTGATACTTTGCAAGGCCGTTTGCATCCGACGAAGCATTCCAGCTTAAAGTAGGTGAAGCAGATTGCTGCCATGTGCTATCAGGCGGGGATGCTAATGTAAATGCGGCCGGAGGATTGTTATCTATTACTGCTGCAAATTGATTGTTTCCTGTGTTTTGCTCGTTTCCGGCGTTATCAACTGCTTGGATAGTATAATAATAAGTTCCGTCGGCAGGACTTTCGGCAAAATTGCCCGTCGTCACCGCGCCATCACTGCTAACTTTACTTCCTAAAACTCCGTTTGATGAACTTCGATAAACGTTGTAATAAGAAACTCCCGAGGCTGGATCGGTAACGGTTGTCCAGCTGAGTATGGATGTTTTCGCCGGAGTCGAGGCAGACAAGGTTGAAACCGCGGGCGATGAAATAGTATCAACCGTAAAATCCGCTGCATTTTCAACATTTACTCCATAACTAATCCATCCCGAGACTCTACCCTGATCATCGATGCTTCTGACCTGGATATGATAACCTGTACCATTAGTTAATCCTGTTAATGTTGCTACTGTAGAGCCTTGAGATGCAGCAAAGAGATTTGTAGTTCCATCAAAAGCAGAGCCAATGGGCTTTACTTCTACCTCGGGCCTGATATTTGTTGATGTCCCGCAACCCGTGCAGGTGAGTCCGTTGGCCGTTACCTTGACTGATGTTTCATTTGTCCACCCACCGGCTACACCCGCACCAACCGTTACACCCGCACTAGTTTTTAGTGAAGCATCGGTGGTTTTGGTTAATGCCAGATTGCTATTGCTCGGCGACTCAAGTGTGTCATAAGCAACAGTAAAGTCGTTCAAAGTCGGCGTTGATACACCGTCAGAGGTAGTTAAGGTTGCTTCTATTTCCAGCCACTGCGAGTTTGATGTCGCTATAACATCTCCGGAATTAGTATAATATGAAGACCATGTCGCCGAAGCCAGTCCGCCTTCTGTATCCGCACCTCTGGTTCGAAACTTGATCGCTGTATTAACAGGGGTGCTCCCGGTCCAGGATACACTTGACCATTTCGCCTTTTTTCCGCTACCGGCATCAATCTTTAAACCGTTTATCGTTCCAGATGTATTGTATGTCGGAGCTGAAAAAGTGTATGTGGGGCTAGTTGCAGAACCATTCTGGGTACCTGTACCAAGAGCTCCCTTGCTGCCCCCATTTGCCGTGAAGCCTGAGCCAGGATCTGAGGCTCCAACATACTTTATCCTTCCGCCTCCGCCCCCCCCGGCAGCATTTACACCGCTACCACCCGAGGCTACGACGCTCCCGAGGGCAGTGCGTGTATTTACCATGATATGTACAGTACCGCCTGCTCCTCCGCCTCCATGCTTTGATGCACCCCCATCATTTCCATTTATACCAGAGGAAACTATAGAACCGCTACTATTAATAGTACTTATGAATGCATAGATTAAACCTCCTCCGCGTCCCCCGTTAGCAGAGGTATTATCGTATCCCCCTCCACCAGACCCGAAATCGTAAGGTGCGTTGGGATTGCCATAAGTTGAGCCCCCTGGGCTTTGTGAGCAATACTCGTTGGGTCCAGTCCCGTCCCCTCCTGCACCTCCATAACCTGCACCCGATGGACCAGTCTGTCCGTACTCAGCATCATCACAGCCATAAAGACCTTTACCGGGGCCAGTATCAGAAGCGTAACCCAAACCGCTAGTGTCAATCTTTCCGCCAGAAGCAATTGCTAAAGTCCCGGACACCCTGAAAATCACCACGCCACCTGTGGCATTCGTTCCGTTCCAAGCGTTCGATGTAATTGTTCCGGAAGCGCCCACTGTCATATCCGTATAGTTGGGAATTCTTTGAATAAGAGCCTTTGAGGCATAAGAATTAGTTAGTGCGGGGACAGTAAGGGTAGTTCCGCTTATATTGCTTATTGTCCTTATTTCATTAATTCCCGAGGTGGTATCGGTTCCAGACTTCCAGAACTTTGCGATAAAGATTTCATCTCCAATCGCTAATCCGGTAGCAGAATCTACAACGATTGTGGAAGCGCCAGCGCTCAGGGCCCCCGTGGATGCCGTAACCACACCGTCGGCAGCAATCCTACCGCCGTTCCCATTTGTCTGAGTATTGATATTGAAACTTGCGTTGGCCGTGAGGGCCCCATCACCACCATTACCAAATGACGACGTACTTGAAAGCTTAACATCTCCTGGTGAGCTGGATGTGTCCACATTGTTTCTAGTGGTTGCTCCAGAGGCTGCCCCGGAAGGTGGTGTAGAACCTTCAAAATGCACTTGATCTGTCCAAGCCACGGAACTATTTGCACCTTCGGCTACCTTTGGATGAGCGGGATTGAAAAACTCTGGCCAGAAACTTCCCATAAACTGAAATAGAAAGAAAGATACCACAAACCCAAGAATTGTTGCCCTTCTTATAGGACGAGTATATTTATAGTCATTTACTTTCTTATAAGTTCTATTGTCTTTATAAAGGACGTCATGAATATATCTGAGTCTCAGATGAGCAAAATATAAAAGCTCAAAGTAAGCTAGTTGGACAAGAACAAATATATTTTTGAAAAAGTATAAAATCTTTAAAATCAATCTGAGAGGCATCACTACCGCTTTTTTCTCTCGACATAGCCACGAGTGCTTGGCTAGGCTGCAAGATTGCTCGGTATTTTTACATACAAAACCAGTACACTTAGATATGTATGCTTTAATCTTGCTTTTCGTGCTCTTTACCTTGCGTTCCTTATACTTCACCCACTCCTCCAGAGAATTATAGCTTCTTTAAGCTAAACCACTATACTTCATGATAGGGAATTTGAGACCTTTAGGCAAGGGGTTTTTTAAAGAGATCTTAAATCTACAATGAACACATATTATACCCAAAAACTTTTCCTAAGAAAAAAAGGGAGACTCCCTCTTCAATGAGGGAGTCTCCCTTTTTTCAATCTATCGTATATTTTCCTAGGTAATCACCGCTATCAAAAACTAACTCTTCAATAAAATCTTTATAGTTTTGAGTTTGATGAAGTTCCTTTACTTCATCTGATTTGAAGTAATCTAATACTAGATCAGTATTGACCCATTGAGTATTTCTCAGTCCCAAATAATCCTCATAGCTCGTATATTCTTTTCTAACTTTTAGATGGCGTTCTCGGACATAAGGGTTGAGATGTATATAGCGTGAAAGATGTAAAAGATAATCATCTTCCTTCACTAAAATTGCCTTAAAAACTCCCTGATACAACGGCCCTAGCCTGTCATACTTTTTGTTAAAATACATTGAATAATTAGTCATTAAAGATCGCATAAATAGAGACATATCGTTTAAGCCCGTTTGCTTAACTAGAAGATGAAAATGATTTGGCATAAGGCAATAAGCAAGTAGGTCAATCTTATCTTTAAATCTGCCTCTTTGAAGAAGTGAAACACCCTTATCTTGGTCGCTATCTTTCATTTCGGTCAAATATGCTTTTAAAAGATATAAAAAGTATTTATAATCCTGATCATCTAGAAAAATATCCCGCTTATCAATACCTCTGTTAAAAATATGATAAATTCCTTCTTCTTCATAGTGCTTAATTGAGTGCTTCTCAGGCATTATTTATCCCTTCAGAGGGAGGCTCCCTCATTATCTAATACAAATAATATACCCAGAGCAAAAGATAATTTCTAGTATACAGAATGAATATCCTAGCAAAAAGGGAGGCTCCCTAAATACCCTAAATACAAATACCAAATAAGACCATGAGATTCACTTTCACATTTTCTTTAAATGCCATATAATAGACATCAAATGGCAAAAACACCTGTAATAAAAGCTGTCAATCTTTCGAAAACATTCAAGCTCGGTAAGGATAATGAGATTGTTGCTCTTCACAGTGTAAACTTTGAAATATACTCAGGAGAACTAATCTGTTTCTTCGGTCCTTCCGGTTGTGGCAAGTCTACCCTGCTTTCCATGCTTGCCGGGCTCCAACCACCTACGTCAGGTGAAGTTATAGTCAGGGGAAAAAATCTGGCTAACTACAAAAAGAAGGAGCTTTCAGCATATCGTAGAGAAAAAATCGGTATGGTTTTTCAGCAGTTTAACCTTATTCTTTCTATGACTGTTCTTGAAAATATTGCTCTTCCTATGGCTTTTGGCGGAATGAAGAGAAAAAGAAGAATGCAAAGAGCCCTACATCTTCTGGAGGTTGTAGGTTTGGGTGAAAAAAAGAAAAGCGTTCCTGCCGACCTTTCCGGAGGACAGCAGCAAAAAGTTGCTATTGCAAGATCACTAATAAACAATCCTTGGATTATCATGGCTGATGAACCAACAGGAAACCTTGACTCAAAATCAGCTGATGATGTTATAAAGCTTTTAATATCCTTGAGTAGAAAGTCAAAAAGAACGGTAATACTCATTACCCATAACCCTGACTATCTCCAATATGCCGATAGGGTTTTTAGAATGAAAGACGGCCGAATAGATAAAATAGACGTTAATGCAAAAACAACCAAGGTTGAACTAGTAGATTCTGTTTCCAAACTGGACAAACTTAAAGAAAACGAAAATTCTGAAAGTGAGGAGCCTATATTTTCTTCAGAAATAGGAAAAATAGAAGACGAGAAAAAGGAAGTTTTGTCTGAAGGGGAAGATGAATCAAATGAAATTCCAGCAGAAGAGGACAAGGAAGAAGAAAATGTAGAGCCAAGGGAAGCTCTTTCTGAAAAAGAAGATGAATCGAAAGAGAAGGAGGAAATAAAACAATGAAACCATTTGATATTTTTCGTACAGCTGCAGGAAACCTGAAAAGAAATAGACTGAGAACAATTTTGACTGTTTCCGGCGTAGTTGTTGGTGTCGGAGCCATAGTTTTCCTAGTCTCCCTTGGTTTTGGACTGCAAAAACTTGCTTTAGAAAAAATTGTGAGCCTTGAAGCTCTAAAGGTTATCACAGTCACCTCCGGAGGAAAGTCGGAGACAGTTCTTGACAGTAAAGCAGTAGAAAAGTTTAAAAAACTGGATAACGTTACCGATGTCAGTCCCATAACAAGGCAAATCGCAAAGTTTTCTCTCGGAGAGATTGATAGCGAACAGGTGGTTTATAGTGTTAAACCAGAATACCTTGATATGGAAAATATCAAAATTTCAGGGGGACGCACTCTCTCAAAAGATTCTAAAAATGAAGCCCTGATATCAAAAGAAATCCTGACTAATCTCGGCTTGAAGCAAGAAGATGTTCTAGATAAAGAATTTATATATACCCTCACCGGTTCAAGTAGCCCACAAAAAGATAAGATAAAGGTCGTCGGTATTTTTGAAGAAAAAGGCATCTATGTACCATTTGAAACAATAAAAAACAGTGAAGGAGCTTATGCATCCGTAAAAGTAAAGATTAATGATAAAGCAAACGTACCAGAAGCAAAAAAAGCAGTGGATAGTCTTGGTTTTAATACCTCTATTATAAAGGACCAGTCAAAAGCCATAAACCAAGTTTTCTATATCATAAATATAATCCTTGGTGGCTTTGGTATGATTGCCTTCTTTGTTGCTGCCATAGGCATATTTAATACTATGACTATCTCTCTTCTTGAGAGGACCCACGAGATTGGTGTCATGAAAGCAATCGGCGGAAACTCCAAAGACATCGCCATGATATTTATAACAGAGTCAGCACTCATAGGTCTTTTGGGTGGTATTTTTGGGCTCACCGCCGGTTGGCTCTTCGGATTTATCCTAAATCTTTTGGCCAACTTCATGGCAACAGAGTCCGGCGGAGAAGCTGTAAATCTCTTTGACATCCCCCTCATATTCTCAATACTTACGGTATTTTTCTCTTTCTTTATAAGTTCTGTGGCGGGTATATGGCCGGCAAAAAGAGCTGCAAAGCTAAACCCACTCGAAGCCCTGCGTTACGAATAATCTTTTTCAATTCTCAGTTTTTAATTTTCAGTTTTAATTGAATTTACATTGGAACAATGCAACATTGGAAATTTATTGAAAATTGTTACCTGAAAATTAAGAATTACTTTATTTATATAAACCACCTAATCCCAGTACATCCAGCACTGGATTTAGTATGCTAGTTTTGGTTAAAACAAAATAAAGTACCAAAAGAATCAGAAGAAAACTACCGGTGAAGGTTAAGCTCCTCCTTAGTTCTTTTTTAAATTCTTTATCTTCTTTAGTTGAAGAGGCCCCTTTAGAAAACTTTAAATCCTTGGACCCTTTTGTTTTTAGACTCCTGCTTTTTTCTTTTGCTAAAGAAATATTTCCATATTTAAGATTTCTTTTCTTTTCACTATTTTTTCTTTTTTTATTTGCCATTTTGCCTCTCTTTGTAGTGTTACTATATTGGATTTTATTGCTCCTGACAAATTACTCTTGAAGAAGTCCGGTTTTATCTTTATAATAAATACACTTTGGCGGGTGATTCCTTAGAAAATGGGAACCATTTTTAATTTTGTAATATGAACTTAGACACAAACACAGTTTTAATGATTTTAGCGGCCGTTATCGGTGTCCTTTTCCTATGGACCATCTTTTTAACCTACAGACAGCAGAAAATGTATAAAAGAGTTGGTAAAGTTTTTGACACCTCAAAAAATGGAGATATATATAAAATACTAGAAAAATATCTAAAAGAAACAAAAGAAGTAGAAAACTATGCAAAAAAAGTAGAAATAGAGATGGCAAAAATATCAAAAAAGATGCAAAAAAGTATCCAAAAGATTGGATTTGTCAGATATAACCCTTTTGGCAAAAACGATACCGGTGGAAATCAAAGTTTTTCTATCGCACTACTTGATAAGGATGATAGTGGATTTGTCATTACCAGTATGCATGCCCGAGAAGGTACCAGAGTTTATGCAAAGCCGGTATCAGAAGGTAAGTCTACAAACACCTTAAGCGATGAAGAGATTGAGGCAGTAAAAAAAGCAGCTAAAGAATAGCTGCCAATTACGAATGATACGAATATACAAATTATTAAAATAACCAGAATGAATAAACAATATAACTTCAGCGAGAATTAGTAGATTAGTATTATTGGTAATTAGTAAAGATAAATTAGTAAGGAGTAAAAATGTTTGAGAAAAAAGAAGATTTTCCCTCTACTGACAACAAAAGTATCGAAACTATTGTTGGTGAGTCAGTAAAACTCAAGGGAAATCTAAAAAGTGATGGCGATATCATTATAAATGGGTCTATCGCCGGAGATGTCAAAACAAAAGCAAGCGTACAGGTCGGTGCAAACGCGAACGTTGTTGCCGGGATTAAAGCGGCAAACGTACAAGTTTCTGGTGTAGTACAGGGAAATATTGAAGCAAGAGAAACTTTGCAGATATCGGAAACCGGAAAAGTTTATGGTGATATTAGTGTTGGTGTACTAGTTGTGTCCCCCGGCGCTCTTTTCTCCGGTAAATGTACAATGCTAGAAAACAAAAGAGAGATAGACCTTGAGCCGATTCTCGAAGTAGAAGAAGAGCCACAAAAAGAAGAGTCTGGGAAAAAATAATTTCTAATCCAGCATGTACTACTATATTTTAAATCCTGCCTCCGGAGGCGGACGAATTAATAAGATTCAAGATCGCCTCAAATCAAAACTCAAAGAACTCGGCATAGCTGGTGAGTTTGTTAAGAGTATCGGTGAAGGAGATGTCACAAAGCTCACCACTATGGGTATCAGAAAGGGCTATAAAACCATCGTCGCCGTTGGAGGAAACGGAACGATTAATGAAGTTATAAATGGTGTTGGAAACAGCGGAGTTGCGGTCGGTATCATCCCTATAGGAGAAAAAAATGAACTCGCAAAGTCTTTGGGTATATCAGACTGGCAAAGCGCCTGCAACATCCTCGCTGCCAGAAAGATAGAAACGCTGGACATCGGTCGTGTCGGAAAAAGCTACTTCATCACCTCTGTAGACATCGGTTTTGAAGCCGAAATGGCTCAGCAAAAACCCGCCGAAAGTTCCATACTGCATAAAACTTTATACTATAAAAAGGCTCTTTCGTGGTCATCAAAGTTTAAACCACAAAAAGCAACCCTCAATCTCAACGATGAGTACATGGTTGATACTGATTTTTTCAATATTAAGATTACAAACTCGCATGTGTCTGTCCGCAAGAAAGAAGGCGCAGGCAATATGCTCGATGTTTTAGTTACCGGGAAAATGTCCCCCCTAAACTCTCTAAAATATATTGTCAATCCGGATAGTTTAAAACAAGAAAAAAAGCCGGACCTCTCACTTTTTAGAACAAAAAGAGTTGTTATTAACACTTCAAAGACAGCCCCAGTCTCTGTTGATGGTAAGGTCCTGTACAAAACACCCGTTTTATGTGAAATATCAAACAGAAAACTGAAAATCATTGTTGCTAGAAAAAAGAGTCCGCTCAAGTCCGCTCAAGCAACACAAAAAGTTTCTAAAAAATAGACAAAAAAAGGAACCTAATTAAAGGTCCCTAAGGACTGGATCATCCTTGTCCAGCCCCCATGTGTATGATTTAGCCGGTAGCGGTTGAACCGCCTGTGGAAGATGCCTGAACCTCGTGCAGCTCATTATCATCCTCGGCTTCCAGCACGGTAATTTCCGCAAGTATCTTGCGTGTCCTCTTTTCGCCTAACCCGTACTCGTCAAGCTGTTTGTAGAGGTCTTCAAGACGGTTGGCATCGTTTTTTTTGTTTTCAGTATCGCCGTGGAACTTGCTGATGGCTTCCTGAATACGAACCGTCTCTGCTTCAGGAATAAGACCGAGTTCGTCTAGGCTTTTGAGCGAAATCTCAGACCATGAGCCACTTAAAAGCCCAAATGGAAGGCTGAAAGCGCCGCTTTCGAACTCCAGAGAGTAGACGTCTTGCGACTTGTCTGATTTCTCTTTTGCTCCTTCGAAGATCTTGTGGATTGCCACGATCTTCTGGCCACGAGGGATAGCGAGTTCGGCCGATTTTATCCAGTCATAGTGATTCCTTTCACGCCAGTTGAAAATATCAACCATGCCCGGAACCCAGTTCAGGATAGTGTGGCAATCGAAAACATAGTCTGCCCACTTCCACTCCCGATTAAGCTGTTCATCTATGGACCGGAGTTCGCCCTCGAGACTTTCGATGATCCTGTAAATACCATGGCCATCTTTCCGTCCTGCCGAGGAGAGGCTCTGTTGAGCATCCTTGCGCTCACTTTGAACCTTGCTGAGCTGAGCCCGAAGAGCTTCTTTAATCCTTTTGTCCTCTTCACGCTCGGTTTTGGCCTCAGGTCCGAGGATCCCCGCCTTAATCAGCAGATCCATATCGGGAGCCTTTCGATCCTCGAAGGTATAAACCGCCATGCTTCCCTCGAAGAGAAAAACACTCATTGTGCCGTCGGTAAAACGGATGGCGTTTATGTCTTTGTCATCGTGGAAGTTTGAACTGCCAGGAGTGCAGTGTGTATTTGCCCCAACAACGGGACAAATATCTTCTATTGCCTTGTCAGTCCAATCCTCAAGCGGGACGAGATCCTCGAACAAGGATATGTCCGCAAGTTCTTTGCATTGCAGGACCGCGGAGTCTCCAGAAATCTCTAGATCTCCGGCATAAACACTGCGACCGCCCGAGCCTCCCACGCTTTTCTCTGTTTTTGTCCAGCCACTCTTTATAACGAAGTCCATTGCTAGTCACGTCTCCTTTGAGGTTGCTAATTTAGGCTCAACTCTTCAATTATCTAAGTAGAGCCTCCAGAGTCTGTTGCTGTACTAGCAACTCTCGTCCTGCATGATCCGTTACAACGCCCGAAAGCCTTGTTTCCATCTATACCTTTCGATGGTGCATCTATTAATCCCATGCCGGACAAAAGCGAAACAAACATGGTTGGAACGAACAAAACCATCCATACGTTCTTCAAACTCAGGTCATGAAAACCTGTCATTATGTCGAAAACGAAAAGTGATAGCCAAGCAAAGGTGGTAACCACATGGATGTGATATAAGCCCATAAGGCTTCCCTTGTTCCTCTTGTAACTGAAGTAGGTAAGAAACTCCACCACGGCTACCGCAGAAAGCAAAATTACGCAGAACATTGGTAGTGACATTGCCCCTCCGATCTATATTGTTTTCCAGAGTAAAATCTGATTCCAAGCCATTGGACCTATAACCAGATAAAACCCTGGAAGTTTTCAAGGTTCAAGATTTCTTATCATACCACAAATATTACCTTTTGAAAACCCTTAATAGCCAATGATTTCCATTTCCCCCTTTACACCAAGCCTATTTTTTGATATTATTGCTAAGGTAAATTATTAAAGGGAGTTATACTAAATTTCTACTAAAAACAGATTAAATCACCAGATTAGGGCCAGTGAAGTGCGTTTGGTTGGTATAGACGGAGAACAACTTGGAGTTGTTTCTTTGTCTGAAGCTCTAAAGCAAGCCGACGAGGAAGGATTTGACCTTGTAGAAATATCTCCCAACACGAATCCTCCTGTTTGCAAAATCATAGATTGGGGGAAGTTTAAATACGAACAGCAGAAGCAGTCGCGGACACAAAAAAAGAAACAAAAAAATATAGAAGTTAAGGGAATTCGTCTCAGTTCAAAAATTGGTGAGCACGATCTCCAAACAAAGGCCAAACATGCTAGGAAGTTTCTGGAAGCCGGCAACAAGGTAAAGGTTCGGCTTATTTTTAAAGGCCGTGAGATAGTACATAAAGAGTTGGGCGCAGACGTCTTGAGAAAGTTCTCCACAGAACTAGAGGAAATAGCAGAAATTAGTCAAAATATAGCCTTTACAGGACGAGAAGTAAACATGATACTCTCACCGAAAAAAAAACTCAGAAAGGACAACAATGCCAAAGATGAAAACGCGCAAGAGCGCAGCGAAAAGATTCGAAATAACGAAAAACGGCAAAGCCAAAAGAGCTAAGTCTACTTTTAACCATAAACTAGAGAAAAAAGCACCGGACAGAAAAAGAGGAAACTCAAAAACTACAAGTGTCTCTGGTGCTGATGTCAAAAGTGTAAAAGAAATGATAGGAGCCTAAAATGCGAGTAAAACGAGGTACAACTACCCGAAAAAAGCACAAAAAAATACTAAAACAAACCAAGGGCATGAGTCATGCACGTACTTCAAGTGTCAAAAAGGCAAAAGAGGCACTTCTCCACTCTATGTCCTATGCTTATCGTGACAGACGAACAAAGAAAAGAGACTTCAGAAAGCTTTGGGTTACAAGGATTTCCGCAGCTTGCCGAGAAAATGGCGTAAGATATTCAGAGTTTATCAACTCTTTGAAAACCAGGAATATAGAGCTAGATAGAAAGATACTTGCAGATCTTGCGGCAACAGAACCAGAAGTGTTTAAAAAACTATTGAGATAACAAGAAAGAGGGTAAGATGACTATAAACCAATATAAATGTGAAGAATGTGAAGCACAGTTTGAACTTCTAGACGGTAATACTACAGAGGTAAAGTGCCTCGGTTGCGGTTCTAAAAAGGTAAAGAAGCAAGGTTCAAAGGTGTTTGAAGAAGGCGGTTGTGGAGATAGCGGATGCTCATCCTGCCACGGTTGCGGCCACTAAAAACTAAAAAATAGACAAATAAAAAGAATCTCAGAATAATCTGAGATTCTTTTTTGCTTAAGCGGGTCTATAAGCCGGGTTCTGTTATCGATGACCATCTATCTATGCATCCGGACCAGAAGTTTTCAGTGCGAGCAACACCTCTCTACCAAAGAGCCAACCCTTGCTTTCGCAAAAGTATATGACACGAAGTAGGAAAACTTTGGCCCACCGGACTTGCACCAGGTAAGGTTTACCTCCATTTACCGTCACCGGCAAATGCTGTGGGCTCTTACCCCACTCTTTTCACCCTTACTCCAATAAATTGGAGCGGTATTGTTTCTGTGGCACTAGCTCGGGCCTTTCGACCGGTTGCGTTTCGCAACTACCACGCTCTAAGGTGCCCGGACTTTCCTCCCCGCACATAAAAGATACCAAATTCTTTGATTGACATAGTCAGTACCTTTTATGTGCGGGGCGGTCATCCGACTTGCTTAGCATGGGAAAATATACCACATTTAAGCACTTAAATCAAGCATATTATGGCTCTTCGTAAATTAATGGGGTAAAAATTGGTCTAAAATGATGGTGATGG
>ERZ1292625.2128-Hain-H41-01um-R1-2128-length-19534-cov-36_pt1 | contig 16147 bp, 16 predicted proteins | sample MGYA00564400_ERZ1292625 | MGnify/ENA primary metagenome ERZ1292625 (study PRJEB36523, sample SAMEA6512639) | groundwater metagenome | collected 2019-01-08 | study: AquaDiva: Metagenomics assemblies of 32 groundwater samples | reverse complement strand
ACTATCGGCTCTATAAAGTGGAAGATGTGGAGGTTCTACTCCGGCAGATAGAACAGAGCAAGCAAAGAACTCGAAAATTAAAAGTAGATATTTTCTAAAGTAAAATAATAAAAAGATCACTCACTAGAGTGATCTTTTTATTATGCGGGGGTACTAGGGATCGAACCTAGATCGACGGTTTTGGAGACCGTTGTCCTACCGTTGAACGATACCCCCAAATCTAACTTTCCTATTATGCCATAAAAACAGAAAAATCGGAAGATCATTCCGATTTTTCCTTCTGACATTCATCCGGTGATTTTCGTTTCCTTATGGACTGTGTGCTTCGTGCAGAACTTGCAGAATTTTTTATACTCCAGCTTACGTTCAACCTTCTTTTTATTCTTGGTGGTATAATAGTTTGCTCGCTTGCAGACCTGACATTTCATTCTTAATAAATTATCCTGTGGCATAGTGTTTAAATTAGCTTTGCTATGATAACACGGACATCAACTTCTGACAACTGGAGCCGGAGGAGAGAATCGGACTCTCGGCCTCTTTCTTACCAAGAAAGCGTTCTACCACTGAACTACTCCGGCATTCCAATAACTGCCTTTCTTTTTAATCATACTTTTGTGGGGGCGGCAGGATTCGAACCTGCGTAGGCACAAGGCCGACAGATTTCACTTGATCCCTTGGTTTCCCAAAGGCGTGGACTATATCTTCATCCCTTACGGGATGCTCTGGTATCTAGTCTCTACGGCGCTCTCTTCAATCGAAGAGTTCCCACGGTATTAGCATAGCAATTGCCTTAGCTTTCACCGTTATCCCAGAGAGTTCATTTTAGAGTTGCCTCCAAAAGCTGCCTTTGGACAGTCTGTTGTGATTGACCACTCCACCACACCCCCAAATTTACAATGTACTTACTAATTCATTCATTTGAGCTAGTACCTTCTCGAGTAATCGCTTATCACTATATCGAACATGGAGAACTCCATTCGACATTGTTCTCTTACCCTTATTGAGGGTCGAGCGCACATACGGTTTCGTAAACTGTTGTTGCTCAACTCTCAACTGAGAGCACCAGAATTTTATTAGCGAACTAACATCTTGATCAGAAAAACAATACAAGTAGAAGCGAATTTTACTTTCGTTAACACTGTATATCTGCCTAAGAAACTTAAGAAATAACTTTACTGCCTTGGGATCAGAATTCGTAAAATCAACGGTAACTCCTGTTTTGGCTCCCTCACCGTAATACAACATCAGGCCTGCAATGTATAATTCTCGTTCTTGGCCTGAAAGTGTTTTTTTGAAAGTAAATGAGAGCGGACTCCGTTCAAAGCGAATCCGATTCTGCTCTAAAAGACTTTTTCGGGGAACCTCTTGGCGGCGGAGGGCATCATACACTTGTTTCAAAGAAATTCCCAATTTTAGAGCCACTCTAGATCCCGTAGACCCATATTGCTGATATAATTTTTTTACGAGATATTCCTGCCTTTCTGTTATCGTTTTCGATGGCATATAGAAATGGCATATAGCCAATTCTATTATACTACATTATTTATCAAAGACCAAAACTGGAGCCGTCCCCGGGACTTGAACCCGGAGCCTACGGTTTACAAAACCGTTGCTCTACCGTTGAGCTAGGACGGCATTACGTTATAAGAAGCTTCCTTATTATACTCAAAATTCGCAAAAAGTGAAGGATTAAACCCCCACTTTGGTTTCATGCAATTTACGAGATATAAATGAAAGGCGTTCCTTCAACTTTTCATTTTCCGCATCAAGATCTATGGCAGCTTCAAAAGATTCTTTGGCGTCCCGGAGATTATCCATTTTTACATATATTTCGCCGAGAGTAGCGTAGAGAATTGCATTCTTGGGATGATGAGCAATCTCGATAATATATCTCTGCTCTTCTGCTTTGAGGGCAACCATGTTGGGTTCTGTTTTTCGAGGACGAATTTCAATATTAGAATTTACTGCCGGAAATTCTGGTTCAGATACGAGCGGTTCAGTGTCAGCAGGCGCTTGAGCTTTTTCGTTCTTGCGGCTCGCACTTCGAAGTTCCGCAATTAGATCACTCGATGCGCGATCAATACGTGAGAAGAATAATCTAATTTTACGGACTAATTTTTCCATTTCCCTCAAGAAGATCGCCACATATTCTTCCAGGTGAATCTTACCGATATGGGCAAAAAATTCCGGAAAAAAATCATGAAAAACGGTAGAACCAAATTCATGAGATTCGGGAGTGAGTTTTCTAAGATACGGTAATTTTCGAAAAACAATGACTCCAATGCCGATGAACGAAATGACGATAAGCGCAAGTGGAATAAAGATATACACGATAAAATCCTAGAGTTCGAAAATGGTAAACTTGCCGATGCGAATGTTTTCTCCCAGCTTCGCAATCGCCCCATTTACGACATCTTTTATAGTGACGCTTGGGTCCTTAACAAACGCCTGGGATAAAAGTTCTGCTTCATCCGCTGGCCGCATTGCTACGATATGCATGGCTATATCGTGCGCCATTGCCTGAAATTCGCTGTTGCGCGCCACGAAATCAGTTTCACAAAGAAGCTCTACAAGCGCGCCAATTTTCTTCGTACTGTGAATATATGAATCAATGATCCCCTCTCCCATTTCTCGGCTGGACTTCTTGGCGGCTATAGATGCGCCGTATGATTTAAGAACTTCAACAGCTTTTGCCGCGTCGCCTCCGGCTTCATCGAGCGCCTTTTTAATCTGGGCGAAAGAAAGGCCGGTCGCCTCTCGCAAAGCTTTGATTTTTTCAATTTCATTCATCCTTACACTTGATTCTTTAATGCGTCTGCGAGCGCGTTCAGAATGAGGTCAACGGACATCTTCGAGCGGTCATTGGCAGGAATGGCATATTGAACCGTCTTGGGGTCCGCGTCGGTATTCACGATACCGACAAGCGTAATGCCCATTTTGCGGGCTTCAGCTACCGGAAGCTTTCCTTCCTTTACGGAAGAAACAAACACCACATCGGGCATGCGAGTTAGTTTTTTTAAGCCGTTATAATGGAACGCCATCTTTACCATCTCCTTGTCGAACATCGTGCGTTCTTTTTTGGTGTACTTTTCGAGTTCGCCCGCCGTCTTGGCGCGCTCCATCTCTTCGAGTTTCTTTACGCGACTATTGATGACTTTGAAGTTGGTAAGCGTACCGCCGATCCATCGATCCAGAACATACGGCATATTGAGAGCATCGGCGAGCATTTTTGTCGCTTCGCGAGATTGAGTGGTGGGAGCAACGAAAAGGATGAGCTTCCCCTCCGCAATTGTCTCCTTCAAAAATTCAGTCATCCCCTTCAATTTTTCCTGCGTTAAGAGGAGGTCAATAATACAAATGCCGTCTCGGACGGTAAAAACGTACTTCTGCATCGCGGGATTAAACACCGTCTTGCGGCGCCCAAAGTGCATACCGGCCTTCAACATGTTTTCGTAAGGAATGAGAATATCTTGTACGTGTTCCATAACAGTTGATAATAATAGCCTACTGACCGATGAAAGTCAACACAAAAAACTGGACAATGATAAAATTGTCTGCTATCCTACAGTACGCTATGAATCCTCACACTCACTGAAGAGCTGTTCCTGGTGATGGCGAGGGTTTATATGAATATATCCATAATACACTGATTGTATGACTTGCTTGTCCGCAATACCAAGTAAGGCGGAACGCGAGCCATTACTCTTCAGTGAGTGTGAGGATGAAGGATACTATCCATCCAAAATATTTCCCTAACGCCAAGGCGCATTGTGCCTGCGGTAACAAATGGACGACCGGCTCTGTAAAAGAAGAGTTGAGCGTGGCTATTTGCTCGAACTGTCATCCTTTCTATACGGGCAAGGAAAAGCTCTTGGATACCGCCGGAAGAGTTGAAAAATTCAAGAAGCGCCTTCAAAAATCAGCTGAAAAAGGCGTTGCCAAGCCCAAGGCTAAGCGAACCAAGAAGCAATAATCTCTATGTCGCAGGAATACGATTGGAAACAGTGGCAACAGAATCAAAAGGAAGAGAAAGCCAGCACGCCCAATGGCGAGGCGATCGTCGAAATCCGGGCGGGAGCCGGCGGCCAGGAAGCGGCGCTCTTTGCTGGAGAGCTTTTTGATATGTATAAAAACTACGCCGCTATCGCCGGCTGGAAGGTTCAGGTGCTGGATATGAGCGAAACAAACATCGGCGGCTTGAAGGCGGTTACGTTTGAGATTCGGGGCAATGCCGTATACGGCAAAATGCGCTACGAATCAGGCGTTCACCGCGTCCAGCGAGTTCCCAAAACGGAAAAGGGCGGCCGCGTCCATACATCTACCGCCACCGTCGCCGTATTGAAAAAAGCTACTGAAAGTGAGCTCATTATCCGCCCCGATGAACTGGAAATCAGCTTTTCCCGCGCTGGCGGTCCGGGCGGCCAAAACGTCAATAAAGTCGAGACAGCCGTTCGCTTACTCCACAAGCCTTCGGGCATCGTCGTTTCCTGCCGCCAAGAACGAAGCCAATCCGGCAACCGCGACAAAGCCCTGGAAATCCTTCGCTCCAAGCTTTTGGAAATCAAAATTCTCGAGGAAGCCGGCAACATCACCGAAGAGCGCCGAAAACAGGTTGGCACCGGCGACCGCTCGGAGAAAATCCGCACCTATAACTTCCCTCAAGACCGCATCACTGACCACCGCATCAAAAAAAGCTGGGGCAACATCGAAAAAATTATGAAAGGCAATCTCGATCCTATCTTCGAAGCCCTCGAAAAGACTACATAACACAGTTCGCTTTTGCCTTAGTCCACCGATGCGCATAATCGCTCCTTGGACAACTTTTCGCTCGTTGCGTCATTGTGAAAGACAAAAAATTGGTACCCCTCGATTTCACTCGAACCAATTTTTTATTTCTCTCAAATTTCCTGACTTACTCAAGTTGTTGACTGGTGCTCCAATGCGCCCTGGTAGCCTAAGGCTTCGCTTACCCGCTAAATGAAACTCGTTACAAGCGAGGAAGTCTGATACGGTGAGCTTTGATACAACAGCGAATCATTACGCAGACGCAGTGAGGACTCTTGAAGCTGAATCGAAGCAGTCCGAGTGCTACAGCTCGGGTGTTGAGGAACTTGAACAGGGCCTGAGCTGTAGCCGTACTGCGAGATGAAGCGACTAAGAGTCGCTCTGCGGAGGCGTAGATGAGTCGGTGCAACGAAGCTCACTGAAAAGCAGAGACAGCCGGGAGTGAAGAATGAGAGGACGAACGAGTTGCCCAAGGCGCGAACTGCCTGCCGGCAGGCAGGGAATAGGACAAATCCCCCGCTGGGGGGATTTGATCCGTGGTTTCGAATGAACTACTCGAGCGACTTTCGCGATTATTTAGTCTTTTCTGCTTTCTCCGGTTTCTTTGATTTCTCTGCTTTATCCCCTTCAGCAGGAGCGGGCGCGACAATTTCTCCTTCCCCTTCAACGACTTCCTCGTCGCCTTCTTTCTTTTCAAGTTCGATTTCTTCAACTGCCGAAACATCGGTTGTAGGTTCCGCGAGTTCAGCCTCGAGTTCTTCTTGAGATTTAGGCTCTTGAACCGTGGCAATAATTTCGTCAGGCTCACCCACGAGCTTTACCTTGTCGCCAAGATCAATATCTTTCAAGTGAATCTGCTCGCCAAACGCTTTCAGTACCGAGATATCAATCGAGATTTCGGAAGGTAAGTCTTGAGGCAGAGCTTCCACTTCAAGTTCATTTACGTTACGGACAAAAATACCGTTTAGCTCTTTGACTGCCGGCGCTTCGCCTATAAATACTACCGGCACATTGGTCTTGATCTTTTCATCAAGGCGTACTTTATAAAAATCGGCATGGATAACATTGTCCTTCAGAGGATTCCGGACAACATCTTTGATAATGGTTGGATATGACTGACCATCAGCGATCAGGTAAACGAGCGTTGATTCCCCTGCTACTTTTAAGACTTTATCGAAATCTTTAACGGGAATTTGCAAGGCGATTGATGCCTGGCCTTTGCCATACAAAACAGCCGGCACAAAACCGGCGCGGCGAACCTGTTTTACCTTTCGGCCCGTGATATCCCGCTTCTGGGCTTGGAGTTCAATTTTTTGATGCGCCTTATGTGCCACGATATGTCGTAAATTAAGCCTTGATACAATACCAATAAATGAAAAAATATGCAAGATGAATGTGGCCTCACGTATAAGAAAAGGGGGGTCGCGGCAAACGGTGCGACACCCCCTTTGTGAGCTCCGGCAGTTCCGATGGCTACTGCCGGATTCGTATCTGGAACTTGGACACCCCGAACAAGTTGTTGTGTACCCGGGTAATCTCCTCCCTGATCCTGTTGATCTCCTTCACAGAACTCTCCACCGCGAACTGGTCAAAGAGTTTCTGCACTTGTTGACGCAGTTCCTGGCGATAAGAGTCGGGAGTACGCCCGGTCTCGAACAGCTCCCGGAACCCCTCCCGGCGCAGAAAGAGGTCAAGATCGCACCTCAAGAAATTGTTGCTTGAAACGATGTTCTCGCGAAAGACCATGGCCCAGGTGAGGTCGATAACACCACGATATTCCGGCTTCGTCAGGTCAATCCACTCCAACCTCTCGTCGCGCCCGAACGCAGGAGGACGGATGAGCCAGTCGCGGGAGTCCAGGATTTCAACAATCTTTTCTTGTTGCCTGCGAGCCCCCGCGTAACCGGCATTGGGCGCAAGGCACCACACGAAGACGTTGGTGCCATAGAATGCAAGTATCGTGATGAACACCATCGTCCGCCATATCTTCCCTGTCCCACTGAAGGCCATGAGCGCAAACACGATTGAAGCGACGGTTACGAAGACCAGGTTCAGCTCGAGTCCCGATATCGCGGCAAATACGATCGCCACATACAGCCCGGCAAGTATCGTCAGGCCGGAGAGGATGAGCAATACCGGACCGTACAGATGGCCGATAGCGGCGATGGTCCTGCTGAACGCCGACGAGAGCCCCGACCGCCCCGCGTTGACCAACCGGACGCAACGGCTCCACTGGTCACCGAGCCACCACTTCATTCGCCGGGAGAACAGCGGCCCGCGCTGGAGGGCCTTTTCCCTGAACACGAACTCTTCCGCCTCCTCCATCTCTTGCACCATCCGATCGCTGGCCCTGCTGACCTCTTCGGCTTCCAGCAACATCCGGACCTGCGAGATCCGACTCCCCAACTGTTCGCGCAGGAACTCGTTGGACGTCTTCTCCAGCTGTTGCTCCAGCTCGGCGATACGGTTCTTCAACACGGCTTCAAAATCGGTCCCGGCCACGGACTGCTCCCTCGCCCACTTCACGTACTCGTCACGCGAAAGACCCTTGCGGGCTTCCTTCAGCTTCAGCCGCGCCTGCCCCTTCGCCAGCTTCCTCATCTGCTTCTCGTCGAGGACCCCGGCATCAGAAGCTCCCACCGTCCTACCGATCAACGACTCCATGACTCCTCCTTCCGCGCCATTAAGGCGCTTTCTCTATTTGCCTCTCTCTTTTCGAGAGGATGAATTGTTAAAGGGCTAGGACAATATCATACAATAAACAATTGGAAATGTAAAGATATGCAAGATATAAAGAGGCCGTCCAACGGGGACGGCCTCTGCACTTGAAGAACTGCCTTCTAGAAGACGAACGCGTGGGTCGTGCGGACCCGAACGCGTTCGGCGCCAGCGGAGTTGTGAAAGAGAAGACCTTCAATCGCCGGCTTGCCTTTGCCGAAGGACCAACCCACCAGACCGCCGGCATACCAACTGGGCTTCGCGCCGGGAATCTTGCGGACCGATGCTTCGACGCCGACCCGCAGACGGGCCGTAGGCTTGGCGAAGAGCTGTACCGCAACCGCCCAAGTGGTTACCCACTCCGGCGACCACTGCCGCTCGACACCGCATGCGGGCATTCCCATGCCCCAGTACTTGCCGCCTCCAAAGATCTTGAAACCCGCTGTGACACTTCGGTTACCGGCACTGGTTGCGATGACCCCGCCGACCGCGTTGATGATGAATCCTTTGGGCTTCGCAACAGGCGCACCGAGGATTTCACTGGTGAACCAGAAGTCCTTCCTGATGATAGTCGTGCTCTCCAAAAAGGACCCGGAAGGTATTGACAACGTCGCCTTCCCTAAGAACTCGGGAGCTGACGAGCCGCTGACGGTATCGGTAGCACGCAAGTCCAGCTGTAACGACCACGGATTCTTCCGATCGCGCTTAGAACCGTCTTTGGCTGTCTCGGCCTTGGCGACTCCCGCGCCTCCCAAAAGAAGCGTACCCAGGACCATCGTCGCGTAACGGAGCGCCCATCGCATCTGGGTTGCCGGCGTGTGCATGGGGTACTTCCACATGAAGACCGGCCACCCGACGACGGCGAGAAGGAACTGTTGCGGCTGGAGTGCTTCCACCCAAAGCGTCAGGCCCTTTTCCCGCAATCGGAATGCAAAGAATGCCACGGCGAGCATGAGCGAGACAAGGTACCACCGTTGCCAGTAGGCACCCGCAGGCTCGTGCGGACAACTGTTGTCCTCCTTGTCGAGCGCTACTTGGTAGGGTGACGCCAACTCGGCCATTCGCCGACCTCCGAAGTGCTGTGTGTAGGTCGTGTGAACCGAGGTAATCAAACCTCCCAAGCCGGTCGTCGATGTGTACAGATGTTCGAAGCGCATCTGCTCCGCATCCCGGTGCGGCAACCGGAGAATCATGACTTGTGCGGATCGCGCCACCGCACGCAGACCGGGAAGCACCACCGCATAGTAGGTCTTCGGGTCGTCGCTGTCCTGCGCTATCTTGAAAAGCTCCGCGCGACGTTGGAACAGCTCGTCGAGCGATACAGATGGCAGGGAGGCGTAGTACGGAGCGGTCACCGCCGCGTCGGCTTTCGCGTACTGCTGGATGATGGAGCCACTCACGACCAAGAGCGTTCCCGCGAGCACTGTGTACATCGCTCGATACATCGTATTTCCTCACTTTCTAAAGGACTGGTTGCGGCAATATTATAGCACATTCATTGGCTTTTTGTAAATCAGAAAGAACAAAAAAACTGGTCCGAAAAAGAAGCGGGAGTAGTTCGATGAGAAAGCATTTCGCAGTCCGATGAGTCTTTGCACACCAGAGCGAGTATCGGAATAAGGAATGCCTAGAGCGACTGCCAGCAATTCGCGGGGAATGACGAAACCTACCGGCCCGCTTCGCCGTAGCTTTAGCGAGGCGAGTAGGCAGGCGCGACGGCACGAAATGGTTGACTGAAGATTAAAACAAATCTGAAATTCTCAAAAGCGCCAAGCGATCCATCTCTGAATCTTTATAATTATCAATATGTGATGATATGCACAAAGACGCGATAATTGCTCCCTTCACCACAAACCACATACGGGGCCATTGATTTGGACGCAAACCAGAGTTTGGCATGACGAGTTCGATTTTCCACAAAGTCCAGAGATCATTTTGTGTAACACGATGTAGCTTTGCGGAGGTAATTACTTGTCGCGGACTCGTCGGATTAAACTGCACCTCGCATAATCGTTCAAAAGAGGCAAGACCTTCACGTATGGTACGAAATCGCCGCTCTAACGCGGCGATTTCTTTCCGGATGCCATCGTGGTACAAAAATTCAATCATAGATCACGAGTTGCTGAAATCTGTACCACGATAGAATGCGAGTTCGTAAGGAATTTCTTTCCGTAGCTCGGTGCCAACGTATGGTGCTTCCGCGTGTGATAATTCTTCCAATTGTTTACCGGTTAGGTGGCCATACTTTACGACAATTCTGTCAAGCATCTTTTTTTCTTCTTCATCAAAAACAGAAAGGTCTGGGTTGATGAGACATTTATATATTTCCGTGGCATTGTATCCCTCATGTTCTTTCACTTGTTCAACGCCGAGCATTTTCTTTTTTGTCATCTCGACAGTAATTTCTTCCAAGGCTGATGGCACTGGTCCCATAGGAAATGCGTGGTATACATCGCCAGTGATTGATTTTTGGACTTTCTCGTAGAAATCAAAGTCAGCGAAATAAAGCAATTTCGCCAATTTTTTTTTGCCGCGAACTTCACCTTTTAGCTTCTGACACAAATATAGAACGGCATTTTGATACTTTTTCCGATGGAGAGACATATATTACTTATATAATACTAAAATAGTCAGATGAAAACAATCCACCAAAAACTTCGCCGAGGCGGTGTTTTTCGATAGCTACCATCTGTGGTAAGAACGAAACGGGCTAACTGTTCCTTTTTTCCCAGTATAAGGATTGTAATTTCCTTTTGTGCTGTAGTTATCAAATCTACTTCTATTTGGACTTGTTCGATAGTGCGGCATTACATAACTACCCGTGCTTGATTTGTAGTACCCTCTTACGCGGCTAGCTGCCTCTACTGAACCAGTGAACAAAAGGAGGCCAAAAACAAAAGCCAAGATACCTATTAGGCCTGAAATCTTATTTTTACTCATATGGCTATAATACTGTTAATCTCTGCAAAAAGCAATTATACATCAACTTTCATCTAAATGTTCGCATCCATAGAGAAGGGATGGCTCTCAAGAAAGCATCTCGCAGTAAAGCACAAGTAAGTCCTTCGTTCTGAACTCCCTCTGGCGACGCTATTAGCACTCCCCGAAGCTGAATGAAATGCTCTGAATGCTATGCTCTGGGTGTTGAGGCATGAAACAGGACCTGGAGCATAGCCAAGAGCATGAGTGACCTGCCAGCAGGCAGGAGCGAGGTGGAGTAGCTTAGCGGAGACAGTCGAGAGTGAAGAATGAGAGGACGAACGAGTTAGGTTTCGTCTGTGGGAGGAAGCGTATTTTCTTTTCGGGATCGGGATCGGGATAGGAACCACAAGAGGAGAAGTACCCCTACCGTAAGAATAATAATAATCCAACTTTGACCTGATAAACCAAAGAGAAACGCTTGGGCGCCAGCTCCATTTTCGTCAACACCGGCTAAACTACCGCTTACGGTAACGCTGGGCGATGCTGAAACAACAGCTCCGGAAATACCAGACACCGGCGTGGCTGAACTTACAGCCGCCTTACGCACCGTTACCACCGATTGGTTTGCTCCGGTATACGCGTTGGCACTGTTCTTATCCAATAGGAGCGTCCCGCTTCCGCCGCTCACAGTAGCGGTACCGATGGCCTTTGCGCGGAATGTAATCGTGCCGAGCACTTTACTGGCGGTTAAACCGCCGGGCAATCCGGCTGATTTAATAAGCGCGCCACTCGCGTTATCTACCGTATCATAGCCAGGTTGCGATAATGCCAGCCAGCCGCTACTAAATGTAAATCCACGCACTTCCAGCAAATTCGCCGGAAAACGGATATCTGCTTTGGCAGTGTAAATGGTAGCGCCGGATGGCACCACCGTAACCACCACCGTAAACGTCTGCCCGGGCACTACCGTTTTAGACACCGGTGATAGCCAGAGACTGGCTCCGGCCGCTTGAGACTGCAAAGGCAGAATTGTTGTCCCCAAGACCAACACCAGACCGATTAAGAATAATTTTTTCATGTTTATTATGACCAGGCTACGATCAGAGCGTTAAAGTCGATAATATCAACCTTACCGTCTCCGTTTAAGTCGGCATCATTATTGCTTGGGGTTCCCCAGTTTACAAGCAGTACATTGAAGTCCAGCACATCAACCTTGCCATCTTTATTGATGTCGGCCGTCTTCGCGGTAGCGCCAGCTACGATCGGGGTCGGGCTTGGAGTAGGCGTTGGCGATACACTTGGTGTTGGAGTTGGGGTAGCTCCTCCGCCTCCACCCCCGCCACCACCCCCGCCACTTGGCGCGGGAGCGGAGGGAGGATTGATAGCGTAGGCAAAGACCGAGACAGCAGATACCACGCCGCTTGGATAGCATGAGCGCGCCTGAATCACCTGCGAAGTGGAGACGTTGATTGCCGCACCATAAGTGCTCCCTGAAGTACAAGTTGGCGCCGTTCCGTCTGTGGTGTAGTGGATTGATGACGCGCCTAATGCGGTGAGCACCACGCTCTGCGCGCTCGTATACACGCCCGCGCTAGGACTTGCCGAAGGCGCAACGATTACCGTACCCTCAACGCCCGTCTGGACGCCAGTCGTGAGCGTGCCTTCGAATGTTGACGAATAGACCGGAGCGGCGAGTGCAAGTGCGAGAACAAGTGTCGTGAATAGTCGTAATTTCATATGTAGATGTGATTAATGCTATTCAGAGCTAGTCGACTTCTGACTGCACACCATAGCCCGTTGAGTACGAGCCGCCCGGCGTACCGCTCGGCACTTTCACCTCGACTCTTACATCAATTTGTCTGCCTGCTGTGCCGCTTGAGATATCGTCGGTAAGGTTGATGTCTGCACTGTACACATTCGCACCTGCAATGACTCTGGCCGAGGCCGCGTTAAACGCATCGCTTGACTGTACAGAGTAGAAGCGGATGTTAGCGGCCGCCGGAATGCTGTTCAAGCCACTCACAAAGTCAGAGAACTTCATCGCAAAGAGGGTTTCATCCGTCGGGACAGTGACATGGAATATCCATGCCCAGCCATTCTCGAAGGTGTCGTTCGCCATAGCAAACCCAGTTGAGCCGCTCGCGTTTGCCACCATGTCGATACCAGTCACCGCCAGAGTCGCTGTGTCGTCAAAGGCCGCATTTACAATTACGGTACGAGTTTCCTGTATCGCATCATTGTCCGCAACATCCGAAACATTGTAAGTAACGATGTATGTGCCAGCTACCGCCATATTTACAGCAGAATCGTCGATTACGATATCTGCCGTTATGTCACCATCAACATTATCTGCCGCCGTTGCACCAAGTTCTGTGTACGCATCCCCAACAGTCAGGGTTTGTGGATTAACACCAAGAAGTGTAATCACAGGAGGAGTTGCATCTGCTACCGTTGCCTCTGTGATTGTGAGAGGGCCGCTGGCAACACTAGAATTGCCTGCCTCATTAGTTGCTTTCGCGGTGAACACATTCGGAACGCCCTGATTGAGTGCTACTGTTATAGCCCAGTCAGTCTGCCCTGCGGGAAGTACTGCCGTGCCAACAACAACACCACTTTCAAATAGCGAGATGGTGCGCACACCGCTGTCATCCGCCTCGGTACCGACTATCTCGTAGGTGTCAGCATCAATGGTCGCATCACTATTGCTAATAACTGGCACATCAGGCGGCGTAACATCGGCACCAACTGTTCCATCCTCGGTTATGACAACCGCTGGACTCGCGGAGCTTGAGTTGCCTGAAGAGTCAGTCGAGATCGCAGTAAAGCTGTTAGCTGCGTTCTGTGTAAGCGTAACCGATACACTCCAACCTGTTTGACCGACGGGTACGACTGCCGTGCCTACGAGGTCTGCACCGTTGTAGACGGATACTGTGCGAATACTGTCGCTTGGCGTGTCTGCGCCTGCAGTACCGGAGATAGTGTACGAATCAGAGTTTACTGTCACAGTGCTTGTTGTAATAGACGGTACTGGCGGAGCAATAGTGTCCGGGTCGGGTGTCGCGGTGGTAAAGATGTTATCACCCGATACCGCAAGATTTCCGACGGCATCCCTAGACTTCACTCTGTAGTGATAAAGCGTACCAGGTGTCAGGCCAGATAATGTCTTCGTGTGCCCTGTTACCAATGTTAGTGTTAATGATGTTGTTGATCCATACGATGATGTCGGGCCGTATTCCACCTGCGAGTCAGAGGGTTCGTCAGTATTCCAATTTGCAGTGGTACTCGTTTGATTAATGGTCCCGGTGTGGATATTGGTGATATCCGGAGCGGTCGTGTCAGGTGTTAGTGTTGTGAATCCTATAATTGGAGGAGTGCCTGTCATTATGTTCGCTTGAGGAGAAGTATCCGCGCATCGTACATAATAATTATAACCCGTACTTGGTGTAAGCCCTGTCAGTACTTCTATATGCACAGTGCCGCCCGTTGTTGTGAACGGAGTCATAGCAGAGTATTCCGATATGGAACCGACAGAATATCTACAAGTCGCGCTTTCAGTCGTTGTAACATTAAGCGTCGCGCCAGTCGTTGTAATAGAACTTGCGCTGAATGAATTTACCACCGGTGGTACTTCATCTATCTCCGTGGTGAATTGTGCAGTAAAAAGTGAAATGACTTTATTGCCAGCTACATCTCTCACGGAGTTTGATTTAACAATAATGTCGTATACCGTGCCATAAGAAAGACCAGTATAGCCAATGTTTAGAACGGTACTATCTCCTCCGTCAACAGCTACGGTTCCTTTGTATGAAGCGCCCGAGTTATTCTGCAGAAGAACACGGCTCGCGTCAAGAAGCACTATATTCTCATCAAAGCGAACTTTTGCCGTTCCTGCTGTGATCGGCACATCTATCTGAGGTTCCGGAGCAATGAGAGCTTCTTGCACGGGATTTGTCGTGTCCCAGATGAATGTCATTTCGTCGAAGAAACTATTGCCTGCATTGTCTGTTGCTGTGAGGCGGAGCGTGTAGATGCCATCGGCAGAAGCGGAAATGTTGGTATCAACGCCAGTGCCAGTGCCACTAGGATTGGAGAATGTGATTGTTCCAACGAGCGGGGTCTGATTTGTCCACGCGTATGTCGCAACTTCAGATGCAGGAGCAGGATCAGAGACCGTCGCGTCTTGAAAAACAAGCGTGTTCACTTCTTTGTCGTCACCAGCGTAAACAGTCGGATTGACTGAATCGAAGAATACGAAGGACCCATCGCCGGTCACCGTGACGGGTGTACCCGCATTTGGGATTGGGGCCATATCTGCAAACGCGATTAAGAATGGGAGTACGCCATTTGTCTCAATGCCGGTAAAAGAATTGAGGTTCGCTGCCCAGCTATTGCCGATACCAGGGCCCTCGATTGATGTCGCTGGCCTACCGGCGATAGTAACTACCGGTGTTGCGATTGGCTCGCTAGAAGTGAAGATAATCCTTGCTATGTCGCCTACTTTCGCCCATTCCGGCGCGGTTAGGTCGCCATCATTATTAGACGAGATAGAAACTGCCGTAAGTACCGGGGCTACACCGTCCACTGCGGTGACCGACACTGGCGTCACTGCCGTGTTCGGTACTGGCGCGAGGTCATTGAGTGGACCATTGGAGGTGTAGGTCACGACTGGTGTTGCATCTGTCGGCATTGTTGTAACCGTAAGAGTTATTACACCATTCGAGGTTTCTGATGCCGCTGATACGGCATAGCCAGTAACAGTAAATTCATTGCCGCTTATATTCACCGTTACTCCATTCAGGTCCTCGGAGAATGTCGCCTCAATGCTTGTCGTGGTCACTGTTCGCGCCGAGAGAAGCACCGGCTTCGCCGCGTCAACGCTACCCGATGTGAAAGCAATGCGTATGTTACCCGCAAGGTCGGTTATCGTTGCTCCAGGAACATAGGCGACTGTTTTTGCATCCGTACCAGCAACTCCTGCGTGTGAGAGCACGACGGTATCATCATCCGTGATACCAGTTGAGAAATTCGTAGCAGGAATGCCGCCGATAGTGAAGTCAGCAAAGTTAAAAGTTGAATCCTTCATCGCTTCGGTAAACACGATGGTCGCAGTGTCTACCGCACCGTCAAGATTGGCGTCGGTTGTCGTAATACTCGACACGGCTGGGGCTACGGTGTCAGAGGTACGGGTAATCTGATTCGATGCGATGTTTGCATTCCCGGCGGCATCTACTGATGTGGCCATAGGAACATCAATGGTGACCGCAACACTTGGTCCATCTGCAGGGTTAACATTGAATTGGTATGTATCTCCATCTACAGCGACAAAGCTGTCTACTGTACCGTTACCAACTGCAATATCGATTGCGCCAAAGTCAGTCACCGTTTCGCTGAATTGAGCAACAACAAAGATAAATCCATTCGTTGGGTCTGGGGTACTTGAAGAGAGAGCAACGGTGGGTGGCGTTGTGTCCCACACAAATGTAATATCATCAGAATTACTATTCCCCGCCATATCCGTCACCGTGAGACGGATAATGTATGTATCATCAACACTCGCTGAAATATTTGTGTCAACGCTCGTTGCTGCAGAAAATGTGATAATTCCTAAGCCAGATATTTTGCTCCACTGATGTGTCGCGAGACCAGAACCAAGATCAGAGGTTGTCGCGTCCTGCGCAGCCAGTGTATTCACTTCTTTGTCTGTGCCGGCGTTCACTGTCGG
>ERZ1292625.2630-Hain-H41-01um-R1-2630-length-16161-cov-24_pt1 | contig 16161 bp, 18 predicted proteins | sample MGYA00564400_ERZ1292625 | MGnify/ENA primary metagenome ERZ1292625 (study PRJEB36523, sample SAMEA6512639) | groundwater metagenome | collected 2019-01-08 | study: AquaDiva: Metagenomics assemblies of 32 groundwater samples | reverse complement strand
ATATGAAAAACCTAAAACTAAAAGCTAAATTGCCTAAAACATTCGGATTGATGAAAGGTGAATCTTTAAAGCCTATCTATACTGCAGGTTTCTTTCGCCAAATATTCAACGAAATGCCCGATGATAAAACTTTTACAGCAAAACAGTTAGGTGATTTCTTTGAACGCTATGCTCCTTTTGACCCGAAAGGACTACTGGCAAAGGCTTTTAAAAAAGAATTTAATAGAGAATTAAAGAAGAAAATATGACAAACAAAGACAAAGAAGAAATAAAGTTTTGGAAAAAAGCCATATCTATCATCAAAAAAGGATATGATTGCAGTTGCAAAACATCAGACTTGGAAGATATGCCTAAAACTTTCAAAACCGCTCAATCTGTTTTTCATAGTGGCAGGTGTCCAAGTTGCCGAGCTTCTGAAGTCTGTGATTGGATTTCAGAGCATATAAATTTATTAAAGATATGATAAACAAATTATTAAAATTATTGAGAGAAAGAAGAAAAAACGAATACCTAACTTTGGATGGTTATAAACCTTTCAATCATTTATTGCATCACCTTTTAAGCAATGAAATAGAAATTGAAATGAAAACTATCAGTGGACAGAATAAAACTAGAATGAGAAAAGAAGCTAAAGGGAATCAATATTTAACAGAGAGATTAAAAAGAGGCGAGTTGAATTTTATCAAATAATAAGGTATACTATAACAAATGAAAAGAAAATCTAACCTAACTTTAGTCCTTGTCTTTCTCGCCATTATAAGTTTCTTTATCTGGCTGTCTTGGAATAACGAAAACCGAGATCACACGCCTCAAGAAACGATAAAGATAAAAGAGGCGCCGGTGATAGATTATAAAGTGTATGAAGATAATGAGAATAAGGGGAAATGATATGCCGACATTAAACCAAGAAATAGTGGTAAATAGAATAAAACAGAAGGTTGGAAAAGGTTTGATAAGTGTAGGTAAGGAAATGAGAGGGATTTATAAAGAAAGTATTGTTAAAAATCCTTCAAAATTAACACGAAGTAAAGGATATAAAGAATTGATGAAACCTGTTGTTGAGCAAATGGAAGAAGAAAGACAGAGAGCAATCAATTTGCTTAAAAAGAAAATATCCAAAGCAAAGTATAGAGATTTGACAGATGGCATAGATAAACTTACGAAGAACATCCAGCTTTTATCAGGAGGAAAGACAGAGAACTTTGGTTTTGTAAAATTAAATGAATATAGCAATGAAGAACTCGCAAAACTTGCAAAAGAAAGCTCTGGCTGAACTCGCCAAAAGAGAACTGGCTAGAAGAAGATTAGCTGATTTTATTCTTTTTAATTTTCCAGAGTATAAAGTAAACTGGCATCATCAGAAGATAATAGAAAAACTGGAAGCGGCTGAAAAGGGAGAAATTAAAAGACTTATAATCACCCTGCCGCCAAGACACGGAAAATCCGAGCTAGTTTCAGTTCAATTTCCAGCGTGGCTTATAGGAAGAAATAAAAACAGGCATATTATTGAGGCTTCTTATTCAGGTGAATTGGCTGTTGATTTCGGCCGACAAGTTAGAAACATAATAACTGGCGACAGATACAAACATATTTTTGATGTAAAGTTGGCGGAAGACTCTCAAGCTAAAGGCAAATGGAATACGGACGGTAGAGGAGCTTATCACGCTGTGGGAGTGGGAGGCACGCTATCTGGTCGTGGAGCTGATTTTCTTCTTATAGACGACTACTGCAAAAACAGACAAGACGCGGAAAGCGAGGTGGTAAGACAATCTACTTGGGATTGGTATACTTCCACCGCGCGAACTAGATTGTCGCCAGAGGGAGTCATAATTATACTAGCAACTCGTTGGCACGATGATGATTTGATAGGCAAAATATTGCGCTCTGAAAACGCTCATCTTTGGGAGGTTATTCATTTTCCCGCTATAGCCGTAAAAGACGAAGAGCATAGAAAACAAGGCGAGGCGTTATGGTCGGATAAGTTCTCTTTAGCTAACCTTGAGGAAATTAAAAAGGATATAGGAAGCTACGATTGGTCGTCTTTGTATCAAGGCTCTCCTTTAGATTCCGACTCGCAAGAGTTTAGGAAGGACTTTTTTCAATACCGAACGGAAGAAGATTTAAAGTCTAAACTATTAAATAGATATTTGACGATTGACCTAGCCTTCTCTGATAAAGAAACATCGGACAACATCGGTTTCTGCGACAACAGAGTGGATGAAAGGAATATTTGGAATCTGCGGGCGTGGGGCAGAAAATTAAGTCCAAAGGACTTTATAGATTATCTTTTCGTTCTTCATCACGAAAATAACTATCTGCAAATTGGGATATTAGACAAACACTCCCAATACACAATCGTTATTAAGCCTTTTATTGAGGATGAGTGCCGGAAAAGAAATAAGTTTCTGCCTATCACTACAATTAAGACTCAAGACACGGCGAAAGAGTTAAGAATCAGAGCTTTGCTCCCTCGTTATCTTAATCGTTCTGTCTTTCACCTTGAGGGAGCTTGCGTGGACTTGGAGGAAGAGATGTTGAGATTCCCTAAAGGAGTGAGAGATGATGTTCTTGACGCTGTGGCGGGTCAGGTTTCATTCGCTCAACCGCCGAATATGGACGAGCTTCAATATCTTTATCGCAGGACTAGACAAGACAAGGTAAAAAATAATGCCCTTTGATTAAAAAATATGTTATAATTAAACCAATGAAAAAAACTAAACAATCAAAAAAGGTTCCCGCCTTTAAAGTGGATTTGAAATTAGGCAATGAAACTTACACTTCTTCCTCTGATGATTTACAAACTGCTATTCTTGGATTGAAACCGCCAAAGATTTCCACTAGGGCTTTTTTTACGCTTGAATATCAAGGAAAAGAATCAAAACTGATGGCTAATGTTCCCAGAGCGAGAAGAATACTTACTAATGCCACTTATGCTTTTTTCTTCGGCAGAAAGTTAAATTTATTGTTAAAATAAAATATGCAACACGATACGAATGTTTTTGATTATATAAAAAGAGAAGAAACGAATTTTAAAACGACATCCGTTCCCATTGCTGATGGGTATGAATGGTCAATGTATGAACATATAAGAAAATCCGTTCTTTACAGGGATTCTAAATTCACGGAAGGAGATGATGACGGCTCAAGACCTTATAAAAATATAATAAGGAGGATTATAAATTTCCAACATCACGCTACGGGGTTTGACTTGAAAGACATCAATCCTTTTATTAATGCTTCCAAGAATAAGTTTAAATCATTTTTAACCCGCAAGTATCACGGTAAATGGGCGAGAAAACACGATATAGACACTTTTATTGATGATATGGTTGAATCTTATGTTGATTTCGGCGGAGCTTTGATTAAGCACTCTAAAAACATCGCCCCCGAAGTCGTGCCACTTCAAAGTCTAGCTTTTTGCGACCAGACTGATATTCTTTCCGGCCCCATTTGCATAAAACATCAATACTCTCCTTCTCAATTAAAAGAAATGTCCGAGAAAGGCTGGAAGAATGTGGAAGAAGTCATAAAGCTCGCTAAAAGAGAAAAGATTGACGCGCAAGGGAAAGTAACAAAAACACCGGGTAAATTCATTGAGGTTTACGAGTTAGACGGGGATTTTCCAACAACTTGGCTTGATGACGAAGAAGACTACGATGAAGATGTAAAATACTCCCGACAGATTCATATCATTACTTTTTATCAAGACGAAAAAGGCAACAAAAAAGGAGTTCCTCTATTCCAAAGCAAAGGCGATAAGAATAAATATAAATTCATTGCCAGAGATAAGATATTTGGTCGGGCTTTAGGATTTGGCGGAGTAGAAGAGTTGTTTGAATCGCAAGTATGGACTAACTACAATATGATTAGGATTCAAGAAATGTTGGACGCCGCTTCAAAGGTTATTCACCTTACAACGGACTCTACTCTAGCAACGAGAAACAAAATATCGGAAATGGAAAATAATGAATTTCTTTTGGAAAAAGAAGGAGCGAACACGAGACAGCTTAACACTCAACCTGTTAATCTTATAGCTTTTCAAAATGCCGTTAATCTTTGGGAACAGCACGCTCAAGGTGTGGGTTCGGCTTATGACGCGGCGCTGGGCGAATCTCCGTCCTCTGGCACGCCCTTCAAACTGCAAGAATTGGTAACAATACAAGGCAAAAGCATTCACGAATACAGAAAAGGCAAAGTAGCTACTTTCTTGGGTGAAATATACCGAGATTGGATTTTAAAAGATTTGGTTTCAGAAATGAACAAAGAACAGGAGTTTATGGAAGAATTGGATTTGGAAGAAATGGAATATATCGCTAATTCTTTAGCCAACAAAGAAGCAGGTAGAATGGCGGATGAAATGGTATTAAGCGGCGAAGCCTATAACAGCCAAGCGGTTGAGGCTCATAAGCAAATGGTCAAAGATGAATTTAAAAAAGGCGGGAGCAAACAATTCTTTAAACTTCTAAAAGATGAATTAAAAACTCTGCCGATTGATGTGGAAGTCAATATTGCCGGCAAGCAGAAAAATCTTGCTTTATTGACGGATAAATTGACTAATGTTTTCCGTATGGTGATTGCGAATCCGCAAGTTTTGCAGAATCCGCCTATTGCCAAGATATTCAATCAGATTTTAGAAAGTTCGGGAATGGACGAAGTGGACTTCAGCGGATTAACGGCTATTCAGCCTCAAGCTGGCATCCCTTCGCCAATGCAAGGTCAGCCATTATTAAATAATCAATAAAAATTATGAATGAAAATTATTTGACAGAATCAGAGAAACAATCGGTTATCGCTTTCTGCGCCAATAAGCCGATGTTTGACGCGGTGAAGAAAGTTTTACTAGCTACGATATATCATCAAGGTATAGTTAGGAAGGGAGAAGCACTGACTGAATTTAATTGGGTGTTTTCTATTACGAACAGCATAGAGCCGAAATCCGATGAGCAGTTGGGACAGGAATTAAGAGCGTCAATAGCCGCTTTGAATTATTTAAAAGGCGGATTTGAAAGATTATTAGAATTTAAAGTTGACGAACCTAAAAAGCCGAAAAAGAATCCGGCTTTATGATTTGTTTGACTTTTTAAAATATGGTATAATATTACACAATGAAAACATATATTATCAGCGCGGTTATAAGTTTGGCGGTCATCGTTTCTTTTCTTTTATTTATTCCAAGAAAAGAAATACCAGTTAGGATAGGGTCGGCAGGAAACATAGAAGCGACAATGGCGACTTCTTCCGTTTATCAAGTAAGCACCACAGCGGCGACTGTGTTTGCGACAAGCACCTGTTCATCAAGAGTCATAAGCACTGTAGCTAAGCCGATTATGATTGTCTTCGGCGGTCAACAAGGACAAACGCCGACGGGAATTTTCGGGCATTTGCAATCGGCTAGCACGACGGTAAATTATGACGCCGGTGTTTATGGCTGTAACGCGTGGAAGATTTACGGCTTTGACGCCGCTTCAACAATTACAGTCAGTGAGTTTAGATAATTTATTAGTTAATAAAAAAAATTATGTTAGAAAATGCAAAGATGTATTCTCTCAAAGACAAATTAAGAGATGAGGAAAAGGAAAGACAAGCCAAAGAGGCTGTAAGAGTTGCGGCGGAGAAAGAAAAAAAAAAGGTCGGATTTACAAACAAAATTAAAAAACAGAAATGAAAATACAGAATATAATAATCGGAGCAGTAGCTTGTATCGCTCTTTTATTCGGCATTATCTCTTATAACAAAACACCAGAGAAAGTGGCAGGTGTCAGAGGCGAAATGGGCAGTGAAGGAGTCAAAGGCGATAGGGGTGAAAGAGGCGAGCAAGGCATACGAGGTGAAAAAGGAGATAGAGGCAATGATGGAATTACCAAAGTTGTTACAGTTCCAGCACCCGCGTTAAAACTGGGAGCGATTTCCGGTCCCGAAGTTTCAAGCGATTACTTTTGCGTAAACGGAGTGTGCAGATATTATTTCAGTTCAAAGTTTAATAATGCTTCCACGACACTCTGTTCATTCAAATTGCCGTCTGCTACCAGCACGCTTGTATCGGCTTCCCTTCAAGTTACGACAGCAACAGCTACCGCGATCGTGGTTGATTTAGGAGAAGGTGCGATATATGACGCAACAACCACAAAAATAGGGACGACTTATACTGTAGCCGCGACAGCACAAGACACGATAATTGCTTCATCCAGTCCAGCCGCCGGCGCTACTACGCTTTTGAGTCCGTCAAACTACTTGAACTATAAATTCGGATCATCCGCTATAACTCCGACAACCAATTCATTGGCGGGAACTTGCAAAGCGACCGTAGAAGTAAATTAGTTTTTTGAGTTTTCAGTCTGAGTTTTCAGTCTCAATAAAAACTGCACACGGTTATCGTTCCGTTAAAAAATTATAAAAGGGTTATCCTTCCCATAAAAAAGCAACACATTATCATTTATGAACGAAAATGAAGAAGACATAGTCATTGAAGATGTAGTCCCCGAAGCGGATGAAAACGACAATGACACGACCGATTGGAAAGCCGAATACGAGAAATCTCAAGGCATTGCCAAAAGGTTCAAGACGAAATTTGAGAAGTTAAAAGAACTCAAAGAAGAGAAGAAAGAAGTTAAGGAAGATAAGAAAGGTAGTTTAGATAGATTAGACAAAGCTATTCTCCGAGTGGAGAAAATCAATGACTCGGAAGAAATAAAATTGGTTGAGGATATGATGAAAGAATCGGGGAAAACTTTAGAGCAAGTTTTAGAGAGTAAATTCTTTAAATCTGAACTAAAGGAAATGAGAGAGGTTAAAGCCGTGAAAGAAGCTACCCCCACAGGGACTAAGCGTTCAGGGCAATCTCCCCGAGACGAGGTTGATTATTGGATTGCCAAAGGCGAATTGCCCGATGATAATCCCGAATTAGCTCGCAAAGTGGTTAACGCCAAATTGCATAAAATCAAATCAGTCAATCAATTCACTGACGAGCCAGTTGCCTAACTATCTAATGTTTATTAGATAAAGTTGCGGCTTACAAAGTAGTTTAATTCATAAAGACTATTTTAAACCAATTTGGCAGTAATTTATAAGAAAGACTTTGCCGTGAAGTTGCAGGAGCGACTTTCGGAAAATGTCAAATGGAGGGATTTTATGAAGGTTGATGTTTCTGATAAATATCAGCTTTCCAATCCTTACCGAACTGATGTAACGCTTGCCGCTCTTACGAGAGGTTCAGCCTACACATCGGCCGCAGTGGCTCACACTGAGGAAACCGTCAACATCAGCACTGGCTGGATTGCGTCGGAAGTCATTGACCGAGCAGACCTAGCCCAGTCAACTTATGTTTCGCAGATGGAATCTGCTGACCATATGGGCATTATGCTTAATGAGAAGATTGAATCTTTGATTTACGCCGAACACGCTCAGGTTACTGATTTTGATAATGCTTCAATCGGAGGTTCGGCTGGAAACATCACAGTTTCCGCCACCAATGTTGATAACATCATCACTGGAATTAGGAGAGAAGTCAGCGAGGCGAAAGGCGATGCTCTGTTTGAAAGAAACGGAGGCTTTATCGTTTGGAGACCGGCTGACTTTGAATACCTAACTCAGTTTATGATGGCTAACGGATTTTCAACAGCGGACAATGCTTTGAAAGGCGGAGTAAAAGGAGGAGTGGATTATATGGGATTCACCCATTACCAGTCCAATCTTTTGACTGCCGGGCATTTGCTTGCCGGTGTTAAGAAGGTTTATCACCTAGGTATCCTTAGGGCTACTTATGGGCAAATTGTTGTGGATGATAAAGACCCTGGATTAATCTCTGGCGTCGGTATCACTTCAAGAGTTGATATTGGAATCAAAGCGTGGGCAAAATCAAAAGTTTGCCTCTTTGATGTTTTGGTTGCTTAATGCAAACCCTACCTTGTGAGTAGGGTCTAGAGAGTTTGTGCCGCAACGGCTCTCTGGACTTTACTCATAAGAAATAAATATATTCAAATATCTGACATACAAGCAGAGACAAGACTAATATGCGACGCCGACAGCACGAGCTATCCGGACGCCGCGCTTCTTCGCCGTGAAAACGCCGCTTATGAAGAGATAGTCGGGAAACTCATCGCTTTAGACAGCGACTGGGAATTTGGCGATACTAATTATTCCGCTCTGCCCACAGGAATACAGACAATGACGGCGGGACTGGCGACATATTCGTTTGATTCAACTTTACTTACAGTCTTAAGAGTGGAAGTGAAAAAAGCGGATGGAAATTGGAATCTTCTTAATCCCATAAACGAAATGGATATTGATTATGCCTTACCCGAATATCAAAAGACAAATGGATTACCTAATAGCTACAGCAAGAGAGAAAAATTCATAATTCTTCATCCTGCCCCCGCCGCCGCTGATGTTATTTTAACAAGCGGACTTAATGTTTACTTCCAAAGAACGGCGGATATATTCACTGCCGCTCAAGTAACCACAGGAACGAAAGAGCCTGGATTCGCCTCGCCTTATCACATTCTTATCTGCTACAAAGCCGCTTTGCCTTATTGTTTGAGCTACAAAAAAGACCGAGTGGGAATGATAATGGCGGAAATCAACAGACTGGAAAAAGAATTGTTGAACTTCTATGGTTCAAAACAAAAAGATGTTAGAAAAGTGATGAAAATGAAAGGAATAACTTATAGATAAAATGGCAAAAATTAGCGAAATCCGCATTACAAATTTTAACGGGGGGTTGTCAGATGATATAAGACAACCCCTTTCTAACAGTTGCGGACTTTCCAAACATTTTGACATTTACAGCAATCCTAATCGTTTGACTCCTTACCGATCTTCCGAAGCCGATACCAACGATGGAACGGGAGCAACTGGACTTAAACAATACGATGTTAGAAATTTTCAACTGGGACTAGACGGGAAACTCTACGGACTAGGAAAGACAGCGGCAAGTTATCCAAAAGTCGTTTCAAAAGCTAACCCCATTTCAGGCAACTGGACTTTGGAAGCAACGGCGGAAGGCAACGCCGCGAGAGTTTTAGGATGTTTTATAGAATGGCAGTCAGCTTGGTGGATGTTTTCGGGGACGACTAATGTGTCCAAATGGACGATAGGAAGCACCTTTACCAATACTGTGGGAACTGTGGGGACAATCACAACAGTAGCTCAAGGAATAATAGGCGCGGATAATAACCTGTACCTTTTTTACAACAATAAAGTGGTTAGGGTTACTCCGGCTGGAGCAGTTACGGATAATGTGATGACTGCCATTCCAAGCGATATGAGGATTACTTCCGTTGCTCGTTATGGTTCTTATCTAGCCATAGGTTGCGCTTACGGGACATCGGCTACGGCAATCCCTTCGGGGCGCTCTCAAGTTTTTATCTGGGATTTGGTTACCGATACCACTGTTTCCGATGTTATTGACTGGGGAGAAGGGGCTTTGATGGTTTTGGGAAATGTGGAAGGAAGAATTGTCGGAGTGTCGGATAAATACTTATCTTCCAACTTAGGAATGACTAAGGGTTCTATGGTGGTAAGAATGTGGAGCGGAGGAATACCGCAGATAATAAAAGAGGTGGAGGCTAATCAAACTGTAACTCTGGGAAGATTCATCAGAGATGTCGTGATCAAAGACAATAAAATGTATTGGGTAGCTTCCGTTCCTTTTCAGCTTTCCACTTCTACAGAATCCACATATCACTTGGGTATCTGGGCTTTTGGAAGAAAAAACAGAAATTCCGATTTTGCTCTATCTTTGGACTTCATAGAAGAAGCGGTGGACACTTCCAATTTCTACATTCTTTCTTTTGGCAACGCCGGCAATTATTGGTTTATCAATCATTCATCGGACGGAAGCGTAACTAAAACCGATGACGCCGCCAACTACACTTTTACGAGCATTTACGAGACTCAAATTTTAAACGGCGGAGATTCTTCTGTTACTAAAAAGTTTATTGGAGCTGTCGTGTCCACAGTCTATCTTCCTACCGCCGGACAGGTTGTTTTGAAATATCGCAAAGACGCGGAAACCTCTTGGACGACTATTTTTACTCACACAACCGATAATTCCATAAGCCATTCGGCTATAAACATAGAATCATCGGGAGTCAATCTTCCGGAATTTAAAGAATTGCAGTTGAGAGTGGAATCAACAGGAGGGGCGGAAATAACCGGCATAAAATGCCGTTATGAAATTATTGATAAGGATATTATATGAACGAGGAAGACATCAAACTACAAAGACAGATTAACGAGCTTCACGATGAATTAGATGAAGTCCGCTACCTCGTATTGAAAAAAACAGGACAGAATCCTTATAAGACAGTGGCAGAAATCGTGGAAGGATCTACCATTGTTGATACTCCCATTAAGGATATTCCAAACAATACGAGTACTGACATTTCCATACTTGACCTCACCCACGATTTAGTTTTTTCGGTAACTGATAAAGATACTGTAGCTTGGGCAACCGGAACTATTACGATATCCAATGGACGGACTTTCGCCATAGACGCGGGCAACACGGGCAATATGGCGGCAAGGACTTATATTTACCTAGATACAGCCGTATCTTCCACAGTCTTGCAAGCTACAACAACTGTATCAACAGCAATGGGGGCGAATAAGAAACTGATAGCCGTCGCCCAGAACGGAGCGGCTCAAGCTCAATTCATTGTCTATGGCGGAATAGGCGGAATTAAACTACCCGCTTCAGGGACTTCCATTTCCAACAATAACTGGACATTTTCTGGAACTTGGTCGGTAACCGACGCAGATACGATAGCGTGGGGAGCGGGAACTCTCTCCACTTCGGACGGCGGAGCGTATTCAATCACGGGAAGCGACACAGGCAATATGGCGGCTAAAACTTATATCTATTTTGACTTAGCCGTATCTTCTACCGCTTTTCAAACAACGACAACCGCCGCTAATGCTATCGGAGACGGAAAGATACTTATTGCCATAGCCCAGAATGGCACGGGAGAAGGCACATACCTCGTGATGAACGATAAGCAGTCTAATTTAGACGCCGCTCAAATCGTTGCAGGTTCAATCACGGCCAATGAGATTGCGGCAGGAGCGGTTACGGCGGTGAAAGTAAGTGTTAGTCAGCTTTCCGCCATAACGGCAGATATGGGAGCTATTACGGCAGGAACAATCGTAATGCCTTCGGGAGGCTTAATAAGAAGCGGACAGACGGCTTATAACACAGGCACGGGATTTTATCTTGGCAATGACAGTGGAACACCTAAATTCTCTATCGGTAATCCAGCGACAAAATATCTCACTTGGGACGGCTCTGATTTAACTGTCAATGGCTATGTCGCCAATTCCAAAGGAGTGTTCGGCGGAGACGGAGCGGACGGAGCTTTGTCAATTTCTTCAGGCACTACGAATATAGATTTAGGTTCAGCGGCAGTAGTTATTAAAAACTACACTTCCATATCCATAACAGGCACGGCAGCGATAACTTTTACCAATCCTCACGCCTATGGAACGATTGTCATTTTCAAGTCTCAAGGAAATGTAACTATCACCACATCAGCCACAAGAGCGATTGATTTAAGAAGTATCGGAGGAACGGGAGGAAGCACAAGCGGAGCGGGTTCTGGCGGAGAAATCGGATACTATGGCAATGGCACGCCGACAATAAGTGGAGGAGGACTGGGGGGGACTATTGCCGCTACGCCCGGAGGTTTAGGTGGAGCAGTCGGTTCGTCTCTCGGAGCGACAGCCCTTCTTTTTCTTAAAAGCATTACAGTCGGTTGTGGAGCGGGAGGAGGGCAAGGCGGAGGTTCAGGAGGAGCGCCAACCTATCAAAGCGGAGGAGGAGGAGCGGGAGGAAGCAGTATTAAATCAGCAGGAACGGCAGGCAGTAATGCGACCATTTCAACGGGCACAGGACAAGCAGGCGGAGATGGCGGACGAGGAGGTGGAGCTTTTTATCTTGAATGCAAAGGAGCTTACAGTTGTTCAGGAACGATTGACGCTTCAGGAGCCACTGGAACTAATGGGGATGCAACAGGAGACGCTGGAGGCGGTGGAGGAGGAGGCGGAGGAGTGATTGCTATTCTTTACAACACTTTAACTTCTGATACGGGGACTTACACCATAACTGCTGGTTCAGGAGGAAGTCCGTCTGGAGCAGGTGGAGCAGGTGGAGCAGGAGCCACGGGAGTATCTCTTCGTCAAATCAATTCACAATTTGCTTAATAATTAAAATAAAAATATGTATATAAATATTGTAAAGAAGAACGGAAAAATAGAAACAGGAATAATTGACCCTGTGATTTTAGATACGGAAATAGAGAACACAAAACATCTTTTAGAGTTAAACGCTTCTCAAATGATTGACTTGCAACAAGAGAGAGCGAGATTGAGTCAAGAGCTTGACAAGATGAAAGCAATTAAAGGTCAAATTCCTCTTTAATAAAAGGTAAAAATATGGTAAAATATAATTTATGAATCAAGGATACTACCGCCTCGCAAATGGAAATATTTCACTCTACACTCCACCTACAAGTGATTATGAAAAAAGATTATTGGAAAGTAGATTCGCTGGTGCTACTTATCTTGGAAATTCTTACGGAGGTTCAACTGCTCCTGTTTCTACTCCTGCTTCTTCTGCTACACCAACACCTGTTTCTACTCCAATTTCAACTCAAACTCCTATTCAAACCTCTACTCCAATTTCTTCTGCTACACCAACGCCTGCTTCAACATCTATTCAAACGCCCGAACAAATAGCGAGTGCCACAAGAGCGGCGCAAGCGGCAGGTTTTGGAAGCATTGAAGAAGCAAGAATAGGGTTGAAAAGCCGAACAGATGTAAATGCTTTAAAATCCGCTCTTGATACCGCTAATGCCAACTACAGAAGCACAGGGGCGGGATATGGTGAAATGGTAAACGCTCAAAAAGCCTATGACAACGCTTTGTCTTACGCTAACCCTGTTCAAACTTCAGAACAATTAGCCGGTGCTGAAAGAGCGGCGAAAGAACTGGGGTTCAGAAGCGTGGAAGGAGCGAGAACAGCCCTGTCTTCATATACGCCACCCTCCTCTCTATCAACTGAAAACATTAACGAAACTAGCCCTATAAATTACAACTCTCCGCTTTATGTCCCTCCACCCAGTGTTTCGGGTTTAAATTCCGATACCTCTTATCTTCAAACAACACCTCAAGAAAAAGAAGCGACAGGGTTATCTCAAAGAATATCGGAACTTAATGCTCGCCTTACCGGAGAATCCGCTTATAGAACGGAACAAGAAACAACTCAAGGCATACCTCAACTTAAAAGAGCTCAAACTGATTTATCCGTCCAGTTAAAAACTCTTCAAAACGAAGCGGCGGCTATTCCTCTTCAACTTGAACAAGAAGCGACTGGAAGAGGAATAACCACAGCATTGTTGGGCAGACAAGAAAACTCAAGACTCCGAACTAACGCCATCGCCGCTCTAGGCGTATCTTCTCTTTTGGAAGCCTCAAGAGGCAATCTGGCTTCGGCTTTGGATTTAGTTGATAGGGCGGTAGCCGCCAAGTTTGATCCTATTAGAGAGGAGATAAACGCGACTACTTCTAACTTAAAACTTCTTTTAGAAAGACCGGATACCGCTTTGGCTGATAAAAACAGAGCGATTCAACAGTTGGAAATTCAAACTCAAAAGAAGGCGGCGGTAGAAAAAGCAGCGGATGACCAAACGGAAATTTACAAAATAGCGGTGGAAGCCGTCAAGAACGGGTTAACCGATTCTGTTTTGATGAATAAAATCAGAAATGCCCGAACACCTTTGGAAGCATTAGACTTGGCTAGTCAGTTTATGGCTAAACCGAAAGAGAAGGCGGGTTTTGAATTATCGGCTGGACAAACGAGATATGAATTTGACCCCAAGACAGGCAAGGCGGTGGCGGTGGCAAGTATGGCGGCAAGGGCGACGGGAGGGGGATTATCCGCAAACATTCCCAATGAGTATAACAATGCTTTCAATTCATTAAGCGCAAGAATGACTAAAGATGAAGCGGAGAGAGCAACAGAATATTTCAATCAATTGATGTCATCTGGTGATACAAAAACAGCTCAAGAATATTTAAAAACAACGGCTATTGCCAATCTTCCGGCAACAGAACAAACAAAAGCGTTTGGCAGGTTTGCGGCTATTGATTCTCTCGTTTCTGTCAAACAAGATTTGGCTGATTTTGTCGCCAAAGGAGGTAATACTGGATTGCTTACTGGAACGGAAGAATCAATCGCTCAAAAATTAGGAAGAACGACAAATGTTGAAGCGGCAAGAATAGGAAATGAAATTCTATTAGCAATGATTGCTTATAGAAATGCCGTATCGGGTGCGGCATTTACTGAATCGGAACAGAAACAATATATTCAAGTATTCCCTTCTATAGGGAAAATTCCCGAATTGAATAATGCCAAGATTCAATCATTGCTGGATACTTTTAACAGAAATAATAAGTCGATATTCGGCCAAGTGCTGGGTTCTGGCAATTATGATAAAATTTTTGGCAGTCCTGTTGTTGATTTAACTCGTTTGAATTTCACTTTTGGAAATACCCAAACTTCAGTGCCTAAATTGACCTTAAATTCTCAATCTTCTCCTTATGTTTCTTTGTCAAATTCCTTGACCTCTGAAGGAAATTCTTTATCAACCTTAAATTTTAAATTTTAAATATGTCAATAATCGATTCAATACAAGAAGCGAAAAAAAAAGGAGCTAATTCTGATGCTATAATCAATGAGATTATTAGACAAAATCCAGATAAACAAAAGGTATTCAGCGAAGCGAGAAGACTCGGCGCTGATTCTAATTCTATTCTTAATGAAATTGTAAAACAAAATGGCGGACAAACAGAACAACCGCAACAAATTCAACAGCCGTCATTTTTACAAAAAGTTGGCGGAGTTGTTAAAAAAGTTGGCGGGTTCATCGCCAAAAGTGAAATAGCTTTAGGGCAAGATATTGCGGCAGGAGCGACTGCCGTATTACCTAAAAGCTGGACTGGACAGAAAAGCCTTGAAGAAGCTAATGCGATGAAAAAGCAAACAACGAATAATCTCATAACTAAACTTCAAGAAGTCCGCGCTAAAGGAGGCGACACTTCTAAATGGTTGAAGCTTTTAGAACAACAAACAGGACAGTCTATTCCGACAATGGAAGACTTGTATCCCGCTCTCTCTAAAACAAATTGGCAGGTGGCGGGGGATATTTTGGGGACGACGGTTGATTTGTTGTCGGCTGGGACTTATGGAAATCTTATGCCAGCAGGTTCAAAAAGTGCTAAATTAGGAGCAGAATTTGGATTATCAGCGACAAAAGGAGTGACAGAAATAATAAAACCTACAGCAAAAACGGCTTTTGAAGCGATTAAACAAGGAGCGGTAAAAGGAGTAATTACAGGTGGAGCTACAGGCGGAGCCTTTGGTCTGGCCGGAGCTTTGCAAGACGATGAAGACTTAGGCGGAGTGATTAAAAAAACCTTAATTGGAGCAGGAACAGGAGCAGTAATAAGCGGAATTGTGGGAGGTGTGGTTAACAGAAAAAATATTGATCCTGAGGTTTTGAAGCAACAAGCATTGGAACAATATAAATTGGGATTAAGAGCAACCAAAGAAAAATTCAAAGAAAAAGCCGATAAAATCATACCGGAACTTCTTGACGCTAAAGAATGGGGAACACGAAAGACATTATTAGAAAAAGCCGATAAGGGTATAAAACTTTCAATGGAAGACTATAAGAAATTGGGAGAACTTAAAGGAATGGTATCTTCGGAAGGGTTGTTGCAAGGAATTGATGACAATATAGCGAAACTAGGAAAAGAAGTGGTTGACCCGACAACGGGAGAAAAAGTATTCAGAGCCTTTTCTATAAATGAAGAAAAAGTTGGAGCATTAAAAAAACTCAAGGCTGATATTGTTGCCTTAGACGCTTTTGATAAAGTAAAAGATAATCAGGTTTATCAACAAGAATTGAGAGAATTGGCTCAATTTTATGGAACTGACTTATATGAATCTCGCAAAGCGATGAAAACTATCAATGACAGTAAAACTCTCTCTCAAGTGAAAAAAGTCGATGGAGCGATAAGAAGTTTGTTAAATACCAATAATCCCGAATATTCCAAAATCAATGAAGTTTATCACAGAAATTCAGAGCTTTATGATATTTTGCAAGA
>ERZ1292625.2627-Hain-H41-01um-R1-2627-length-16166-cov-8_pt1 | contig 16166 bp, 35 predicted proteins | sample MGYA00564400_ERZ1292625 | MGnify/ENA primary metagenome ERZ1292625 (study PRJEB36523, sample SAMEA6512639) | groundwater metagenome | collected 2019-01-08 | study: AquaDiva: Metagenomics assemblies of 32 groundwater samples | reverse complement strand
GCATTATTTTGGTGAAATCTCTTGTCATTTCATCTATCATTATTTCTATTTCAGTGGGATTACGGATTGAGGTTGTGGCGGTTTTTAACACAGATACATTACATTCTTTGTTGCAGGCAGAACATTCCGAATAGGAAAACATATCCGTCATCATTGGTTTCAATTTTGCGTTGCAACAATCAGAAACCAAATTGGTTTTATTTTCACATCCGTGAGGATTACAACCACAACATTCTGCATAGCCACCTTCAAGGTTTAATTTGGCGGTGCAAGTCCAGTGGGTGTGACCATCTTTGCTTTCTTGGAACATATTATTTAGTTACTCTCTGTTAATTAGTTGTTAGATAGAGGGGATAAAACAATTTCAAACCACTTCAAACCATTTATTACTATCAGTTTTTTTCTTAAATTGGATTGACAATCTCCCAAAAGGAAAAAGGAACGCCAACTCCTTAAACTGTTTATCGTAGCCAATACCTACCCAAACAAACGGACAATATGCTATTTGAATTATTGCTGATTCTCCCATATTATTTATCATTTATCTTTTGCTGGTTTTTCAAAAGTTTAATAAAAGCGTTCCACTCTTTGATTTCGTAGTTGGCGTAGTTGATATGGTCTTCCAATTCTTCACCGGTCATTTTTTCTAGGGGTTTGAGTTTTGCGAGGTTTTTTGGGGGGTTCATATTTTGAATAATAGTTTAACCAAACTATGCAATCCGTCTTTTTTTAGTTTTTTAATCAGATGTTTTTTGTAAATAATCCCATCAACTTTTTGTCCACATTGGTCGCAAATTTCACTTTTATGACCAATTATTCTGCTTATTCCACCCATCTTAAAATTGACTTTTTCTTTTTTCATATTTGATAAATTTAACAAAATCTTCCCAATGTTTTTTTGACATTATGCCTAAATCATTGCACTCGCTAAAATCATACTGCCCTACTTTTTGCCAGTCTTTCCATTCTTCGCTCATAATTATAGTCCGCCAAAAACTTGAATGACCATCTTTACAACCCGGACATTCTTGCAGATAATACGCCGCCAAAAATTCATCCCAGTTTTCGTCTATCTCTGCTTTGGTTAATTTTGGCATACTTATTTATTTTTATAAACCATCATCCTAGATAATAGTCTATTCCACCAAGATATTCTTATTCCGTGAAATGTTAGTATAGCATCGCCAAACATCAGGACTATCTCCTCGGCATTCCTGCCTTGTGTCCAGAAAACTTGACCATTTGGAGCAGTTATTTCGGCAAGGAACCAATCATCATCCTTGAAAATCCTTATCTTGTATGTGCCGAGGATGGTGTTGTCGTTCATATTTCTTTTGGTTAACTTTATATTTAAGTGATGAATGTTTGGATTGATCTGTCATATTAGTTCTGGTCAGCTACTGAAATACTATTATTTAGTATATCATGATAGATTTGTGCAGCTTTACGACAACTCAATTGAGATAATTTTCTAAAATTGAGTGACGGGACTTCTTTTTGAATTTTCCAACATTTTTCTATCCAAAAATCATGATAGACAGTATGTATTATTCTAGCCGTGTCCTCTATTCCTAACTTGTGCTCAATCAGTGGTTGGATCTTATTCATTATTTTTTCTACTCTAGATAAAGAAATATATTTATTTACGCAAAACATTTCCCAGTAAGTTTCACTATGTCTATTATTTCCACCAAATGTAATAGCGTTATCTTCTTTAAATTTCTCTGTCACTATCTTAGCATACTCTGTATCCCCAAATTTGTTAACAAAATCAAAGTTTTTTAGCACTACCCCTTCACCATTTTGCCCTAAGGCTGATTTTCCTACAAATGGCATTATCTCTTCCAAAGATGGATTTTCTAGAGTAGCAAAGAGTTCAGGCATCTCAATTTCAAACTCTTCGCCAACATTGTACACATCATTTATTTTCCAGAATTTGTTAATGTTATGATCAAAGATATCATATAGATAAGCTTTTTTGTACTTAGTTTCATCATAGGATACGGTATGTCTTACAAGCCATTCAAAATACAATCGGCAATAGGGGTATTGTTTTAATAGTTCACAAATACCCTTGTGACTTCTAATATACTCTACTGCTCCATTAAAGCCCCCTGCACTTACATCTTGAGTCCTACTGCCAACACCGATGATTCCATCTTCTTTCAACCAACAAGATAAATTCGCACCATCTATTTTTTCTTGTATGAAAACTTTACCAAGTAATATACCTTCATTCTCTTCAGAGCCTAAGCGTTTAATTTTTAAATAAGGTTTGAATTCCATATTACTTTGTTAACAAGTATATAACTTAGACACTGAATTTTGTTAGGTGAAAAGATTTTGGCTTTTTCATCTCTTACTTTTCTTTGCCAATCTGCTCTGTACTTATTCCATTTTGTTGCGTCTCTTTTATTTCTGCACTTTTTAGAACAATAAGTACGGAATCTGTTTTCTGTAATTTTAATCTTGCAGATTTTACAAGTTGTTCTAATTTCTATTTTCATATTATAATTAAATTTATTATAATATATATTTTTCATTTTGTCAACCGTATAACTGGATATAACTATTTGTTAAATATTCTTCTAATAGCATAACTTCTTATAATACTTATGATTGTAAAAATAATTGTTATAACGATATTTTGAAAAAAAGTAATAGGAATATTCATAATGGGATAAATTATCATCTGACAAACAAAACTTATAACTAATCCACTAAATGTATTAGTTAAACTTTCAATCATACTATATTTTTTTGTTTGCATATTACATTTTTAACAATTCTTCCAAAGCTGTTAAAAAATTACAATTATTTAAGAACATATATAAATCAATTGAACTTCCGTGTTTATTACAACCAAAACAATGAAATCCTTTTCTTAAAATCATTGAAGGAGTTTTTTCTTTATGAAAACAACATAATACTTTCCATCCACCAGGAATTTTTCTAGGATTTGAAAATAAAAATGATAAATCTTTTTCTGCAGCATTTTCAATATCTTCTGATGAAAATTTATTTTTTGGTTGAATATAATTACCTTCAAGATTAATTATGTATCTTTTATAATATTCTATACTTTTTTTTATTTTTTTGATAGTTTCAGAATATACAATTTCTAATGATTCTTTGAATATTGGAAATTTAAAAATAAACTTTTCTTTTTCTTGACTATATTTTTCTATTAAGTGATATAAACTATCAATATTTCTTTCACACCATTGTTTTTTTAATCCAATTATGAATGAAGGAGATTTATTTGTTAAATAAATAACAATATCTATCGGAATATCATAATCTCGTTTGAATCGTAGTTCTAACTTGTAGTTAACGTAACCTACGCTATATTTTATGTATCGTTGAATTTCTGTATTTATGTATCTATTTCTTATTTCTTTTCTTTCATCAATTGGTATTGTTTCTATCCAAACTTGAAAATCTTTCAAATTATATGTTGTAACTTCGTCAGCAGAATTTAGTTCTTGCCGATTGTGCGGCGTTGTGCTAATAGTTTCTATGTAAACCATATATTCTTACATCTTTGAAATTTTAACGCGTTAGAACTCAATATCTTCAACTTTCCAAACTTCTCCACCAACTTGTTGTTTTGCAGAACCAATATCAAGTAAATCTCTAAATCTTCCATTCACATGACTTAACTGAATTTTTCCTACTGCACCTGTTCTACGATTTAATTCTACAGATATTTTTGCTTCGTTAGTTGCAATTTTTTCTTTGCTATCCTTTTCTTTTCTGTAAACTCTTTGCATCATTATTGTAAAATCACTTTCTTGAGTAATGAATGAACTATCACGAATATTCCTCCAAGAAATTTCTACATCTTCAGCCACCATACCAGGATGACAAATTAAAATAATTGGTATCCCTAAATTGACGGCTACTTTTTTAATATCACGAACTATACCACCTACAAGAAAAGAAATGTTTGAATGAAAATCTCTCAATGGAAGTAGAAAATGTAAGTGGTCAATGATAATTAACTTGATATTTTTTTCTTGAATAGCTTTTTCTGCAAGTTCCTGAATCCAAGTAACACAAAGTTTTGAATTATCTATTGGGTAAAAAATTGGTAATTCAATTTTGTTATCTGACATCTTTAGAAACTTCCTAGTTAACTCTTGCCAAGACATTTCAAGTGTAAACCATAATACTGATTGATTGTGTTCTGCAAGATTTAACGTAAGTGATTGACAAAATGTTGTCTTTCCACTTTTTGTAGGTGCAGATAAAATTATAAGTTCACCAGGACAAAACCCTTCTGTAATTTTATCTAATTCAGGAAAATATGTTAAGAGTGGATCTGTTTTTTCAAAACCTTTTTGTGTTAATTTTGTTGATAATTCAGCCAAAGAGAAAATTTTATTATCTTCTTCATTTACTGAAATGTTTGAAAATTCGTCTAACATATTATAAATTATTTAACTCATCTTGATTATGTTCTATTTCTTGATATTTACTTTGTCTATTTAGTTGTTCGTTTACTATTTCGTTAAATCGTTTAACAGATATGATAAAATTACATGAACATTTTATGAGTTTTGGTGTGAAAGTTTTGAAAGTTTTATTACACTGAGGACATCTATTTTCTTTCAAATTATTCCATTTCATACTAATTGTAGTTATTTTTCTTAGTTAAGTAATCTTCTAATTTTTTATCTAAAAAAGCTCTGCAACCATTTTCTCTTTGAAGAAATTCATATAAATTCCATTTATACTTAAAAAAACTATCTTTATGATTCACTATATCCCCATAATTACGAATAGATTTTTTCATCTCCATTACAGAAAAATTCTCTTTAAGAAGTTTATTTCCATATTTTTCCACCAGAGGTGAAAGTTTTTTGTGTTTAATAATATCTTGTTCATTCCAAAATTCTTGTAAATCTTCCCACGTAGTTTTTTCTTTTAGATCTTCAGGTCCGTAAATACGTTTATGTGAAGAATGATCTCCAGCATTAAAATCAAAGTTAGTGTCTTCTTCTGGAGGTTGAGAAGATTTTTGATTGAGAGGTGTTTTTTGCGAAGCTGAAACACCTATATTTATTACTCTTGTTAATTTATTATTATTACTACCCAGTGCTTTGGGGTTAGGTAGGGGCAATGGTTGGGGTGGGGTCCCCCCAAATACATATTCTTCGTAATTTACTATATGATAAAGATTCGAGATATTTTCTCCTTTTTCAATTCTTTCTGTTTTAATAATAAGACGAAGTTCACATAATTTTTTAATACTAGCACAAACAGTATTTTCTGATTTTTGTGACACTTTAACAATTGTTTTAATTGAAGGAAAACATTCATTTGTTTCGTTATTTGCCATACTACAAAATGTTGTATAAACAATAAGATCCGAACTACTAATTTTTTTTTCAAGATATAAATCCCAAACAAACCTTTCAATATAAAAAAAAGAATCTTTTCGTGTTATTTGTGCCATATTATTTCAATAAAAAAACCAGGTTGTAGTGGTCCTCAAGCATTCCTGCCTTGTTACCTTTCGGTAACGCACTACAATCTGGTTTCTTAACTTAAATAAGTTGTTTTGAATATTTGGGGACACAGTAATAATAATATAAAACTAAAAATCTGTCAACTTGAAGTTGGATATAAACTGGGGATAACTTTATGTCCACATTGAAAGAATCAACCAGGATAATGTTATCCAACTTATAAATAAAAATGGAAAAACTCCTTGATCTACATCTTCTTCTCTTTCTACTTTTGAGCCCAACGAATCGTATACTAACCAAGATAAGAACATTACTACCAAAGCCAAAATACTTGATGCGATTAATTTCATAATAAAGTTGCTAACTCCTTTTTAATGGAGATTGAATAAATAGGATTGTAGAAATGTGGAAATTGGTCTTTGAATTTTTTGAGATTAGTTAATCCTCCATCAGGTCCAACATTTACAGTTTTAATTCCATAATTCTGATATAAATCATGAAAGCAATTGATAAGAATACATTCATTCAGATCATTGATAAAACGCAATTCTTTGTCAAAGAACTTAGAAACAAAAGATATTTCAAAAGCAATATCATTTTCTAAACTAAAATTGATAACAGCATAAGGTTTGAAATTAACATAAACAATTCTTTCATAATAATTAACTTGTTTGATATCTTTCAAATGATAGCTACGAGAATATCTTTCAGGATTGAATGTGATACGAAACACTCTTTCATTTTTCCATTCTTTCCAACTGTTAAAAATACTCATTCTATCATTTTCTGTTAATTCTTTATCGCTTATGAAAATGTTATTACGGTTTTTTAGAGTTATTCCTCTACGAACTGCTTTTGTGCTGGAAGTAAATAGTTGAGTTAGATCGTAACACGTTTCTTTAATAATCTTTGAGTGCTCAAGCTTCTGCGAGCAGTAAACCGTATATGCATTACGTTCACTAATCTTGGTATAATCATATTCAGCATTGAAAAGAAAGATATTGTCTTTTTTCAGTTGGTGAACAATAAGATAGTCATCAGTTCTTCTGTGTTTGTATTTCCACAAATTATTGTAGCAATAAATTATACCAAGATTGAACGCGTGTGAATTCATATGTTAATAACCCTTTACAGCATTAGTATATTCTTCGCTTTCCAGTATTTTGTTTTTTACTTGAGGTTCAATCGTATAAGCCTTTTCAAAGAAGTTCCAAGCTACTTCTGTATTTCCATTAGCAAGCCTAAGATATTCCTGTATTCTAATTTTATATTCATCTTCTTGATATTTTCGCTCTTTTGCTTTATTGACTGCTTCATAAATTTTGTCCACTATTTCGGTGCATTTTTCTTCTTCTGCATCGTATTCTTCTTTGACTTTCTCGTAGGCTTTTTTTATTTTATCGTTTGAGCTGATCATATCTTTGATTGAATCGTAAACTTGTTTTGAGTAGTAATTACCTGTATTAACTTGCGACAAATTGCCTTCATAAGGCTCTACATATTTATAATCATACCCATAATTGTAATTATAATTTGTTTTGAGAGCTGTGCTGATTTTTGAATTTATGAAGTTGGATATTTCTTCCGCTGTCGTTCTGTCGGTAAATAAATACCCATTTACCTCGTAAGTTGTAATATCCTTGTCAGGTGTTGATCTGTATTCAGGAGTTGCAGGACAAATCAAGATTTTTACACCTTTTTCCGCTTTCTTTAATTTGATATACCAGTCTATTTCTTCTTGTGTTAAGGCAAGAAGTTCCGCGTCTGTCAGAAGTTCAAATTGTTTTTCCATACTTATTTACTTAATTGAATAATTACTTGATGTTTTTTGTTTACTTTTGCAATCCACTTTTCTTCCTTTTTATTCTTTCTATCTTGTTTCTTCATTTCATGAATAGCGAACATTTTGTTTAACCAAGTATATTTCATATAGATTAGTTAGATGAATAAGTAGGTTTACTAGGACGATTTGTTTTGTGTTTGATTAAACCTTTTCTAAATAGAAGATGTAATTGTGTAGAACATGAAATTGCAGAACGTTGTAATGTTTTAGCTATTTGTTTTGTCTTGTAATTTTTATTATAAAAATCCACTAATGTGTTTATATCAAATTGTGTCCATTTTTTTCTTTGTCTTATTGGAGTTCTTTGTGGTTCGTTATACTTAACAATCGGTTTTCCTGAGATTTGATTATCAAATGAATTAACTAATTCATGAAGTTGTTGTTTTAATTCGTTGATACTATTGAATGATATTTTAAGTTCCATATTATAAATACTTATTGAATTTTTTGTAGTATTTTTGTTCTAAAAGATTTAGTTTTTTAATACATCTTTCACAATCTTTTATTCCTATCTTGTCTTCTTCGTAGTGAACATAAGTATATTCTTCAGGCATAAATACTTCAAAGCTAGGATACAATATAGAATCTTTTTTGTTCATTACTTTAACTACGTAACAATCTTCATCTAACATTTCTAATTCATAATCTAACCATTCAAACGCTTCTTTTACTTTTAATCTGGGACAATCAAACGTAGCATAATTACCACATCTATTACTCATAGAGGAAATGTTATAAATAATCTGCAAATTGTTTGTTGTATTTTTCTTGTATTTCGTTTGCTTTTGTGTGCCAGTCATCAAGTTCTTCAAGCAATCTCAAATTGTCAAAAGTTTCGTCATCTTCGTCAAGATTATTCAAATGCAGAGGGTAATCAATTTCAAAACTTGGATAAGAGCCGAAGTCGTGAGGATTGAATACTTTATGAACATTACCTTCAATGTCATCAAAAGCGTTAGATAAGAATTTGAATGCTTCATCTATTTTATCTGTAGGACAGTCAAAAGTTGTGTAGGTTCCTAGTCTTGGCATATTATTCTCGTATTAAGTTATACTTATAAGGACCATTGTTAAAAAACTTATCATCAAGTAAGCGTCTTTTTTTAATTCAATATCTTCATCATCTTTATGTATTTCGTGGATAATACCACCACCAACAAGTTCACTTGAAAAAATTATATTTCTTTGTTTTTGATTAGTTGTGAGGTGTTTGTATCTTTTTTTCATATTTTTTTTGCTAAAATAAATGAACCACAAGAATTATAAACTTCATATCCAATGTATTCATCATCTCTCCAAGGACTAAAGTAATCTCTTCCACCTCCAACTAACCAAATTCCTTCATACCCCAGGTTGTGTTGTTCTTGGTGATTTTCTTGACCGTAAGAAACAGGACAAAGTGGTTTGAATGTATCTTCTACTGGCATTACAGAATCTACCATTCCATCAAAATGTGATAATTCTTTGATATAAAGTTTTGATAGATTTTTATTAAGAAAAGATTTGAATGTTGTTCGTGTTGTTTTTATGCTTGGTGTATGTGTCATATTTTTTTTGATGTAAAATCAGTTGTAATTATGTAGTGCATATATTTATTTGTTAGTTAATATCTCACTAGGAATATCTTTTGTTTGTTCATCTGACATCAATGATTGTATTTCCTCTGTTTGGTCCATATTGAATACATAAGCACTTCCACCAGGAACAGATTCAGATTTTATTTTTCCATCTTTATCTATTTTGTCTACTTCAATAAATCCTTTGAAAATAGCTACTCCGTGTGAATCTTTTTTAATTTTTAATCCAAGTGTTTTTGCTTGAAGAAATGTTAACCAAGCATCACTTTGAAAGTTATTACGTATTTTTGAATCACATAAACTTATTTGATTTTTACCATTGTATTCTAACCCAGAATAATAGTTGTATTGATTATTCATATTAGTTTTTGTTAGTGCAACCACATCTGCCATCATCATCTTGAAAAGAAAAACATATTTCGCATATTGATGATAGATTTTCGTGACAATTCGGACAAATGTAATTTTCTACATCACCAAGAACAGTGTCATATTCAGTCATTTCTTGAGTTTCAAGATTTATTTTACTAATGATTGACGCTGTTTTGGATTGTAAAATGTTGGTTTGTTCTTCGTTGCATTCGGGGCAAGTATATTTTTCCATATTATTGTATTGATGAGTAATAGTATTATTTAGTTATTTCTTCTGTTTTTGTGCATTCAGCGAATTCTGTTTCGGATGTTCTGTTAGAACTATTCAATTCTTGAAAATAGTTTTCAATTGCTTCTTCTTCGTTATTTGCTTCTACTTCCATCTCGTAATGAGTTGTAACTAAGTATGTTTTCATATTATTGTATTGACATTAAATTAAAACATTTATTGCAGAATCCATCTCCTTTTTCTTCTATTTCGCCACCACATTTTCCACACATAATTTCAGGAGCTTCTAATTCTTCGGCAAGTTTAGTAATTTCTACGTTTAAGTTATTTACATCCCTCCTTCCTTTGAAGACCGTAGCACGAGCGTTTCTAAGCGTTTTGCCAATGGCTATTTCCATTGACCATTCTTCGCGTGTTTCTTCAAATTCTTCTACTTCACCATTTTTATTAGTGAGCCAGAATTTTATTTTATAGTGAGTCATACTAGGAGTTATATTTATTATCAAGTAGAAAATCTTGTTGTTCTTCTGTTAAATCTCCTATCATTTCGTGATCTAAATATTCTACGTTGGTGAAAAGTTTGTCACCAATACTTATTTCTGTTACTTTTTTAATGTCAAGTAACGCTCCTAATAATGATTCGTATCCCATTCCGGAATCTAATGAACCATTTTCTATCATTTTTTTGTTTGTAGCAAGTAAATCTTCTAAAGTAGCATCCTGATTTTTTTCTGCAGGATAAGCTCCTTCTCCACCTCCCCAAAGTTTTCCATACACCATTCCACTTGAATAGTATGTAATGTTTTCTTTCATATTTTTATTTATTGAATTATGCGATTGCGAATACTGACATATTTTTTGCTACCGCTACTACATCAGACTTCTTATATCCCTTTACGATTGACTGCATCACCCACAAAAATCCGTTAATCTGTGTATCACCTTGCAGGATGAGGAATTTTTTGGCATCTGTTTTTTCTATCTTGGCACGCAGAGGGTTATTTTTAAGCGTGTCCAAAACCTCTTTTTTTGTCATTTCAAATCCTCCGCAGTGTCCGATTTTTTTCTTTTCCATATTTTTGATTTACCCCGAGGGGCGAGGATAATGGGAGGCGAATGATACGACCCACTATCCTCTAAAATTATACTCGATTCAGACCGATATAATCTCTGAATGTAGGATTATATCTTGCTTCGGTTTCTTCGGTAAGCGAATTGTGCTTCTTTCCGATATCTTTTTTCTCTGTTGAGGGCGTAATACATCGGTACTTTGTATTTTCTGTATAGTTCAAAGGCTAAATCCCAGAATAATTTGCCGTGATGTTCACCCTTTGGACAAAGCCAGTGAGATAATTCGTGCAATAGTACGAGCCTTGCGTCCTTGCGAGATGAACCCACTGTTATAGCTATTCTTTTTGAATTAGTACAACCACTGGAATACTTTGATTTTTCTCTTGTATTCAATAGTTCACCATTATAGAATATCTTTTTGGAATGAGCACGCCGCCAGTTGATTTCGGGTCTAGTAGATTGATAATCTGTAATAACTAGATTTATCAATCCATCCGCCCACTTTGGTATTTTCATTTATTTCTCACCACCTTTCTTTTTTAACTGTGAATAACTAGTGGACTGGATAGGATTTGCATCTAAAACATTTACGAAGTAGTAAATTGCTTTCCTTAAGCTACCAGCCCGTGTATAATCTATTCAGGCGATGATTATGAGAACGCTTACCACCTATTCCGAATGATTTGTAGTTTTTTAACGCGCTAGTTTTAAGTAGGCAACTACATCGTTATTGGCAATAGGTAGTTTGTTTTGAAAGAGCAATTTTTTGATTTCTATAATTATAGTATAATGTATTTATCAGAATTTGTCAACCGTATGGTGGGGATAAGTCGTATTTCCTCCAGATAAACCAGCTATCACCAGGCTAAAAATACTATGATTAAAGTTATCCCCACCCTACCCGGTTGACAGCTTTTTAATTTTATTATATAATGTGTTTATAAAAGTAAAATTCAAAAGAAATAAGGCATAGAAAATGCAACGCAGTAGTTATCAAAAGATATGAGTTAGCGGATTGAATCCCGCAGACATAAATTCTTCAGATAGCTTTTTTTGTTTTTTGGGTGATAGAAAAATCTAACTCAGATAATTCGTCAAGCAGGTTACGACTTGCTTTAACGAAAAAAGAAGAGTTAAAGGCGAAGCAACTATCGCGTAAGTGAAAACTTATTTTTCTTCGCCCGAAAAATAAAAGAATTGTTTCCAATTCGCTGAGTAAAATCAGCTGACTATGAAAATAGTTGAAAGTTGAATATATGGAGCTTGAGTCCATATGTTCAGCGAATTGAAAGTAATGCTGGTGGATTGGGTAGGCAAATTCTACAGCCCCCACTGGATGCCAATTAAATGTAGAACATTGAAATCCCTGCTATTCCGACAGAAATCGGAGTGTATAACGGAACAATGCGGTATTTATAACGTTTATCGTGACATAGTCTGCGTTATAAAACGAACTTCGTCCCTCTCAAGCAGGTTAACGAAAGAGACAACTATGTGAAGTTATCCTGGAGAAAAAGGAAAAAATAACTTTAGATTGCCACATAAGAATCTTGTTTGAAGAATGGCTCATTTCTATCACCAGGTATTCCGGAACAACTAATCATACAATTTAACGTTAAATTATTGGAACTCTTATAGCTATGATTTTCAATAATTACATTGGAAATCATTCTGAAAGTGATTGTTTTTTCGTTCTACAATCTGGGTATGTATGAAAAAGAAAGTAGTAGAAGTAAAAGAAAAGCCAAAGTTTCTAAAACTACCGTATAAGCAGGAGTTGTTTTGTCGTTATTACATTGAAACCTGCGGAAATAAAGTTAAGAGTGCACTACTTGCGTTTGATATAACTAACAGAGATTTGGCACTGGGGATGATGGATGGAATGAAATATGCTGATGAAGATTTAAGAAATGCACAGTTGGCATATATTACAGGTTCTACGATGGGATGTGAATACACAGAAAAACTAAGTGTTAAAGAAAGAATTGAAGAATTGATAGAAAAAGAGTATTTTACTGACGGCGTTGTGAAAAGGGAACACACAAAAATGATTCTTCAAGAAAAAGATTTATCTACAAAAAAAGGTGCGGTTGAAATGTATTATAAGTTGAAAGGGAAATTCGCCCCTGAGAAAACTGAAGTTAATCACACGATTGATTTACCAGATTACAAGAATCTATCCTTGGAGGAGTTAAGAAAATTGGAAGCAGAAGTAATGAAACAGATGAAATAATATGTTAAGAATCCCAGCTATATTTTTCAATCACGCAGAAGTTAGTAGAATAGGGACAGAAACAGTTTTTACTGCGAGTTTGATTGTTAATGGTAGGGAAATTGAAAAATGTTATATGTATTTTAGTAAGGGTGCCCAGGAGCAGTTGAGAAGTTACTTACGAGTAGAATGCCCGAAGATAGAAGTTGAAAAAGTGGTTAGTAATGTAGAAAAAACTGAAGGGAATAATAAAATTCTCGGGCAAGTTAAGGGGTGACATAATTGAGATTGGTAAGTAGGATATAATAATTGAATAAAGGTTTAATTGATAATAGTTTGAGACTTGAAGTATATTGAGATTGAGACAGACTAGCATTTGAAATTGGATTGTGGAGGGAAATTGGATTGTAGAGTGGGGTGGGATAGAAAGGGAGGTTTGGGCAAGTTTGAGGGGTTGTTTGAGTGGGTGGGGAGGTGGAATCCACAGGCAGGAAAGACCCAAACTTTGGCACAAACCCTTGGGAAACAACTTGAAATCAAGCCAGCAAGCACTACGCACAATAAGCGCTTTATGCGATGAGTGGCAGTAAGACTTGGAGACTTGAAACAGGTTAGTTCACACAGCATTAGTTAGTTCCTTACAATTAAAACGCTTGGTAGACAAAAAAAGAGGCATATTATTACCTCTTTTCGGTGTTGAAAACTGTATGAACGATGCTTATTCCTGGTATTGAGGAAATGCCTCGTTGAAGGTAGTTACGATTTGTTGCTCTTCATCGTCAATCTGCTTGAAGTCTTGAGCCACTGCTCCTCTAACATCTATTTCTTGGCGAAGATTTTGGTAGTAGTCTTGAATTATCTGGCGAATACAAACGAAGTCTCTATATTCCATATGAGTTAGTTAGATGAATAAAGTTCTTGAAGAGGCATTTCAATACGAAAACACTTGAAGTCCTTCTCGGTGATTTGATAGCCATACTTGAGATTCTTAGATTGACAGCGAGGACATTTTTCAATAGACATTGAAAATTCGTTGACCTCACTACAATCCTCACATAAGATTGCACGATATTTCATACACTTGAAATTAGTTAATAAAACGAGCCATAACTTGAAAAATAAGTTAAGAATAAAGTTACTAGTGCATAGAATATGCAGGTAGTAGGAAAGAAAGACAGTTTATTCTTGGTGACTACTGCCAAAACCCACGAAACTTGAGGACCAATCAAAACCTGGCTGTTTGCTACTTTTAGCGCTTATTTCTAAGGCGAGCAAGCAAGGATTTGATGAGTGCTCTTTACAACTTACCTACCAGGAATTAAAATTAAACGATTGGTTTAACGATGGCTTGAATCTTGGCTAATGCCTCCCAGCACTTATCGTATTGTTTTTCTGCTTCGTTGGCACTACGTTCTGCTTGGTCTTTATACTCTTCTGCTTGGTCTTTATACTCTTCTGCGTCGCTACAAGCAGATTGAGCGTCTTGGCAAGCGTCTTCGCAATCGCTACAAACATCTTTTACGTTATTGTAGGCTTGCTCGGCGCGTTCAACTAAACTTTCTAAGATTGCTAATTTTTTAGCAGTGATGATATAGATTGGGAATTTCATATTATTATTGTTCTTTCCCCTGGTAGATAAATTGTAAAGAACCCTTATAAATATATTATATTATAAAATAGCAATGATGTCAACCCTTTGGTGGGGATAACTTACTTATCCAGTAGATAATGATTGATTGTAAGGCGTTAAAAATTGATGAGTGATATAATTATAGTGGTTCAATTGGCATATTACCTGGACGACGAATTATGGCGTAGAGGCATATAATAATTAGCAGTGAGGAGACAATGTGATATGAGCAGTGTGTGAAACGTAGCAAGCGATTTGAAAAGTGAAAGGGTTGGATTTCAAATCGATATCGAAACTTATCTGCCCCCCATCAACCTACTTACCTATATAGTATCCCACTACCTTCCTACCTAACAACTTTAAAAATTTTTTTTACATTTTTTAAACAGTCGGTATAGTCAGTCGTTAGCACATTTAACAGAAATGAATATCAAAAAATTTTTTTACATTTTTTTCAAACACATGAATTACTTAGAAAAAGTCGAATTGATTTCCAAAAGTAAAGACCTACAAGAAATCGAGTACGAAAAGTGTCGCAGAGATCCTTGGTACTGGTTACAGAATTGGGTTTTTACTCTTGACAGTCATGATCTAGACAATCCTGTTAAGAAATTTCCTTCTGCTGACTATTTAAAGGTATTGACATATATTTGGGCAGGTCCTACAGTTTACCCGCAGTACAATCAAGATCTTGAGCAGTTACTAAGCCAGCAGGAAAGGGATGAGATATTTGTTAATTGGAGTAGTTTAATGGTGGTTCCGAAGAGTAGACAAATGAAGGTGAGTTGGTGGGCTACGGCGGTGTATTTGTGGAATGTGGAGTTTTATCCGGGGGCACAAGTATTTTTTCAAAGTAAGAAAGAAGAAGATGCAGATAATTTGATAAAGAGGAGCAAGTTCATGTATGACCATCAGCCGTTCTTTTTGAAGAGAAATGCAGTGAATCCTGGCAATAGAGGTGAGCATACTTATTGCAAGTTAGAGATCCCCGAGATTAATAGTTTTATTAAAGGAATTCCAGAAGGTGGAGATCAGATACGTATGCATACTGCGACGGGAATATTTAGTGATGAGACAGCCTTTCAACCAAGTGCAGAAGATGCTTTTACAGCTGCTAAACCGACGATTGATGGAGGAGGAAGATTTACTGCAGTAAGTACTGCGAATCCCGGATTCTTTCACTTGCTGGTGGAGGACAAAAATAGATAAGTGAGTTGTTCTTTAAGATGGTTGTTCCTAGTCAATCGTGAGATTGAAGCTATGTATGTACAGCTGACCTGGTGGTTGGCTGGGAGCAACTAGTGGTTACCAGTGTGCTATGTGCGTGAAATAAAGCCTTTGAATACGGCAACAAACGGCAAGCACTGATCCGAAGGGGTTAAGACTTGGCAAGCTGGGTATCTTACATGTAGTATTCACCAGCATCAGGAGATTTACCCTAGGTAAACATTTTCTCCTGCATAGCACAGTGATAATCCTAGCGAGGACAAAATATGAAAAACAAAAATCCAAAAGAAAAAAGATACATCGTCAGAAAATACATAATGGCGAAAAGTTTACAGCACGCATTAAGAAAAGAAAAACGATCAAAGTCTGATGATTGTTGGGTGGATGATGAATGGAAAAAAGAAAATCAGCAACATCTTGAATCTGCAATCGGTTTTGAAGTTAATAGTTATGACGAGGATTTTTATGACGGAGTTGCCCTAGGGAGGACAAAAGGCAAGTCGCCTGGCTCATAACCAGGAAATAGTGAGT
>ERZ1292625.2474-Hain-H41-01um-R1-2474-length-16992-cov-3_pt1 | contig 16172 bp, 14 predicted proteins | sample MGYA00564400_ERZ1292625 | MGnify/ENA primary metagenome ERZ1292625 (study PRJEB36523, sample SAMEA6512639) | groundwater metagenome | collected 2019-01-08 | study: AquaDiva: Metagenomics assemblies of 32 groundwater samples | reverse complement strand
TGCTCCACTCCTTTTAATTCTCCGGCTTTATGTTCTCCAAATTCACTTGTTTTATATTCTTCCAATTTTAAAATAGAGCTAAAACTTTTTGCTATATCAGATAAAAAAATAGCCATTCTTGGGGTTAATTGAGTTAATATAGCCGGGGCTGCGCCAAAAAGCGTCTGAGCCTCTTGGTAAGCTCTTAATTTTAATTTTCCAATTAAAGAGTTGTCATCTTCATCAAGAACTAAGTTGCCAACAATAAGAGCAAAAGCTCCTAGTTCCAGCATTCTATAAGTTTCAAGCAAGGCTCTCTTTCCCCGCGCAACTTCTTTAGCGCCCCCAGTTAAAATATACTTGCTTAAATAAGCCGCATTTCTCATCTGCGCTCCGACTATCGGTAATGCCCAAGATTTATACTGACCAAGTATTCCCATTTCCGGTGTAGCTCCAATAATAGATCCTGCGCCATCCACCACCCCATACCGCCCAATATAGATTTTTAATTGCGCCAATCTTTCAGGAGAAAGAGTTTCTGAAGCCAATTCTTCTTTAGTCATAGAAGCAAGCAGGACATTGCGATTTCTTCTTATATTGGCGTCTCTAAAGGCCGCAAAAATAGATTCATTTAATCTATCTCCAGCGCTTCTCATTGGTTCAACTAGTTGTGTCCAAGGATTTTTTCCTATTATATTTCTATATTTTGCAGTAATTCTTCTGCCTCGCGGAGTAAGAACTCGAGCTTTTGCTAAAAAGAATTTGCCTTTACCTAGAAGTTGATATTGGATAACTTGCTCTCCTATTTGTGTTGCCGCGGTTACCGGAACATTAAATCCTAAATCTAAAAGGGAAGTGAAAGTCCTGCCGGCGCGAAGCGCCCAATCAATTTTTCCTCCTTGCTTAGCAATTAAAGTAATTCTTCTGCCTTTTTGAGTGTTAAGCCATTCTTTTGTGAAACGGACTAAATTACCATGTAGAAGCAATCCCTCTTTTGTAACTCCCTTTGGGGTTAAGGCATGAGCATAAATATCTATCAAGGGGACTATTTCATCGAGAGCCTGTTTCTTTTTAAATAATTTCATATAAACACGAAAGGCTTCAACAATATTTTCAGTAGGTTTAAAAGTTCCAGTTCGATGTAGGGCAAATTTAAAGAATTTATCCAAAGCCATAATTTCCCCAGTCTGCCTATCTAAAATATTAAAATCTTGTTCATCAATAACATACTGCTCAAACACTTCCTTTGAAGCCTGAACAATACCGTCTTCTTTTACTGTTTCTAAAATACCCCTTCGGACATGAGTAAAATAATTTTCAGATTTTCTACCTTTTTCCATTGCCTTAATTTTTATCAAATAGTCCCGGGCTTTTATCCATTCATCCTGCATAAATCCGACTAAGTCGGATTCTGCATTAGAAAGCGGAGTGGCAATTTTCCCGTTAGTTTCAAACCATTCTCTTATATTCTTTTGCTGAGGAATAAGTTTCTGACCAATAGTGGTTTTAATTTTTCTTGCCAAAGAATTTAAGGTTGCTTCCATTTCTAAATATTCAGCTTCTCTTATAAGCCTTAGTTTAGCTGTTTCTTCCACCATCATTTTAAAGAAAACATCTTTTTCAGCCAAAGCAGACATTCCTTTTAAGCGATCAAATTCAGATATTTTTATATTATTAAGATCTCTGACTTCCACTCCTAGTTTTTTAGCTAGCATTTCTCGCGCCTCCCGATATGTTTTAATTCCCGCCAACTCAGTACGCTCAACTGTCTCAAGTTTTCTTTTAGAAAGAAAAACATCGCCTTTCATATAAGGCTCGAGTATTTTGTCAAATTCCCGAAGTTGCGCAGTTGTCATATTAGAAAGTTTTGGGAATTTCATTGCTTGCCTAAGAGGTTCTATATCTAATTCTTTTTCAAAAATAGTCGCCTTGAGCTGGAGCATAGCATCGCTTCTTTCTCTTACTTTGACTGCTTGTTTTTGAGCTAAGTTTAAAAAGTTATTAAATTCTTCTTGAGTCATCGCCATAATGTCCCTGCTGGCGCGAATTTTAGCAAGTTCATTATCAGTCAATTTAAAAGCTTCGCCAATAGCGCGGTAAGCCGATCGGCGATTTCCTCGCGCTAAATCAATTAATCTCTCTCCTTTTTGGATTGCGGATATTTCTCCCCTCACATCTCTTTTTTGATTTTTAATAATTTTTAATTTATCTCTCAAGGTAATATATTCATCAATCGAGTCTCTTATAGCATCCGAATTGTCAAATTGGTCAGCATATTTTGTCCCCTCAAAGGCGCTTTCAGCCGTTTTTGTTATATTTTTATTTCTTTCTTTTATTCTTTCCGCTTGAGCGGGAGTCTTGGCTAAATCGGGATTTCTAAAATCTTCAAATTTTCCGCGAGATTGAAATTTAATTAATTTTTTCCCGGGCATTTCTTCTATGATTCTTTCAGCGATATCAACTTCCGCCCTCAGTTGTTCAAAGGTTTCTTTATGCGCTCCTTTATTTTTCATTTCCCGGGCAATATCTTCTAATTGTTTTGGAGTTATATTTTTAGTCTGGCGGGTTATTTTTTCTCTAACGGTTTCTCTAAAAAGTGAAGGCTTAGCCGCTCTTGTTTCTTGTATTCTAGGACCAAAATCTTCACCAGCCTTAGCGCGCGCCACCGCGAGTTCCACAGATTCAGGAGTTCCTTTCTTTATTATTTCTGGTTTTGGATAATTCGCATTAAAATAAGCATCATAATCACTTTGTCCTTTTTTATAAGTTTTTGTGGTATATCCTAATTCACCACCCTTTAGTCCATAATCAAGTTCTGCAGTTAATCCTCTAGTTTTTTGTAAGGCAAAATTGGTTCTATTTATTACTCTTTGCACATCATCGGCATTATCCATATTCACCAGTATTTTACCGAAAGCATTTGCCGCTTCGTCCGACATTTTAGGGACTTCTCCTTTTAATACTTTTACTATAATTTCAAGGTTTTTTGATTCAGCAATTACTCTTGCTCCTGTTGCTGAAACTTTTAAAGAACCAACAGGGAAGGGAATAAGAGAAAGCATATCGGCAAATCTCATTGCGGCCGCTTCTTCTGCTGTTTTTGGAATTCCAAATTCACTGATCTTTTGTCCAATATCAGCCAGTTTTCCTCCCGCCTTTGTTTGAGCTATTTTAGATGCCAAACTTCTTTCAGAAGAACCAAGCAGGCTTCCGATATTACTGGAAAATTCAGCTACAAATTTTGGCGTGGCTAAGGCTTTTTCTTTAAAACTGGGTTTTGCTTTTTTAAGTTCTTCCTCTGAAAATCCTCTGGCGGGCAAAAAAATATCTTTTGCCGCTTTTGGCATTCCCAACACTGTATTGATTAAAATTCCCAACTTAGTTGATTCAAAAGGAAGTTCAAAATTTGGCTTAGGAGTTAAATTTTTTATAACTGATTGAGGAGTGATAGGACTTGCCTTAAAAGAAGAAGATAATTTATCAACAACCGAATTAATATCAAAAGATTTTATATTAGAAGAAAGTTTTTTGATTATAGAATCAGTATCAATTTTATTGATTGTAGGCGGCATAACATTTTATTTTTTTGGTTCTAAGAGTTTTATAAATTCCTCATCTGACAGACCTTCCGTTACTGATCCTTTCTTTTCAACCGGTCTTATCGCTTCCGGAAGCAGTTTATAGGAAAGAGGATTAACGTAGGTTTTTACCGGGAATTTAGAAAGAAATTCTGCTGATGTTCCAGGCCAGTTTTGAAAAGCGGTAATATAAACTTGCGGATCCACATATCCATCAGTTCCTTGTGGATTACCAAATACAGTTCCAGCTCCATCTACGCCAGTTTTAAGAAATCGGGAGAAACTAGAAATATTGTCCGCCAAGGTTGTTTTTTTGATTGATGTCTTTTTTTTTAATGTTGTCGTCTTCCTCTCCGCCTCCACCTGCTTCTCCGCAATATCTATGGATTTTAAAATGACATCTTGAGACAGTTTAGAAGACTGTTGAAGCTGATCAAGAGTTTGACCGGTAATGAATTGCGCGTCCGCCCGGCCGTTATCTATTTGTGTTTCTATAAGTTTAAGTTTATTAGTTAAAATGATTTCTCTGCCCTCATATTTAGCATCTAGTTGACGCAGTTTTTGAACTCTGATTCCTTCAGAGAACCAGGGATTATTATTTATATCTTGCTTCTCTTTATTTTTTTCTTCCTGTAAATCTGAAAAGGCTTTAGTCTGCGCGGCGTAATCTTCTTTAATTGTGTCTATTCCCATAGCTGTGTATATTTCCTTATATACTTCTGTTGCTGTTTTTTGCGGACTCTGATTATTGAAGACATTTATAAGAGAATCTATCACCGGATCCCCTGTGCTGGGAACTTCTAGTTTACTCGGCGCGTCGGGGGTTTCTCCAGGAACAGTCGGCGCTGGAGCGTTCGCGCCTGATTTCATTCCAGCTTCCACATTTGAAACAGGAGAAGGACCCTTCGCAGAATCATTTATAACTTTTAATGTTTTAGGACCGACAATTCCATCCGCGGTTAATCCATGAGAAGCTTGAAAAGCTTTGACGGCCGCGTCTGTTTTTGGACCAAAAATGCCGTCTTGTTTTATTCCTAAAATTCCCTGCAAGGCGCTTACTTCCGCGCTCACCATTCCTTGCTGTAAATTACCGGCGGTTAAAGCTAAAGCTGGTTCTTGAGGCGCCGGCGTTGGGGAAGGTATCGGCGCCGGCTCAGGAGTGGGAGCAGGTTGGGGTATAGGTTGAACTGGCGCTGGAATAGGCGCAGGAGCAGGAGCAGGAGCTGGTTTAGGCGCAGGCGCAGGCGCGGGAGCTGGAGCGGGTGCAGATTGGGGTAAAGGCGCAGTCCCATAATAATTAACACCGTCTTTAGAGGCTGTCTGCCCGACATAAAGCGGCTGACCGGTATTTGGGTTGAAATTTGCTGGTTTGGGAGATGCTGGCGGATTATATGCAGGAGCGGGAGCTGGTTTAGGCGCTGGAGCTGGCGCTGGCGCTGGCGCTGGGGCAGGAGCAGGGGCTCGAGGGGGTGTTGGCGCAACTTTAGGCGCAGGAGTAGTCCCATAATAATTAACACCGTCTTTAGAGGCTGTCTGCCCGACATAAAGCGGCTGACCGGTATTTGGGTTGAAATTTGCTGGTTTGGATGCCATAAATTAAAATTGATTTCTTAATCCGCTAAAATTATCTCTCGACCCTCTTCTATCTCCTTCCTCATCTGTTACCGAAAAGTAATCAAACATATTTTGATCCTTGGTTGGATATTTATACTGCTCGTCTTTTATTCTCTGCCAAAGTTCATCTAATATTTCATTCGCTTTTTCTTTATGCGTTTTTATTTCGTCATTTAAATGTTCTTTTGATTTTAAATGCGAAGTCATTATTTCATAGATGGCTTCATTGCCCTCTTCGTCAAAATCGGAAAATACTGTGATGCCTGTTTCATCAGTTATATCTATAATGGGCATATATTGTCCGTAGGCGACAAGTGTGCCGGATACATCGGCTTTTACATTCACATAAAGTTGACGACCATAATCAGAAAATATTCGAGATGTATCACTAGGTCTATCTTCCAAAAATCGTAAAAATGATTCAAAATCCGTTTTCTTTATTCTTTTCCCGCCGATTGAAAGTATTCGTATACTGTCCGCTTTCCATCCTTCAAAGTAGGGAACCACCACATTCCCAACTTCATCTGTCACCGCGGTTGTGTAAGTTGTAGATGCCCGACCTTCAGTAAATGGCCACTTATGGCGAGCGGCCGCGACACTATGCGCGTCCTTATACCATGATTTTAAATTTGTATCGGTAATAAAAGAATCAGTTGTTGACCGATTGTTTCGGACTAAAACTTGTGTAAAAATTTCATCTCGTGTTCTCATAAAGGTAAAAAATTATTTTTATAATTTTCCGCCTTTGGTGAGGTTGGGGTAATTTTTTTTATTTTAGTAATTAGTAATCGGGTATTGTAAATATTGGTAATGGGTTGGCTGGGATATATCCTTCCTGCCAAGTTCTTTTTAAGTAAGGATTGTTGTTATAAAATTGACTAACATTAGGATAAAGTTTATCAGCAAAAGCATCGGCTTTATGTTCACTTTCTAAATCTGCACCTAGCCCCATTGAGTGTCCAATTTCGTGTGCTAATCTAAACTTATAAAGATTAGGGTCTTTATCGGTTAAAATATCAATTTGTCGTTTATCAGCATAATAAGCACCGCCGCCTTTTTTAGAATTAGTATATTCAGAACCGAGTAATGGATTATTTACATCAAATTCTTTATCATAGAATTTCAATTTTAATCCGAATTTCTTGTCTTTTTTGTAAAGTTTATTAAATACTTCAGAGGTGAATTGCATATAACCTATTTTTTTTGGTACATTCAAAACCTGTACACCCATACTTTCCAAAGAACGAAGAACTTTAGGTAATTCTTTCTTTGGAAAAGAAGAAAGTTTTTTAAATGGAAGAATTAAGGGAATTCTTTTTTTTTTTGGTACATTCAAAACCTGTACACCCATACTTTCCAAAGAACGAAGAACTTTAGGTAATTCTTTCTGAAGAATTAAGGGAATTCTTTCCATTCCTGGGGATATTTGGGTGCTAGGTTGTATTGTTTTGAATGTCATTTTATTTATTTATTTATTATAACATTATAATTAAGCAACCACATTATTTGCTGCTGTTGTTGTAGTGCCATTGTCGGTATATTGAGCAGTACTATTACCCAAAGAAGCGTTACTTGTTATGATGTTGCTAGTCGCTCCTGCATCTACTAAAATTCCTGTGCCACCATTTTCTCTAATGCTATTACCATTGACAATACTTCGGCTGGCGTTACTGGTTAATCTAACCCCATTTGTTACATTGCCGTTGACGATATTACCAACAAAAACGACATCTCGGCCATTTATTACAACTTCACTAACACCGTATATTGTGTTACCTATGAAAGTGCAATGAGAAAGCGTTATGTTTTGGGCCCCCATACTTGTTAAATTAGTAATACTTATAGAATTAAAAGTACACCCAACAACTTCTACTCCAAAATCAGGAATATCAACACCTAATGCACCAAAATGGAAAGTGCAGTTAGAAATTGATACACCAGTTGTTATCCCCCTCGCTCCTGTTGTTTGTTGAACCATTGACACATTACTAGCTTGCTCAAAATAACAATTAGAAATATGACAACCCCTTACCCAATCAATTACAAATCCTGCTCGGGACATACCAGTACAATTAGTGATTGATACATTTTCATTAACTCTTTCAGAATAGGATTGAGTTTGACTTCCTCCGTGATATACAGCAAAAGCAAAATTAGTTAAATCAGTTTTACCCCCACAGGTTACATTGTTGATTTGAACATTGACACATCCAGAAGTGATAGCAAGAGGAGTTAAGTTATTGGTAGCCGAAGTAGATCTGTTATAAATGATGCAGTTGGAAACAATAATATCTCGTGAATATTTAAAAGAAAGAATATGTCCTCCTCCTCTTGTATCCTTTATGGTTAAATCAGAGACGGTGAAATTAGCTAGATGCTTGTAAACTACATAGTTGGTGCCAACTGCCATCGTTGCCGGAAAAGGTTGTTCTAAGGTTAATTGTGTATTGCTGTCTACTGATTTTATCTTATATTTGAGCATATTTTGAGGATTTATTACGGGTAAAGAAATTGACTGGCCAGTAGCAACATTAGTGAGCCAAGCAGTGCCACTCCCAGTGATGATCGTACTGCCAGCCGTAGTAGACACAGTTCCGATATCATAGACATCATTGGAAGCTGGCCCAATGATTATTCTGCCATTTATGATGGCGGATTCCTTGTTTTCTCCCTTCAAAAGAACATCCCCAGTTGTAATGGTAATGTCTTCGGTGTATGTACCGGCTCTTATAAAAATCCTTTTTTTTCCATCATTCAAGGCCTTAGTTATTGTAGTATAATCTCCTCCGTTGGCTGATACAGTAGCCTCGTAGGTTTGTATATTAGATGCCACAATATTTAGTGCTTCCATAGTTCCATCCTCACGAAATCTATAACCTGATCTTCCAGGCTTAAAATTTTTTGAAGCAAAGTCTCCTTCCTTTATAGTAGATTGTCCTTTGGATAAGGGCACAATATTCAACTCAATCGGAGGCTCCGGCGGCAGTTCCACCTGCTTAAATCTATCCGGATTTTTTGGGTTATATTGTTCCAAAATATTATAAATTCGTCACTAAACTTTTTAAGTATGGTGACAATTCCGCTTCCTTTTTTCTTCCTCTTGGATGGTGAGCGTGGCATAATGTAATGCCATTATTAATTTCATATCTTAACTCAGGGTAATCTTTCCAGTTAAGAATATGATGCGCTTCTATTCGACCTTTACAATCTGAATTAAATATTTTGCATTTCCAACTGTCTTTGGCGTAAACTTCCTTTCTCCATATTTTGTAATTAGCGTCTTCTTTAAATTTATCGGAAATTTTAATTTTTGTTCTGTCTTTTATCCACCAATGACTTTTTTCTCCTGATATATGCGGTCTTTTTTTACCAGTCCAAAAACCTTTTTCAAGATTAATTTTCATCCAACAAGATTTACATTTATCAGTTTTATTATATTGATAAATTTTTATATTACAGTCTTCACAATTTCGTCTTTTAACATAAATTTTTCCTATCCTTTTTATTTTATTTGCGCAAGCTCTGCAGTTTCCACTCCAAATTTTTCTATAGTCAAATACTCTTTCAAAGTTTATGCTACAAGTTTTACAGGTTACAGATTTTTTCATTTTAATCATCGTATGTTTCGCCTTCTATAATAATTGGCAAATTTACCACACATAAAGCCGAGCCGGTCCAGCGCAGTTCTAACCAAAAGTTGTGCTGTCCAGTTATATCTTTTCCTGAAGAATCAGACCGTAAAATTATATCGGTTTTACCCGAGTAATTAGTATTATTAATTGTTTGCAAAGTAAATGTCGTCCCGGCTCCGTCGTCCGTGTATATTTTAGGTATGATTATCATATTGGCGGCGATTGCTTGAGCTAGGGGAATACGAATTTTAGTTATCTTAAATGGCTTGCCTATACGAATTAAGGATCCCCAAAACACAGAGGGAGCATTATTATAGGCTGTGCCTTGTTTATCTAATCCGTGCGACACTCCCGTACTTCCTTCCCCGGCTTGGGTCCAGCCTAAAATAGGAGTATAAAATCCTAATCCCGAAGCATCCACAAACGCCGCGACAGAGACAGAGGTAGAGGCATTTCCGCCAGTGGCGCGCATTATATTAAAAAGTCCTTTGCTTAAATTAGCTTTTTGAAGTCCGACAGTATAAAGACATCCGTCAGACTCCGGGACATTAGTGTGAGAGCCAAAGATAACCCTGTTTAAAAGTCCGTCTATAGCCCCAGGCAGGCAGGGTTCTCCTGTTTCTGAGTAATACACTTCCTCAAAGGAATATCCCCCAAGGAACCGAGTTATACGGAATCCTCGGGTCTTATAATTGCCGGAGACAACATAAAGGACACCATTGACATTTTTCATCGCCGTGATGATAGAGTCCGGAAATTCTACCCATGTTATCTTATTAAAGTTAGATGATGTCGTATCCCAAAAAGCAATCTTGGCGTGTTTTTGTCGCAGACCCACAGAGCTTCCTTCATAGAGGGCCACAGCCAAGTCGGAGCCGTAAGATTCTAGAGCTGTCGGCCAGAGTCCGTAGCCGAAAGTTAATTTATAAAAAGTAGAACCATTATTAGTGTCTCCTTCGGCGCTTCCAAAAGAAGTCTGCACTGTATGCAACGCTCCGTGATTTCCTACCACATCGGCAATATATAGAATGCCATCAGAGTGACGGTGTAATATGTGATTTGGCAGTTGAATATTATTTTTAAATGTAGTCGGATAAGCGGTGTTGACAAAAGCTGTTTGTGAAAGTCCACTAACCCAATAACTTGGAGTAAAAACCGCCGCGCCATTTAGTGGACCATATCGGGCAAGATCTGTGTTTTTTGCAAAATAAATATAGTTATCATAGTATTCTAATCCATTACCAAGACCGTTAGATAAATGCCCAGCATCGGAAATAGCTGTCACGGTGTCAAAGGTGGCATTTATAGTATAAGCGGAACCTAGAGCGTCGAGGACATACACCAGAGCGTCTTTAGGGTTGGTCTTCATCCATAAAGGCGCGGCGCCTATTGTAACGCCTGAAAATTTTTCAGAAGCGGTTGGGCGTATTAAACCCGAAGCGATAGTAGAGTAAATTCCATCATTATCATCAATTGGCTGAGCTGGATCAATTCCGAGTGAAGTGCGAAATTGCCCGGCGCCAGAGAAATGCGTAGTCGGAGCCTGCCCGCCTAGGATTGTCTCGATTTTTATTTCAAAACTCGACTTATTCATGGTTTAATTTCATTTATCATAAATTTTAATACTCAATATACTTGAGGTCACAACGAAAAAATTTCCCCCGAAAATGATATTTATCCCCTTTAGATAATCTGACTTTCTTCCAGTCTATTTCTTTAAATAACGCAATAAATTGCCGGGAAATTTCTTTATCTTCCAATGTGAGTATTACTATTCTGCGCAAGAGTCTAGCCCTTTCTTTCATATCACTTACCACTTCTCCGTGCTCAAGCATAGAGAGAGCGTAGTCAAAACTTTTCACGGGTTTCCATTTTATAAACCAGCCAAACCATTCCGCGAGCCAAAGAACCCGCCATCGATAAGCATCATCTTCTTGCAGGATAAAACATAATATATCCCGGAGTTTTGAAGTTTGAGGAGATACTTTTATCCAAGCGCGGTGTATTTCGCGCACAGCCGGAGACATAGCTCTGACCGGCAACATATCATATTTCATTATTTCAAAGCAGTCTTCCCCTTCTTGATATTCTCGGCTCCCTATTTTAGAAGTGTCTTTTACTTTTATTCCCTCTAAAATTATTTTTTTTATATCGTTAATTATTTTTTCTTTCGGCGCGCCTTCCTCTAATTTTCTCCAGCTTTCATTAAATATCTGATTTTTTATTTCGTGTTTTAACTTAGAAAGCGGACCAAAGAGAATATGCCCGCGAGGAAAGCCGGGGAATGGATACTTCTCTCCTTCCATATACATAACAGTACTGCCATCGAGCGACTTAGTTACCTTCGCTTCCACGCTTTGTTTGGTTTTCCAATAAGAAACCATTTCAAAGTCTAGCGGACTTTTTTTAATCAACCGATAATACCAGCGTATGATTTGAATGAACATATTATTTTGTAATATAAAATAATTCATCTCTTGACGTTTCGTGCATTTTCCGTCAAGTTAATGCCCGAAGACGAATTACTTAGAGACTGACTATTTTCGACAATAGTCAAAGTAATTTAAACACTAGAAAGAACCGAACAAGATGGCTCCGTACTTCCTTCTATATCTCGGTACTTTCGCGCCGAATATATAAAGTCCCTGATAAAGCTTAGCAAATTGCTTTTCCGCATTTATCACACGGCTTTCACTCCACTTGTCCCCATAAGTCATAAAGCCCTTATGGTTAGCGAGAATTTGATACCCGGTTGTCGCGGCAGAAAATACCACATCGCCAGCCACACCTGAACCAGGTGAATGACCAGCTCTAGTGGATACCCTAGAACCTGCGGCAACATGAACATCAAACGCTCCCACTCTCATCACTCGGCCGTTAATAACAGTGCCAGAGTAGATTTCCGTAATACCGGTAGGCTGGAACTCGGAAGACTGACGAAGTTGAGTTTGAAGAGCTGGGGTAGCAACAATAGTCCTATCCTCAGCGGAAACTTCATTCTCATCAAGCTTCTCAGCAAGCAGAGTTACCTGATCGTAAATTGTCGCGGCTGTTACCGCAGTCGGTATCGCAGCCTGAAATTCCCAACCAAGTCCCATCATGGTAATAAGAGCCGCATCCCCAGCTCCGTATTTTGGAAAGCTTACACCATCTCCGCCGAATAAACCGCGAAGTGAGTAGCCTTCTTCAAAATCAGGACCGGATGTTGCCTCATCCCATTCAGTAAGAGTAGCCGTGGTTGTATTGGTAACAGAAGAAATACGATACCAAGGAGACACAAAAGCTCTAGTGGATACTAAACGAAAACCTTTATAAAGGTCAGCGTTTTGGAATCCGGCAAAGAGGGAAGTGCCGTCGCGGTTTTCAACCACTCCAACAGAAGATTCCACTGTTGCCACACCTGTTGATCCTATTGTGACTGTTCCACCAGTGGCAGAAGTAACAATAGAAGCAGATGTGCCTGAAGCGCCTCCGTCAATAACGAAGTCAATACCTACCCAGTTACCAGCCTTTGCTTCCTCGGCCGCCTTATTAAGAACATAAGTGTCAATAGTTCTTTCCAGGACTTTTGATTGTTCTTCAATAAGTGATTCGGGGATGTTTTCAGCATAGGTAAATAGATCTTCAAGACGGTCAAGAGAAATATCGTAATATTTTCTCTTTTCCGCGACCAACTGATCTTCAGCATCTACGAGCTGACTGATATTCATATCAGTTCCCACCACATAGTCTGAAAGTTCGCCGGCGTTTAAGAAAGATAAAATATTTAATCTATCTCCTGCCTTCTTGAATTGACCTTCATAATCTCTATTTACAATACCCTGAAATACCGCGCGTTGGTATGTCTTAGGTAAAACCTTAGCAACAAATTGTTCACCAAAATTTGACAAATTCACAGAATTGAATTCTTTTCTTTTATTTATTTTGAAAAGAATAAATTAAACTCCTTCTGCGACTTTTAGATTTTGATCAAACCCTTAGCCAGCATATCTTGATATTTTGGCCAGTTGTTCTTTCGTAAATCAGCTATATCTTCCACAGACATTTTATCAGATACTGGAATTCTTGGACCACCGGCGCCTTTTTCAAGACCTTTTCTAACCTGGTCAAGCAGTCCGTTCTCTGTAAGGTATGCTTTAGCGGATGTCCTTAAACTCATTCCCTTATTCTCAGGATCGGCGCGGTAAGATTCAAATTCTTGCCACTTTTCCTTAAGAATAGGATATTCAATAAGAATATCTTTTTTAAGATTATCTTGAGTCAGAGCATTAATACGCTCATTAGACTCATCGATAAGTTTTTGCAAAGCTTTTCCTTCGTCTGAGAAAACATCAGGAGGAGTTGGGGCTTCTTTTAAAGTTTCTAGCTCTTCTTCAAGAATCCTGCGTTTCTCTCTCTCTTCCTGTAAGGATTTGAGGAGTAGGGCTGGATCAGTCTGAGAACCGGGAGCTGGAGTGGTATGTCCCAAATTTACCTTCTCTTGCTCAATTTGCTCCGGAGACTTCGGAGTTCCATCTTCATTAAGAGGATTAACGTCTTCCATAAAACATTCCGAGGGTATTTAACGACTTCTCGCTGTCTTTAAAAATTATAATCTGCTGATTTTCACTTCAAGGTCTGAGATGCTATTTATTCCCAAATCCTTGAGTTTTTTAAGAAGAAGTAATAAGTCTTCTTTTTCTGAAATTACTCCATCGGCATTTTTTTCTCCGACATCATCATCGCCTTTTTCGCCGCTGATTTTCCTTTCTTCGTATATGGGAATTTCTTCGTCTTTCCCTTTATCTTTATTTTTGGCATTTATTTTAACCATATATTTTATTTTTAATAATAATACGACCTAAACTTCTTTACTAAATTCAGCAGTAATTTCAACTGTTGTTCCTGTTATGTCTGGCATATCCACATACCAGGCTGCTCCTAGCGCGCTTTGCTTTAAAGGAATTTGATAATTAATATGGGTTACATTATTGGCAGGCACAGGAATTTTCCTGACTACTGTGCTTTCATCGGTTAATTCAACAACTGTGGCCGCATCAGAATTGTTGTAACAACTAATTTGATAAAGATCAAAATACGATCCGGCTACTCCGGCTTTCAATTCAGTTTTAGTTCCGGTTATAAGATTCACGTAAGCGGTGGCCACTAAGTCTCGTACTTGATGTCGTGTTATACCGCGACCTAAATCATCAAACATTTGTTTAACATCTTGCCCATCAAAAACAGAAGAGGGATTAGTGGTTCTTCCTTGTCCTGCGGATAATATTTTTATATCTTTCATTTTGTTAATTGATTAAGATGATTTTCTAATTGCTCTCGTTCGGCTTGCGGAGCGTTTATCGCTTTTATAATTATTGAATAAACTGTGTGGTATGGAATCATTTCAGATTTTCTTTCTTGGCTTAAATTAAAATCCGACCACTTCGCTTCTATAATGCTTATTTGCGACTGACAAAATTTTTTTATATCTTCTGTATTTAAATCTTCTTTTGATAAGATGGCCTTTATTCTCTCATAGTCTTGTTTCTCTGTCGGAGAACCATCTGTGTTAGGTGTATTATCTAATTCCTCTGGGCCATTCACTCCTTTCTTTTTTAAAAATATATCTAAAATTGACATAAAAATAAGTGGGAACTTTTTTTGTTCCGCTCTTAATTAGAGTTAGGATTAATAATAATGTGGCAGGAATCGAACCTGCACCTCTATGTAAACATAACACTCTACCATTGAGCTACACATTATCACTAAATTTCTTTAGTAAATAAATTTTACTCTCATTATAAAAGACTGTCAACTAAAACTAAAGTGAACACATCTATTTTTATTGCTCCGCTTTCTTAAACAATCCTGACTTTAATAATAAATAATCTTCTCTTGTTAAAATTTCATTTTCTATTGACACACTTTCAGGAACTTCAGTATTCAGTAATTTTGCGTTAAGCAGAGTTACCATATTATTTTTAGTCGCATTTTCTAGCTTAATTTTCCCCCCCGCTTTCTTTATTTCATAATTATAGATTTTTATTAAAGTCTCATATTCTTCAAAAGTCATACCGATAGGTTGCGGATCACTAAAATTAACAATAACTCCGCCAACTATTACAGCTGTCACTATTAAACTTAAAATAATATTTTTTAATTTATTTTTCATTTTTAATCTTTTGTTCCAATATTTTTATTCTTAATTCAAGTTTTTTTATTTGAACTTGTTGTTCTTGAATCGCTTTAGTTAGAATCGGAATCATACCGGTGGTGTTTAGGGACTTCATTCCATCTGTGTCGGTGGAAATAAGTTTCGGAACCAGAGCTTCAACTTCTTGAGCTATAAAACCGAGATTTTTTACAGCGTCGTCGGACTCGTAATTCCAGTTATATAAAACGGGCCTCAAACTCATTAGCGTGGTTAAACCGTAACTGATATTTTCAATATTTTTCTTTAATCTGACATCTGAACTGCAGGCTATCGTTCCTCCGGTGGCTAATGTACAACCAGTGGTATTGACATCTGTGAACTTGGCGACGATGGCTCCTGTTCCTGTACCTTTAACTTCCAAGGGAATAGTTCCAGGACTGGTCGTCCCAATCCCCACCCAGCCTAAATCATTCACCACAAAATTCACCGCGCTGGCAGAATTTCTACCCACTAAGATAGCGGCCAATTTATCGGGAGTGGTATCATTGGCGGTATCGGTAAAAGCTGTATCAACGGTCAGATTTGTATTATCTGTAATCGCGGTAACTGTTCGCGTTTCGCCTGTTACTGTGATTCTATCGCCCACGACTAGTTCGGTAGTAAAGAGTGTGCCTACTCCCACGACTGCGGTAGATGCCGTTGCGTCTATGCTTCCGGTAAGTACCGAAGTCGCCGCGCCAGTGAATCTGCCGCTGCCCGCGACATCTAGTTTAAGGAGAGGACTCGTCGTCCCGATGCCGACGTTGCCGGAACTAGATATAAGAAAATCTGGAGTTGTATATGTACTCCCGCCAGCCGTAGTAGTCCTGCCTATCTCAAATGCTCCTGCAATTGCCTGGTTATGTCCTATAAACCAGTTTTTTAGGGTACTTGAGTTTATCATAAATATTCCGCCCGAACCATTAAATGTAGGTACACCGCCCAAATTTATATAGCCACTAGTGTCACCAATTTGAAGGGGTCGCAAAGGATTCGCCGTCCCAATCCCCACATTCCCGCTCCCCAATATTGTCATCTTTTCTGTAGGAGCGTTATCAGCTGTTCCTGTTACTCCCGCTGTGGCTGTGAAGAAATGCAAAGCGGAAGTTCCTGTTCCTGTGGAAGTTCCTGATTTTATTGTTAAATCTCCTCCCGCTAAATCAGCTGTTCCCCCTATCGCTCCGCCGGAAGAAATGG
>ERZ1292625.2624-Hain-H41-01um-R1-2624-length-16178-cov-4_pt1 | contig 16178 bp, 13 predicted proteins | sample MGYA00564400_ERZ1292625 | MGnify/ENA primary metagenome ERZ1292625 (study PRJEB36523, sample SAMEA6512639) | groundwater metagenome | collected 2019-01-08 | study: AquaDiva: Metagenomics assemblies of 32 groundwater samples | reverse complement strand
TGTTGGCGTTGCAGCACCCCGCTTCTTTACTACGCGCGCAGCTCATGGTTCGTTTCGATGTCAAAGCTTCGCACCGAGCTTTTGCGCAGGAATAAAAAAATAAACTGGACACCAGAGCACATCAAAGAGGGAAGATTTGGCGAGTGGTTGAAAGAGGCTAAAGACTGGAATTTCTCTCGCGAAAGATATTGGGGGACGCCCTTGCCGATATGGCATTGCGAGTCCTGCAAGTCGAGGTTTGTGCCGGGGAGCATGGAGGAGCTTATTAATGCAGATTATTTCAGAAATACATTTTACCTGCTGCGACACACAGAAGCTGAGCATGTGGTAAAAAAGCTTCTAGCATACGGCCCGGAGACCGACGAGACCAACACGGCGCATCTTACTTCAAAAGGGCGAAAAGAGGCGGAACAGATTGCAAAAAAACTTGGGAAGCAAAAATTTGCTGCGATCTACGCCTCGCCATATGCGCGAACGAAAGAGCTCGCCGAATTGATTCACAAAGAAACAGGTGCGCCTCTTTTCCTGGATGATCGTCTTGGCGAGCTAAACGTAGGAACATTTGCCTGGCACCCAATAAAAGAATTCGGGAAGTATTTTAAAAACAGCCTCGAACGATTTACCGAGAAGCCGGAGGGGGGTGAAAGCTTGCGCGATGTGCGAGCGCGAGTCATGCGCGCGGTTCTTGATATCAACAAGCGATACCGCGGAAAGGAAATTCTTATTGTTGGACACGGAGATCCGCTCTGGATGCTTGAGGCCGCGATGAAGGGTGTGTCCGAGGAAGAAGCACTCAAAATGCCGTATATCGAACTCGGGGAGACGAGGAAGGTCGCGTTGCGCAATCTACCATACGACGAATCCGGGCAAGTTGATCTTCACCGCCCCTATGTAGATGAGCTTTTTCTCGGCTGCGCGAAATGCCACGGGAAGATGGTTCGCGTAAAAGAGGTGGCCGATGTATGGTTCGATTCCGGCTCAATGCCGCTTGCGCAGAGTCATTATCCGTTCGAACAAGGACCAAAGAATAAACAAAAAACGGATACGGCAGGAGATGTTTCTCGGGCGACATTCCGCGCCCTTTCATATCCGGCAGACTTTATATCCGAGGCGATGGATCAAACGCGCGGATGGTTCTATACGCTTCTTGCGGTCGCAACGGCGCTTGGACTCGATGCGCCATACAAAAATGTTATTTCGTTGGGGCTGATCCACGACAAGTTTGGGCAAAAAATGTCTAAGTCGAAGGGAAATGTTGTTGATCCGTGGATTATGATGGAAAAGTATGGTGTCGACGCGGTTCGCTGGTATTTTTATACTTCAACGCCGGCCGGCGAGCCGAAAAATTTTGACGAAGTGGATGTCGGGAAGTCATTTCGTAAATTTCACGCGATCATCTGGAATTCGTTGGTATTTTACCGGACGTATGCTTCAAAGCACCCAGCGGTGATTGTCAGACCGAAACACATTTTAGACCGATGGATTCTTGCTCGGCTAAATGACACTATTGCGAAAACGATTCGGGCGCTTGACGCCTATGAAGTTAGAGAAGCCGGACTTGCGCTCGAGGCATTTACCGACGACCTTTCTCGCTGGTACATCAGACGCTCCCGTCGCCGCTTTCAAAAGCCGATAAGCCAAGCGGACTACCGCGAAGCAACGGGAACGCTAAAGCTCATCCTCCTCGATCTTTCGAGGCTCATCGCTCCGTTTAGCCCATTTTTCGCCGAGGGAATATACGAAGGAATTACCGAGGGAGATCGCGGGAAGAAAGAGTCGGTGCACCTAGAGAATTTTCCGACTCCCAAGCGGAACTTGATTGACCGGAGACTACTTCGCTCCATGGAAGACGCTCGTCGTGTTTCAAGCCTTGGACTTGCGAAGCGTGCCGAGATCGGCATCAAGGTTCGTCAGCCACTCGCCCTGCTCACCGTAAGGGACGGCGGATCAGTTCGAACAAATAAAGATTTGCTTGTGATCGTGAAAGAAGAAGTGAACGTAAAGGCGATGAAGTTCGACAAAAATATTTCCGATGAGCTGGTTTACGACACCGTAATTACCCCTGAGCTTAAAGCCGAGGGGTTGATCCGCGAGATAACGCGCGCGGTGCAGGATTTGAGGCAAGAGACCAAGCTTTCGCCAAAAGAGGGTATTGTTCTTGTGCTTGATGTACCAAAAGAAGTCGCTCGTATGCTCATTGGGGCAGAAAAAGTTTTTTCCAAAGAAGTTGGTGCGGTTGCGCTTGAATACGGGCGAGAGAAAAAACTCGACGCAGAAGCAGAGATAAAAACAGACGAAGGAATTTTGCGGATCGGTATACGGAGGGCATAACTCTCGCCTTCCACGCATTACGAAGGATGGGTTGAACGAGGAAGAATAGTGTGCTAAATTCTTCGCAGTACTTCTTGGCAGGGCAGGAGGTGGTATGAAAAAGGTCATAGGGTTGTTTCTCGATGTGTTTTTTGATGCGGTGTGTCTTGTCGGATTCGTATTTTTTGTCGTTTTTCTCATAGGAGTCGTTGCGCTGGCTCTCTGGTTTGGTTCTGTGGTTCCTTGGCCGATCCTCGCCCTTGTTTCCATTTTCTGGTGGGTCTTGAGCTCGAAGATTCTTGGCGAGCGGGATCGAAACGAGACTGAGATCGCGATCATCGGGTTTATCGAGTGGAGTGTTGTTGGCATCATTCGATTTCTCGTTATCGTGGCGTGGGCTGGAAAGCTCGTTTTTTAAAAAGATTTTTTAATAAAAACTCCGGTTCTCCGGAGGTTTTTGTTTACAAATCTTTCTTGAGACAGTAGAGTGTGGGAAGCAGCTTCCAGCGGAGACTAAAAGGATGGAAAAAAAGAAGTATATCTATCTTGCGATTCTTTGGTTTCTCACCATCGCGAGTCTTGTCGCCGGACTCGGGGGCAGCACAGAGCTTTTTGAGGCGACGGAGCTTCTTAGGGCGATTCTCCTTGTTGGATCAACCACGCTTTTCGTTGATATTTGGATAAGGTGTGGAAGCGTCGAAACGCGCTTCGCGATTCGTTTATCCCTCTGGATCCTCGCTGACCTGGGAATCGCTTTTAACGCCTATATTTAGAAATTTCTTTGCTGACCCCGGCTATACCAGCCGGCTTTTTATTTCGGTTATGGCGAGAGGCCAACTTTCTTTTTAGCGGCGAAAAGCGTTTTTTCGGCTACTTTCGAAGCCTTCTTTGAGCCGGACACAAGAAGCGATTTGAGCGCTGCGGACTTCACCATAAGCCCAGCCTTCTTGTTTCGATACTCTCGGAAATGCTCGGCGAGCGCGAACGCGACTCGTTCTTTAAGGTGTGAATAGGTGTTTCCGGCAAATTCCTTCTCAACGTCTCGCATGGGCCGTCCAGTGACTGCCGAGTAAATTCCGAGGAGATTGGAGACGCCCGGCTTTTCCTTCGGGTCATATTTTATTTCGGAACCGGAGTCGGTCACGGCGCGCTTTACCTTATCGTGGATTTCTTCCGGCGAGTCATCGAGAAAGAGACAGCTTGCGGGGTCCGACTTCGACATTTTCCTTGAAGAATCCCTAAGGCTCATCACGCGCGGCGTGTGCGTGAGGATTCCTTTCGGCTCAGTAAAAATCCTGCCGAATCTTCCATTAAACTTTCTCACGATCGTACGCGCGAGCTCAAGATGTTGTAGCTGATCATCTCCGACCGGAACAGCCGCGGGGTTATAGAGAAGAATATCGGCGGCCATGAGCGTGGGGTATGTAAAAAGACCCGCATTTACAATCTCAGCCTTTGCGCTTTTATCCTTGTACTGCGTCATTCGTTCAAGCTCACCCATCGGAGTGATGGTATTGAATATCCAGGCAAGCTCTGTATGTGCGGGAACGAGCGACTGGAGAAAAAGAGTCGATTTCTTTGGATTAAGTCCGGCGGCCAAAAAATCGGCGGCAAGCTCGAGTATTTGTTTTTGCTTTTTTTTCGGGTCAAAGCTCTCCGTAATCGAGTGGAGGTCCGCGATGAAGAAAAAACAATCGTATTTGCCGGAGTTTTGAAGTTCTACGAAGTTTTTGAGCGCGCCCAGATAGTTCCCGATGTGGAGCTTGCCAGACGGCTGTATTCCCGAGACGAGGACTTGTCGTTTCATGGTTTTGGCGGACGGCGGAGAGCCAAGCGTGCCAGCGCTAAATCTTGATGAGCACCGGCAGAATCATTGGTCTGCGCTTAGTCTTATTATACAGGAAGTTTCCAACCTGATCTCGGATAAGCGTCTTTACGTAGTCGGGTTCGACCTCGCGGTTGTTCGGAATGCGGCCGATGATATTTTTGACGCGCTTTCTGACTTCTTCAAGCATTTCTTGATTGTCTTTAAGATAGATGAATCCTCGCGAGATAATGTCCGGATTTTTGACGATGCGTCCACCTTGATCGACAACGACGATCACAACAATCATTCCTTCCTGGGAGAGGTTGAGTCTGTCTCGAAGAACGACCTCTTCTACGTCGCCAACGCCCAAGCCGTCAACCATAACATACCCGGCAGGGACCTTCTCGCCCGAGACGGTAAAATTTTCTTTGGTAACATAGGCCACTTCGCCATTGTCCATGACGATAACGTGGTTCTTGGGGATGCCAACCTGCTCGGCAATTTTCCTTAAAGCGCAGCGGAAAAGATAGTAGCCGTGAATCGGGATAACGTACTCAGGCTTTACGAGCCTCAAGACGAGCTTCAGGTCTTCCTGGTGGGCATGGCCCGTTGCGTGAAGGTCAAGGATTTTTGTGTTGTATACCTCGTCTACCTGGCGCGCGATATTGTCTTGGAGCGACTGAACGCTTCGTTCGTTTCCAGGGACAACTGACGAGGAGAAAATAACGGTATCGGTACGCTTGAGCTGCATCAAGCGATGCTCGCCGTTTACGATGCGGGTAAGTCCTGAGTTCGGCTCTCCTTGCGAGCCGGTCGTAAGGATAACCATCTTATCGTCTCGGTGTTTATGAAGCTCTTCGAGCGGGACCAGAAAGTCCTTTGGCGGCTTGTAGTAGCCCAGGTTTTGCATGATTTGGAAGTTATCTTTCATTGAGCGGCCGTTTAGTGAAACCTTTCGTCCAAGCTTTACAGCGATTTTCATGATTTCCGTAAGGCGGGTCATAAGGGAAGCGAAGGTGGCGATGACAATTCTTCCTTTCGCCGGGGACATAAGTTCCTCAAGGTTGTCGCTTACGGCTTCTTCGGAAAACGAAAATCCGGGACGGAGAGCGTTGGTGCTGTCGATGAATACCGCCCGTACCCCTCTTTTTCCGACATCTTCGAATACCTCAAGGTCGGTGGGTTTGCCGTTTTTGTCCATACGAACGCGAAAATCTCCAAAGCTCACCATGTTGCCGACCGGCGTATCAAGCACGAAGCCGAGCGCGTCGGGTACCGTATGGTCGACGTTGAAGAATTCAACGTTAAAATATTTTCCAAGGCGAGTCTTGCTGCCGTGTTTTACAACTTCGAAATGAAGCTTCGGGGCACTTGTAAATTCTTCATGACGACGTTCAACAACGGCCTTCGTGAAGTCGGCGGTATAGATGAGCGGATTGCCCCATTTTTCAATGAGATAGTGGATTGCGGCAATGTGGTCGTAGTGTCCATGCGTCAGAAGGATGGCCTTGATGTTGTTTTTCTTCGAAGCAAGGTACGCCTCGTTTGGGATGATGTAGTCGATTCCCGGGGTTTCTTCTTCTGGAAATTGGATGCCAACGTCAACGACAATGATCTCATCCTTGTATTCGTAGAAGTAGCAGTTGCGACCGATTTCTTCGAGGCCCCCCAAGGGAACAAAGCGAAGAACGTCTTTTTCTGGCGGATGTTCTCCGCCGGTCTTCGTCTTTTGCGAAGGGTGGAAAACCGTCGTGCGGATCGGGCCGCGCGATTTTCCCTTTGTTTGATTATTTGCGATTGGAGAGAAGCGTGATGTCCGACCTCCTGCTCGTCGCATTGGTGAATGATTCATTTAGTACGCTATGTTTTTATTTTTATTCGTGGGGATGGGGAGAGTTGAACTCCCACGTCCGAAGGACACACGGCTCTGAACCGTGCGCGTCTGCCAGTTCCGCCACATCCCCAAGACCATGCCGCCGATTTTGCTAAAAGTCCTCTTCTTCTTATTATGCATATTATAAAACGCAGACGTATCGGAAGCCTTCTTAATGCATCAAAAAGGAGGAATTACAACGTTATTTGTATTATAGCAAATATTGTCTCAAAGGTCAATCTTTCGCGGTTCGGGTCGTTTCAAGATGCCACCTGGAAACCGACAGGAACCGGTCAGAGATATTTTCAAGAAAAGAAGGGGAAATGCCGCGGACTCCTTTTCCGGTGACATAAAGGTAGTCCGGCGAGAAGAGGAAGATCGCAGGATTCTCGCTTCGGACAAGCTCATAAAGCTCCAAGGCCCTTTTTGTTTGCTCGTCGATGCTTGCCGTGTTTCTCATGGACTCGATGACCTGATCCGCCTTTTTGTTGTTGTAGAGCGAGATATTTAAACCGGGGTAGAATCGTTCTGAGGAGTGCCAGAACGCAAAAAGGTCGTTCAAGCGGAGGACGCTGTTCCCGAAGAGGATTCCCTGATAGTCTCGATTTTTGATTGCCGAATTCATAATTTCTTCCGTCGAGGCGATGACGATGTTTACGTTTGCACCAAGCGCGATCCACGAAGCGCGGAGCGAATCAGCGATCTCTTTAAGAAGCGGGACGTCTGGAACGAGAAGCGAGAACGAAAGCGGAAGCCTCGTTTTCTTGATGGTTTTTTCGCGAATGCTTGATCCATCTGGAATCTTCCATCCATCATCTTGCAGTAATCGCCTTGCTTCTTCGATGTTCCCATTCATGCTTACGGTCGGGATCTGGATCCCCGGAAATCCTGGAGTAATTGGACCAAACGAAGGCTTTCCTTCTCCGCGCAAAAAGTTTTTAACAATCATTTCTCGATCAATGGCAAGATCAAGCGCTTTTCGAACTTCGGCATATTGCAGTGGAAGGTTTTGGCTTTGATTCCAAAAAACCGCATAGGAGGCTGGAGATGTGAAGGCGACGATCTCATGCGGACGAGCAATCATGTCGAGCGATGCGGCAGACGGACTTACGAATCCATCGATCTGACCAGCATCGAAGGCTCCGATCAAGTCTTTTTCTTCTCCGTAAAAAAATGCATCAAAAGCGCTCAAGAGAGGCTGTTCTCCAGCGTAACGATTGTTTTTCGCAAGATGAAAGGCCGTAATGAATCCATCGGGTCGTTTTTCATACGATAGGAATGCGTAGGGGCCGCTTCCGACGGGGCGAAGATTGTACTCGGAAAGTCTCCAGTTTGCTCCTGGAATATTTACGAAAACATGCTTTGGGACGACACGAAGGGCGTCAAGGGTTTCTTTAAAGAACTGGTACGGCCCGCTAAGACGGAAAATAACCTCCAGCTTGCTTCCTCGAGAAGCGACAATTCCCTGCCATGACGAGAAAAGCGGAGATCCAGTTTCTGTTTCTTGTATCTTTTCTACGGTGAAAATAACATCGTCGCTCGTAAGCTCTCTGCCGTCTGACCAGGCGAGATTCTCTTTAAGACGAACACGAACCGTTCGGTCGTTTTCGGAAGTTTCTATTTTCTCTGCAAGGGAAGGAAGGTTCGCGAAGAGGAGCCGAACGAGTCCCCGATCGGTATTGGTTCCCGCGATAACCGGATTTATGTGCGTTGGTTGTCCAAGAAATCCTTCGGCGTATGAGCCTCCCTTTGCGGGGACGACCTCAGTTTGTTTTTGAATTGTAAAACCGACAAGGAGAACAAGCGCTACTGCGGCTGCTATGGCAGACACGAAGAAGGCGCGACGTTCGGCCGGCGAAAAAGCGCTTAAGATTTGTTTCAGTCGCTTGAACACGGGGTTGGTGCTGTTCTATCGTAAAATTTGGAGGATCGCGACGACCCCGAAAGCGAGGCCGAGCACGATTGTGCCCCAAAAGATTCCACGCTCAATTCCTCTGCGGGTCTGATACGCCCCGCCCCCATCGCCACCACCACCGAAGAGGCCCGACATACCAGCTGAACGCTCTTGGAGGAGGATGAGAATGACAAGCAGGACGGAAATAACGATTTGTAGTAGGGAAAGCTTCATCGTGAGTTTCGGGTTGCGATGTGAAAGACAAGGTTGATAACTCCGAACACAATCGTTGCCTCAAAAAGCGCAAGCACCGTTTGAATGGTAAGTGCAACAAAGAAAAAGTCAAGCAATTTTAAAATAAGAGCGTTTACTACGATAAGGCCGAGTCCGAGAGAAAGAATAATAAACGGCCCCAAGATAAGCTTCAAAAGCGGTTTCAAAAAGAAGTTCAGGAGCGTAAGGGCGAGCGCGATTATCGCGATTTCGCGGAAGTTCTGGGTGATACTGAAACCGGCGACAAATTGACTTACGAGAATAAGTCCGACGACGTTTATGGCGACCGCAGCAAGGATCCTTGCGATAAATTTAATCATGTTTCTATTATAAAGGATTCCTGTAAAACGGTAAGCAGGTCGTTTCGCGCTTGATTTTCCGATGGGAAAACCGCTACTGTATGTTCTTTATAAGGCTTTCGCCGGTCATGTCTTCCGGCTTTGGAATGCTCATAATGTCGAGAATGGTGGGGGCGATATCGGAGAGAATTCCGGCGGTTTCCCGAGCAAGGTTGCCCTGGTTCGAAAATCTTTTTCCTCGAAAGCGATCGCCGATTAAATAGAGCGGAACGGGATTCGGGTCGTGCTGTGTCTCGGCTCGGCCGGTCATCGGATTTATAACTTCTTCAAGGTTTCCGTGATCGGACGTAATAAGGAGCGTGATGTCGGGATGGACTGCTGCTTGCAGGACTTTACCGATCTGAGCATCGATAACGCGCACCGCTTCTTGCGCGGCATCATAATTTCCGGTGTGCCCGATGGTGTCAGGGTTCGCATAGTTTACGAGTATAAAGTCGAATGCCTGGTCCTGTATTGCCTGCAGGAGTCGATCAGTGATTGCCGGCGCCATCATGGCCGGATGTTCGTCTGGGTGAGGGATCGACTCGGAGGGGATAAGCACTCGGTACTCATTTTTGTATGGAGTTTCGTCGTATCCGTTGAAAAAGTAGGTGATGTGAGCATATTTGTAGCTCTCCGCAAGGCGGAGCTGTGTCATGCCTCGCTCGGCAAGAATTTTTCCAAGCGGCAATTTTACGTTTTCCGACGCGAAGGCAACAGGTACCGAAAAGGTCTCTTTGTAGCGTGTCATGGTCGCGATAAACAGATTCGAGAAATTCTTTCTTGGGAACTTGTCGAATTCCTTTGCAATAAAGGACTCGGCAATTTCTCGAATACTGTCTTCTCTGAAGTCGAAGAAGAAGAGCGCGTCGTTTTCCTCGATATTCATCTCCGGCCCACCGAAACGAAGCGCCGGTAAAAATTCTTCGGTGAGCCCCCGGCTGTAGTTTTTTTCAAGAATCGCGGCGAAGTTTTCTTTTGCCATCATGCCACCACCACTTACCAGGCAGTTGTAGGCTTCTTTTATAAGGTCCCAATTGCCCTCTCTGTCCATTGCGTAGTAGCGGCCGGTTACTGTCGCGATCATTTCTTGGGGAAGCGTCGCGAGAAGCTCTTGTACGGTGTGGGGCGGCATGTCTTTGCCGTCTGCGAAAAGATGGAGCTTTACGCGTGATACTCCTTCTTCTTTTGCGAGCTTTATGAGTGCGTGGAGGTGTTCAAGAGATGCATGTACGTTTCCCTTTGTGAGGAGTCCGACAAAATTAATTGAAGAGTTGTTTTTTTTCGCGTGATCGCAAACCTTGCGGAGCGTTTCGTTTTTGAAAAAAGTTCCGTCCGCGATGCTCATTACGATGCGCGGATAGTATTGATAAATCACCTTTCCTGCTCCGATCGTAAGGTGTCCAACTTCGCTATTTCCGACCTCTCCCCAGGGGAGACCAACGGAAATTCCAGACGCCTGCAGGCTGGTTACAGGATAGTTTTCTTCGATCCACTTCAGGGCTTGCGGGTTTACAACGTGGATCGGGTTCGATTCGTCATCTCGGCCGATGCCCCACCCATCCAGAATCATAAGAACGACAGTCTTCTTCATATAGAGACATTATATCTTACATTCGTTCAGCACGACGGAACATTGACTTTTTTTGGATACGTGATATGTAGAAGGTAGCAGATTGACCGAGGAGGAGCTAGTGATGAAAAACAGGACAACGCTCGTTGTTCTCTTTCTTCTCACCATTCTTACTGTTTTTCTGTTTACTTGGAGCGCCCCCGAGACTCGGTTTTTTGCTTTTTGGTTCGGGGTGGTTTCTGGGTTAGGGTGTTTTCTCGCGACGAAAAAGAGAGCCGTCGCTATTGTAGACAAGACGCTATTGGGGAGCCTGTTTGCTCGGCAGAGGCTCGAGGTGAGATTTGAGGACAGGCCCGCCCTCCAGATGATCATTACACTTCTTTGTGTTGCGCCTGTCCTCGTAGTTTGTGAGGCGGTGAGCGGGAGCGCCGTTTATGACTTCAATGGAGTGGCGTGCGCAATGGCTACAGTTTTTACGGGTTGGCTGGTGGAAGCTCTATCCGGGAGTGCCTATTATTTCTTGTTTATGCATGGGGAGTTAGCCGCCCAGCCCTTTTCGCCTTCATCTTAACCGCGCTTTTGCGCGGTTTTCTTGTGGGAAAACAGATTGACGGGGCGGCTCATTCGGGGTAGTATTCAAGAAATAAAAGTCACCACAGATCAATCGAATTTCCTAAAAAATTCATCAAATTCATGAAGAATTTAGGGACATATTTTAATGACAAACATTATTCTCGCACTCGCGGGCCTTCTTGTTGGCGCCGCGGCAGGCTATGCGCTGCGAAGGTTTATAGTTACGCAGAAGGTTGGATCGCTTGAGCGCGAACTTGAGGAAAAAACAAAAGCGGCAGAGACCATATCGAAAGAGATCGTTTTAGAGGCGAAAGAAAAAGCAGCCTCGCTTTTGGTTGAGGCAAAAAACGAGGAAAAGGAGCGCAAGGTGCAGCTTTCTGAGCACGAGAATCGCTTGCTTGAGCGCGAGTCGGTTCTGAACAAAAGACTCAATTCACTTTCTGAGGAAGAAGGGTTGCTAAAGAAAAAAGACGCGGCACTTTCTGATAAGGAAAAAGAGGTTGCCGAAATAAAAACGCGAGCCGAACACGAACTCGAGAAGGTAAGCGGTCTTTCTCCGGAGAAGGCAAAAGAAATTCTCATGGAGGACCTGAAGTCGAAATACAAAGATGATCTTATAAAGTCAGTTCAGAAAATCGAACAGGACCGGCATGACGAGATAGAGAAGCGTTCGATGGAAATTATCACCGTTGCTCTTCAGCGTTATGCCAGATCGCACGTTTCCGAGCTTACAACAACCATGTTTAATCTTTCCGACGAAGAGATGAAGGGAAAGATTATCGGAAGGGAGGGAAGAAATATTCGCGCCCTTGAAAGGGCGACTGGGGTTGAGTTTGTGATCGACGAAGCTCCGGGGGCGGTCGTGATTTCTTCATTTGATCCATATCGTCGCGAGGTGGCTCGCTTGGCCCTTGAAAAACTCGTGAAAGACGGGCGCATCCAGCCAGCGAAAATCGAAGAGAAGGTTGAGGAGGCGAAGAACGAGCTTTTGAAGCGGACCATGGAAATTGGAGAAGCGGCGGCAGGAGAGGTGGGGGTCTATGACCTTCCGAAAGAAATCATCCAGCTTTTAGGGAGGCTTCATTTTAGAACAAGCTTCGGGCAAAACGTTTTGAATCATTCGATCGAGATGACGTACATCGCCGGCATGATGGCGGACGAACTTGGCCTCAATGTTGCGGTTACCAAGAAGGGAGCGCTTTTGCACGATATTGGAAAGGCAATCGACCAGGAGGTCGAGGGAACGCACGTCGAACTAGGCATGAAGCTTCTTAAGAAATACGGCATACCCGATCAGGTAATCCAGGCGATGCAATCCCATCACGATGACTATCCGTACGCGATTCCTGAAGCATACGTTGTAACTGCTGCGGACGTTCTCTCTGCTGCACGACCTGGGGCGCGTCGCGGAACGCTTGAAAACTACATTAAGCGCTTGGGCGATCTTGAGAGAATCGCAGGAGAGTTTCCGGGGGTTAAGAATGCATACGCTATTTCCGCCGGCCGCGAGTTGCGCGTATTCGTCACTCCGGAAAAGATAGATGACTTCAAGGCCCTTGAACTTGCCAGAGAAATTGCGAACAAGATCCAGTCCGAGTTAAAATACCCGGGAGAGATCAAGGTGAATGTAATTCGCGAAATGCGCGCCGTTGAGTACGCGCGTTAATCCAACATGTTTTTCAAAGCCTCAAAGTTTTTTCTTCACGCAACAGTTTTCAACGTGGCGATTGTGACGCTTTCTACGCTTTTCCCGTTTATCGTAGGGAAGTATGTCTGGTTTCGTACGTCGATCGACCTTGCGCTTATTGCGTTCCTCTTAGGACTAGTTTTTTCTTCTGAGGAAGGCAGTGCGTACCTTGAGCGGATGAAAAAACTCTTTAAAACGCCGATCGGAATTACTGTTACTGTTTTTGCCGCGGCGTTTGTGATCGCGGGATTTTTCGGCATCGACCCATCGTTTTCGTTTTGGTCGAATTTCGAGCGTGGCGAAGGAGGATTCCAAATGCTTCACCTCGCAACGTTTTTTGTGCTCCTTGCGACGCTCTTTACGAAAGAGAAAGATTGGCAAAAATTTTTCTGGTACTTCATGATTGCGGCGGCCCTGGTTATTCTTTACGGCGTCGGGGCATCGCTTAAATTTGTTGACGCAGAAACAACGATGCGGATAAGCGATGGTGTTCCGACCAAGGAGCTGACTGGAAAGGGGGGGCCATACTATCAAATATTCCAAAACTTCATCGGGTCGGCATTTAGCGATCCTGGATTTCGTTTCGCCGGATCTATTGGAAATCCTGCGTACACCGCAACATACCTCCTTTTCGCATTTTTTTTCGCACTCTATCTTTTGATCTGGTCAAAGAGACCTTTTAGGTCTCTGCGGTCGTGGGTAATCATTGGTTTCGTAGTCCTTTTCTTTTCATTCTTCATTCTTGCCGCAACGCGTGGCGCATTTTTGGGATTTGCAGCCGGCACGGGAGCGGGCATGGTCTATCTTATCGCGACAAACAAAAAACTTCGACCGTGGCTTATTGCGCTCGCAATTCTCATGTGCGTTGTCTTGGGAACACTTATTCGCTTTAAGGACTCCTCGTTCGTGCAGGGCCTACCGTTCGGGCGTATTTTTGACATTTCGTTTACAACGGAAACCTTTGAAGACAGAGCTATTATGTGGTCTATCGCCTGGGACGCTTTTAAGGAGCGGCCGGTCTTCGGTTATGGTCCAGAAAACTTCATCTTTGCATTTGACCGGCACTTCAATCCAAAATATTTTGTTCCGGATGAGGGTTTTGGGGCCTGGTTTGACCGTGCGCATAGTTTTGTATTCGACTATCTTGCAGAGACGGGACTTGTCGGATTTCTTTCTTATCTCGGAGTTTTTGTGGCGGCATTTTGGCACCTCCTGCGCCGGAAAAGCAATATCGCCGCAGGCGAAGAGAAACCAGAGACACACAAGCACCGCTCGACGAAACATCTCCTCGAGAAGGTCATTCTCATCGCCATTCCTGTCGGACATCTTGTTCAGGGACTCGTTCTCTTCGAGGTTTTGGTTATCTATATGAGCATCTTCATCTTCTTTGCGTTTCTTGCCTACAAGTTTGCGCTTCCCGCAGATGACCTTGAGATCGAGAAAAACGAAAAAAAATATGCATAAAGAGACTTCGATTTCTAAATACGTGATTGTTTCTCTTGGAATTGGGATCGCGGTTTTGGCGATCGTTTTTGGATCCATTCTTCCCATGGCCAAGGCGAAAAGATACATAAAGTCTGTGCGAAATCTTTCGCAGGTTCGGAGCATGGAGCAGTTTAAGATAAATTTCGATGCGGTATTGAATTTTTACTCTCCCATAGGAGACGAGGAGACAGGAAAGTTTCTCGGGAATGAAATTTTCGGGGCGGTAAACAACACAAAACAACCGGAAGAGGTTTCGCGCGCGCTTGTCGACTATATCGAACCGCGGCTCATGAAAGACAACGTAAGACATCTTCTTCTTGTGGGAAGGATGTATTACGCTATGTGGATGAATTTCAAAAAAGAAAGCGATTTTGCGAAGTCAGAAGAGATGTTCCTTCGCGCCCATGAAATAGGCCCACGTCTCCCGAATCCGCTCTACGGACTCCTTGATCTCTACCAGCGCAAGGGCGAGAAAGAGAAGGCTCGCATTACTGCCGAGGAAATCCTCAAAGAATGGCCGACCGACAAAAGGATTCAGGGTGTTCTTATGCAGAAATAAATACGCGCCATGCGCATCGTCTTTCTGGCAAGCGGTATTCGTCCGCCAGGCGGAATACAAAAGTTCTCTACGGGCTTTGTTCGCGCTCTTCAAGACTTAGGACATGAAGTTTTTGTTATAAGCCGCGATGCCCACGTGTCAAAACTCTCTTTTGTGGCAGCTTCGTTGTTTGCCATCTTGAGAAGGCGGCCAGATTTTGTTTTGTGTGGGCACGTTGCAGTCGCTCCGCTCGCAAGGATCGCGCTCCTTTTAAATATTCCTTTTGTGGTGTGCGTGTATGGCATTGAAGCGTGGAGCGGGCTTCGGTCGATCGAAAAGAGCGCTCTTCGAAAAGCGCTAACCGTTATCGCCATCTCGGATTTTACGAAAGAGAAGGTATCGCTTTATTCTGACATTCCCGCGAAAAGTTTTTTCATGCTCCCTCCTTTCGTCGATGGCGCTGAATTTTACATTCGAAAACCAAGCGAAGGATTTATGAAGCGGTCGGGACTTTTGGGGAAAAAGGTGATATTTACTTTGGCGAGACTTTCCGCAAAGGAACAGTATAAGGGATACGACTTTGTGCTTGAGGTTCTGCCAAGACTGGTGCGGGAGATCCCGAATCTTGTATATGTTCTTGCGGGTGAGGGTAGCGACATTCCGAGAATCCGTGAGCTTGCGCGAAATCTTAACGTTGCCGGTCATCTTGTCATGCCGGGGTTCATTCTTGCCGAAGATATCCTTGATTATTATGGAGCATGCGATGTTTTCGTGATGCCATCAACCGGAGAGGGTTTTGGAATAGTTTTTCTCGAGGCAATTGCCTCTGGGAAGCCGGCAATAGGAGGGAATATAGATGCGTCGAAAGAGGCGCTCCGAGGCGGGGAATTAGGAAAACTTATCAACCCTCACGATTCGGAAGCTTTATTTACGGCTATAAGAGACGATTTTCGCGCGGAAGGGACTGCCCAAAAAGAGCGCGGGGAGCTGTTGCGACGCAAGGCTCTCGAGTATTATGGATATGAGGCGTTTCGAGAGAGGGTGGCGCATCTTGTTCGAGAAATCTCAGAATCTTTTCGCCCATGAACGAAGAAAAGAAGAAAAAAGCACTCATCACTGGCATTACGGGACAGGATGGATCATACCTTGCCGAGCTGCTGCTTTCGAAGGGCTACGAAGTGCACGGTCTTGTGCGGCGCGTTGCATATGAGAATGCGACAAATCGCTTTTCACGGATTGCGAATATTCTGTCCCAGGTCACTCTTCATCAAGGAGACGTTGCGGATTATGCGACTATATGGCGGCTCATCTCTCGAATAAAACCCGACGAGATCTATCACCTGGCCGCCCAGAGCCAGGTTCACGTTTCCTTTGAAGACGACTTCGGGACGATGAAGATCAATATCGACAGCACCCACTACATTCTTTCTGCGCTACGGGATCTTGCTCCAGAATGCCGAATGTATTTTGCGGCCACGAGCGAAATGTTTGGCGAGGTACGAGCAACTCCGCAAAACGAAACAACGCCGTTCAATCCGGTCTCTCCATATGCCATTGCGAAACTTGCTTCGTTTTACCTGGTGCGCCTCTATCGGAGCGCATACGGACTACATGCGTCTTCTGGTATTCTCTTTAACCACGAATCCCCGCGACGAGGACTTGAGTTCGTGACAAGAAAGATCACCGCGGCCGCCGCCAGAATCAAGCTTGGACTCGATAAGGAGCTGCGGTTGGGGAATCTTGAGGCAAAGAGGGACTGGGGCTATGCGGGAGATTATGTCGAAGCGATGTGGTTGATGTTGCAACAGCCGACGCCGGATGATTACG
>ERZ1292625.2623-Hain-H41-01um-R1-2623-length-16183-cov-5_pt1 | contig 16183 bp, 17 predicted proteins | sample MGYA00564400_ERZ1292625 | MGnify/ENA primary metagenome ERZ1292625 (study PRJEB36523, sample SAMEA6512639) | groundwater metagenome | collected 2019-01-08 | study: AquaDiva: Metagenomics assemblies of 32 groundwater samples | reverse complement strand
AGGCTGGGCCCACAAGGACGTATTGAAGCTGGCCCATACTGATCCGCCTGCTGAACTAGAATCGGCCCTTCGCTGGGCCGTGTACGGGCCAGATGACCTTGGCCCTAAGACGATTAAGGGTAAGGGAGCTGTAAAGGATAGGAGCTATCGCTCGGTTGGTACGTTGCCGGCCTTATTGACCGGCTATGAGATTCTGAAGCGGGCCACGACAACGGCCGAGGTTGTTTCGTTGATTGAAACTTATGGGTTTACACACGAAATGATCCCGAACGAGTGGAAGGGCGAAAAGGAAGTTTGGGAGGCCTTGCTTCAGAAGATGCCTTATACTGCAATGATTCGTAACTTGGCCAAAATGACTTCGATTGGCTTAATTGCCCCTCTATCGAAGTCAACTGGCCTTGTCTCCGAACGATTGGCCGATTCAGAAATGATTCGAAAGGCGCGCGTGCATCCAATTGCAATTCTGAATGCAATGAAGACATATGGCCGGGGACACGGCCTAAAGGGTAGCTTGGCTTGGCACCCCGATCAACGAGTAATGGACGCATTAAATGCGGCGTTCTACGGATCGTTCTCGACAATTGAGCCAACTGGTAAGAACTATCTGTTGGGGATCGATGTTTCCGGTTCTATGACGGGTGGAAGTGTAGGTGGAAGTCCTACATTGACTCCAAGGGAAGCGGCGGCGGCAATGGCCATGGTTGTGGCCAGGACCGAGAAGAATTGGCACTGCATGGGCTTCTTTAACAGGTTCATTGAATTGAAGATTTCGCCAAATATGAGATTGGATGAAGTTTGCCGTGTAATGAATGGCCTTCCGTTCAATTCTACGGATTGCTCGCTTCCAATGACCTACGCGACCTATAATAATATGGAAGTTGATGCGTTTGCAGTGTTTACGGACAATGAAACGTACGCTGGTCGGGTACATCCCCACATTGCTCTCGAAGAATATCGGCAGAAGAGCGGTCGGCCTGCTGTGAGTGGGGTCTTTGGCCTGACTTCTACTAACTTTACCATTGCAGATCCAGATGACGCGGGCCAAATGGACTTTGTTGGCCTAGATTCGGCCGCGCCTTCGGTGTTTGCTGATTTTGTGAGAGGATGAAATGACTAAATCAAAAAAGAACAATCATTGGACTAAATATCTCGAAAAAATGTATGCCTGCGACGCTGCTGTAAAGTGGTGCAAGAAATTCAAGTCGCCTGGCGATGCTTGGCGAGCGTTATGTTCAAACGGAGTTACTAAACAATATTATTATTGGATTCTTGAATCATTTCTTCCAGTTGAGAATTGTGATACTCGCTGTTGTTATTGTTGTTGTTTTAAGAAATCTCAATATCCTGTCCCAACGGTATCCGATTTGAAACAGGCCGCGTCTGGTAAGACTCCGTGGGTCTGGACCAATTAAAATAAAAGACTACGGGTGGTAGAGTGTAATGGTAGCACGCTAAAAAACTCTATTTTCAATATTTGCCCAGTTTGGGCCGGAGATAAATAGGTTATCTTTTTTGGAAAGAGAAGAAGTGGTTCGAATCCACTTGCCGCCCCCAATGATTGAAATTTATTACGAAAACCGTATACGGATTTTGGATAAACTCAGTCCATCTTTAGTTGCCGAACTAAAGGAAGAATTTGAGCACAAGAATCCTGTTTATTACAAACTCAGGGCCCGAAATATTTGGCCGCCCAAAACAGAGCCGGCCGTTATTTCTACTTGGAGACTCGAACAGACTGGATTGTCGTTTCCAAAAGGTGGCTTGGCCAGGATTGAAAAGATCCTTGGCCGTCATAAGGTCGAGTACAAAGTCGTATACCCAGCCATACCTTCCTACCCTGACCATATAGGGGCGGAATTGTGCATTCGGCCATATGACTATCAGCAACGGTGTATCGATGCGGTTTGTCACCCGGGTGGCAATATTGGATTGATTAAAGCTCCGACCGGAAGTGGTAAAAGTTTAACTGGGGTAGCGATTGCCGCTACCCTGGATATTCCTTTTTTGATTGTAGTCCATTCTACGGCCCTTCTAAAGCAGTGGATGGACCGGATTAGAGCAGCGTTCCAAGATGCCGTCGAGGTTGGAATAATTCAAGGTAAGAAGTTCGAATTAAAGCCACTTACGATTGGAATGGCCCAGACACTTACCAAGCTTCCTGATAGTAAATGGAATCAAATAAATACGTACTTTGGTGGTGTTATACAGGACGAAGTGCAATTTTCGGCCGCAAGATCGTTCATAAACGTAATTGACAAGTGTGGGATGCCGTACCGAATCGGCCTGAGCGCCGATCATACTCGTAAGGACAAGAAAGAATTTCTAATTTACGATTTGTTTGGTGGTGTAATCAAAGAAATTAACAAAGAGGATCTAGTCAATCGAGAATTTGTCCACGATGTTAGTGTGGTTATGGAACCGACAGAGTTCGAGGCCGAATGGTTCTTTATTCAACGTAAAGCAAATGATTTACGAAACGATCACAAGTCATTCGACGAGATTTATTCAGAACTTAGAAAGCACTGGCCGGGTATTACACCACAAGAGGTTCCGTTCGGTAATCCTGACTATAGCCGGCTCATTGGGGAGATGGGCGAGTCGGACTGCCGTAACACTCAGATTCTAGATTTGGTGGAGAAGTATACCAATGCTGGACATCATACTTTTGTGTTTGCTCACCGCATCGATCATTGCACTGGCCTGGTTTCTAAGATCCGTGCTCTTGGGATAGAATGCGGCCTTCTCCTAGGCGGCCCTGAAAATAAAGCAGAATTCCAAAGAACCATTGCTGGAATCGATAATGGTACTATTAAAGTCGGTGTAGGAACCTGGCAAGCCCTTGGGACAGGAATCGATTGTCCTCGTGTATCAAGGGGCATCATGTGTACCCCGATCAATGGTAAACAAATCTGGAACCAGATTAGGGGCCGACAGTGTAGAAGGTTCCCAGGTAAGAAGGACTCGGAGATCACCTATCTATGGGATAGAAAAGTATTTTTTGACTCTCCTGTAAAGAATATGAATAGTTGGAATAACGATTGTAAGATCTGGATAAGGAATTCGTTAGTATCTTCAAGAGATTACCTAAGGGAGAAGAAATGAAAGTTGTAATTGTGACTGGTTCCCGAAACTGGAAAGATCCCAATACAATTGGCCGGGCGCTTGGAAATATTTCTCCGGATCTAATAATTCACGGAGATGCTAAGGGCGCCGACAGTATCGCAAACGAATGGGCCGCGTTGCACGATTGTTTTTGTATTCGAATGCCGGCCAACTGGGAAAAAGATGGTAAAGCCGCGGGCCCGATTCGTAATTCAGGAATGATTAAGCTAGGCACTGTATTGAAATATTTTGGCCACGATGTAAAAGTGCTTGCTTTTCTTAGGCCCGAAAGCATTGGGACCCGAGATTGTATAAAGAGAGCGGAGCACGCAAATATCGAACTAGAGGTATTCAATGAGTAAGACCTGCGAAGAATTAAGAATTACAGAATTCGAAGTAGTTTGGGGAGCCGAGAAGTTCTCGCCTATTCAATTTCATACCTGTGATATTGGAGAGATTCGGATCAAGGTCCGGCCAATTGCTGGTGATAATTTTGATGAATTATTTCTTAAAGCACTAGAGACGGCAAAAGAATGTGGCCAAAAACAATTCGTTGAAAAGACTAAGGAATTTGCCGAGCGAGTAAAATCGGTCGCTATCGCCGCACGTACACAAAATCGTGCTACAGTAGGGGACAATGACGCAAATCGAAGTTGAACAGAACCAAGCGGCCAATGACCTGGCCAATTTGGTTTATAGGAAAAGGGTAAGTCATAGAGGCCCGCAATTGAAAAAGGTCCAAAAGAATATGGATCTGGCCGCTGAAATCGCAAAGGATGAAAAGCGTTGGAAGGAATTTAACGCTCCTTTGCTCGTATCTTTGTATGCCTGGCTACATACCCAGGTCTATGATGTGGATCCGTCAAGTGCCTTGATTGGAAAGAGTGGAATTGCGGCCAGAAAACAGGCCAAGAACATTCTCGAAAATGAATTTGGTGGGGATCATCGCGAAATGCTTATGTTTATGCGCTGGGTATGGTTCCGGGAGCGAGATCGGGAAAAGTGGAGAATTGCAAATAGAAAAACCGGAAGTCAAATTTCTTGGATGTACCAATTTTCTCCAAGGCTAGTCGTCGAGTACAAGATAACCAAACGTCGGTTCGAACCGAATTCGACCCGGGTATCTAATTCGATCGATTCATATCCGATTGATAACAGGGTGTATTCTCTAGGGACCTAATGACAGAAATAAGAATCGAAAACGTTTCGATTCCATTTGATCCGGTCAACGAACAAGTAATAATCGTGGCCGCGTGCAGAGATAATGACATCAGGCGTGGGTTGACTCAAAGACTACGGCCTGATGTTTTCGTTGTTGAAAAGCACAAAATCATTTGGGAAGGAATGCGGGAACTTAGTCGCTTGGGACTGGAATACAACCCGGCCACGATCCATCAGGTAACGGGTGGAATGTCCGATACAGAATATTTGAACCATTTGTGTTCGATTCATTCCGAAATACCCCCAAACCTCCGACATCACAGCGAATTGTTGATTTGGGACCGGGCCAGGGTCGATTGTGCAGCCGGCCCGCTGACCGAATTCGTAAAAATCTTCCGGGACCCTCTGGCCGCACCAGACCGGGTAAAGTCGGCTGCTAAGACGATTGTAACGGCCCTAGAATCGAATATCTTCAAGCATAGGGCCCAGGACCCGTCCGCACTCAAAGACGCCTCTAAAGCGCTCCTAGCGTCACTACGGGGGGGTATCTGGCCGTACCACCTTTTAGGCCTAGACACATTCGAAAATGGATATAGGAGATTCAATCCTGGATGTATGCCGGGAATGACAACCGTTATCACAGGGGTTAGTGGCGGAGCCAAGTCCTTGATTTCAGCACATTTAGCACTTGCCCAAGGCCCTGGCATCAAATCACTGGGAATTGAAGGCCTAAAACGAAATGTTTTATTTGGGGCATGGGAAATGCCCGCGGATATGCTATTAAATATTATGGCCTGTCTTTCATTGGCAATTGAAAGAGACAAATTATTTGCTGGTCTATTGACTCCCGAAGAAGAAACTGCCTTAGACGAAGAAAAGGATCTGATTCTTTCATATATCAAATTTAAAGATCAGCCCAAGAATATAGGGGCTTCAAATAAAGTGAATAAGGAAGCACTAGATGATATCTATGGAATGATTGCCGATAACCATGTAGAGGTAGCCTTCTTCGATCTTTGGGAACGGGCCTTTTCATTTAGAATGGAATACGAAGAGAAAGAATGCCTGATTCGGCAGCAAGAAATTGCTAAAGAATTGAAAGTACATCAATTTTTGGTTGCCCAGTCCAGGTTGAAGGATTTAGAGCAACGGCCCGATAAACGGCCGACTAGAGAAGGTATCAAAGGAAGTTCTGGTTGGATTGATATCGCCGATACCATTATCGGAACCAATTTACCGGCCCTTTGGAAACGAATACCAAATGACACGTTCGAGTTAATTATTTTGAAACAACGATACGGAAAATGGCCATTGCTAACCCAGGCGTCTTATGACGAACGAACGGGCCTAATTGGAAAGTTTAACTCGGCCGAGTACAACCAAGAAGCAAAATCAGGAATTGATCAATTTTTTGGGAATTAATAAAATGGGATACCTACATATTGATAATCTTTACAAGAACCAAACCATTCTCAAGTTCCGAGAGTGCTATGCCATGGAAAAGATTCATGGAACTTCGGCACACATTGCTTGGAAAGACGAAAAAGTCGAATTCTTTTCAGGGGGCGAGAACCTAGACCGGTTCAAGGCCCTGTTTAACGAAGAAGAATTAAGAGCCCATTTCATTGGCCTTGGCCAGTCAGAGGTTACGATCTTTGGAGAAGCGTACGGTGGAAAACAACAGGGCCAGTCTTGGAGATATGGAACGAATCTGAAGTTTGTCGCGTTCGATGTCAATATTGGAAATAATTGGTTGGTTGTTCCACATGCCGATTCGATTGTAACAGGATTTGGCCTAGAATTTGTTCATTACGAAAAAGTATCTACGGATATTGAAGTTCTAAATGCCCAGCGGGATGCCTCTTCTATGCAGGCCAAACGAAATGATATTGAAGGGGACCAACCCAGGGAAGGGGTTGTGTTACGGCCATTGATCGAGGTTACTTTGAACAATGGGGATCGTGTAATTGCAAAGCATAAACGGGACGATGAAAGAGAAACGGCTAAACCTCGTAAAGTTGATGACGTATCCAAGCTCGAACTTTTGGCCAAAGCTAATGAAATTGCTTTGGAATGGGCGACTGAAACACGGCTAGACCATGTTTTGGATAAACTACCCCAACCGGTTGGGATCGAGCAGACCGGCGATGTTCTTAGGGCTATGGTAGAAGACGTTATGAGAGAAGGGGCCGGCGAGGTTCTTGATAGCAAAGAAGCGCGAAAAGCAATCTCGGCCAAGACAGCGGCCATGTTTAAGGCCCGTGTAACAAAGATTTTGTAAAGGATAATACAATGGAAAGATTTATTGTAATTCCGATAGACGATCCGCGAGTCCCGGAAGACGAGCGGGGATATGATTTTGGATGCTTTCTATTTGATACTGAAACGAATCGAATTATTGCAAATGATCTAGGCGAACCCGAAGATCAGACATTTTATAGAAATTGGAAGTGGGTTCCGGATGTAATGAATAAACTGGCCGAGGAAATTGAAGTTTTGAAGGTTAAACTTGATGAGGCAATTGAAGACGGTCACCCTTACTAATCAAAATGAATGACGTATCCAGGCTTTTATCAATTCTAGAAATTCCGGCAAAACTCAAGGGCCGAGAATGGGAAGCCTGTTGTCCAATTCACATTGAAAAAGAACCTTCTTTCCATATCGAAAATGAAACCGGCAGGTTCTACTGCTTTGGCTGTACCAAAGGCGGATCGATCGTTAGATTTGTTGAAATACTAAAAAATCTAAATGGCCGTGAAGCTAGAGACTGGCTTATCGCTAATCAGATTCTTAGTGAAGAGGTTCTAGAAGTTAATGGAATCGAATTAGATATTCCAATTCCAGGTGCCCCTAATCGTTTCTATTTGTCACCCGGGTGTCATTTCAAAGAATTAGAAAAATGGCCAACCCCTATGAGACGATATGCCGAGTCTCGTGGAATATCTTCGGAACAAGTAAAAAAGTGGAAATTAGGATATTCGTTAGACGGCCGGTTAGAGAATAGGATAGTCCTTCCCCATTTGAAACTGATTGAAGGCGAACCAACGATTGTGGGATACTCGGCCAGGACCACTATAGGGGCTAGTCCAAGATACCAAACCCCAGATTCCAAAGAGAATCCGGACATGACTGTTTTGTTTGGTGAATACTGGTGGGGGCCAAACGATTACGTTGTACTTACCGAAGGATCCCTTAATGCTTTGGCCTGTGAACGGGCAGGGGCCAAACACATTGGGGCCCTAGGTGGTTCCCCCTTGGCTCCAAAAGATTCTGGAAATAATCGGCCAGTAAATGTGGCATCCTATTTATTAACCATTCTATTTAAGCTGTCAAGATTTCAACTGATCATATTGGCCTCGGACCCAGATAAGGCCGGTGACAAGTTGTGGGAAGCAATAAGGCCGCTCGGCCGGCACACCAAGCTTTCCCGAGTTGACATTCCAGATGGATCTGATGCAAACACTCTAAGTACCCGCGTTCTAAAAGAAAAACTGAGAAATGCTGGAATGCCAAATTGAAATATGTTGCATAACGACCATAACTCGTGGGAAGATACCAAATGCTAAAAGCACTAGAGAATTATACCAAAACCAAATCATTCGATCAATTTGCAAAAGAAAGTTATTTGGCCTGGGAATCGATTGCAAAATATCTAATGCGAAAATGGAAGTGCCCGGCCGGGGTCGAGCTTGCTGACGTTATTCAAGAATTGCTATTGAATGCGTGGCGCAACATCGATAAATTCGACGCAACCCGTAGTAGTAATTATAAACGATTTTTGGTGTTTAATGCAACGCAGTATACCAAGATTTGGATGCAGAAACAAAGAAATACGTTTAGGCGTAAGGATACAGAGCCGGCCAGGGTTCCTGTCTTATTAGAAGACATCAGTGGCCCGGAACTTTTCGAGGACCCTGTTCAGTATTATTACACAGCACTTATAGATTTTATTACCAAACGAGGCTCTGAGCCGGTAGTTATTCATTTGTGCAATACAGGATTCGATGAAAAACGGGCCATTCGTCTTTTGGTTGCAGATGGCAAATCGAGACAGCGAGCCAAAAAACTAGTTCAAGCGACAGTACAGGAGATTAAATTATTATGGTAATTAAAGTGTCCGGGGTCAACCCCCGAAAAGTCAATAGCGCTGTCATGGCCGAGGAGTTGGCCAGGCTTGGTTTGGATCCTGAAGGAGCGATCCCTATCAAGATCGAACGGCTAATGACCCATATTAAAGTTTCCATTTGTGGGTCTAACACAAAAGAAGATTTCGAAAGTTGGGTCGCTCAAAATGTGAATCACGAAAATGTGGCAGTCTGCGAACCGGGGTGTGGCGGAATCAGTACCATTTCTGATTTCGAGAGATGCCCGTTTTGTGGTGATTCAGATATGAATGTCCAGAAAACCGAAAAACTAACTACAATTGTTCCACCCGAGGTAATTTCTCAGGATTCATTGGATCAAAACGTTCAGTTGATCCACAACCTGAAATCGTCAATGGCCGATAACTATTATGCATTGGGCCTAGCATTGCGAGATAACTACGAAAAGTGCTTGTGGGCTTTGAGGAAGAAGGCATCGGGCGAGGGAAAGTACAAGAATTTCGAGGCGTGGGCCCGAAACGAAGTAAAACTCGGCCGGACCCAGACAATGAAATGTATTGAAGTGGTTGAAAACTTTACTGAAGAGGAAGTAAGGCGCATTGGCCACAGCAAACTGGCCATTGCACTTCAAGTCCCACAAACTAAACGGGCCGAGTTACTTGAAGCCGCCGAGGCCGGGGCGAGCAAACGAGAATTAGAGGCAGCGGTGGCAGAAATGAAAGGCAAAATAAAAGAATCCGTTACAGTTGCTTTGTCAATGGCCGAAACCAGACTTCCATTAATGAAACGGCCAGAATCGGCCGAGGCTGAACTAGAGCCGGCCGTTGAAATTGACGATGAACCTTGGGGGGTCGAAACCCTAAGTAATGGAATTGCTCAAAGTTATCGGGTCATTAGAAACGACGAAGGCGAAATCGTTCTCCTGATCCAACGGCATCGGAAAGAGTAAATGAAAGAATTAATTAACGCTTTCATAGATTACCGTAATAATTGTTTGAAGCTGGTCGAGCGAGAGGGTGGGACAATCTCGTATCGGCCAGCGCCTTTATCGTATACGTGTTTTTTGAAGGACGGGGAGGTTCCGGCCGAATTCCATCAAAAGCTCAGGAAGGTGTTTGAAGTTACCTCGATCGAAAAAGAAGGGGAATATTATAGAGTTAGCTGGCGGGACCGCGATAGTATGCGGAAATTCTGCTTTGAGTCCCCAAATCTAGGAATTAAAACCTATGACGGTGATATCTCTCCTGTCCGCAGATACATCACCGATACCAAACGAAAAGTTGGCCGGCCTCGGGCCGTCTATTTTGATATCGAAACTGATTCCAGAGTTCCATTCTCTCGAAAAGAGGAAATGAGAATATTATGTTGGAGCTTGATCGATAAGGACACCGGCCAAGAATTTACAGGAATGCTGGATGAAGACACGGATCAATCCGAGGCAGTGCTTCTCAAAAATTTATTTAGTGTATTGGCCGATTACGATCAAGTCATCGCCTGGAACGGGGACAGGTTCGATTTTTTTGTACTTAACGAAAGACTCAAGAGATTGAAGATTTGGGTCGAGTTCCGTAGATGGCTCTGGCTTGACTACCTAGAGCTTTTCAGACGAATGAACATCTCGGGTGCCGAGTCAGGCGAAGAGAAAGTCTCGTTTGCGCTAGATGCCATCTGCCAGGCAGTTTTGGGTTATGGCAAGGTAGACTTCGATAGCTCCAAGACCTGGGAAGCTTGGCAGACGAATCGGGACGAATTAATGAAGTACAATCTTTTTGACGTTGTACTTATGAAAGAACTTGAGCTAAAGACTGGATATATCGAACTATTTTATACCCTATGCGATGTTTGTGGCGTATTTCCAGATTCATATGGAATTAACCCCTCAGTCCAAGTCGAGGGGTTTCTTTTGGCCATTGCACGTGACCAGGACTATCGATTCGTAACTCGGCTAGAACGGTTCAAAGATCCTTTGGACAAGTACAAGGGGGCCTTTGTTCTTCATCCGACAAGGGCCGGGATGATCAAAGATGTCCATGTATGCGACTTTGCAAGCTTTTATCCGAATGTTATTATTACATGGAATATTAGTCCAGAAACAAAACGAAAAACAAAAGACGAGTTTTGTTGTGAAACCCCGCTGACTAATCGGTTTTATGACACCCGGGTGACAGGTATTTTGCCGTTTGCCGTTAACGAATTGTTACGATTACGAAAAGAGTATCAAAAGCTCGAAAAGGAATTACCGCCAAACACCCCGGAATGGCAAGAAGCACATAGAAAATCAACGGCTTACAAGATTGCAGCCAATGCTTTCTATGGTGTGATTGGCTCGCCGATGTCCCGGTTCTTTGATCGAGACGTGGCCGAGTCGATTTCCCAGGCGTGTGCATGGCTCAACAAGCAAGTCATGGCCGAGGCAGAAAAGCGTAATATGACGATCTTGGCCGGGGACACTGATTCAAATTTCGTTTATGGAACAACCAGGGCCGGGTTCTCTGAATTCGTTTTTGGATTCTGTAATAAAGAATTAATTCCGAAATTAATAGAAAGTTGGGGTTGTAAAGAGAATAGAATTAAACTCGATTATGACAAGGCATTTGAGAGACTTTTCATTCCGATTGACAAAGACGGAACTCCAATCGCCAAGAAATATTGTGGCGCACTGAGTCATTCTAAGGGTAAGGATGCGACGGCCGAGACAACCCCCGAGATCAAGGGCCTAGAATATCGTAGAGGCGATACAGTCAAATTGGCCAGGGTACTTCAAAAAACCATTATTGATATGCTTTGTCGGGCTAAGGTCGAGGATGCCGAAACAATTGCAATCGAATGCAGTAAATTCAAAGAATTGGTTCTTAAATCGGAATTGAAACTGGAAGACGTTTCGATTTCGAAAAAATTGGCTAGGGAACTTGGCGAGTACAAAACCAAGCAAAAATTGGATGGGACCCAGGCCAGTCAACCCCAGCACGTAGAAGTGGCCAAGACCCTTGGAGAGAGAGGCAAGGATGTAGGTGAAGGTGCAAAGATTAGTTACGTAATTATTGACGGATCTTGCTCGCCTAAAATCGTAATTCCGGCCGACGACTGGACCGGAGAGTGCGATCGGTACGAATTATGGGATAAGTGGGTATGGCCGCCTGTTCACCGATTGATTGGCCCGGCGTTCCCAGATTATGACTGGACCCCATTTGAACGTTCTAGGCCAGTTAAGCCCAGGGGCACTAAGAAACAGAAAATAAATCCGAATCAAACCGATCTTTTTGATTGGATTGACAAAAAGATGAAAGAAATATCTCAAAAGGTTGTATAAGGTGAATGTGCGTAAGGTAAAAGGAGCAGCAGTTAGTCACGAAGAGGCCGAAAATGCCGTAGATGCTATTTTTGGTACTTCACACGAAGAAGTGGAAGTACCCGATATGCCTCGGTATTCGCCCGGCCTAGACCGTATTGTCGAAAAGACCTTCGACTTGAATATAGATGCCGAATATGACAGTCTAGAAGGACAATTAGTAATTAACGACGCTTTAACCCCACAAACTATTAGAACAGCACTAAACAAAGCAGAAGACAATGCGCGTAGGGCTCATCAAATCTACGTTGCCGCAAAAGTAGAAGTCGATCTTTTTGAGATCGAGGCATCTAAGGTCGAGGCCGCGATGCGGGAATCCGTAATCAAGGAAATGTCGGCCGACAAGGCCGTCAAGATTCGACTCAAGCAAATATCCGAGGCCGATGTCCAGGCCAGGATGGCCTTGTCTTTCCCAGATGAATACGTGGCAATTGTTAGTCGCCGCTCTAGAGCAAAACAGACCGTAGAACATCTAAAACGATTATCAGACCTTTGGGTAATTCGTTGTAGAACATTGAATTCGTTGAATAATTAGGAGAAATAATATGACTGAAACTGGAATGACACTGGAAGAATTGCTTGGCCATAAAACCCGCGATAAGTCGGAGGCCAAAACCACGTTCTTGTCTGGTTGGCGTAAACGAGAAAATGCCCACCGTAATACCAAGACGAACGAACTCGAAAATACTGTAACCATTTGGTTACATACTAGGGCCTTGTTCCAAGCGCGTTGGACGCACAAGTGGCCTAGAATTGTTGATTTGGTAAAAACCCAGTCTAGGGCTGTTTGGTCCCAGGATTTAGTGTGCCTGGAGTCGGAGGCAGTCCTTCGTAGACAATACCGAAGGACTCGGGACGGAATGCGAGATACGCCTCCGGTGATTTGTCCGACCTGCCTGCTATTGGAGCAGATTAGGGACAGTGTAAAGGCCGGTAAGCTTGATTGGCTTACACCCATATTCAAATATGAAGCAGGGCCCGATACTGTGGTTTTGCATGCGGCCGGTGTTTATGGTGGATTTAGCAATCCAAAGATGACCCCGGAAGAAAAAGCAGCCATGACGGCTATTGGTATTTACCAAACAGAGGGTTGGAAGGAAAATTCAACGGCCAAGTGCAGTTATATTTGCCGTGTAGTTGACAATGATCATCCTGAAAAGGGAGTTCAAGTGTCAATTGAACTTGACTCGATCGGCGATGCAATGAAACGTAGACTGGCCGATGAGATCGAAGGCCGGGGTGATGTTGGGAATCCGATGCGGAATCCGTATGCGATTCAGTGGCGGTTCTACCCGGATGAGGGCGACTTCCGTAAGAAGTTCTCTGTAGTTCCAATGCCGAAGATTCAATTGACCGACGAGATCAAGTCTTTGATTGTGGATACGGACCCGCCTCCGATCGAGCACTTGCTCAAGCCGTGCAATATGAAGAACCTCCGTAATTCGATGGAGGAGCATTGTTTGGTGGATCTTGATTGGGACACAGTATTCGGCCCTGTCGAGGCCCTATGCGATGAAAATGGTTGTTATAGGCCCGAGGGTTCTAAGGATGACCCGGAAGTGTCCGAATCTGATTCGGACGAGATTCCCTTTTGAGAAATAATAGATGGCTAAAAAATCTGTTCAAGATAGTTCAGAAATCCGGGCCTCGATAGCAAATGTCGCGGCCCGGTTTGCCGCATTCAAGCCAGGAGCTACGGTTCTAACCAATGTACGGGGTGTTAGAACGATCTTTCCTCAGATCGATGCTGCAACCCGTGTAGGTGGCTGGCCAATTGAAAGAATTGGCCTAGTTCACGGACCATCGGCGGAAGGCAAGACTGCTCTAGAACTTGGCCTAGGACTTTCGTTCTTGAAACACAATCATTTTTTCGGGCTTTGCGATTCAGAATTCACAACGACCGAAGATTGGGTTAGAGAAATGTTTGGTGAATTTACAGATCACCCCGGATTCTCAGCCCTCAGGCCACATTCGTACGAAGCCACTAGAGACGCGATGAAACAATGGGCCGAAACCATTGGAGAAGCACGAGATAAAGGAGAAATTCCAAAGGATACTACAGGGTTGCTTGTAATTGACTCACTAAAGAAGCTAGTTCCTGAACGAATGCTAGAAAAGCTCGAAAAGGATGCTACGGCCGATGGGGTTGGCCTAGATGGCATGGCCGGGCGTGCTGCCATGTACAAGGCCGCGTTGAATGGCCAATTGATGGATGAATTCGTACCGTTGGCCTATCATGCCAAAATTGCTCTTTTGCTAATTGGCCGAGAAATGGAAAATGCCAATGCCGGACCTTGGGACCCGACTTATAAGCTTGGTGGCGGCAAATCAATCTTTTTTGATTCGTCCATTGTGGCCAGGGTATCTCGGTCTTATTATAAAGAGGGCGATGTAGTGGCTGGAGAACGGCACTTGGTTCGTATTTACAAATCGAAGGTCGGCGGTAAAGAGGGTAAATATACCGATTCGTATTTCCATACTTCGATCGGGACGGTTTGCAAGCCCGGGTTTGATTTGGCCAGTGACGTATTAGAAATGGCCATCGAATCGAAGGTAATGGCCAAGAAAGGTGGAAGGCACTGGTTGATGGACGGTGGTGAAGTTCTTGGAACTAGTGAGGCCGAAACGCTTCGGTATTTGCGAGAGCATGAAACTGAATTGAAAGAACTAGAAGAAAAGGCCAGGGTGGCCTACAAACCAACTGAATATGAGGTTCCTAATGGGTAATGTTGAATATACATATACGTATAATAAAGAAAATTATGAATTGAATAAATTGATTGCCGAAGTACAGAATAAGGCGAGAGAAGCGGAAGCTGCCGCATATGTGGCAGACGTGGCCGCTCGTAAACAAGAACGAGAATTCGAGATTGCCAACCTTGCTGAATATCGAAGAAACGAATCAGACCGCTTCGAAAAAACCAGCGCTGCGGGGCTCCAAAATCAAGCAGACACGAACGCTGAGATTCTCTCTGAGATGCGGCATCACAACATTAATGTCGAGAAGTTGCTAGCGGCCAAACTTGATAAGCTAATTGAGGTTGTCAAGAAAGCACTGAAGTGAATTGTGTTGTTTGTGGAAACGAAACTGAATCCAAACGATACTATTCCAACGGTGGATATTTTGTAAAAGTGAATAAAACTTGTTCGGCTAAGTGTTTGAACGAGCAGAAGGCCAAAAACCTTCCAAAGAAAAATCCGAGACTGGCTGAATGCCTGTATTGTCAAAAGCAGTACAGGCAGTTTAAAATCGAACAGAAATATTGTTCGAAGCCTTGTTCGATCTTGGCCGATTTTGCCACCCGGGTGACAGTTTTTTGCCCAACCTGTAATAAGGAATTCAAAATAATTCCATCCAGATATGAAAAATCTGTATCTAAACGATTTTTCTGTAGTATGGCCTGTAAATGCGTATCTGCCTAGTTAGTGATGTTCATATCGACCGGGTTACCTGTGGGGTTTCCCGGTTTGAGGATATTTGGGATTCATTAACCGAAATAATTAAGGCCGAGTACGATTGGTTGTTTTTTCTAGGAGACTGGGCCAATCCTGATAATAGATTGGCATTGCGTTCATCGGCCGCAGCCGTTAAGTTTGACGATATCAACGATCGGCCGTCTTACTGGATAACCGGGAACCATGACATTCTCGAAGATGGCTACGGAACCCATACACTTCTTTCTCTCCAGGCCAAGTACCCGTTCAATGTTTTTTCTAAACCAAGATATTTGGAAGAGAATCAATTTCGATTAATTGCTTTACCGTACACGGCCCGGGTCAATGCCTATCTTCCGGGTGACTTCATTCGAGAGACTCATTCGAAAATAAAAGATAAAGACGATCCTAGGCCATTGATAATAATTGGCCATTTGGACTGTGAAGGAATTACGCCCGGAAGTGAAATAAACGAAATGGCCAGGGGTCGAGAGATATTTTGGCCAACTAAAGAGATTGGTGCGTGCTTCCCAGACGCCCATTGCTTCGGAGGCCACATTCATAAGCGACAGGTTTACAATCGAAATAATTGTAAAATACAAATAGTTGGAAGTCTGTCCAGGTTGTCGTTCGACGAAGCCGAGAACGAACCTGGATATTGTATTGTGGAAATATGAAAATAACTTTTGTAATTAACGAATCGGCACCCGTATTCGATACGCTCGAAGCCGGGATCGAATTGAAACAGAACGCTCGGTTCGTTCGGTTTATGCCTCCGGCCAATATGGAGGATTCGGAAATAAAACGTACGAAGGCTTGGCTAGAATCTAATGGGTGTGCTGTCAAGTTCCTACCCAAAGAAAAGAAACAAAAGACGGTGGCCAAGAAAATGGCCAAGGCTGTGAAGGCAGACCAACCTAGACAAGTTGTCAACGAATTGGTAGCAAAGAGTAATTCGAAAAATAACCAGGCACTAAATGATTTGTGCCAACTAAGGATGGACGAATGCAAACTGTAAATTTTAATCCAAAGA
>ERZ1292625.2622-Hain-H41-01um-R1-2622-length-16184-cov-67_pt1 | contig 16184 bp, 19 predicted proteins | sample MGYA00564400_ERZ1292625 | MGnify/ENA primary metagenome ERZ1292625 (study PRJEB36523, sample SAMEA6512639) | groundwater metagenome | collected 2019-01-08 | study: AquaDiva: Metagenomics assemblies of 32 groundwater samples | reverse complement strand
GTTCAAAATTAAAAGGCACTTTGTCCAAAAAATTTTGGATTTTGGCGGGGGTGTTGAGGGTTTTGATTATTTGTAATTTTCTCATTTTTTTATTATACTATGTAATATGAAAAAAATAATCACAATAACGGGAATTATAGCCTTAATTTTGGTCTTGTTTTTTGTTTTTAGAAATACTTCTTTGGCGCCAGTGGTCAATAATAATTCAGGGACAAATACTGAAAAAATTAAAATTGACCCGAATATTCCCGGACAAACTTTACCTCTCTCAAACGATCCTAAGGATGTGGCTTGGGCGCTTTTTCAAAAATATTTGGCTTTTAATAAAGCTCGCGATTTTGAAGGAGTTAAAAGTGTGGTTTATAAAATAGCCTCGGTTTGTGCCGACCCCAAAACCAGAATTGACTGTGAGGCCAGAATGAATTCGGCTTATCAATATGGCAGTACTTTAAAAAAAGAAGATTTTGTAAATATTTGGAGTGATGAAAATCAAATTATTTTATCGACTGATTTTTGGCTTGAATCGATAGAAAAATTAGACCAATATGGCCGATTCAGAAGCATTATATTTTTTGTAAAAGGGGCGGATAACGAATGGAAACTTTTAAGTTTTAGTCCAACTATGGGCAATGCGACCAACAAAGGGGCAGCCAACCAAGAAGAAGTTGATACAAGACTGATTATTTATACGGAAGACAAAGATAAAGACGGTATAGCAGATTATATAGAAGAATGTATCCCAGCTGATATTAAAGATACTTGTGTTCCCACAAATCCCAAAATCCGCGACACCGATGGCGATGGCCTTTGGGATGGCGTGGAAGCATTGATGAAATGATCTTTACTTTTTTCCAGCTTTAACTCTCTCCAATTCGGTCAGAAGTTTTTTGCGGAGGCGGACAGATTTGGGAGTGATTTCCAAATATTCATCTTCCGCCATAATTTCCAGACCGCTTTCAATAGTGATAGGCGTCGGTGGAGCCAAATAAATTTTATCGTCCGAACCGGAGGCGCGCATATTTGTAAGTTGTTTGCCCTTGGTTGGATTGACCGTCAACTCGTCGCCCTTGGATGTGTTGCCTATAACCATACCCTCGTAAACTTCTGTTGTTGGACCAATATATAAAGTGCCTCGAGTTTGCAAATTATCAAGAGCGAAAGCTAATGCTTTGCCGTTGGCCATTGAAGTCATTGAGCCAGTCGCTTTTTTTTGTATTTCACCGGCGTAGGAACGAAAACCAACAACTCTGGTACCCAAAATTCCCTCGCCTTTTGTATCAACAACAAACTGATTTCTATAACCCAAAAGTCCTCGAGTCGGCCCTTCAAAAATTAAACGCACATGATTGTTGTGGTGTTTTGTGTTTGTCATAATCGCTCCTCTTTTTCCTAACTTTTCAATAACCACTCCTTGCATTTCTTCCGGCACATCTATAGTTACTTCTTCAAAAGGTTCGCTTTTTATTCCATAAATTTCTTTTATAATAACCTGTGGTTGAGAAACTTGCATTTCAAACCCCTCTCTTCTCATGTTTTCAAGTAGGATGGCAATGTGCAGTTCTCCTCGCCCGTAAACTTTCATCTCATCTTGACCAAAATCAACTTTAAGTCCTACATTCACTTCCAACTCTTTTTCAAGTCGCTCTCTAATTTGACGACTGTTGACATATTTTCCTTCCCGTCCCCCAAAAGGCGAATTATTAACCAAGAAATTTACAGCTATGGTTGGTTCGTCTACATTTATTGCCGGCAAACTTTCTGTTTCCGGATTGTCTGTTATTGTGTCGCCTATATAAATGTTAGGTAGGCCGGCAATCATGGCAATGTCCCCAGTTTCCACTTCTTTTGATTCTTTTCTAGCTACGCCTTCAAATGTAAAAATTTTTGTAATTTTACCTTCCTCTATTTTGCCATCCGTTTTTTTAACAAAAACTTTTTGACCGTTTTTTATTGTGCCCTCATAAATTCTGACTATGGCCATTCTGCCCAAAAAATTATCATAAGCCAAATTAAAAGGTTGTGCTCGCAGTGGTTCCTGCCAAGGGGAACCCTTAAACTGCTCCTGCCCCAAAGGGTTCCCCTTGGCAGGATTAGCAGGAATAACTTTTTCCAAAATAGTATCAAGCAAAGGTTTTATACTTTCCTTTTTATCATTCAAATTTTTTATTACAATTCCTTCTCTGGCGACAGCATGAAGAGTTGTAAAATTTAATTGTTCTTCGGTGGCATCAAGGTCAAAGAACAACTCAAAAATTTCGGCAAGGGTAGTTTTAATCCTGTTAATGTCGGCACCGGGACGATCAATTTTATTTAAAACAACGATTGGTTTGTGACCTATTTCCAAAGATTTTTTCAAAACAAAACGAGTCTGAGGCATAGGCCCTTCTTGAGCATCAACAACCAAAATAACCGAATCAATGGATCTCAAAATTCTTTCAACTTCACTTCCAAAGTCGGCATGTCCCGGTGTATCTACTATATTTATTTTGGTGTCTTTATATATGACAGAAGCGTTTTTGGAATAAATAGTAATGCCACGTTCTTTTTCAAGTGCGTTTGTGTCCATTGAAAATCCCTCCTCGCTAAAACCTGTTTGCTTCAAAATAGCGTCCGTCAACGCTGTTTTGCCGTGGTCCACATGGGCTATGATTGCTATGTTTCGTATTTCCATAATTAAAAATCCCCTGAGGGAAGTTGTCCTCATTATACATTATTTCTTTTAAAAAACAAATTCCCAATTAAACTCTGACCTTTTTGGGTTTTCTTTTTTCTTTTTTATGTCCATCGCCTTTGGCCATAAGTTTATTATATCATTTAATATATTTTAAAAAATGTTAACAATATTTTTATAAGCAAGTTTTGATATATTTTTAATTCTGCTATGATGAAAAAGGAACGATCTTTGGCATAAGGAGGCCATTATGGAGTTTCCAAAAATAATTCAAGGTGGTATGGGAGTCATTATTTCCGGTCCACCTCTTGCAAAAGAGGTTTCAAGGCTGGGACAACTGGGAACCGTTTCCGGAGTAGCGTTTGAAAGAATTTTTGCACGCATACTTCAGAGAGGTGATCCGGGTGGGCAAATTAGGCATGCTCTTTCTCACTTTCCTTTTCAGGAATATGTAAAAAGAGTAATGGATGCATTTTTTGTGGAAGGGGGAAAATTCGAAAGCACAGCTTTTAAAGCGGTGCCGATTTTCAACATCAACCCCTCCCCTCTTCTGATTTCGCTGACTATTTGTGCTAATTTTGCTCTGGTGTGGTTGGCTAAAGAAGGGCACACCAATCCCGTGAGCATTAACTACTTAGAAAAAGTAGCTATGCCCCACATCTACGCCATCACCGGTGCTATGTTGGCCAGTGTTGACTTTATCACCATGGGCGCTGGCATACCACTTCAAATTCCTGAAGTGATTAACACTGTTGCCGAAGGCAGAACGGTGACCTACCGTGTGCCGGTTATCGGGGAAAATATAACAAGCCACGAGATGAGTTTTAATCCCGAGCAATTTTTTGGAGGCAAACTGCCCTCAATGAAAAGACCGGGGTTTATTCCCATCATAGCTTCAAATCTTTTGGCTAAAATTCTTGTTGAAAGATTACCAGAAGGAAGCATCTATGGTTTTGTAATTGAAGAGCCAACTGCTGGCGGACACAATGCTCCCCCCAGAAGAGGTGGTTTTTATGGTCCAAAGGACGAAGTGGACTACCCCAAAATTGCAAGCATTGGTTTGCCTTTTTGGATTGGAGGATCTAAAGCTTCCCCGGAAATGCTCGAATGGGCATTTTCAGTTGGTGCCAAGGGTATCCAAGTCGGCTCCATTTTTGCTCTTTGTGAAGAGTCCGGAATGGATCCTAAAATCCGGGCAGAAATTCGTAAGTTAGGATTTCAAGGAAAACTCAAAATCAGAACCGATATGAGATTTTCTCCGGCTGGTTTTCCGTTTAAGGTGGTTGAATTGCTCGGCACACTTTCTGAACCCGAAGTTATTAAGTCTCGGGTTCGCAGATGCGACCAGGGTGCGTTAGCTACTCTTTATGAAAAACCAGATGGGCTCATCGGCTATCGTTGTCCAGCTGAGTCGACGGAATGCTTTATTTCCAAAGGTGGAGATGTGGCAGACACTTTCAGTAGAGGTTGTCTCTGTAATGGTCTGATTTCTGCCGCTGGGTTTGGCAATAAAGAAGAACCACTAGTGGTTACACTTGGAGACGACACTTCTTTTCTGCCATTCTTGATGTATAGTCCAAATGGTTCATACAGCGCCGAAGATGCTGTGGACTATTTACTAAGCCAAATCACCCTCGCTAGTGGAGGGTGATTCTTTTTATATTTTATTTTGTCACAAATTACGAAAGATGTTTGGAAACCAGTTTGGTCATTTCAAACATATTGACCACGGATTTGCCACCAAAAACTTTTTTCAAAGCTTCGTCAGCAACAATGTTTCTCTTGTTGGCAGGATCCTGGAGATTTTTGCCCTTAATATAAACCCAAAGTTTTTTGACTACTTCCGGTCGGGGCATAGGACCTTTGCCAACGACTGCCGCCAACTCATCGCTGACATTCATCGGCTTCATAAAAGCCGAATTTGATTTTGCCATACTTTTTAATTAATTATAATGAACCTAATAATACAATATTATTATACCATTTTTAAACTAGGCGCGGGCTACATTTGTGGCCGATGGGCCCTTACCACCCTCTTCGCCCGGCTTGACTTCAAACGAAACTTTGTCACCCTCCTCCAATTCTCCGAGAGTAACTCCAACAAGTTGGCTCTCATGGAAAAATAAATCTTTTTCTCCATCTTCTCGCGCGATGAATCCAAAAGTTTTTCCTTCCATGGGTTTTTTGATTGTTCCTGTCATGAAATTATTTTTTGTTATTTATTATGTATAGTCAAAAACTCGACTTTATTTTTGTCTTTTTCTAATACTTTTTCATTATAGCTTATTTACTACCACAAAACAAGAAACAAGGGGTCTATCTGATTTTTGCTTTTTTTATAAAATTATGATATCATACAGGTAATGAGTATGAAAAATTCACAAAAAATCAAACTGAACGAAATATCACTTTCTCTTCCCCAGTTTTTGGAGTCATTCAACCAAAATATGCCCCCTAATTTTCCACAGGTATCTGAGGAGCAGTTGCTCAAATTCAAAAAAGAGCACGAATCTTTATTCAAAAAAAGCAACACCTGGTCTCTTGATCAATATAGAAAAAAAGTTATGGATTGGCTTCCCAGAAACATCACTACCGCATGAGTATTTTATTTCTGCCGGCTCTTGTCCATAATTGCACAACAAAAAGGCCGTCCGCAAACTCACAGACGACCCCATAACCATGACCCTACTGTTCCCTTTTACCCCACCTTTTTCTCCCAAGCATTGCCTGATGGGGTTTTTTGCCTTCCGCTCGGAGAGCAGCGTATCTCTTTTCTCTTTTTTTGCGGATAGGCTGAATATATTTAATGGCCTCTTCGGGCAATCCATAATCCCAGCTCCTGAACCTATTCTTTCCGCCGGTATGCAACTCTTTGCGATCACATTTCCAAAACCTTTGCTTGAGAGCTCGGCCTCGGACAATGTTCATAAAATTTTTGCATTCCGGACAAAGCGGGCGATGCCTCACCTTCCAGCAGGCAATTCTAGCCTGCATCAAAAGATTTTGGATAAAATTCTTGGTTCTGTGCATGGGATGGGAAAAATACAAAACCTTATCCCTCTCGGCAATCAAAACCCAGCCGGCATCTTCTTCTCTGGCCATTTGTTGTTCTTCAAGCCAAGTGGTCCAAACCAGCACAGTGTACTGGTTGGCGTAAAAAAGATATCCAAGCTCTCTGCCAAAACGAGGCCGAGGGGCCTTAAGCCCTAATCTTCTAAATTGCAAAGAGAATTCCGAGCTTGAAATCTTGCGAAATCCCCTCTTCTTTAATTCCCCTTCGAATTCCAAGAAACTCTTGACATTAGGCAAACACTTTTCTGGCAAGGAAACCTCCTTTTCTACATTCTGTCATCATTTATACTCCCCAAAATTCCTTTTAGCAACTTACATCAAAATCCTTACTTCACTTGCCTGTTTCTTTAAAATTTCCCTCGTATACCTTACTTAAAAATTTGCCGTAAAAACTTTATCTTTTTATTTAATTTGATAAATTATTTACGATTTATCATATCCGAATAATGCTCAAGCATAAAATCATGGTAAAACTTATTGCCCGATATGTATTTGTAAACATTAGCATTCTCATTTTTTTCCTCATCATTAAACTCCGCGCACAAATCATCTATTTTCTGCTCATTTTCCGGAGACAACCGATATTCCTTGATGGAGCCATTTTTAAGTTTGAATATAAAAATTATTTCACTCTCCCCTATTATTTCATTCCAAAATCCAGCCGTCAGCTTACTTTTCACAAGTTCAATATATTCTCCCAACCTCTCCTCCTCTATTCTAATCGATCTGTCCCCATCCTCATCTTTCTTTTCAATAACCACTCCCAAAGCCACCAAATCTTCATTGGTAATATCCTTCCCTCCCATCAAATAACTCAAGCAAAACTTTTTCATAAATTTTAAAAACCAATACCCAAACTTTACGCTTTTTGGGCAAAAAATCAAGTTTTCATATCATTCCCAATCATTCTCCATTTTTGGCGAATGATTTTTAATTTATTTATGAAAACAGAATTAAAAAAGAAGAAGAAAAAGAAGGGGCGTTAGAACGCCCCTGTGTTGCTTAAAATCTCGCTTGAATTGCCGACAAGAACGAATTGTCCCGAAAAACAAACCGGTTCTCTTTTGGAAAGAAGCACGCGGCGCGCTTTCTGATCAACTTCGTATTGAGCATCAAGAATGCCGAAGTAATCAAGAAAGCGATTTAACTTGGCGGATGTTCTAATGCAACCCTTGGAACCCACTTTACCGAGTCGCGACTCGCTGTCAGGATCGATTGCATGCAAGAGTAAGCGAATCAAATACGGGTGGCCCTTGGTTGTATGAGTCTTTACCCAACCAAAATCCCACACTCGACTACCTTTGACGCCAAGTCCCCGCCAACCCCTTGAGTTTTTTGTGCCGAGAGCTCGGTAACTCATATTTCCCGGCAAGTTTTCTAAAAAACCAAGGGGGGTAACAAAGTGGCCTCTGCGGGCATAATTGCCAGTGGAGACTTTATCTGCTCCGATAATGGTCAAGCGATCGTCTAATGGATCAACGAAAATCAAAACAGCAAGCTGGACAGAAGGGTTTCTATCCACAAACAAAACATACTGCGGTGATTTAATTACCGGATCCAGATTTAGGGCGGCATTCACTCTTAAAAAAACAACCTTCTGATACTCATCTGTCAGAGGAATTTCTCCGACTCGTTGCAAAAATTGTTTTTGCATATAACTCACTTCTTCACATTTGTTTTCTGCTAACAATATGCTAGACAAAATAACAAAAAGAACCGCAATAATCTTTACCATACTTCTCCTTTCTTCTGCTCACTACCCTATCATTTTAATTCCTTTTTTTCAAACAAGTTTTATTCGGGCTGGGAGGGAAGGAATCGAACCTTCATATACAGCTTCAAAGGCTGCTGTCCGACCATTAGACGACCTCCCATTTATTCCTTATTTATACCACAACTTTCAATAATAGCGAGTTCGATGGGAAGTTCGGGAATGGAAGAATAGGTTTGGCGGGAGTAGGATTCCAAAAATGCTAGCAAAGTTTTGGAGTTTATATTTTTGGCTGTTTTGGCTAGGGCTGAAAGTTTTTCAAATTCTTCTTCACCCGTTTCATCTGTAATTAATTTTTTCATATCAGGAGCGAATCGCAAAAGCAAAACAAATCGTAGAGAACGCAGAATCATTTTCAAAAAAACTTGCATGTCGGCATTTTCTTCACTGGCTTTTCTTACTGCCCCAATCCCCTTCTCCACATTTTGCTCGGCCACTCCTTCCAAAACTTCCAAAATAAAATCTGATTTGGGGGCGCCCAAAACTTTTTCAACCTCGGCAACCGACAACTTTTTATCTTTTGAAGAATTTATTATTTTTTGTAAAACAGAGAGAGCGTCGCGAAAGGAACCATCGGCAAGTGTGGCTATAAGCGATGCCGACTTTTTTTCTATATCATATTTTTCTTCTTTTGTTACTTTGAGTATTGATTCAACAAGCATTTGGTGGGTCGGTTTTTTAAAGGCGAAGCACTCACATCTTGAAATAACCGTGTCCGGCAGTTTGTGCATTTCTGTTGTTGCCATTATAAAAATGACATGCTCGGGCGGTTCTTCCAAAGTTTTTAAAAAAGCATTCCAAGCCTCTTTGGTCAGCATATGAGCTTCGTCAACAATATAAATTTTGTATTTTGAGGAATAAGGATAAGTATGCACAGCGTCCCTTATTTCCCTTATTTCATCAATGCCTCTATTTGAGGCAGCGTCCATTTCATAAATATCTTCCGGGCTGACACCGAGCAATTTGGCAAAAATGCGGGCCACGCTTGTCTTGCCCGTTCCCCTGCTTCCCGAAAAAAGATAGGCATGAGAAACCTTGCCCATCTTGGCCTCATTTTCCAAAACCGAAACAATATGGTCCTGCCCTTTTATTTCTTTGAAGCTCTGGGGGCGATATTTTCTATACAATGCGATTTCTGGCATGGAATCATAATAACTCACCCTACCCTCTCTTACAACAAGAGAGGGTTTCTGAAACCCCCTTCCCTTGTTAAGGGAAGGGGGTTGGGGGATGAGTTATCTTGGTGCTATAATAATCACATGTCATTTGCCCATAAAATAAGAGTGGGAGTTTTGCGTGGCGGGCCGTCGCCAGAGTATGAAGTGTCGCTCAATACCGGTAAAACTATTTTGGCAAACTTGCCTGAAGAATATGAGCCGTTGGATGTTTTTATTTCCAGAGACGGCGCTTGGCACACAGCGGGTCTTGAGAAAAGTCCGTATCAGATTCTTAAAACAATTGATGTGACTGTGAATGCCTTGCATGGCGCTTATGGCGAAGATGGCGCAGTGCAAAAACTGCTGGAAAATTTTGGCATTCCTTATACTGGTTCAGATTCTATGGCCTCGGCTCTGGGCATGAGCAAAGTAATGTCCAAAAATATTTTTAATCTTTATGGCCTCAAGACCCCGCAATATATAGTCGTAGATAAAGGTGAAAACCAAAATATTTTAATAAAAAAAATAAACGAATCACTGCCCTTCCCCATTATCATTAAACCCCTAAATTCCGGCTCTTCTTTGGGAGTTTCTTTTGTGGAAAAAGTTGGCGATATAAAAAATGCTTTAAAAAAATCTTTTGAACATTCTCCTGAACTTATAGTGGAAGAATTTATAAATGGCAAAGAAGTTACCTGCGGAGTAATTGAAGATTTCCGCGGACAAAATTTTTATACTCTTTTACCAGTTGAAATCAATCCCCACCACGCATTTTTTGACTATAATTCAAAATATAAAAACTTGGAATCAAGATACAAAATCCCGAGCAATTTTAGAGAGGATGAAAAAATGGAAATTCAAAAAGCGGCCGGTTTAATACATCAAGCCTTGGGCCTTAGACATTATTCTCGCTCTGATTTCATTCTTCATCCGAAACGCGGCCTGTTTGTTCTGGAAGTCAATACTCTGCCAGAACTTTCCCACCGCTCTTCATTTATCAAATCCTTGGAAGCCGTTGGCGGCAACATAAAAGAATTTCTCTCTCATCTTCTTTCTAAAACTTTAGAAAGAAAATAATTTGTGCTTGCACTGCTGGAAGTTTTTTCTGTTCGGTGGACCTAGCCAGGATCGGACTGGCGACTTGGCATTGCAAATGCCACGTAATACCACTTTACTATAGGCCCGTTACGCAAAAAAGCGTCAGATGGATTGTAGCAAAATTATAATGATTTAACCATTAGTGTTTTCTAATCCTAGAATGATACTGAGGTCTATTGCGCTAACGCAGCCGCCACATTTACCAATCCATATCCATATTGGTTGTCGCGACTAGCAGTTCCCAACTCTTGGGCAGTGGAGTTCATTATTGCTCTTACTTCGTCATTAATGCGTCTGTTGAGGTTAGTATCTCTAACCCCCGTTGCTATAACAAGTGCCGCAACACCTGCGACATGAGGCGAGGCCATTGAAGTGCCGGAACCGTATTTGTAGCAACCGCCATCCGAGCGATTGCATTTCGGTTGTGGAGTAGAGTAACTGGTATTATCGTTCCATGTTGAATATACAGACACCCCTGGTGCTACCAGTTCCACCTTGGGACCGGTGCTTGAGAAGCTTGCGCGTTTATTGGTAGAATCAATGGCGCCAACGGCAATCACTGAATCAAATTTTGCCGGATAAATAACATTGTCTCCCGTGCCTGCGCCGATGCGCTTCACACCCCATGAATTATCAAGTTCAGCATCAGTGGCATATACGGTATCATCAAGGTCAATAGAGGCAACATGCGGATTGCGAGACAATCCCTCAATAGCTTTAGCTGGTATCGTAGCGGCGATAGCGTCCACAATTTTTTTCATAGAATTAATCTTTATTATTTAATAATTATCTGCCACAAATCTCTTACCTTTAAAAAGTAGCCACAACGCGCCCACTAAAATTACCAGTTCGGACCAAAAGTCCCATTGGAACCACCATTGGCTAAGCAGTTCTATTCTGGTAAATCTGGAATAATATCCCCCGGTCGGGTCTATGTTAAAGAATAAAAACGAGAAATGTCCAAGCATTAAAAACGCCGTAAATATTACTCCGCCGATTAGTATAAGCTTATAGCTTCTTGATATTTGCGGGGCTGACTTTGTCAGAAACAAGATGCCAAACAACAAAGCTAAAACTGTTGTATCCGTACTGTGAACATTAAGAAAGTCCCATAAAAGTTGTGGCCAAACATGAATGTTGCCGGTTCCAAGAGGAAGTTCAAAACTCTTCATTCCAAAAACAGAATATCCGTCTTTGTATGGTAGCCAAATCTCCTGAACAACAATCATTGTTATTATAATCAGAAAAAGAAAAGCTCCCGCTAAAATCCATTTCCAATTCGTGTCTCTTTTCAAATTCAAGCTTGGCCTGAATATTTCGTATGCCAAGCCGGCAAGAATAACAAGAAAGCCAATCCACGGAGGACCGTAACTTATTGACGGAACATCTCCCAAATTTATTTTCGTCCATGTAGGCATCCAAAGTAATAGCAATAAAACTATCACAAAGAAAATAAACGCAAAAATACGATTTGAAGCATTGCTCATATTTTTTAATTATATCAAAATTTGATATACTATGTCCACCAAATTTGATTTATAGACGAAGGTTGATTTTCTTTTTATTTTGCAGTACTGTAATCTTAGATTCAAAAAATCCTTAATCAATGGAGGTGCGCAATGAGATGTATTAAAGGGCTACGCGACATTAATACCCACGGCACGCTTGCCAGAGAAGGGCGATTGGTGGGTGTCGCAAGAGATTTGCATCGAATCGAAAGAAGAAGCGGATTTTCGGGAAATGAGTCCTGGAATGGGAGTGTTGATAACATGGTGTTTAAGAAAAGCGCAAAGACGCAAAGACTCCCCCATGATTTATTCCAAGAACTCGTCTTAAAGAAGAAGATTCAAAACGCGCTAGTTCAACAAATTCAAGAGTCCATTGCCGAAATGGAAATGTTTGCGGGCGAAGGAGTAGCCGGGGCTCTTGCCGAGCTTCAACGTCTCGGAACGAAACTCTCACGATTAGTAAAGTGAGGGTATGCGAGGGTGCGATATCATCCGCATGGACAAGTTTGTCCATGCGGATTTATTTGATATTTTAATGCGTGTATAGTAGTCTATTCAGCGGAGTATTTGACATCACAATGGAGGATAGATGAGTGCGGATACTGTATTATGTACCGATCATCCATACGTCTGAAGAGTATGGTGTTTTGAGTTCGGCAATAAGACAGGCATTCATATGCCGTCTTGGCGAGAAAGTATTTGAGAAGTTTCAAGAGGAAATTTGTGCATACTGGTGGCTTGTTGAAGCGCGGATCAAAAAAACAGTGCACGATTTTGATGGGCTCATAATCTATCAGGATAGTTTCCCGGTTGGTTCGCGAGAGAAGGTTTTGGAGTTTTTTGGCCACCTGTTTCGAGATCATCCTCAAAAAAGCCCCAATTTCAATCTGGTGAAAAAATTGTTGGACAAAGGAGCGATTCTCGAAGGCACAGAGGATATGAATCTCGTCTTGGAGCAAATGAAGGTCTATCAACTTGTCTCCGAGGCCTCCTCGCCGTTAGAACAAAATAGAATTCTAGCAGAAAACGCAACACATGCAAGGGAAGTTATGCGAAAACGCGACGTGTTTATTGCCCAGAGAATATGTGTCACTCTTCCTGGGGATGGACGAGGAATTCTGTTCATCGGAAGAGATCATGATGTCACAGGTGAGCTCGCGAAACTTCCAGAAAAAATTCGCATCATTTCCCTTTAAGATAAAAGCCCTGCAACAAGAAAGCAGGGCCTCTTTTTTATTTCAATATTTTCTATTCTTTATCTCATAGTTGACAAATACTTAATCGCGTATTAATTTAATATCGGAGATTAAAACATTGGCACAAGATGACAGACCATATGACCCACTAGAAATCTCTTATCGGGAGAACGAAAGCTGGCGCGACCGCATACAGCGTATCACCAACAACTTGTTTTTAGATTTCATGGTGAATAAAGATGGCGATACGTACTTTATCGCGCTTATCAAAATGGCTTTGGGAATCGACGCGGTGGACGAACCTTATAGCAAACATTGCCCGAATTCTACCACCGCCAGTACTAAGAGAATGGGTCAGAGTGAACGCGAGTTCTTTAATGAAGTCAAGCAAATCGCAGAAGAAGTCGGAGGTTCTCTTGGAGAAGTACAAAATGCGGTTCGTGAATGGCGGACAAAACGCACCGAAGAAGCTGCTAAGATATGTTGCGAGTTACTTGTTCAGATTTACGCTTGTCTTCGGGAGAAAGGCTATTCAATAACCGACCTTCGAAGATAAGAGCAGTCCAGCCCACCTGAAACATGGTGGGCTGAATTATTTTACAAAAAACAAATCCCGTTCCGATGGTCGTTGGAACGGGATTAATTGCAGTAAAAACAATAAAACATTCTTTTTCCACCTATTTCCACTTCCTGGACTTCATCCTTTAGAGTTCTGATTATCCTGCGAGAATCTGGTCTCATGCGAAAAAGCTGGGGCATAATATCTTCCTCCTCTTTATATAAAATAGCTCTTATTGTAAAAATAAGCAAGTTTGTTTATAATATAAAACAAGATGTTTGGCATTGGCGACAAAAAAATATCCACCGAAAGCTACAAGGGAGTGCGGGATTTTTATCCAGCCGACCAGGCGGTACAAGACTATATATTTGGAGTGATGAGCAAAGTAGCGCGCTCTTGGGGTTATGATGAATATAGCGCTTCTGTTTTGGAACCGCTGGAGCTTTATAAATCAAAGACCAGCGAGGAAATTGTTAACGAGCAAATTTATTCTTTTGAAGATCGTGGCGGTCGCGAAGTGGCTTTGAGACCGGAGATGACGCCGACGGTGGCCAGAATGATTGCCGCTAAAATTCAAGAACTCCCTTCCCCTATCCGATGGTATTCAATTCCAAATGTTTTTAGATATGAGAAACCTCAGCGGGGCAGATTGCGTGAACACTGGCAGTTGAATGTTGATATGTTTGGGGTGGCTAATCCGTTTGCCGATGCCGAAGTTATTTCACTGGCTTCAGACATAATGAAAAAATTTGGAGCTGATAATAAAGATTTTCAAATTAGAATAAATAGCCGAAGTCTTTTGGATGATGTTTTAGAAAAAATAAATATAGACAAAGACCAAAAACAATTTGTTTATAGGCTGATAGATAAAAAAGAAAAAATGTCTGATGATAAATTCAGAGATTCTCTGACAGCTTTAATACAAAAAGAAAAAGCCGAAGATCTTATAAGAACACTTTATTTGGGCGAGGGTTTGCTTGTTGAAATGAATGAAAGCCTGGCGGCCAAATATCTAAACCAAGTTGTTGAAATATTAAGAAACCGGGGTGTTAATAATTTGATTTTTGAACCATCCCTGACTCGTGGTTTTGATTATTATACAGGTGTGGTTTTTGAAGTCTTTGACACCAACAAAGAAAATCCACGCTCTCTTTTTGGCGGGGGTCGTTATGACGATTTGGTAGGCTCGTTTATCGGCCAATCAATTCCGGCTTTTGGTTTTGGTATGGGAGATGTGACCATTAAAGATTTTTTGGAGGTTCACAATTTGTTGCCCAAAATAGATTCCACAACCGATATTTATATTTGTGTAGCACCCGAAACAGATTTGGAAGAAATTTACAAAATAGCTGAAACTTTAAAAAGCAAAAATGTAAATGTGGCGGTTGATATTTCAGGCAAAAAATTATCCGATCAACTAAAATCTTTAGATAAAAGAAAAATTCCTTTTGTTATGACTATTGGTTCGCAAGAAATAAAAAGTCAAAAATTTGTAATAAGGAATACAAACACGAGAAAAGAAGAAAGCGGCAATTTAGATGAAATAATCTCTTTTATTCGCAGCAATTCGTAATAAATTCGTTACTTCGTATGAAGAAAGTAGTTTTTGATATAGAAACAAGCAATATTTTTTCAGAAGTTGGAACCAATAACCCGGCTGATTTGAGTATTTCAGTTGTTGGCGTTTATGAATATGAAAAAGATTTATATAGCTCGTTTTTAGTTGAAGAATTTAACAAACTTTGGTCTATTATTGAAAATGCTGATGCTCTCATCACATTTAACGGCGAACATTTTGATATTCCTCTACTTAATAAATATTATTCAGGCGATCTTTTCAAAATTAAAAGTGTGGACCTTTTAAAAGAAATGCAAAAATCAGCTGGTCGAAGAATGAAATTAGACCAAATAGCCGAGGGCACTCTCGGTATAAATAAAAGTGGCGACGGTATGGATGCGGTCAGGTGGTGGCGGGAGGGCGAAATAGAAAAAGTTAAAAAATATTGTTTGGACGATGTTCGCATTACAAAAGATTTATATGAATATGCTCTCAAAAACAACAAACTTTTTTTTAAAGAAGGACCAAACTTAAACGAAATAAAACTAGACACTTCTTCCTGGGAAACTTCCCCCACTTCCTCTGCTCTTAATTACACTTTGCCTTTTTAAAATTAATCAAACCAACAAAGATGACCTTTGTGGTTTGATTAGTGTGGTATAATTTTGATATGAAAAATAGGGATTATAAAAATTTTGCTAAGGGAGAAATTTATCATGTTTATAATAGAGGGGTGAATAAAGCAGATATTTTTAAGACTCAGAAAGATTATGAGGTTTTTCTATCCCGTTTAAAAGAAAATTTATTTCCTGAATTTGTAGATAAAAAGAAATTATCTTGGTTGGAAAAACGCAGAAAATTACTTCCCCCAAACTCTTTTGATTTAATATGTTATTGTCTTATGCCGAATCATTTTCATTTACTTATTCAACAAAAAACAGATTTACCCATAACCAAATTAATATCTAAAATATGTACAAGTTATGCAATATGTTTTAACAAAAAACATGGGAGAGTTGGGGCGGTTTTTCAGGACCAATTTAAGGCTGTATTAGTTGAAAACAATGAACAACTTTTATGGACATCTTATTATATTCATAAAAACCCAACAGAAGCAGATATTGTAATAAATCTCAAAGATTATAAATGGGGCAGCTATTCGGAATATTTTGATAAGGAAAATAGTTTTAAATTATGTAAAAAAGATATTATTACTAAACAGTTTAATTCCGAAAAGCAATATTTAAAGTATTTTGATGATAAAGAAAATGATGAAATGACTTCTTTGAGAGATTTTTATTTTGATTTTAGCGAGGATTAACAAAACCAACAAGGATGACCCTTGTTGGTTGGCTAAGTGTGGTGTAATTTTAATTTAAACTAAAAAAGCAATCCCCGTTCCAAAACAGAACGGGGATAAAAAACTTCAGATCCTCAGACTTATTTTTTGGGCTTGGGTTTAGGAGTGTCTACTTGCCAACAGTACTCTGAAGCAACTACTGCCGCTCCCCAAAGCAAATCTTTAACTTGGGGATCAATACTACAACTACTATTAAAAAGGTTTGAACCAAAAACTTTTTGCTCATACACATCT
>ERZ1292625.1181-Hain-H41-01um-R1-1181-length-33173-cov-24_pt1 | contig 16187 bp, 14 predicted proteins | sample MGYA00564400_ERZ1292625 | MGnify/ENA primary metagenome ERZ1292625 (study PRJEB36523, sample SAMEA6512639) | groundwater metagenome | collected 2019-01-08 | study: AquaDiva: Metagenomics assemblies of 32 groundwater samples | reverse complement strand
GAAAAAGACTTGACCCTAAAGGTGTTTGTCCGCGCTCCGCTCCGCAGTCCGGTGATGCAGAGATTCGTTGACCATATCGAAAAAGCCATCGCCTCCTCGTCAATCATTCTTTCCAGCAATATCCAAAAGCAGTTCGGTCCGGACAATGAAACAGTTTACTTGAAGGGGAACCTTTTGTTCATAGACTCGTCCTCCCTTTGTGAGCTATTTCTGAATGCAGGTTTCCTTAACAACCGCACGCGCTTCGTCCCTGCCGACATCCGCTTGCTGATAATAGATGTACTCACCTACCATGGCACAGAGCTCCTCACGGGGGATATCGGGCATAATATCGAGGACTTCCTCTTTAAAATACTTTGCAGCGTCCACCGTCCATTTATCGAATGTCCTGTTCATATTGCCTCCTTCAGACCGCGGAATTTCAATGACACGAGAGGATGATAATCTGGTCATTATGCCTGCCATCCCTTCGCATCGCATCTCTTCATTACTATGGCCTATTACAAGTCTTTAGTCGTCTCTATATTAAATAGTTTACTCATTAAGTTGACATATGTCCAATATATTGATAATATAAGAATAATACTTAATAGATATGGAACTAAGACATCTCAAATATTTTGTTGCAGTGGCTGAGGAAATGCATTTTGGAAGGGCCGCCAAAAGGCTTCATATTGCTCAGCCGCCGTTGAGCCAGCAGATCATGAACCTGGAAGATGAGCTTGGGGTAAAGCTTTTTGACAGGACCCGGCGAGCCATTCAAATGACCGACGCCGGAATTTATTTTCTTAAAGAAGCCCAGCAACTCCTTTTACATGTTGAACAGGCTGCTGAAACTGCCAGAAGGATTTACCGTGGGCAAACTGGACGTCTCATAATAGGATTTGTGGGGTCAGTGATCCATACTTTTTTGCCTGAAGGGTTGCGTGTATTCCGTGAGCGGTTCCCGGATGTCGAACTGGTATTGCAGGAACTGAATACAGCGGAACAGATAAAGTCACTTCATGCCAGGCGCATTGACGTTGGATTCCTCTATCCGGATGCTCAGGATTCCATGCTTGCATCTCAAACGCTCACGCAAGCGCCTATGATAGTTGCACTGCCCAAAAAACACACTCTTTCGGGCCGCAAATCGCTGAATATCAGGGAGCTGGCTCAGGAGCCTTTCATTGTAAATACACGAGCATCCGAGCCGGTTATTCGCGATATCTTTATCAGCATGTGCCATTCTGCCGGGTTCAGCCCCAGAATAGTGCAGGAGGCAGGTCAGGTACAAACAGTTTTAGGTCTCGTAGCTTCCGGGCTGGGAGCCTGTCTCCTTCCAGATTATATAAAAAACATCAGACGGCCGGGTGTGCAGTATATACCCTTGTCAGGATCGCCTCCTACGGTAAAGCTTGCCGTTGTTTGGCGCAGCGATAATTCTTCCATCCTTGTGAAGTCATTTGTAAATGTAATCGAGTCTTCTTCTAATCTCAGCCGGTGATTCGATAAAGTCCGCTAAATACTATGTCCGTTAACATTGCTTTGCCTGTTTTGCCTGGTTCCCTTGGGCAGTGGAACCTCAATGTCAGCTGATTCAATGACCGAACGGGAACATAGGTAACAAACTATTCTGGGGACATGGGTAACACTTTTCGATAAGATTAATAGGCAGAGGAGCACAGATGAAAAAACAGATAAGGAAGGGGCTAAACGGTGACCATCCTATGGCGCTCTATCGGTTCTTTTTGGAAACCTGCCACGCTATTTCCCTGGCAAGGTGCTTTACTGACCTTTCCAGCGCCTTCTGCACGAGCACTTTCTGGTCCGCTTTCTCTCCGGCCTTCATAAGGCCGAAATACCCGGAACCATAGAAATTACTGTAAGGTATCGTGATCTTCGAGGTGGCAAGAATTTCTCCTTTTTCCACTGAGACCAGCCGCGCATCCAGGGTCATTTCGATCTTTTCCATCGCTGCCTCGACGATAAAGGCCGAGGTTTTTGAGGCATCGTATGTCACGGAAGCGAGATTCACAAAGAGGATCGCATCTGCGCCGATCATTTTCCCTACTTCCTTCGTCTTCGCCGGATCGGTCAGTCCCGTCATCCCGAGCTTCATTTCCTCCATGATCGACTTTAATCTCTGACGCTCGATCACGCGAAAACATTCGGTTTCATGAAGCTCTACGATGAGACTTCCCGTGAGGCCGTCCAGCAGGGGATCATAGTCCCGGTTCCCTGTCAGGTTTTGCAGGTCTCCCACTGCGACGAGCCCCCTCTTGTTATAATCGATCGGCTTGACCGATCGCAGCGACGGGCCCGAGGCACAGCCGGCGTATATCACCAATCCCAAAATGAATAGAATAACGGTCAGTCTCTTCATACGGCCTCCGGAGAACAAAAACCAACGGTAATACTTCAAGCCCCTTACCGGCTCTTTTTTGAGACCTGCCATGCTACTTCCCGGGCAAGGTGCTTAATTGCTTTTTCCAGGCTCTCCTGCACGAGCTGTTTCTGGTCAGCCTTTTCTCCATCCTTAAAAAGACAAAAGCTTCGATATCTGTTGGTAAAGGGTATGGATATCTTCGAGGCAGCGAGGATCTCTCCTGTTTCCACAGCCACAAGCCTCGCATCCATGATCGTCTCGATTTCTTCCTTTACGTCCTGGGCGAAAAAGGTCGAGTTTTTCTTGGAGCTGTACTTTACCGATGCGAAGTTCACAAAGAGAATAGCCTCTGCGCCGGCCATTTTCCCCACCTCTCTTGTCTTGGCCGGGTCGGTCAGTCCTGACATACCGAGCTTCATTTCCTCCATGATTGACTTTAATTTTTGCCGCTCGATCACGCGGAAGCACTCGGTTTCATGAAGCTCCGCCGTAAAACTTCCCGTAAGACCGCCCATGAGGGGATCATAGTCCCGGTTCCCTGTCAGGTTCTGTATGTCGCTGACTGCGACGAGCATCCTTTTGTTATGATCGATCGGCTCGACCGATCGCAGCGACGGGCCCAATGCACAGCCGGCGTATATCACCAATCCCGAAATAATTAGAATAACGGTCAGTCTCTTCATGCGTTCTCCTTTGAACCGGAAATAATCAAAGATACTATAGCATAGTATAGCAGCCTCGGCAACCGTGTACTTGAGAACGCCACATAACGCAACTGACCTTTAGTTACAAATCAAATTCCTCACCAAATGGAAAAAAAATTTAGCCACAGAGGTCACAGAGTACACAGAGAAAGGCTCAAAATAATTTCATAATTACAAGATTTGTTTTCTATTTTACCTCTGTGATCTCTGTGTCCTCTGTGGCAAAAAAGTTTTTAGTTCCTGCTTGTCCGGGTTAGGTCTTTCGCTGGAACTTTTCCGGGACCTCCTTTGTCTAATGATCCAGAGCGGTCAAAAATTCTTTGGACAGGAGGTCCATATGAAACCGATCAGGAAGTTATTGGCAGTCCTCACCCCAACAGCATGGTATGTTCTTTCGGTGATTATCATTTTCGCACTTGCCTTGGCAATGCCCGCGTGCAAAAGGAAGAGCAGTACAGCAGAAGCGATAGCCTGGCATCATTCAGCGACACGAGAGTAGCCGGCTATGAGTCGGCAGTCGCAAGTAAGACGGAGGCCGAGAGCAGGCCCCCAGCTCCGTCGAAGAGGAAGGTCATCACCACGCACGACATCACCGTGGAAGTAAAAAACCTGGCAACTACATTTCAGGCGGCAATTGATCTGGCAAAAGCGAGCAACGGCTACACAACGGAAACCAGCCGTGTGCGGAACGACGATGGGTCGTTCCTGGGAAGAGTGGTGATGCGCGTGCCGCCGGGCACGGTGGGCGGTCTGCTGGAAAAGCTTCGCGCCTTCGGTACGGTGACCAGCGAGAACTCGACGGGCGAGGACATCACTGATGAGTATGTCGACCTCGAAGCCCGGCTAAAGAATATGCGCGCTTCCGAGGCCAGGCTGCAGGAGCTTCTGACGAGGCAGACGCAGAAGCTTGCCGACGTGCTTGCCGTGGAAAAAGAGCTGACAAGAGTACGGGGAGATATAGAGTCCTTCGAAGCGCAAAAGAGGAATTGGGACATTCTCACGGCGCTCGTGACGGTCCAGGTGAATTTTCTGGAACCCAAAGGCGCATTCCCCACCGTTTATAAGGTCTGGCGTCCCATCAGAACGGCCTTCGGCGAGGCCCTGGAAGGATTTGCCGAATCGCTCCACGCGCTCGTTGTCTTCCTCGGGACGATCCTCCCGTGGCTGGCCCTTCCCGGTCTGCCTGTATACGGGTACTTCACATTCCGGCGAAAGAACCGCCAGGCAGCGAAGGCGTGAGCCGATCCTGGCCTGCCCCCCTCATCCCAGCCCTCTCCCCGATTGGGGAGAGGGCGTCGGGGACAAGAATGCCGGTCCATAAAAAATGGCTTGACGGCGATATTATTGACACTATTTCGTCCAAATGATATAGTATAGATCAGAAAAGCGAAAGAAATAAGGTGATTTTAATAATGACGACTGCAACACAGGCTATACTGAAGCAGGCGCTGAGCCTTGATCCCGTTGAACGGGCGGAATTGATCGAAGAGCTTTTCCACAGTTTCGACAAGGCCCCGGACCGCAAAATTGACGCTCTGTGGGCAGACGAGGCGGAGTCGCGTATTGATGCCTACGATGCCGGTCAGATCTGTGCTGATTCAGCGAAGGCGGTGTTCGAGCGGATCAACAAAAGATGAACATCCGCATCCTTTCTTGTGCTGAGCAAGAACTTGCCGATGCAGTAGATTACTATAATGAGCAATGCTCCGGCCTCGGCTTTGAATTTGCCGCGGAAGTGAAGAGCACTCTATCCGCATTGTTTCCTTCCCAAATGCATGGCCCCTTTTCTCCCAACGCACAAGGCGGTGCATGACCAACAGATTCCCATACGGTGTTTTATATCAGATACGAACAAACCATATTCTTGTCACGGCAATAATGCATTTAAAGCGTGATCTGAAAAAATGGCAGGAACGGTTAACGAAGACCTGACCAAAGCAACCAGGTCAACCATTTAAAGGGTCCTGAAAGAAGAATGCAAACAACTCTCCAACAAATTCAAGTTCGAGATCTTACGATCGATCCGCCCTTGCTTCTGGCGCCAATGGCGGGCCTTACCCATAGCGCCTTCCGGCAGATCTGCTTCGGCTTTGGCGGGGTCGGTCTTTTATCAACGGAAATGCTTTCGGCAAAAAGGCTGCCCTCGGAAAACCCCAGGCTCTCCCCGTACCTGATCAGGACTGTTTCGGAAAAACCGCTTTCCTATCAACTCCTGATCTCCACAGCCGGAGAGATGGCCCCGGCCATAGACGTACTTCATGAACTGAAGGCCGATGCCATTGATTTGAACATGGGCTGCCCGGCGCCCGCTGTCGGCAAGATGGGTGCGGGCTTCAGGCTGATGGAGCAGCCGGATGACGTCCGCCGCATCGTGGCCGAGGCAAGGAAACGCACCCCGCTCCCCCTGAGCGCAAAGATCCGGCTCGGCGCCGAGCTCGATGAACGGAAGTTGAAGGACTTCTGCACCCTGCTCGAAGACGAGGGCATTGACATGCTCTCGGTCCACGCCCGGCTCAAAAAAGAGTCCTTCGCCAGAAGGCCGCGATGGGAGTGTATTGCCGGCATAAAGGACCGGATCAAGATCCCCGTTATCGTCAATGGCGGGATATTCTCTGTCCAGGATGCGGAACAGTGCCTGCGCACCTCACGGGCCGACGGCCTGATGCTCGGCCGCGGGGCGGTGATAAAACCCTGGCTTTTTGCCGAAATTGCCCGGGACCTGTACGGCTGCAACATTGCGGAACCGGCAGTATCTTTGCAAACGGTTTACGGCAACTTTATCGATCTCCTTAATGAGCTTTTCCGGCCTGAACACCGGCTGGGCAGGCTTAAGGAATTCACCCGTTATTTCGCCCAAAACTATAAATTCGGCCACCTCCTGGCATCCAGGATCCAGAGCAGCAACAGTATGGATGAAGCGGGAGAAAGGGCCGCACTCTTTTTTGAGAACGGCACGTAAGCCTGATGAATGCAAAATGCAGAGTGCAAAATGCAAAAGTCAAAATGAAGAAATATAAATCATGGCCTGGGGCCATACCGCAATTTTGCAATCTGCATTTTGAAATTTGACTTTTGCATTGCTTTCTTCGTGCCTTCGAGACTTCGTGGTGGATTTTGTTCCGGCTGAGACCTTCGTCATCTATTTATCCAGAGAGGGGCCATCAAATCATGTACGACATCGCCATCATCGGCGCGGGACCGGCAGGGGCCACGCTGGCGCGCCTCATCGGCAAGCAATTCAAGACGCTGCTCATCGACAAGGGCCGTATCGTCCCTTCCGAAGGACAGGAGACCTCGGCCAAGTGCTGCGGCGGCCTGCTTGCCCCTGATGCGCAAAAGATGCTGGCCAGAATGGGACTGGGCCTTCCCCGGGACGTCCTCGTGGGGCCCCAGCTCTTTGCTGTCAGGACCATAGACGTCCCCAACCGTCTTGAGCGGTACTATCAGCGCTCATACCTGAACATCGACCGGGGGCAATTCGACCGCTGGCTGGTTTCGCTCATTCCGCCCGACGTTGACATGCTGCCCGCCTGTTTTTTCCGCTCACTGCAGCAGGACCGTGAAGGCGTGACGCTCCATCTGGCGCAGGACGGCAAGACGTTCAGCGAACGGGCCAAAACAGTCGTAGGCGCCGACGGCGCATTTTCCCTCGTGCGCAAACAGGCATTCCCTGGGCATCCCGCGCCCCGGGCCTATGTGGCGATCCAGGAATGGCTCAAGGCCGACAAGGCGCTTCCTTACTTTACGGCCATTTTCGACCCCGAGATCACCGACTTCTATTCCTGGATCATCCCCAAATATGACTCGGTGATAATCGGCTCGGCCCTCCGGCCGGGAGACACCGCGCCCGGCAAATTTGAGCGGTTCAAGAAAAAACTGCGGGAGCGCGGGTTCGAATTCGGCGAGAGCATTGAGAAAGAAGGGACCCTGCTTCTCCGGCCGCGCCTCACCGCTCACATAAACACCGGCAGAAGCAACGTTGCCCTCATCGGAGAGGCCGCGGGCTGGATCAGCCCCAGTTCCGCCGAAGGGATCAGCTACGCCTTCCGGAGCGCCCTTGCACTGGCCGGGGCATTGGCGCCGGGGCTCGGCGGATTCCAGGGACGGTATGCGCGGAACACAGGGCAGCTTCGCTGGAACATCCTGCTCAAAAACCTCAAAGCTCCCTTCATGTATAATTCTCTACTGAGAAAGCTGATCATGAAATCCGGGCTCAAGAGCATCGACGTCAAGAATATCCTCCCCTTTTCGCCTCAAAAATAAGAACCATAAGTCAGGAACTTTTTCCGGGCCTCCCTTGTCTAATTACCCAAAGGCTGTTAAATTTATTTCTAACAGGAGGTCCCTTATGAAACCAGTCAGAACGTTATCAGCAGTACTTGCCCTGGCGGCGATCATCTTGATAGGAACCACGGGCACGGCCCAGCAGAAGGAATCAGACGATAAGACCTTGTCACCCTACTTTTTCGTGAAGAGTGACAGCCCCGACGTGGACCAGCTTCCGCTGAAAGCCACGTCCGCGGCGGTAAACATCTCGGGCGTCATCGCCGACGTCAAGGTCACCCAGGTCTACAAGAATGAAGGCAAGCATGCTCTGGAGGCGATCTACATATTCCCAGCCTCGACGCGGGCCGCGGTGTACGCCATGAAGATGACCATCGGCGAGCGGGTCATCAACGCGAAGATCAAAAAACGCGATGAGGCCCGGCAGGAGTATGAACAGGCAAAGCAGCAGGGCAAGAGCGCGTCGCTCCTCGAACAGCAGAGGCCCAACGTGTTCCAGATGAACGTAGCGAACATCATGCCCGGGGACGAGATCAAAGTGGAAATGAGCTACACCGAGCTGCTCGTGCCCACGGACAAGGTATATGAATTCGCCTATCCCACCGTGGTCGGGCCGCGCTATTCCAACCAGCCTGCGCAGGCGGCGCCTGCATCGGAGAAATGGGTCCAGAACCCCTACCTGCACCAGGGAGAAGCGCCGCACTATACCTTCGACATCACCGCAAACATTGCCACGGGAATGCCGATCCAGAAGCTCTTCTGCACCTCCCATAAGGTGAATGTAAACTACCATGGCTCATCATCCGCCTCAATCATGCTCGACAAGTCCGAGCAATCCGGCGGCAACCGCGACTACATCCTGAAATACCGCCTCGCCGGCGACCAGGTGGAATCGGGCCTGCTTCTGTACCCAGGGGAACGGGAGAATTTCTTCCTGCTTATGCTCCAGCCGCCGAAGCGCGTGACCACGGCCCAGATACCGGGCAGGGAGTACATCTTCATCGTCGACGTCTCGGGCTCCATGTACGGCTTCCCCCTGGAGATATCGAAGAAACTCCTGAAAGACCTTCTGGGCAATCTCCGCTCGACGGACAAATTCAACGTGCTTCTCTTCGCCGGCGGCTCTACGCTGATGTCGGAGGAGTCCCTTCCTGCCACGACGGAGAACATCAACAGGGCAATAAACGTGATCGACCGCGAGCACGGCGGAGGCGGCACGGAACTGTTGCCCGCGCTCAAGCGCGCGCTGGCCCTGCCCAGGAATAAAAACTACTCGCGCACCGTGGTGATCGCGACCGACGGCTATGTGACCCTGGAAGAGGAGGCCTTTGACCTTATCCGCAACAGCCTGGGAAGCGCCAATATGTTCGCCTTCGGCATCGGCACGAGCGTAAACCGCCACATCATCGAAGGCATGGCCCATGTGGGCATGGGCGAGCCTTTCATTATCACGAAACCGGAGGAAGCCCCGGCAAAGGCCGAGGCGTTCCGCAAGCTGATCCAGTCTCCGGTCCTCACGCAGGTCAAGGTGAATTTCGGAGGATTTGATGCCTATGACGTTGAGCCCATGAGCATTCCCGATGTTCTTGCCGACCGCCCGGTGATCATCTTCGGAAAATGGCGCGGCAAAGCGCAGGGGAAGATCGCCCTTCACGGCATTTCCAGCGAGGAGCCTTATGCCGATGTCATCGAGGTCAACAAGGTCAAGCCGCTCACGTCCAACTCGGCCCTGCGGTATCTCTGGGCCCGCCACCGGATACAGGTCCTTTCCGACTACAACATGCTCCGTCCTGATGATGAGCGGGTGAAAGAAGTGACCAATCTGGGGTTGACCTACAATCTTCTCACCGCCTATACCTCATTCGTGGCAATTGACTCCGAGGTGCGGAACAAGGACGGAAAGACGACTACCGTCAACCAGCCGCTCCCCCTGCCCGAGGGTGTTTCCGACTATGCAGTGGGCGGCATGATGGCGAAGAGCGCTGCGCCTTCACCGATGATGCTGAGAGAGAACTTCTCTGTCAAGGACAAGAGAGAAACGGCCTTTGATTACGCAGAGGGCGCCGCTGCTCCTGAAAAAAAGGCCTCCTCCATGCTGAAAATCGGCGAGCTCGTCGTATCCCGCGGCCTGTCAAGAGAGGCAGTGCGCGCAACAGTGCAGCAGCACATCAAGGAGCTCCAGGGCTGCCTCCAGGGCATCGCGCTGCAAGGGAAACTAACGGTGAAGTTCGTTTTGAATGCAGACGGTACGGTAAAAAGCGTAACTGTAGTTTCGACACAGTTAACCAATAAAAGCGCCGAACAGTGCCTCGTCGGGAAGATGAGAAATTGGTTGTTCCCGGCAGGCGGAGCGGGCGGGATCACCGCAACCGTTTCCTTCATTGTCGGATCGTAAAAATATTTTCTGGAGAAGGCCGGCACGGCTCGTGCCGGCCTTTTTGTCTGCCCGAAAACCCCTCCCTATCCGAACCTGAATTTCTCGCCCGCCCCGTCGTCTCCATCACCGATGAAGCAATGGCAGGCCCTCACGGACGCGGACGGCAACGGGACCATGAGCGACCCGGGAGCCGTACCGGTACGCCACGGTGAGAATGCAGGACAAGGACGCAATAAGGCCTCTCATTCGAGGGGCCCTATTGTTCGCGTCCTGAAGCGGTCAGAACCACTTCTTTTTCCTGAAATAGCGCACCATGGAAAGGCCGATCCCGAGCATGACGGCGAGCACGAGGGGATAGCCGTAGCGCCATTCGAGCTCCGGCATGCGCCTGAAGTTCATCCCGTACACGCCGGCGAGGAACGTCAGGGGCATGAAGATCGTGGCGATGATGGTCAGGACCTTCATGATCTCGTTCAGCCTGTTGCTGACGCTGGACAGATAACTGTCGAGCATTTCCGAGAGCATCTCGCGGTAGATCTCCACGGTGTCGATGACCTGGATCACGTGGTCGTACACGTCCCTCAGGTACGGGACCGTCGTTTCCCGGATCAGGGGCGAGTCATGCTTTCCCAGGATGCCGACGACCTCCCGGAGGGGCCACACGGACTTATGCAGGATCAGAAGCTCCCGTTTCAGGCGATAGATACTCTGCACCGTCTCCTGCGTCGGGCGAGAGACGATGGCCTCCTCCAGGGACTCGATGTTGTCGCCGATTCCCTCGAGGATAAGGAAGTAATTGTCCACCACGGCGTCCACGAGGGCGTAGGCCAGGTAGTCGGCGCCCATTTTCCTGATGCGGCCCTTCCCCTCCCTGATGCGGCCGCGGATCGCATTGAAGACATCCCCCTCGATCCCCTCCTGGAAGGAGAGCACGAAGTTCCGGCCGAGGACCAGGCTGAGCTGCTCCGGCACGACCTCCCCTTTCAGCGCATCGTAGGAAAGCATCTTGAACACGATGTAGAGGTACTCGCCGAAATCCTCGGCCTTGGGGCGCTGGTCCGTACTGGCAATGTCCTCCATCACGAGCCGGTGCAGTCCGAAACATTCGCCCATCTTTTCCAGGAGCGGAACGTCATGGACCCCTTCCACGTTGATCCAGGTCACCGTCGGCTTGTCGCGGTACGCAATGCACTCTTGGACCGTCGTAATGCTCGTTTCCCGGACTTCCCGCTCGTCGTAGTCCATGACGGCGACCGTTGCCGCGCCGCCCTTCACGTCTCCGGTGTACACCAGGCTCTCCGCGGGCAGGCCGACCTTCTTTGTCTTCTTCCTCGTCAATCTGGCCATAGGTTTCGTTCTCGCCCCTCTCTTTTTTTCCGCCGCCGCACGCCCTGCGGGTTATTATTGCTGAACTCGTAAAAAATCAGCTTTACCTCGGAGATCGCAAAGAAAATCCAACCGTTGTTCTTAAAAAAACTTTGCGTACTTTGCGTCTCGCCTAGAGGCGCCTACTTTTGGTTGCGCGAGAAGCTTTTGCTTCGTCTTTTTTGACCTGAGCAGTACAGTATTCATTTTTCTCTTTTCAGATACTTCACCGCCGCCGGCAGCAGGGCAAGGAGCCCGAGCAGAACGAAGGCTATAATCATGTTCGTTGAAAGGACATCTCCCAATGAGCGGATGGTGGCAAGCTGCGTGCCCGCGTAGATATACACGAGGGAGCCGGGAATGATGCCGACGGCGGTGGTCCAGAAGAATGTCCGAAGACGAATGGCCGTCAGCCCGGACAAGATGTTGATCAGAAAGAAGGGGATCGCGGGGATCAGGCGCAGGCCCAGGAGATAGAGGTGGCCGTTTTTCATTAACTCGCGGTTGAAGCCGTCCAGCTTCCCGCCGTACTTTTTCTGCACCCATTCGCCGATGAGGTAGCGCGAGGCAAGGAAGGCAAGGAAGGCGCCTGCCGTGGCGCCGACGTTCACGAAGAGGACCGCGGCCATGCCGAAGAGAAATCCGCCGGCCAGGGTCATGACAGTGGCGCCGGGCAGGGAAAGGCCGGTGACGATGATGTAGGAGAGGATGAACCCCAGGACGGAAACGCCGTAATGGGCATGGACGAAGCGCTCCAGCACGGCCTTGCTTTCCTGGAGCTGCTGGAACGTGAGGTATCGGTCTATGCCGCTCAACCGGACGGCTGCGACGGCTCCGATGATAAGGAGCAGAAGAAAAACCTTCTTGGTCGTTTTTTTCATCGGTCCGTAATTTTCCTCGGTGCCCGGCGGGAGGTCCGCCCCCCCGATGACGATAAGGCCCTCATCGAAACGTGCCGCGGCAGACCACCCTTTCCCGGTCGCTTATTTCATGAAGGGGGTAATGAAAAAGCCCCACGCCCTCTGCCACTTTTCCTCCCTGAAGAGGGGCAGCCCGAGGGTAATAGCGCGGGTGTCTTCGCGCGTCCTGAACGTCTTGTACAGCCGGTCCCAGACGGAGAGGAGGCTGGTGAAATTGGAATTCGTTTCATTCATGACGACGGAGTGGTGCACCCGGTGCATGTTGGGCGTCACGATGAAGATGCGGATGAGGCGGTCCCACTTTTCCGGCACGGCCAGATTGCTGTGGTGAAACAGCGTCGAGAGGTTGAGCAGGGTCTCAAAGATGACGAGCTGGCTGAAACTCATCCCGATGAGGACGAGCACCGGGAGCCGCGCGAACGTGGAGAGGATCAGCTCGCCGGGATGAAAGCGGAGCGCCGTCGTGGTGTCCATTGCGGTGTCCGAATGGTGCGCCCGGTGGAAGCGCCAGAGGAATGAAAACCGGTGGTTCGCCATGTGCCAGAAATACATCCAGATATCAAAGAGGAGAAAGACGACCACGGTCCCGGCAACGGGGTTCAGTGCGAGAGCGCTTTGGAGCCCGAAGGAATTTCCGGCCGCCCACCCGATGACCGCTATCGTCAGCCCGACAAGGAGCAGTCTCGTGAGGAATGCGTTGAAAAAGGCGGTGAGAACGTGGGGAAATGCATGTGCCAGCCTTTTCGAGCGGCCGGTATAATGCGGGAACAGCCCTTCGAGAAGAAAAATGAACGTCACCGCGGCTACGATACTGATGAGCTTATAGTCCATAATATGTCCTCCCTCTTCATTTTTTTCTGGTAACTCCCCAGGTCAGCCACCTCGCTTCGGCGCAAGGCTTGCCAGTATGCTTTTTCCCTGTAATGCTGTCGGTGCTTATGCCCGCGGCGCTTTCGCTTTGCGCGCGCTGTTTTGGCTGAGCGACGCTCTTTTATTGATTGCGGGCGCGCTTTTTTGCGCCTGTGCTCAGCGGCAGACCTGCGGAGGTGCATGTCCCGAATGCTTTCATCCTCCGGGGGCTGCGTTCACGCCCCCCCCGGGGAGGAAGGCCCCTATTCTTCTCAAGAGAGCGGACAGGGCAACCGATGGACCGGGTCCGCGCTCCTCACTTCGCGCGACAAGGTCGTTCAGGTCTTCCAACGTATCCACGTCCCTCCACAACGGCAGTTGGTGGACCGTCCATGACGACCGTTCCAGGACCCCCATGGTATCGGAGAAAACGGTCTCCGTACTCCAGGGAAGCCCGTCAAAGACGCCGGGCAGGAACGTTCGGGCATTGAAGCCGATAAGGTAATAGCCGCCGTCCGGCGCAGGCCCGATCACTGCGTCCTTGCTCTCCAACGATTGAAACGCCTCATGGATCACCTCGTCCGGCAGATCGGGAAGGTCGCTTCCGATGATGACCGCCCGCTCGATGCCGTCCGAAAAAACCCGGGCAAGGGCGTTCTTCATCCTTTCCCCCAGGTCCTTGCCGGTCTGGGGGAGATAGTCGAGGTCGTTCCCGAGCCAGTGCCTCACTGATTCCAATGCGTCCCGGGGATATACTGCAATTCGAAAGGGATAACGCCCCGCCTTCAGCGTCTCCAAGACTGTGATGACAAAATCCTTGTAGATCTCAAGGGCCGCTTCTTCTCCGATCGCCGCCGCAAGCCGCGACTTCACCCCTCCCCTTACCGGGGCTTTGATGAAAAGCAGTACGCACTGTTGTTCCCTCATGCCCGTCCCGCGGCTCAGCAGCATGAGCCCTGCGGTGCGGCCGCGTCGGCGGGCGACGGCGCCGTTCCGCAGCCCTTAAAAGCCCCGAAATGCTCGTCGAAGCTCCCGGCGACTTCAAAGTACGGCATGAGCCTCGTTTGGGAGAGCATCAGCGCCGTATTGCCGCAGACCCGCTCCGGCCGGTTCTTCTCGAAGACGTGCGCGGCGTCGAGCTCGAATCTGAAAGGCGCCTCCGGGACGCCCCCTCGATAGACCGCACTGTGCCCGTAATCTTCGCAGGAGTCTTCAAGGCCCTCGATCTTCCAGAGCCGGTAGGTGACGGAGGAGAACCGGATGTTGCCGATGCGCTCCCTGATCTCTTCATTCGAAATGCCGATGGAACGCTTCGACACGACGCGGGGGTCGGCGAACCCGGCCCGCTTCGCCATCCCTTCGAAGTCCTTCTCGTAGAGCGCCCCGCCCAGGCACTCGCCGTAGAGCACCGGATCTTTCCTGACCGGCTCCGGCACCCTGCGGTCCGCGTAGATGTCGGAAAAGTAAAATTCCCCTCCCGGCTTCAACGCGGCAAACACCTGCCGCAGCACACGCTCCTTGTCCTCCACGAGGTTGATGACGCAGTTCGAGATGACGATGTCCAGCGATCCGGGGGGAACGTGGTCCCCGAAATTTTCAATAGTGTCGAAGATGAACCGGCAGTTCGGCTGTTCGTAGCCGAAACGCTTCGTCTGGAGCTCGAGGTACTTCTCGGCAACGCGGATCTGCTTCTCCGTCATGTCGATGCCGTACACGAACCCTTTCTCGCCCACGAGTTTGGACATAATGTAGCTGTCCCTGCCGGTGCCGCAGCCCAGGTCGAGCACCGTGAGGCCTTTCAGGGCGACCGGAATGGGAGAACCGCACCCGTAGTATCGCTCCGTTATCTCATCGGCGATATAGGGCAGGACCGCCCGCACATGCTCGGGCATGGAATCGGGCGTGCAGCAGGCCGTTGTTTTCAGGTCGGCCGCGCTTTGGACCACGTCGCTGTAGTAGTGGCGGACGTTGTCTTTTACCCCGTTAGAGACAGGCACAGACTCCTGCCGGTGATATTCAGTATTCTCTTCAGAGGACGGAACACTGCCGCCAGAGGTGGTCGTGTGAAAAAATTGTTCTCTAACGGGGTGAACGTCGAAACCGTTCTCCTCGTTCATCAACGCGCCCCGGCAGCTGCTTCCCCGGTTCACGGTGCAGGCATAACAATGCTCATCGCAGGTTATCTCCGGCGTAAAATCGGAAAAGTCGATGTCCCAGAATTTTTTATCTTCATAGTTCTTTATTCTGATGCCCAGGGCCAGGTTGAAATCGCAGTCAAAGACATGGCCCTGATAGTCCACGGAGATAAGCCTGCGGCACATGACCCGCTCCAGGGTGTCGGGGTTGAAGTTGTCCATCAGTTCGTTCATGTATTCGGTGAGCCGTCCCCGGCTGATCAGGTACTGCCGGAACCGTTTTATCGGCGTATTCACGATGGTCAGCAGATTATTGAAGGAGACGTTATGCCTGTCCTTGAGGAGCTGTTTGTATTCCTGCTCGAGCGACCTCTGTTCCGGCGGGAGGTAATCTCCGGCGGCGTTGTACACGAGGTCCAGGGTCAACCCGTCCTTCCCGTATCCAATGTTGTTCAGCTTCCGGAGGACTTCCATGCTCGCTCGAAAAACGCCCTTCCCCCTTTGGGCATCGGTCTGGTCCTCGAAGGCGCCGGGAAGGGACGCGATCAGCCTGACGCGGTGCTTCCGGTACAGGTCCATGAACGCGCCGTATTCGGGCAGGTCCAGGACCGTCAAACTCGTCCTGACCGCGACCTTCTTTCCCTGTCCCGCGAGCTTCTCGATGAACAGCGTGAGGTGCGGGTTCATCTCGGGCGTGCCGCCGGTAAACTCAACGTCGTCGATGTCCAGCGACAGGAGTTTGTCCAGGATTTTTCCGGCCGTGCCGGCATCCATGTTTTTATCGCCCCGGGGAGAGGCCCCGATGTGGCAGTGCGTGCACGTCTGATTGCACCGGTTGCCCATGTTGATCTGGACGGTTTCGATCCGTTCTTTTCGCAGTATTTCGGTTTCCCAGAATGCGGTTCGAGCCATGAACTTCCTCCTCAATACTACAATACTACACTAACCCGGACAAACCGGAACCAAATATGCCACGAAGACGCGAAGGTACGAGGAAATTCATACAGAGGTTTGCGCTTTACAATTCGTCAATTATTCGTGTTTTCTTTGTGTCTTGGTGCCTGGTTGAATTTTGTTTCCATTTTGGATAGAATTCTATTCGTAACTGCCTAAAAAGCTTTGCCGGTCTTATAAACTACCCCGCCGCAAGCAGCGGGGTATTGGTTAGAACAACATCAGTTGATG
>ERZ1292625.1182-Hain-H41-01um-R1-1182-length-33163-cov-8_pt1 | contig 16188 bp, 24 predicted proteins | sample MGYA00564400_ERZ1292625 | MGnify/ENA primary metagenome ERZ1292625 (study PRJEB36523, sample SAMEA6512639) | groundwater metagenome | collected 2019-01-08 | study: AquaDiva: Metagenomics assemblies of 32 groundwater samples | reverse complement strand
TAATTGTGGTATTTCAATACTAGCTCCTGATGCTAATACTGCTAATTTATATTTTGGTTCCCCATCTGGTAATTTATCCGCTTTTTTAGCATGGCAATATAGTGCGGCTCAATTAAATATTAGTACGGTGCATGGTAGTGGTATTATAATTTTTAAGAGCGCGAACCAAATAGAAGCTATGAGAATAGATGCTTCACAAAACGTAGGTATTGGGGGTACGGCTAATGCTAACGCCCTTCTCGATGTACAAAGCATAACCAAGGCTTTCATGCCACCACGAATGACCACCGCCCAAAAGAATGCTATTGCAAGCCCTACGGCTGGGATGGTGGTTTATGATTCAACCCTAGGTAAATTAGCTGTCCGTGGGGCAGCAGCCTGGGAAGCAGTAACCTCAGCTTAATAGACTTGCCCTATTGGCAAGACCCTCGGCTAGAAGCCGAGGCTATCGGAGAAACTAATGGCACTACAAGTACAACTAAACACTACATCTGGAATCCAGCTACCGGGGGCCTATGTTAAGATAGTCGCCTTTAGTGGCGATCTCACGAATACTTACATTAATTATAAGGTGTTTGCAGATGCACAAGCAAGACTAGGTGGGAAAGTCCCTGTGGAAACGGATTATGCGGTAGTGGCCTCTCCAACAGGCTTGATTGGGAAGAATATAATTGAGTGGTGTTACACCCAGACTAAACTTTTACCTAAATTTATTAATTCAAGTGACGTATAGAGGACAACTTCATGAACACAGTACCATTAACCCAAGTATTAAATAATGCCTTGATTATGATTTTAGAAGGCACGTTTGCTAAGATTCCAGGGAAGGATATTGTCTTGGTGATACAACAACTCCAGGATAAGATTCAAGAAGAGAAGCAGAAGGAAGCAGGGAAAGAACAGGCTGAACCACCCGTTCTGGGGGGTTAATCAGTGGCCTTAAGTGCATCAACTGATTTTATACTAACCGCGCAACAGGTTCTCGAAGAGGCCCTAACTAAGATCGGTGGGTATGTAGAGGGTGAGAGCTTGAGTACTACTACCCTGGATAGGGGTAGACGCACGCTTAACATCATGCTGAAGGCGATGCAGAACAGAGGCCTACATACTCAGATACGCCGGACTGTATCTGTAACCCCAGTTAATGCTCAGAGATCGTATACTTTTGGCCCCAGCGGGGCTGATGTAACTGTGGGCAGGCCTCTTAAGGTTCTTCAGGTCGAGTTACAACTCACGTCGGATAGCAGCAGGATGCTGTTAAAACAGCTCACCCATCAGGAGTATACTGAGAAGAACTCCAGACTGGTAGATGATGGTAATCCTGTAGAGTGGTTTTATGACCCTACGATAACCAGCGGTACTCTGTATGTGTGGCCTATCCCTGATGCCACCACGGCGGCGGATTATACGATGCAAGTTATTTACCGCAAACCATTTGATGATATTGATGCTTTAGCCGACAACCTGGAGATTCCAGTTAATTGGTATGAAGCTGTTGTTTTGGGGCTAGCCTCTCGGCTAGCCCATGAATACCCACTCCCCATACAAACCTGGCATATACTACGAAAGGATGCAAGGGAGGCCCTTGCAGAGGCTGAGGGGGAAGAGACAGAAGAGTTTATACAATTTACCCCAGATAGGGATTAAGATACTATGGCTAATGGTTTTTTACAGGTCTACCCTAGGTTTATATCCTGGAAGCAGAACGCTAGTTCGGTGTGGGTGCGTAATGACAGCGGGACTATTAATACATACATTACCAACACAACCACCAATAAGACTACCTACAGTGATGTAGCTAAGACTACTGCGCATGCCAATCCTATAGTCTTGAACTCTACCGGGGAGGCTACTATCTTCTTAAATACGGATGGGCTATATACCTTCCTGATTAAGGATAGTGCGGGAGCTACTGTAGCTACCATCAATGACCTAGGTAGTGATACAACCACCTCCTCTTCTACAACTGAGTCGGGTGGGAATATGGTGCCTAACGGTTCTTTTGAGGATGATACTGATGGTAATGGTGTATCTGATAACTGGACAATAGTTACTCAGGGTACTACAGCTATTGATAGTACGGATGCCGCTCATGGAATCAAGAGCCTTAAGTTTACAAGTACCGGATCTGGTGGTGGTAATGCCACTACTGGGTTTATTAATGTGGGGACTGCTCAGAATGTCCTGTTAGAATTCTGGATCAAGTCCAGTGTGGCAGACGTGCTTAATATAGTCAAGGTACACTACTACGATCAGGCTCAGGCTCTTATATCGTCTGAAACCTTGTATACCGATTCGGCTACCAATCCAACTTCCTGGACATTCAAAGAATATGTAGGTACTACCCCAGCCCTCACTACGCAAGTAAAGGTTCAGGTTATCGGATGTGATCCCTCCGATGCTACCAGTGGTAATGTTCGGTTTGACGGGGTGGCTTTATATGTACACAATTTTGTTAGGCGCAACCAGAGCGGGGATAGCATAGATTCTCTGTCAATAGATGATACCACAGACGCTACCAGCGGTACTACGGGGAGCATCCATACCGACGGTGGTATAGGTGCTGTCAAGAGAATTGTGACCGATGACGTTACCGATGCTACCTCAGGAATTACTGGATCAATACAAACAGATGGTGGTATAGGTCTAGCCAAAGCTCTATGGGTAGGTACTACCTCCCGGTTAGTAGGTAATGTGACTGCCAACGGAGTTGTAACTGTTGATGGAAGGATTCGAAGTAATGACATTACTCAGGCTACCACTACACTAGACGGCTCTATACAGACTAATGGTGGTATTAGTGTAGTTAAGCAGGTTTATGCGGGCGGTAGGATTATTACCGACGATGTCACCGACTCAACTTCCAGTGTTACTGGATCAATACAAACAGATGGTGGTATTGGAGCTGCTAAGGATATAGTTTCAGCTACTGGTATTAAGATTGTAGCAGCCACCACCCTATCCCTAAATACAGGCTCTATAACGGATACCTCTGGGGCTATCTCATTTAGTAATGAGAATCTGAGTACTACGGGTACTCTAGCCTCAGGGGCTTTAACAGTTACCGGTAATATGTCAGCTACAGGAACTATTGCAGCTACCGGAGCTGTTACTGGTGCAGCCCTATCTGGGTTTGGTATAGCCCCAACAGAAGGCACTCTTCATGTCCATACCGCTAGCGCAGGCTCGGTAACTGCACACGTTAATGCAAATGACCTGGTAGTAGAAAGTGGTGGCGCGTGCGGTATATCAATTCTGTCTCCAGATAATCAATTTAGTTATCTTTATTTCGGATCTCCGAGTTCTAATTTGGGTGCTACTTTAAACTGGAACTACAACACATTAATTATGGGATTAACTACTAATGTAGCTAATGCTTATATAGTCCTTAATGGTAACCTAGGTCAAGTATGTGGGTCTCCAACTGGTGGTGCTAAGGGTGCGGGCACTCTAAATGCTACGGCTGTATATGATGACAACACCCTACTAACTTGTTATGTATTTGAGCAAGTTCTGGACAAGAATATTGATCTTAATAAATGGGATGACCTAGTGCCTAATCGTGGGGCAGAGATACGTATACATGAACCCGCAAGGAAATTCAAAGGACGCCTGAATACGGAATATGACCCGCTGGATATTGATAAGTATGCCAAACACTGGCAAGACAAGAAGCACCTAACCTCCATGCCTAATGAGAAGAACTATGATCCTGTTAGGGGGAAGCTTGATATTGGCTCCTGGGTACAAAGGTTGATAGAAACGGTAGAAATCCAGGCTGTGCATATTGAAACTCTTAACCAACGGCTAAGGGTTATTGAGACGGCTAAGGGTTATTGAGAATGCTTAGACTAGAAATCCTACCAGGTACTAATGAGGCCTTCTCACGAAGTGCTTCCAGGCGTAGGCTGGTTAATTGGTATCCTAATATTAATCAGGATACGCAGAAAATAAACCTCTACCCCATGCCTGGGTACGATCTCTTGGCTACCCATACTTCCGCCATATGGAAGGGGGCAGTGGAGTTTGGAGGAGTAGGGTATGCAGTTATTGGGACTAACCTTGTGTCTATTACCTCTTCTGGAATAGCCACTACCCTCAATACTACCCTGACTGGCGCGCAGGCTCGGGTGGATATGGCGGTTGGTAAGACTCAGATTATGATTGTAGACGGGAATCAGGGTTATGTCTATACCCCCTCCACCGATACCTTTGCGGTAATCTCTGATGCTAACTTCCCCGCTAATCCAACTACCTGTGCTCACTTGGATGGTTACTTTATCGTAGACGATCCAAGCAACCCTGGTAGGTGGTATCGAAGCCAGCAGAATGATGCTACCGACTGGACGATTGGGGCCAGCGCTGAGTTTGCTACCGCCGAGCGGAGTGGGGATACTCTCAAGCGCATTAAGGAGTCTGGGGATAGGCTGTGGTTCATAGGAGCCCAGCTAACTGAGGCCTGGTTCAACGCCTCTGATCCTAATGTTATTTTTAACCGGATTAATGCCATTAGCTTAGATTGGGGCACTGAGGCCCCCTTTACCGCAGTAGAGGCGGATAATAACCTAATCTTCCTGGCAAAGAATGAACGTAATACTGGTAGGGTTATCCTAGTTAATCAGTCTGGGCAGCTTAAAACCCTGTCTCCCGACTGGTTGGAAACGCTTATTGCTGGTTATACTGTCCGCACAGATGCCTTCTCATTTATGTTTGACTGGCAGGGGCATACCTTGTATGTGCTAACCTTTCCGACTGAGGACAAGACCTGGGTTTTAGATCTCAACTCCCAGGCCTGGTTTGAGTGGAAGAACTTCGACTTAGGTAGACACCGAGCTAATGGGTTCCTACTCTTGAACGGCAAGGCCCTAATCGGTGACTACGTAAACGGGAATATCTACCAACTTAAGTCTACGGTATACACCCACAACGGGGATATGATAGAACATATCTTCCGATCAGATCATATTAATCAGGATAACATATCCCTTAGGTATGATGTCATTGAGCCAGTGTTTGAACGCGGGGTAGGTATTGGAGGTACTGGGCAAGGTTCAGACCCCCTATGTCAATTGAGGTGGTCTAAGGACTCCGGCAATACCTGGAGTAACCAGGAATATAAGGCTGTGGGCAAAATAGGTGAGTACGAGTCTCGTACTCTGTTTAGGAACAAGGGATGGGCCAAGACTATGACCTTGGAGTTATCTATCTCAGAGCCTGTTAAGGCGGTGCTTGAATCCATGTATGCACAGGTATCATTGGGCGAAGCACGCCCGGATACAATCTAGTGTCCAGACTTAAGGATATTGGTTTACCTAGGTTTGAGGATTTTAATACCTTCTCCACCTGGTTCCAGATTTTTATTGAGTTCTTTTCACGGGTAGACTTACTTGAGGCTTCAGTAGCTCCCAGCTCCGTTGGGGCTACTACAACCTCTGAGCAGACCTTCACCCTTACTACACTGGAACTGAATGATATTGTTATACCAATTAAACCCACCCACCAAGCCGGGTTGGGTATAGTTAATGCGAGAGTTACGGCTGCGGATACGGTAGGAATAACCTATATGAATACTACAGGCGGGGCTATTACCCCGACTACCGAAACATATAAATTTCTAATTTTTAGATTGGGGACTTAACAAATGAGCTGGTTAACTAAACTGCTACCTGTCACTGATATTTTTAAAACCTACTGGGAAGGTAGAACTAAAATAAAAGAGGCAAAGATTAATGCCGAGATTGCTAAGTATGCGGCACAAGAAAAGAGATTTACGCAAGCCCTAGATGCAGAGACTAACTGGGATCTTGAGGCCCTACAGCAATCCAGATTTACCTGGAAAGACGAGTATTTACTTTTTATCCTCTCCCTTCCATTTATTGGAAGTTTCATACCAGGAATACAAGACGAGGTGGCTAAGGGGTGGTTGTATGTAGCTAAGGCTCCAGTATGGTATCAAACTGCCTTTATTGGCGTTATTGCCGCAACCTTTGGTTTACGGTGGTTATTTCAAAAACGCATCCCGGAATTTAAAAACGGAGTAGACTAATATGGGATTTAGCTTAAATGATCCCTTAGGCACTAAGCGCCGAGGTAAGAAGAAACAGAGAGCCGCCGAATTGGCGGCCGCGCAGACTCGTGCTGTCGGAGAGGACTTATTTGGGGATAAAGGCTTACTGGCTTCAAGCCAGGCTACGGCCAGCACTAATCTGCAAGATCTACGCGGGCGGGTATCTGGGACTCTAGCTGATTCAGCTAGCAGGGCTACAGCAGCACTAGATACTGCTGAGACTGGAGCGGTGAGTAGGTTCTCAACCGCAAGAGACGAGATCTCAAGCCTATTTGGAGAGGCCCGTAGTACCTTTAACCCCTTTATTAAAACAGGACAGGAGGCTTCTCAGACGCTCTCACAGGCATTGGGGTTAGGTGGTCAGACCTTTGATCCCTCCTTCCTGGCATCTACACCTGGATATCAGCACAGACTACAGCAAGGTCAGGAGGCTCTTATATCAGGGGAGGCGGCTGCTGGTCTTACCGACTCCAGCAAGACGAGACAAGGCTTAATGAAGTTTGGCCAGGGGTTAGCGGGAGAGAGTTTCGATACCTTCATTAACCAGCTCCTCCAGACTTCTGGGCAGGGGTTGGGCGCTGCTGGAACCGCAGGCCAGCTAACCTCAAATCAAGCCCAGCTAACAGGTAATCTGTTTACCGGAGAGGCGGATACGCTAACCCGCTTGGGTATGACCCGGGCTGATATTGCTCAGCAAACTGGACAACAACAAACAAGCCTGGATCTGGGTATTACTAGTGCCATTAATGCCTCGGAACTCAGTACAGCTAATACTCGTACATCAGGCCTACTTGGAACTAGAACTGGAGCTATTGACGCTGAGCTGGCAGGGAAGATGGCTGCTATTAATGCTTCTGGGGAAAATGTTAGCCAGCTTATTAACTTGGCAACACAAGTAGGCTCAGCCGTTGCCACAGGCGGGACGTCCTTGGCAATACCTAAACTACCTAAAATGGGGGGGGCGGTAGCCCCCACCAGTCAGGAAGGGCTTGACGCTGGTATAATGTTTTAATAAGGTAAAACTACTATGGCAATTGCAAGCGAATTATTAGCGGAACTGGCGGGTGGTGGTAGGCAAGCGGATGCAGCTATCGGGCAGGCTCTAAGAGAGTTCATTCCTAGTATACAAAAGGCTAAAACGGAACGCCTGAACCAACAAAGAATGCAACAGGAAATGGACCTAGAGCAGCGCAAGATTGACAGGCAGAACCAGATCGGTAATATTATTTCTACCTCCTTTGACGGTGGGCAGTTCTCCTATAAGAATGCTGCTAGTAATCTCCGACGAGCTGGGTATGGGGAAGAGGGGGATAAGGTAGAGGACCAGGGGGTACAAGTTGATAAGGCAGAATATGAGCGACGTAAAGCCTTTAGTAAACTAACTACGGACGATTTGGATAGGGGTATTAAAATTACTGCGGCCATAGGAAGTGCCTTTAGCCCAGTTATGTTAGCCCCAGATGATCAAGTGGATCAGCTATTTAATATTGCGGTACAAAAATCACAGGAGTTCTTGAGCCCGGAACAACTGGAGGCGATTAAAAACGCTAAGACGCCTAAACAAAAGAAAGACCTCTCACAAGGAATGCTTATGTTCGGGGCTAAGGCCGGAGAGGATTTATCTTATGCTGCTAGAGAGCATAAACTAGCCTTCGATAAAACCCAGCATACCTCCACTCTAGCCAAAGAGAGAGCCCCGTCCATGGATCAAAGCAGGGCTAAGGTTGTGAATAAATATATTGATGCTAGAGCAAAGGGGCTAGATCCTGCCTTCGTTCTTAATGATGCCGAGCAGCTTCTTTTAGGAGACACGCTTGGCCCCGGTATGGGCCCGGATGTGGCACTTAAAATGTTTGAGGGTATGCCCGATGGGTGGATGACCTTAATGAAAAATGATCTCCCTGGAGCCCTAAAGCTGTATAATAAAACAGTGGACTCGGTAACTAATGTCTTGACGGACGAGCAGGCGAAACGATTAAAATTTGGAGAGGGTAATGTGACGGACACCCAACTGCGGGCTTCTGGGATAACCAGGACAGAGCTTAATGAGCTGATGAGTCGCAAAGGCATAACAAATGAATCCCTGGCTCTGCGCGCATTATTAGAACGTCAACGCAGACTGCGCGCTCAAGGTGCTAAATAATGGCCACCCCACACCCACTTGATGACCCGATGATTGATGAAATCCTCAATGATTTTCATAAGGAGGCCTTAGATGCGCAGCCCGAATGGTCTTCTGGCGTGCCTGATGCCGAGATGGATGCTATCCTCAAGGATCTAGGCGAGGATGTTGAGACGCTTAACAAGAATAAGAGAGAGCACGATATTGCTATATTTCTGAATCCAGGGGCAGTAGAGGATCCGGCATTAGTAGAGAAAAAGAACTTCTTTGGTAGGATAGCTGAAAGCCACATGGCTGAAGGGGATGTAGCCCAAACCAGTATTGGTATTGTGGAGCTCCTAGCTCGTAGTGCTCAGGGTGGACTAGCCCTAGGCGTAGGCGTAGCCGCAGGAACAGTGGAGGCTGTTAAAGCTAAGCTGGGGTCCAGTAGTGCCGGTGCCGATCCACTCAAAGCCTTTACCGAACAACTAGATCAGGCTCAGGATACTTTCCTGAATGCCGAGGCTTCTAGTAAAGTTGCTCGTACCGTAGAGACACAACTAGACAAGTGGGTTGCTGCTCCGCTGGAGCAGTTCAGTACTGCTGCTGGGGAGAGGGCCCTAATGGGCACGAAGTCCCCTGCTGCCGCAGCCTTTATTAAAACTGAAATACAAGTTGTGCCTCTAGTGCTGGGAATGTTTGTACCCGGATTCGGTAAGCGTACATTAAAACAAAACCAAACTCAAGCAGCGAACGTAGAAACCCGCAAAACCGGCGACACGACGCAACCCCTCTCCTCACAGGAGAAACAACTCTTTGATGAAGCTACTAACGAGCATAAGCTAGCTGATGGTGATCCAGTAGCTAAGGACCATATTCAGTTAGTACAACTTCTGGATGATGGGGCAGAGAAGCAGGTTATGCTAGAGATGCAGCTTAAGAATGCCCGCACTCAACAGGAGAAGCTGGGTATCCTTACCACTCTAAACCAAGTAACTCTGGATAATAAAGCCCTGGCTGGGCAGATTACTAAAAATAAAGTGCATGAGATGCAAGAGTTTATTGGACTACCTGATCCTGAAACCAAACCAAAGCTTGATACCTTTGAGATTACTGGTACTGATAAACGCACCAGCACTCAACTTAAGATCGATTTGTTTGGAATCTCTACGAAAATACATTCTGATGGTACACCCCAGGCTGTTCTTAAACAGAACTATGGTGACTTAACTAAGTTTCAGGCCCAAGCGATGGGGAGGATAACCACAAACTTTGCTACCGCCGAAAAGCACCCACTTGCTAAGTGGACAAGGGATAAAATTAAAGCTCACGTTAACAGATATGAGAAGTTATCTGATGATCTGTTAAATGCTCCTGTGTTTCAAGAGGGGCTGGGGATAACAGCCCTACGTAAGGCTAAGAAGGTCTCTACCGATGCCGGGGCTTTGACTATTTATGCACGCAGTAAGCGCGAGTCTCAAACCCTGATTCGTACAGCTACCCTGCTGTTTGATCAAATCGAAAAAACCCCAACTAAATCTTGGTTAACAAATATGAACCTCTCTCCTGAAGAGGTTAGTTCAGTACAATCTATTAGAGCATCCCTAGACACTACTCGTAACTTTGTTAATAACAGCATCCTACAGTATGGCCCAGAAGAGATGCCACTAATCAATAAAATTGAGGGATACTATCCGCATGTCTTCTTGAATGGGGACTTTAGGGTATGGGTGCGAGATAAAGATGATGTCTTAGTAGATGTGCTACCAGCGACTGCTCTCGGGCATAAACGACTTGCGAAAAAATTACAAGAACTACACCCCGATCTACGTATTACTAGTAGTCCTAAAACTGTAGGTAAGCATTCTGATATCTCCGTACAAACCTTTGCTGAAACTATGGATTTTATGCAGAGAACAGGAAAGCACAAGCTTACTCAGCAGGTTAGGGCTGAATATGAAAAACACCTAGGCACAGCCGGGTTCCTCAAGCATGCTAAAGAACGTACTGGGGTAGGTGGCTTTGCCGGAGCTACTCCCGGATTAAAAGGTGTTCATAAATCTGAGGCTAAGCTTAATAAAGAGTTCCAGCAAGCTCTTACCGTATACACCAATGGAGCAGTACGCTTTGCTGAATTTCTGCGCGCTAAAAAAGAGCTTAATGAGGTCTTTACCGATAAACAGATTAAAGAAGCTTACCCTAATGCAACCGAATGGAGCCAGCTATATGTCGATGAGGCCTTTGGGGTGCGGAAGGGTTTAGGTAACGCCCTAACTAACAATAACTGGTTCACGGATATTATTGGTGCTACTGGTATACCCCGACTCTTAGAGGGGTTAAATAAGGTGACCTCCGTAGTTCAGTTGTTTATGTTCAATGCTAAGTTTTTAGCCTTACAACCTATCCAATCCTACCAAACTATGATGCCAGCCATGCTTCAACAAAAAAGCTTTGGCGTACAGTCCTCCGCCGTTAGGGCTATGGCTGAGGGTCATAGGGCCTTCTTTGCCCCCACTCCTGCTGAGGTGGATGCAATACGCTTCTCGATAGAAAAAGGATCAATATCACGTAAATTTGTCGAAGAGACTATGGGTGCAGACTTTTTTAAGAATGGGATTTTAACTCATGCAGATAAGTGGGCGGATGTGCTACTTGGCCGCGCAGCGGCAGGTAAGATGGATGTATGGACCAGAACACTTAACAACTTGGTATACTACCGCCACCAGATTAATGCTGGGGTCTCCCACGAGGTAGCTAGGGACAGAGCCGCAGTGATGACTGACAAGCATATGGTGGAATACAACCATAGAGAGGTTCCACTCCTTCTTGGTAAGAGCTCTCCATTGGGCCCCCTGGCCATACCAGCTAAACTATTTAAAAGCTATGCTTTTAATAACTTGGCACAAATGGGCTCATTTATCAGGAGCGGGAAAAAAACCGAAGACTACAAGCCTCTTATAGCATACCTGGCCACTCAGGCTGTGGTTGGTGGGGCTAAGGGATTATTTTTGGTTAAAGAGGTTGATGCTCTACTGGAGGTGTTAGGACTACAGACCTTAACTGAAACACTACTTGAATCAGGACTATCCGATACCATTGTCTACGGCCCCCTTTCTGCTGGCCTAGACTTTGATATAAGTGCCAGTACTCAGGCCACAAGCATTCTTCCCAAAGAAATTCTGACCCTCCCAGGCTTGGAGTGGGCGAGCAAAGGCGGAGTGGCCTCTATTAAGTGGATAGCAAAAAAATTTAATCCAGGTGGTAGCTTAGTAACCCCAAGTGATACTATGCATGTTCTTAAATCCTTAGCACCTAAATCCTTCCATGGATTTATTGAAAAACACTATACTGGTGATGGGCCTGAGGCCGTAGTACCGGATGACCAGTATGGTGGCAGGGGGTTTATCAAGAGGGATCTGGATGACTGGAAGAAGCGATACCTTTCTGGGCGCTCTATGCGCGAACGCAGGTTAATGGACTCCAGATATCAACTAACTAGGATGAATAAAAGACAAAAACTGAATCAGGACTCCCTAACCCAGGCGGCAGCATATGCTTACTGGAACCTAGATGAGGTGCCTGGGTATCTAACTGACTTAGCTCTAAGATATGGCTTCACAACACAGGGTTATGCGGAGGCGATTAAAAATAAAATGAAAGCTGATGAGACAGAAGCCAGCCAAAGAGCTACCCAGTATGGGCAGACTAAACAAGGACGAAAGAATCTGCAAAAGCTAGAGGAAATGGGGAATACAGTCTATGAATAATGAGATACTACACCAGGACAACACAGCGGAAAAGATAGGCTATTTAATAGCCCTAACTGAAACCTTGATTGAGAAAACGGAGAGGCTATCCTCAAGACTACAGAAGGTTGAGGATAGACTCAGTACCTGGAGCACTATAATTAAAACCCTTAAGTTCATCTCAGGAGTGGTGATTTTGCTACTCACCTTTAAGGTGGGCAGCATAGCCGGGTTGTGGCATAAGCTTTTTAGCTAGCCATTTAATTGATTGATAGTAATATGTAACTATTTAAATCATTGTTGCGCCCCTCAAAGAGTTGCTTAAATCAGCGTGTCGTAAATCCGCGCCGCTCAAGTCCGCGCCTCTTAAATCGGCTCCTTCAAAGCTCGCCCAGCTTAGGGTGCTTGATTTAAGCGTCGAATCACGCAAATCAGCGAAGCTTAAATCAGTAGAGTATAACTCTGCGCCGTTTAAATCTGCGCCACTTAAATTTGCGCGTCGTAGGTCTGCTACATTTAATTTCACACCTCTTAAAGTGCTTGATTGTAGGTCGGCATCACGCAAATTGGCTCCGCTCAAGTTCGCGTCACTTAAGTCGGCGAAACTCAATTTGGCGTCACTTAAATTTGCACGACTTAACTCCGCGCGTCGTAAGTCGGCGTGGCGTAGGTTGGCACCCCTCAGGTCGGCGCCGCTTAAATCCGCTCGTACACCGCTTTTGCCGTCGCTTTTAAGCCACTCGTGATGCGATTCCAAAATATTTTTAATATCGTTATCGTTCATCTTTCTATCCTTTCCGGCATAGCCTGGGTTGTGTGTATTAACTCTATCTTACGTCAGCGTCGCATATAATCGCGCCATTTAAATCTGCGTCGGTAAAGTCCGCGCGGCGTAAGTCCGCGCCGCTTAAATCTGCGCCACTTAAATTACTTGATGTTAAAATAGCATCACGTAAATCTGCGTTGCTTAACCAGGCGTCTCTTAAATTCGCGCCGCTTAAATCGGCGAAACTTAAATCCGCGCCGCTCAAGTCCGCGCCGCTTAAATCAGCGCCACTTAAGTCCATGCCTGGCAAAAAGGCGAAACTTAAATCCGCGCCGCGTAAATCAGCACCCCTCAGGTCGGCGCCACTAAAATCGGCTTGTACTCCGCTGATGCCTCTGCTTTTGCGCCATTCGTGATGCAATTCCAAAATATTTTTAATATCGTTAGTGTTCATTTTTTATCCTTTCCAACAGCCAGACAAGCTACAGTAAAATACAAGCCCTTATAGTCGGCCCGTTTGTATTTATCTGCCAAATAAGAGGCCCTAACCTGCTGCATAGCCTGACATAGTTCCATAGACCCTACCTGCTCGGCGCTGCCAATAATCTCCTTAGGCTCTCCACCAACGGGAGACAGGGAAAACAACACTGTTAATAATACAACTTTCATTTCATATACCTCATCTTACCTCTTATCAACAAAGTCAACAACAACAAATACTAAGGCCACGACAGCAAATATTCCGACCCCACATAAAAAAAGATAAAATAGATTCAATAGAGGCATAAGCTAAATCCCCCCTTTAGTTTCGGACACCGTTAATACTTTCTCTAAATTCTTCTCAATCTTTTCCAACCACGTATCAAATGAGTTCTGATTCTCAATGCCAATACGTTTAGTGAGGATCTCCCGACCGTCTGCTCGCAGATGTATATGTCGGTGAATCCTCCCCCTGAGCATTCGCACCAGCTTGATGGTTTGGTATACCGTCGCTTGGTTATTAGTCCTACCAGCGACTTTATGCCACCCCCAATCTCTAGCATCGTGGCCGGTTTTCTTATCAAAGCGAGGCACTGGCTCCCCTCTTAGGCCTTTCCTTCCACTACCCACACCTTTTTTTCAACTAAACTAGCCTCTGCCTTTAAAGAGGTATCCAAAGTTGTGTATTCATCAAGTAAACGAATAGCTGAACCCCCTACATCACGCGTATGTGCAAGAGCCGCCGCCGCTTTGTGGATATCCTGTAACACACTAATATACTGCTGCAACACATCATAGAACATCGAAATATTAGTATATTGGGCGTCGTGGACGGGACTCCATCCGGCATCATGCAGAAAACCAACAAACTTATCAAACGTCATCTTTAAATCCTCCACTTATCAGGTATAGATACTGTTTTACGAAACACAACCTCCAAGCCCTTCTCTGTAGCAAGTAATACAGCGTCATGCCCTAACTGCTGTGCTGTTTGTACTCGATAATATAACCCGTCTAGCCTGAATCCAGCCTCCAACTCAGCTTTATCATACACATACCTAGTACTACAAATTTTATGGTGCTGTAGGCAATAACAAAATTCCCTTATCTGACACAATAACTCCATATAAGGATTCTTACGCTTAGCCATTAGACTCTTCCCAAAACCCGAGGGTGCTGGTTATTAATAGCAATTAAATGCTTAGCCTGGCATAAAGCATCTTCTCTAGCATTGTGTTTCATAGGATTAGCCTCCTGGGGAACTTCAGGATAAATATCTTTTATTGTCCTATAACACCGATTCTTCCCATAACTCCAGGGGATAGTCTGCCCTACCCTGGTATAGGCATTAGCCAAAATAGCATTATCAAATGAAGCTCCGTTACCCCAAACAAAAGAGCGGCAATCAATCCATCTAGCAAATTCTGCTAAGACCTTAGTAATGCTATTTACCCCATATAAACACTCTTGAGCTGTGTGATTCTGGGTCATCCAAAATTGTATGGCGAGGGCATCAAGCGTGAAGTCTGCATCAATACTACTTTGAAGGGACACACGTTCATAAAACAGCCTACCAATAGTCTTATTCTTAATCTCGACAGCGCCTACTGCTAAAATTACAGCATTACCGTTAGTGCCTAAAGTTTCCAAGTCCAACATGACATCCATACTCAATACCCCTCATTGCGCAATAATTGTGCTAGCTGTTTTAATCGCTGTTTAAATTCCACCGGATTGTCTTCATAGGGAGGAATAACCATACAATCAGGCATCCTAAATTTATCCACTAAGGGCTGGGGGAATATACTAGGAACCGGTTTACGTAGTATATCCAACCTACCCAACATATGCTCTAAAAACAGATCTATATGGCTACGGCGTAAAGAATCAGCTGCATATAGTTTTTTAGTAATATCAGGTCTATAGTCACGGGGTCTAGCCAGCTCCCCAAAAGGAACGCCTAATTCCTTGACCATTAACGCCCCAGCAGCACCTACTGTACCCCGAAACCTAGAACTAACAGGACCACGCTCCAACGTCATACATACATCCATATCTATCCTATACAGTTTCGACCTCTCCATTGCTTTAATACTCCGCAGCAATACCGCTATAAACTCGCTGGGTACATCTGGTAAAGTATCCTTAACTGCGTATGGCTTATATGGAAGCACAGCTTTCCCAGTCTTACTCTTACTAACCCCCCTTTGGGTCATACTCAATATGAAAATGGTCTGACTCTAATACTACATCAAACTCAGCAGTAAGTCTAGTTAATAATCCAGCCTGTAGGGTAGCTAGTATGGGCTTAGAAAATATAACCCCTGTTGCTGAGTCTTTAATTCTAAAATCCAAGGCCGCCCCACAATAGTGTTTACTAGACCTCTTATGTTTAGTAGCACGCTCAGTCCCGGAAGTACAAACCGGCTCAACGTTAATCGTATCCCTATATGTTTCCTCAACCGCACTAAGCACGGCTACCATCTCAGGTCTCAGTCCCGTTAGCTCTACACCAGTTTTAAATTGCATAACTACTTCTCCGCTTACCTAAATTTAAACCACATAACTTGTTCCGTTTCGCTAATAATGTACTGTTTAGTTTTAACAGCACACAATGCCCCATAACTGGTCGTTTAAATACAAGCTTAGTATCCATATCTACGCACGGCCTTGACCAGTAGGGACATGTATAGGTGTACACTGGCATACCATCAGTAGTTAGTAATACTACTGAACATCTAGCTCCTACTGGTATTACTTCCGTGGAGCTCACCTAGGTGCTCACACACGCAGCACTTACCTGAGCTAGCTGCTTTTTACTCCATAGCCTATAAATCTCAGCCGCTAGTTTAGAAGCTACCCGCTCATCCCCATACAACATCTCACTCCGTAGCTCCAGGGTCTTCATAGTTATTAGATGATTATATAGACTCACTGTGCCCAGCATACAGTTATTTCCCCCAGTAGTAGCGTACCTGATCGGTGCTAGGCGGAGTCCAGTAAACACGTTCTGGATTCTTAGGGTCTC
>ERZ1292625.2621-Hain-H41-01um-R1-2621-length-16191-cov-6_pt1 | contig 16191 bp, 17 predicted proteins | sample MGYA00564400_ERZ1292625 | MGnify/ENA primary metagenome ERZ1292625 (study PRJEB36523, sample SAMEA6512639) | groundwater metagenome | collected 2019-01-08 | study: AquaDiva: Metagenomics assemblies of 32 groundwater samples | reverse complement strand
GTCGCATGGTACGGCGGGCGTGGCGGGGCAAAGAGCTGGACGGTCGCAGACTATCTGCTGATCGACGGCGCCGAGCATGAACGGCGTGTAGCCGGGTGTCGCGAGATTCAGCGCAACATCCGGGAGAGCGTGAAGCAGGGCCTAGATGACGCGATCAAGCGCCTGGGCATGGACGACTTCTACGAGAGCACGGACAAAGAAATCCGGGGCCTCAGGAACAACACGCTGTTCACGTTCATGGGCCTGTGGCGCAACCCGCAGGGCGTGAAGTCGCTCGAGGGCTACGACCGGTGTTGGGTCGAAGAGGCCAACCGGGCGAGCCAGCGCAGTATCGACGTGCTGATCCCAACGCTTCGCAAGACAGGCCGCAAGTTCATCTGGACCTGGAACCGGGAATACGACCACGACCCGGTGGACAAGATGTTTCTGGGGCCGAAAGGGCCGCCACCGAACAGCATCGTCCGCCAGGTGCACCATTACGACAATCCGTGGTTCCCGGATGTGCTCAAAGCGCAGATGGACCACGACTACGCCACCGACCCAGACAAGGCGGCGCATGTGTGGGGCGGGGAATATGTGCGCGCCGTGGAGGGCGCATACTTCGCCCAGCAGATCCGGGTGGCGCGTCACGACGGGCGGTTCAGTACGCTCTCGGTCGATCCGAACTTCTCGGTCTTTGCGTATTGGGATTTGGGTCACACGGACTCGACGGCGGTGTGGGTCGTTCAGCGCGCTGGCGAGCGCATCAACGTCATCGATTATTGCGAAGGCACAGGTCAGCCGCCCGGCTATTACATGAACTGGCTTCGGGCCAACGGCTACGAGTTCTGCAATTGCGTGCTGCCTCACGATGGCGTGGCGGTGCACCCGGATAACCCGATCGCCATGAGCTATGAGGGCCAGCTCCGCGCGGGTGGCTTCACGGTCAAGGTGGTCAGAAACCAGGGTAAGGGCGCGGCGATGCAGCGTGTGGACGCGCTCCGCAGGCTCTTTCCGCGCATGTGGTTTGACGAGGACAAGACCCGGATCGGCGTCAAAGCGCTGATGCACTACCACGAGAAGAAAAGCGAAGACGAGCGCAACGCTGGCATGGGGCCAGAGCACGATTGGTCCTCACACGGGGCCGACGCGCTGGGGCTCATGGCGATCGACTACACGCCGCCCCGGAAGTCAGCGCCCATCCAGATGCCGCAGGTAGGCGTCTACTGAAATTGCTTGCCGTCAACGCGGCAACACCGAGCTGGCGGCGCCAGCAGATGAGCCGGAAGAACCGGCGAGTGGCGGCGACGCCCCAAGAGCAGGAGTAGCCATCATGGCTCTAATTGTACCGCGTCAGTATCCGGGCTTTGACCAACTTCTGTTCAAGAAGATCAGCGCCAACATGAACGTGACCACCGACCAGACGCTTGACTATCTGGGCGGCGAATTGCGTGGCCTTCGCTATTTCATCGACCGCATCCTGGTGACAAATGCGTCGCTTGATCTGACCACAGCAGCGGGCGGCGTTTACAACGCGATCTCCAAGCCCGCAGGCGGGATCATCGTCGCGGCGGCGCAGGCGTACTCGACCCTCACGACCTCGACGGTCGGGCTTGACCTGACACTCACCGCGCTCGGCAAGGCGATTGTGGAGGGCGCAGCGCCAGTCTTCTCGCTCACCACCGCTCAAGGTGCTGCGGCAACGGCTGACATTCTCGCGTTCGGCCGCATCATGAACGGCCAGTACTAAGATGGCGGCGCTCAATCAATCTGGGCCAGGCCAGCAATTTGAAGAAGCGGACGGCACGCGCACCATGCTGGTGCGTATTGCCGGAACGGCGGTTACAGCCGCCAGCCCCGCGAAGGCGGAGGACGCTGCCGCTGCTAGTGCTGACGCTGGCATCCCGGCCATGGCCGTGCAGACGGCAACGCCAGCCGATGCGGCGACCGCGGGCGACTACGCCATGCTGCAAATGGCGGCCGGCAGGCTGCATGTGTCGGAGGGGCCGTACCCGGCCAATGCAACCCCGATTCAGGCAAGCTCGGGCAACGTGGCTGCAGCGTCGGCTGTGGCGACCCTCGATAGCGACGCGGCGAAGACGACCTACATTGCGGGCTTTGAGATCACCGGCGCTGGCGCAACGGTTGGCCTGCCTGTCGTCGTGACCGTGGCGGGCCTATTGGGCGGCACGCGGAGCTACATCTATGCTGCGGCCACCGGCGTGCAGGTAGCGAACCAGCCGCTTGTGGTGTCGTTTGTGCCACCGCTCCCGGCCAGCGCCGCTGATACCGACATTGTGGTGACCTGCCCGTCGCTGGGCGCCGGCAACACCAACAACATCGCCAACGCCTACGGGTACAAACTCTAACCGTGCCATACGACGCGGAGAAGAAAGAGCCAAAGCTCGTTTACGACGACGACGACTTCCTCGCCATGGTCCGCTCTGAGCGTCAAAACTCAGTCGGCATGGACATGGGCGACGAACTTCAATCTGACCGCGAACGAGCGTTGGAGTATTTCAAAGGCTCCATGTTCGACCAGCCCAACGCACCTAACCGCTCAGCGGCGGTGCACACGGTGGTGAGCGACATGGTGGGCCAAGCGATGCCCGATCTGGTCGAGATATTCCTAGGCGGCGAGGACATCGGCGCGTTCAAGCCAATCGGTGAGGAGGACGAGGAGGCAGCCAAGCAGGAAACCGCTGCGGTCAACAACGTCATCACCAACGAGAATGACGGCTTCGGCATCATCCACGACTACGTGCACGACGCGCTGGTGATGAAGACAGGCGTCTTCCATGCCTGGATCGAGCGTAACGAGGCTTACGAGGAAGAGACGCTAAAGGGCCAGACTGCACCGGCGCTGCAAATGCTCCAGCAGCAGGAAACGGCGGGCCAGTGCGAGATCATCGAGACGGTTCCCGAGGGCCAAGACCCGATGGCGGGACCGCTCTTCACGGTCACGGTGGGCCGCACGCGCACCAACGCTTGCGTGCACATCGAGACGGAAGCGCCAGAGGACTTTGCCGTTGCGCGCGACACGGTGAATCTGCGGGATGCGACCTACGCCGTAGTGAGGAGGCGCCCGCGCGCACAGAAGCTCAAGGCGATGGGGTTTGACCCTGAGCTGGTGGACGCGATCCCGGCGTGGAGTAGTTCCGCGACCGAGCAGCTAGACCAAGCCCGCGACACAGCCGGTGAGAGCGATGAGCCGCGCGGATCGTCTGACGTGGTGCGCGATCTCAGGCAAGTGCTCATCCATGTGCACGTGCTCAGGGTGGACGCGGACGGCGACGGAAAGCCCGAAATCTGGCGCATCGTCACCGATGAGGGCGAAACCGTGCTGCTCGACAAAGAGAAGCTGGAGGCGTTCCCGTTCGCTGCTGGCACGCCCTACAGGCAGCCGCACCGCTTCTATGGCCGCTCGCTCGCGGATTTGAGCATCGAGCTGCAGAAGATCATGACGGCGATGCTGCGCCTCCATCTGGACGGCGGGTATTTCTCCATCAACTCGCGCCATGAGATCAGCGAAAACGACGCCAACGAGCACACGCTATCGGACTATCTGAACAACTCGCCTGGCTACCCAGTGCGCTCGGCCACGGGCAAGGCGCTATCCCCGCTGGTCTCGACCCGCAACGACTTCAACGCCCTTGAGAGCTTGGAGTACATGGCGACCGTCGGTGAGACCCGCACCGGGATCACACGCAATGCTCAGGGTCTAAACCCCGACACGCTGCACGACACAGCCAAGGGCGCCCAGGCGCTGATGACCAACGCGCAAAAGCGGCTGCGGCTGATCGCGCGGACTTTGGCTGAAACCGGTATCAAGGATCTCTTCCTGTTGGTGCACTCGCTGCTGCGCACAAGCGGCATGGACCGCCCGATGGCGATGCGCCTCAAAAACAAGTGGGTGCAAATCGACCCGACGAGCTGGGGCGAGCGTAAGGACTTCACGGTCGAGATCGGCATGGGCGCTGGCGGGCGCGAAATGATGCTCCAAGCGGGCATGGCGCTTTCGGCGCTGATGGACAAGATCGTGGAAGCCCAGGCAGGGGGCGCTATTCAGCCGCCAATTGCGACGGCAAAGAACATATTCTCGTTCGCGGACTGGTTCCGCGAGCAGCTCGGCGTCAAGAAAACAACGTTCTTCACTGACCCCGAGAGCGAAGAAGGGATGCAGCTCGCGCAACAAGCGCAGCAGCAGGCGCAGCAACCTGACCCGAAGGTCATCGAGGCGCAGAGTAAGGCGAAGCTCGCTGAGCAGGAGCAGGCGCACAATCAGCAGATGGCGCAAGGCGAGGCCGAGCGCAAAGACAAGGTTGCGGCCTACGAACTGAAGCGCAAGCAGGACCAGGACATGCTTGCGGATCAGCTAGCGCGGGATCGCGCAGAGGCAGAGGCGCGTTTGGCCGAGGACAAAGCCATACGCGAGGAAAAGCTGGCGCTCCGCAAGCAGGACCAAGAATACGACCTAGCGATCCGTGCTCAGGACCAAGAGCGGGCGCTACAGGAGCGGGCCATCGAGAAGGACCGCGAACTGGGCCACGCCAAGAACGATGCGGCGACCGAGGTTAAGCACGCTCAGATCGAGAGTAAGGCCAATCTTCCCGACAATCGCCCCGGAGGCAATCTAAGTGAGTGACCAAGGCGAGCGCATGCGCAAGGGCCAGCAGGCCGAGTACGAGCTGCCGCTCACCCGCAACGCACTCCGAGCCATTCGCCAGCATTTGCTTGAGGCTATCGCGGCGACGGCATTCGAGGACCAATCCGGGCGCGAGCGGCTTTACCTGTCGGTGCAGCTCCTTGAGCCCGTCGAGCACATGCTCATCAGCTTCATCACGGACGGGGCTATTGCACGCAGCGAAATCGACACGGCGGAACACCTCAAAGCCGCCGCTGAAGGCCGTCAGGTAAACTAGGAAACCCATGACCACAGAACCACAAGCGGCAGCAGATGCACCGCTCTCTATTGATGCGTTCGTTGGCGAGTTGGATAAGGCGCAGGACGCGCCCGTCAACGAAGACGAAGACAAGGCAGAAGCGGAGGCTGGCGCCGAGGATGAAGCCGCCGAAGAGGTAGACGCTGCCGCTGAAGATGAAGAGATTGAAGCGTCCGAGGATGATGAAGAAGAGGAAGCGCCTCGTGTCGCCCCGCCGCAATCGTGGGCGAAGGAAGATCACGAAGCCTGGAACGAACTGACGCCCAAGGCGCAGCAAGTTGTTTTGAAGCGTGAAGCAGATCGCGACCGCGCCGTTGCCGAAGCCGCCACGAAGGCCGGCAAGGCCGCCGCCGACGTGAAGGGGCTCGCAGAACGCTATGAAGTCGCAGCGAAGTCGATCACCGACGATGTAACGCGCGCTTCGCAAACATGGAACAAGAAGTGGGGCAATGTGGATTGGGTGCGTTACGCGCGCGAAAATCCCAAAGCCTACACGGAAGACAAAGCTCTGGCTGACGCCGAACGTCAGGACATCATCGAGTACGCGAACCACCAACGTAAGGTGCAAGCCGACGCCGATGCTGCTGCCGAACTCGCGCGAAAAGCCTTTCTGTCCGAGGAGTGGACCAAGCTTGAGACGCTTTCACCCGAACTCACCGACCCCGCAAAGGGCAAGGAGAGACGCAAGGAAGTGATCGAGTACCTGGGCGGCCAAGGATTTACGCAGGACGTGCTCGTTGACGTTTCGGCGGTCGAACTGACCATAGCTCGCAAAGCGATGCTCTGGGACAGCGCCCAAAAAGCCGCGACGAAGCAAGCTCAGATTCCGCGCAAGAACCCCGTGAGCACCACTAAGGCGCTGCCGTCAGGCGGCGCGTCCGGTGGCGGCTCTACCCCCCAACGCGACCTCCAAGAGGCCAGTCGGCGCCTTACCAAGGTAGGGTCAATCGACGCATTCGTCGGCCTTCTGAACGCTGAGGAGCAAGCACGATCCCGAAAGGTTAAGCGGACATGACCGCCCCAACAAACGCAGTAACCACGCTGGTCACCATCGGCCAGCGCGAGGACCTGTCAGACAAAATCTGGCGGGTCGCACCGGAAGAAACCCCGTTTCTCTCCAATATCGGCAAAGAAGACGCAACGGCTCGCTTTCACGAGTGGCAGACTGAAACGCTGGCGACGCCGGTGGCGACGAACGCCCAACTTGAAGGCGACGACTACACGGCAGCCGCGGGCAATTTCACGACCCGCCTTGGCGACTACGCCATGATCAGCGCCGCAGCGTTCACGATCTCTCGCACGGCGGATGTTGTCCGCACGGCCGGGCGCGCGAACGAAACCAACCGCCTCAAAGCCATCCGCGCACTTGAAGTCAAACGAGACCAAGAGATGCGCGCGATCGGCAATTACGCCTCGGTGAACGAATCTGGCGCGACGACCAGAAAGTTTGGCGGCGCACTGGCGTGGCTCACCACGAACGACAGCCGCGGCGCTGGCGGTTCTGACGGCGGCTTCTCGGCCGGCGTTGTGGCCGCAGCGACCAACGGCACACAGCGCGCTTGGGTCGAGAGCCTGCTGAAGACCTGCATGTCGAACCTGTTCACCTCGCGTGGCATGGGTAAGCACAACTACCAGGTTTATCTCGGCGGCACGCACAAGCAGCAAGCGTCGGCGTTCACCGGCATCGCGTCGATCCGTGCGGACGTGAAGGGCAATATGGCGACGATCTACGGCGCTGCGGACCAATATCAGTCGGACTTCGGTCTGCTGACGTTCATCCCGCATCCGTATGGCCTGACCCGTGACGCCTTCATCTGCGATCCCGACTATTGGAGCTATGCGTCGCTCGATGGCATGCACACGGTCGAACTCGGCGCCACCGGCGATGCACGCAAATGGCTGATCACGACCGAAGGCACGCTTGTGTCGAAGAACGAGAAGGCGAGCGCGGTCGTCGCTGATCTCACGTAAGGAACTGACATGACTGATGATGTGAAAACGGCAGGGCCTAAAGCTCTGCCGGAATTGCCTGTTGACCGCATGGCGCAAGCGCGTGCGTCGAAGGCGGCAAAAGCGCTAGCGAAGGCGCAAGCCGAACTGGAAGCGGCCGAGGATGGCAGAGAATCGAAGGCAAACGGGCAGCCGGTTGTCTCGACATTCCGTGGCCGCGCGGCCAACCCACACCGGGGCGATATGGTCAAAGTGCGGATCACGCACTGGGGCCATGCCGAGGTGAGCACTGGCGGCGAGGACGGTTTCGAGCGCTATGCGGCCGGCGCTGAGTGCGAAATCCCTGAGCAGTCGGCTCGCTCACTGTTCAACAAGCGCTGGATCGAGCCAATCGATCCGGCCTACGCCAATCGCTGGCTAGCGCAGAACCGCAACGAATTGCTCGCGGCGATGCGGGCGAAGGCGAACACGGAATTGCGTATGACGCACGGCGTCGCGCAGGGCGAAGAATGGCGGTCTGCGCTGGATGGCGGCGAGCTTGGGTTTAACCCAACCGAGCGCGACCTGAAGGGCGTTGGCGTTGCCTGACGATCTTGGCCCATCGCGCGGGCCAGAGCTTGGGGCCGATGGCTATGCTGTTGGCCCCGGCACCGCCCCGCGCCTGAAGACGTTCGAGAACATGATGAATGGCGTAGGCGAGGAGGCGGCTTTTGTCTCTTCTGCCGGCGTCAACTACACGTTCGAGGACGACCCGCACACGGGCGAATTGATCATCCGTGGCTACCAGGACGTGTACGACATTCTGGAGGCGAACAAAGATGCGCTGCTCACAAACGACGGCTACACACGCGATAAGGCTATCCGCCGCGTGGGCTCAATTCCGGCGCTGATCCGCAACAAAGTGATGATCCAGACAGGCGGCCAAGTCGATCTGTGGCGGCCCGAGACGGACGAGAAGTACTACAAGCGCTTCATGAACGACATCGACAACCGCCATCTGCGCACAGCGCCGGGGCGGCTGTGATTGAAGCATGGTGCGCGCTGCTGGGCGTGACTGACCCGCTGGCGGTGAGCATAGCCAAGGGCGCGATTAGCGCGGGCTTGCTGCTCTACGCGATGTGGGCGGTGTTTGCGCTCGCGACAGTGGCGATCAACCGCCTTGTGCGTAGGTACGGCTGATGGCGTTTTCGACCTACACAGAGCTGCAAGCGGCGGTGCTTTCGTTCAACTGGAACCGCGATACAGGCTCAGTCGCGGATTTCATCCAACTCGCGCACACGCGGATTAACCTCGGCCTGCGTGTGCCGTTCCTGCAAAAAACCGCCAGCCTCACGATCAGCGATTATCGGGTGGCTGCGCCCACGGATATGGCTGCGGTCTCCCGGCTTTGGATCGATGGCGATTACGACAATCCGCTCTCGCCAACGTCGCCCGACATGCTGGCGGACCTGCGAGCCCGCTATTCGTCCGGTCAGCCGCTTTGGTACGCCATCGAAGGCGACACCACGACCGGGAGCGAAGACACGGTAGAGGGCGAGTATTTCGTCTTCGGCCCCGACCCCGGCTCGACAAGCTACACCGGCAAGCTGCTCTACATTCGCCGCATGGCCGCTCTCTCGGCCGGTGGCGACACAAACATCGTCTTGACGCGCTACCCGAACCTCTACCTCTACGGGGCGCTGGACGAGGCTGGGGCCTATTCGGACGACGCGCGCACCTATGGCCAGCGCTTTGAGATATTGCTGGCGCAGATCAACCGCCGCGCGATCTCGGACGCTTACGGCGGGGCGACGCCGCAGCCGCAAAGCCCCTACGTCCCGCTGCCGTGAGTCTAGTCAAGGCGGCGCTGCCACCGGGAATGCTGCGGGTCGGAACGATCTACCAAGCCCAGCGCCGTTGGTATCGAGGCAACCTCTGCCGCTCGCGCAATGACGGCGGTGTTTATGCCGTTGAACCAATCGGCGGCTGGGCTGAGCGCACGGTGTCAGCCATGACCGGCAAAGCCCGCGCGGCCATCGCGTGGGTCGATAACGACAATCTGCGCTGGCAAGCCTACGGCACGAACTCAAAGCTCTACGCGCTGACGCAGACGAGCGACACGCCGGTGGATATTACGCCGGTGGGCTTCACGGCTGGCGATGCGGACGCGACCGCAGGCGGCGGCTATGGCATCGGTCCTTACGGTGAGAGCACCTACGGGACGCCTCGGGTCGATAATGCGAGCTACCAAGAAGCCGGCATGTGGCTGCTTGACACGTTTGGCGAAGTGCTTGTCGCCATCATGGCGGAAGACTCCATCGCTTATTCGTGGACCCCGCCTGATACGGGCGTGAAAGCGGCGGCGATCAGTGGCGCGCCGGCGGGCTCGGCTTTGGTGGTGACGCCAGAGCGCTTCCTGATGATTCTCGGCGCGGGCGGCGATAACCGCAAGGTGCAGTGGGCGGATCAGGAAACGCTCACGACCTGGACGCCGACGGCGACGAACCAAGCGGGCGACATAACGCTTCAAAGCCACGGCAAGCTCTTGTGTGGCAAGCGCGTGCGAGGCGGGACGCTTCTGTTCACTGACGCCGAAGTGTTCACGGCCACCTATGTTGGCCAGCCCTACATTTACGGTTTTGAGCGTGCTGGTGAAAATTGCGGCATCATCTCACGGGGTGCGGCCATTGCGGTGGACACACGCTGCTTCTGGATGGGCAACGGGCGGTTCTACGTGTTCGACAGCGTGACCCGCGAGCTTGGCTGCGAAGTGACCGATGGCGTGTTCGAGGATTTGAACACCACGCAGCGCTCTAAGATTACGAGCTACCACGACCCGAAGTTCTCCGAGGTGTGGTGGTTCTACCCATCGGCGGCGAGCACTGAAATCGACCGCGCCGTGGTGTTCAATTACGAGGGCGGCTTCTGGACCATCCATGAGGACTTTGCCCGCCTCTGCGCCATTCCGCGCGGGGTGTTCAATAACCCGATTATGGCGGACTCCACAGGCTACGTCTGGGATCACGAAACTGGCGTCGCGTATGGCGGTGACACGCCTTACCTGGAGAGCGGACCGTTCGAGCTAGGCGATGGCGACCGGCTCATGAAGGTGCGCGAACTTGTGCCCGACGAGCGCACGCAAGGCGATGTGACGGTGACGCTCTACGGCGCCGACACGCCGAACGGCACAGAGACAACGTTTGGACCCTACACGATGGACGATTTCGTATCGATCAGAGCCAATGCGCGCCAGTTTCGGATCAAGCTGACGACCGCAGTAGCGGCAGCGTGGCGCTGGGGCATTCCGCGCTTTGATGTGCAGCCTGGAGGGCGTCGCTAATGCCATCGAACGCCATGAAGATCAGCCAGTTCATCGCCCAGCTTCAGCGCGAGCTGGAAACCCACGGCGACCTTGATGTGATCATGCCGGTGCTCACGGATAACATTTTGGTGGCGATCGACGGGCGCAACGTGAACGTCGCGGGCGAACTGCTAGGTCAGCGTCTCGCTCGCCCGGCGCTGGTTATTGGCCTTTGGCGTGACGAACAAGGGCGGCTGAAGAACTCGCCCGGCTCGGCATACCAAGCAAGCGCCGACGATGGCGAATGGACCTACGACCGCTCGACCGCGCCGGAGGGCGAAGACCTGAGGGTGTGGAAGCGCTACGGCGGCGAGGACATTGGCCGCCGCGATGGCGAGAAATGGTTCGTGCGCGAAGGCGCAGAGACATGGCCGCCGCGCCCGGTTGAGATTGTCCCGGCTGGTATCTTGGGTTGGCGGTTGCTGTGAAACTTCCCACAGCGCCTGCCGGATATGACCGGCGCGACCAGCAGGAGGCGCGTTCCAAGCTGGAAAAATCTGACGCGGAAAACCACAAGCGCGGGCGCCACATCGATCTGGGCGGGCTCGAGTTTTATCCGATTCTCTATGACACGGTGACGGGCGCGCGATACTCGCTGACGATTGCTTCCGGCGTGCTGACGGTGACGGCGCTGTGAGTGAGTTTGAGCGGGCGTCGCCTTGGCTGGCTGCGGCGTTGACGGCTGAGGACACGCGCCCATTATGGACGCTGGCTGATGTCCGCGCCGATCTGGAAGCACGCCAAGCCCATCTGTGGATGGGCGACAAGTCCTGCATGGTCACGACGATCAGCGATTTTCCCGGCGCACAAGAGCGCATCATTGAGTGCTGGCTCGCGGGCGGCGATATGAGCGAAATCAAAAGCATGATCGCGCCGTTGGAAGACTGGGCGCGGCGCGTTGGCTGCACACAAGCGCATGTGACCGGCCGCAAGGGCTGGGTCCGCGCCCTCGCGCCATTTGGATACGAGCACTATGCCACGACAGTCAGAAAGCTACTCGCGTGAGTAAGAAGAAAACCAAGACGAGCGGGACAAGCACCGGAACGGCGAAAACTACGCCGAACGTGCCGGGCTTCATTCAGGGGCCGGCACAGAACTTCTATTCTGGTGTGAACGAACTGATGACCGCCAACCCAGGCGGGACTATGACGCCAGCGTCTGGCCTGCAAACCCAAGCCTTCAGCGGTGCACGCAATCTGACGGGCAATCCGGGCGTGAGCGAAGGCATCGACGCGACGCGGAGCTTGCTCGATTTCTCGCCCGATAGCGTTGAGGCCGGGCAACTCAATGGCATGGATCTGAGCGGCTACACTGACCCATGGGAAAATGAGGTTGTCAGCCGCTCGCTTGCCGACATTGAGCGGGCTCGTGCTGGCGCCATTTCGGAGGGGCAAGGCATCGCGACGCGGGCCGGCGCGTATGGCGGCTCACGTCATGGCGTAGCGGATTCGCTGACGAATGATGCAGCGTTGCGGACGGCCGGGTCGACAGCGGCCACGTTGCGCTCAGCGGGGCATCAGAACGCACAGCAGGCGGCGTTGTTCGACATCACGAACCGGCTTAATGCCGCCACCGGCAATGCCGATCGTGGCCTGCAAGGCGCGAGCTTCCGGCTTGGCGCAGCAGATCAGCTTCACCGTCAAGGCACAGGCGCGGACGCTAGCTCACGCGCCAATATCGGATTGCAAGCTGGGCTCGGTGGCATTGAGCGCGAGATCAACGCGTCGAACGATCCGGCTCAGGCGCGCATTCGGTTTTACCAGCAGATCGCACAATTGCTCGGCATTGATCCGAGCTTGTTCACCGGCCAGACGATCAACCAATCTGGTACGCAGAGTGGCACAAGCACGCAAAGCGGCGGGTTCCAATTCGGCTTCGGCCCCGATGGCTTCTCGTTTGGGAGCGGCTAAGTGACAATGACGGACGTTCGCGCTGGGAGCGCGGGACGCAGACGCGGTGCGTTCGGGCGGCTTCGTGAACGGCTGCAATCGCTTATCCCAGATGATGAGCGCCCACAGCCACCCATCATGCCTGCCGAGGTATCGCAAATTCAGTCAGCCGCAACGACGCAGGTCCCACAGCGGCGACGTGGCCTGTTTGGCCGTGCTATGCAGGGCGTCCAGGATACGGTGACAGGGCGCGAAGGCCGTGACCCGAACGCGCTGGATTTTTTCCTGCGCGGCTGGCGCGGTGTTGACGCGATGCGTGACCGCAACGCGGAGCAGGAGTTACAACCGCTGCGCCGCCGAGTGCTTGAACGGCAACTCCAGCCCAGAACGATAATGACGCCCGAGCAATCGACGGCGATGGGCTTTCGTCCCGGCACGGTTGTGCAGGACGGGCCGGATGGGCCCGACGTGCTGCAAAACCCGGCAGGAAGCGCAAGCGATGGCTGGGTAGAGCAAATCTACACCCCGGAGACGTTGGAGCCGCTGGCCTACGCCGTAGCGATGGGCGCCCCTGTTGCGACAATCACAGGCGGGCGCAACAGCCGCGTGTCAGGCATGGTGAACCAGCGGGCCGCGCAAATCCGTCAGGATATGCAGCTAGACCCGCGCACGTTCGCTCTGGTGCAGTCTTCCTACGCGGGCAACCGGCGCTCGATGACCGAGCTGATCAGCCGCCGCAACCTGATCGCCCAAGCCGAGCAGGGTGCGCTTGACGGGTTCCGCCGCGCGATGGTGCTGCATCGTCGCATCCCAATCAGCGACATTCCGATGATCAACCGCGCCTGGATCGAGGGCCAGCGCAACATCACTGGGAGTCCTGAGGCGGTTGAGTTTTACGCGACATTGCGTGAAGCGAGCGAAGAATATGCCAAGGTTCTCTCTGGCGCGACGGGCGCGGCGGGCGTGACCGAAGGCGCCAGCGAACGCGCCCGCGACCTCTTCTCCGAAGGCTTTACCTACGAGCAGATGGAGGCGGCCGTAAACTCTGCCCGCAACCTCATGGCCTACCGGATGAACGGCTTTGACCACGTGATCAGCGGTGTAGGTGACGCCATGGTTGGCGGCCAAGCGTTGTCACCGGAAGAAGAGATCGAGGACTTCAACTCAAACCCGGAAGGCACGAGCGAGGCTAGCCCCGAATACGGTGGCCCAGATATGCGCGAAGGTCCGCCGCTGCGCTGGAATCCGAGCACGATGCGTCCAGAGCAAGTAGGCGAGGAAGACGACGAGCTTACGCTGGAAGACTTGATTGCGGAGCGCGAGCGCCGCCGCAGGCTGAGCGGGCGTCAGTGACAGCTGCTCAAGGGCTTAGCGACGAAGAGCTAGAAGCCGCGATTGCGCGGCGACGCCAGCCCGCAAACCAACCGGCCCGCCCGCCCCAGCGCCCACCATCTCGTGCTCGGCATCTATCTGACGAAGACCTTCAACGCGAGATCGAGCGCCAGCAAAACGTGCAGCGCCGCCGCCCGCAGATCGATGCGCAGGTACAGCGCCAAGCGCGTGCGCGTGCCGTTCTTCCGCTCATGGGACCGTTTGGTCTTGCGACAGGCGTCATGACAAACGCATTTGAGCCACACCGGATGCGTGCTCGTAATGAGAGCGCGCGGGGCTTTGCGGATGACGTGCGTGGGTTTTTCGATCAGACGCCAGAAGAGGCGTGGAGCCAGGTGCGGCGCGGTTTTGGCCGGGGGATAGCGGCGGTTCCGGGCGCGGTCGGAGAGATGGTGACGCATCCGGGCGAGACGCTTTGGAGCATGACCGGCGAGCCGTTCGTTCGCGGTGAACAGCAAGCGCAAGCCCTCGATCGAGCTAATCTTGAAGGGGATGAGGACGCTGCCATGACGGCCGCGCACGGCGCAAACACAGCCCAAGTCGATCAGGCGTTAAATGTGGGCGGTTTTGCGCTTGGTGGTCAAGGGGCGTTTGGGCGTCAAGTCGCGGGCCGTGCCGCACGAACTGGCCTTGGCGGATTTGCGCGGCAGACAGCCGAGAATGCAGCTTTAGGCTCGGCCATCGGTGGAACTATTGGCGCTGTGCGAACGCCAGGAGACCTTGAGGAGCGCGTAGCGGGTGCGACCGAGGGCGCGGGTGTCGGCGCAACCATCGGCGCTGTCGCCCCCACGGCCATAAACACTGTTCGTGGCGGTGCGTGGGCCGCAAACAATGCCCCGCGCATGTTAGGGGCGCCGGCAGTAACTGAAATGCTCGGCTCAACCGCGTCAGCGGCGAGCCGTCTTATCGACGACATGTCGAGACCTGACCCGAACAGCGTCGGAGCGTTTGGGCGCCCGCCACAGCGACGTGCGCCACCACAACGCGGCGAGCCCGCGATTCCGCAAGAAGAGCGTATCGCGCAAATGTTTGAGCGCGCCCGTGTCGGCGCGGATGATTTAGAGGCACAAGCCGCAGCAGCGCGCGACAACCCGCAAGGACAGGCGGTGGTGGATTTGGCGGGCGACACTGGCGTCAGGACACTCCGTCCCGTTGTGCAATCGCCTGGAGAGACGGGCGCGCGGGCGCAAGAGTTTACAGGTGAGCGCTTCGGCAATGCTCCCGGCATCATTGCGAGGAATGCGCGCGAGGGCCTTGGCGTGACAGAAACGCCGCATCAGGCAACGCTTCGGCTCGACGGCGACTACCGCAGGCTTTCAGCGGAAGCCTATGAGCCGCATTGGCGGGAGCAAATGACGCCCCGCCAACTGGAACTGTTTGACGAACGCCTCGCGCCATTGCTTGACCCGAACAACCCAAACGTTCCGCTGCGAAACGTGATGCAAGATGCGGTGGCGCGCGCCGAGCAGCAGTTTGGGCTTGATCGGGCTGAGGGTATTGTGAGCGGTGGCATCCACGACAACCTGCCGCGCTTCCTGCACTACATCAAAGGTGCGCTTGGCGAAGTGGCGCAGTTCGAGGCGTCACCGTTGCGCGGCGCATCCGGGCGGCGCGTAGCCAGCCTTCGCAGCATCTATCGCCGGTTTGGTGATGCGATGGATCCGCTCAACGGCGAGGCCATTGTTCCCGGCTACCGGCAGACGACTTCACGCGCTGGCGACAACTTTGCCGCCCGTGAAGCAATGGAGGCAGGCGAGCAGTGGATTAACATGACGGGCGAGGAAGTAGCGCACGCTCGCTCTTCAATGACCCCGTTTGAGCTAGAACACGCTCGCATCAGCCTAGCCGAGAATATTCGCCGCACATCACGCGGCAACGTGACGGGTCAGCGGAACGTGGCGAACGGCATTCTAAACGACCCGGACGCACAAGCAGCTATAGCGGCGGCGTTTGACTCGCCGGAACAAGCAGCGCGGTTCATTGAGACCGTGAACACCCAGAATCAGCTCATGCGCAATTCCTCACAATGGGGCGGCGGCGCTCAGACCTACAGCAATGCCGCGTTCGGCATCGATGGAGCCATGCACGCCGTCCGGGCCATTCACAACCCAATAGAGGGCGGGTTGATGGCGGTCGCGAAGTGGCTTGACGAAGCTGGCGTAGAGCGCGCCAACAACCAATTTGGAGAGGCCGCGTTGCGCCGTGTCGATACCAGCGAGTCTAAGGTATTCGTGCGCAGATTGGCGCGCATCCTGCGCCGCCGCGCAACAGAGCGCGCCACCGCTGAGGCAGCAGCTAGAGCGGCGACAGTCACCGCACGTCCGCCGCAGAACGGCGAGCGAGCCCGCTAATGCCAGGCGCTTTCATGCGACGCCGCATTCCGAAAACGGCCGGCGACTATCTCGACTCGCCAGATCGCTCGCCGCAGGTGCGCGGACGCGCTGTGGACGGCTACGCTGATGTAGCGCCGATGCCGCCCGCGTGGGGCTCAACCGTTCCCCGCGGCTTCACGCCAGAGGCGCGCAATGCGCCAGCTTTCGCGGACTTTCCAGACTACGCAAACACCACGATGGGTTTGCGTACAGCGCCGCTGCCGACGCAGGGCGCTGGCGGTGCGCCAGCTCGGTTGGAGCCGCCAGATGCCCCGCCGCCAGTGCGCTCGCTTGCGACTATGGAAAACCAAGACTGGAACGACGCC
>ERZ1292625.2619-Hain-H41-01um-R1-2619-length-16200-cov-25_pt1 | contig 16200 bp, 18 predicted proteins | sample MGYA00564400_ERZ1292625 | MGnify/ENA primary metagenome ERZ1292625 (study PRJEB36523, sample SAMEA6512639) | groundwater metagenome | collected 2019-01-08 | study: AquaDiva: Metagenomics assemblies of 32 groundwater samples | reverse complement strand
AGAAAAAGTAGAACTTTAAGGTTGCTCGTCTGTTTTCTGACTACCGGCTTTTGTCTTCTGAAATATGCCCCTGCCTGACCAAACAGGTGGGGGTTTTTTGTCTGATGAGGGATGGCATGTCGACATTTAATCTTGTAAGAAGTATCGTTATCGGCAGTGTTCTCCTCGCGGCGCCTCTCTGGGCTGCGGAGCGCACCGTGATCGCGGACTTTTCATCCGGCATCGATGCCGCAGGGGTGCCGTCGGGCTGGAAGCTCAAGGAAAAGTCCGGCAAAGCCGTTTTCGCCGTCGTCAAAGACGGCGAGATGAACGCCCTGAGGCTTCGGAGCGCAAAGACGTCCTTCTCTATCCAGAAAGAAGTCAAGGTTGACGTGAAGCAGTTCCCCATCCTCACCTGGAAGTGGAAGGTGACGGACCTCCCCCGTGGAGGGAATTTCAGGAAATCAAAAACCGACGACCAGGCAGCCCAGCTCTTCCTGGCGTTCACGAAGACCAAGGCCATCGTATACATCTGGGACTCAACGGCGCCGCAGGGGCTGATGGAAGACGCCCCGGCGCCGCCGTTCATGACGATCAAGGCGGTCGTGGTCCGCTCCGGTCCGTCGGAGCTGGGAAAGTGGATCACGGAAAGCAGGAACGTGTACGAGGACTATAAGAAGCTCTTCGGGGATGAACCGCCTGAGGTGTCCGGAGTGCGGCTCCAGACAAACTCTCAGCACACGGGGACCTCGGCGGAGAGCTTCTTCGCCGACGTGGCGTTTAGAAATCAGTAGACAGTGGGCAGTGAGCAGTAGGCAGTAGACAGTAGGCAGTAAACAGTAGACGGTAGACAGTAGACGGTGGACAGGACAAATGGGGAAATTATATTTCATCACCGGCGGTGCGAGGTCTGGAAAATCGGCCTTTGCCGAAAAGCTGGCCGACGGCTGTGCGGGAAAGCGGGCCTACATCGCGACGGCCCAGGCCCTGGACGCCGAGATGGTCGAAAGGATCGAGCATCACCGGAAGCGGCGCGGGGTGTCATGGGATACGTTTGAGGAACCCCTTGCCGTGGACGAACTTATCAGGAAACTCTCGGGCCGGTACCCGGTGGTCCTTCTTGATTGCCTCACACTCTGGCTGAGCAATGTCATCGCCCACACCGACGGTGACGGCCTGGTGACCTCACGGTCCGATGAGCTTGTGGCCGCGCTCAGGGACTTCGGCGGCGTGTGTATCGCGGTTTCGAATGAAGTGGGCCTCGGCATCGTGCCGGACAATCCTCTTGCCAGGCGGTTTCGTGATTTTGCTGGCATGTTGAACCAGAAGGCGGCGCAGGCTGCCGATGAGGCGTACTTGATGGCGTCGGGAATTCCGGTGAAGATCAAATAACACGATTGCGGATTGCGGATTGCGGAATGCGGAATGAAAACGAAAGCACCATCATTTTTAAAATAGCTATGGGGAGGTTTGGTAATGAGCAAGTTGCAGGATATCTTGAAAAGCATCAAGCCGGTTGACGAATCTCGCGCCAACGCGATCCAGGCGCGGCTCGACAATCTCACGAAGCCGCAGGGGAGCCTGGGCAGGCTCGAAGAGCTGGCGAAGCGGTATTGCCTGATCACGGGCAGGGACAGGCCGAAGATCGAGAATAAGATCATCTTCACGTTCGCCGGCGACCACGGCGTCACCGAAGAAGGTGTGAGCGCTTTCCCGAAAGAGGTGACGCCGCAGATGGTGTACAACTTCATCGGCGGCGGGGCCGGCGTGAACGTGCTGGCAAAGCACGTGGGAGCGAGGGTGATCGTGGTGGATGTGGGTGTTGACCATGAGTTCGAGCCCGCTGACGGCCTGGAGATAAAAAAGGTCGGAAGAGGCACCCGGAACATGACCAAGGGACCGGCCATGACGCGGGACGAAGCGGAACGGGCGGTGCTCGCGGGCGTTGACATGGTCGAGAAGTACAAAAACAGCCTTGATATCATCGGCACGGGGGACATGGGTATCGGCAACACCACGCCTTCCTCCGCGATCGTAGCGGTGATCACCGGCACGGACCCGGAAATGGTCACGGGCAGAGGCACGGGGATCGATGATGCCTCGTTCAGGAACAAGGTCGCGATCATCCGAAAAGCCATCGAGGTAAACCGGCCTGATCGGAATGATCCGCTTGATGTTCTCGCCAAGGTCGGCGGATATGAGATCGCGGGCATCGCGGGGCTTGTGCTCGGCGCGGCGCTCTATCATATTCCGGTCGTGGTGGACGGGTTCATTTCGACCGCGGGCGCGCTCATCGCCGCGGAGATGAGTCCTCACGTCAAAGGCACTATCATCGCTGCACACCAGTCGGTCGAGATCGGCCACAGAAAAATGCTGGAACACCTGGAGCAGCGGCCGCTCCTGGACCTGAACTTGCGGCTGGGCGAAGGCACCGGCGCGGCGTTGGGCATATCCCTTGTCGAGGCGGGGGTGAAGATACTGACGGAGATGGCGACCTTCGCCGATGCCGGGGTGGCCGAGAAAAGCGATGAACCGGCGAACCGGGGAACCGGGGAAACGGTGAGATAGCAGGTTAAAAAACGAGAGGCCAAGGATGAGGGGCAAAAGAAAAATATGATCAAGAATTTTATTACAGCGCTGCAGTTCCTCACGATCTTTACCGTCACCAGGAAGCGCAACGTTGAGGAGGGCGACCTGGCAAAGTCCATGGTTTACTTTCCTTTTGTCGGGTTCCTGATCGGCTTCATCCTTGTCCATGCGGACAGGGGACTTTTGTGGCTGCTCCCGGACGCCATCTCGAACATTTTTCTCCTGATCATCTCCGTCGTTATCACCCGCGCGATCCACATCGACGGCCTGGCTGATACGCTCGACGGCCTCATGGGCGGCTCGGACAGGGAGTCCCGCCTCCGGATCATGAAAGACAGCAGGCTGGGCACCGCCGGCGCCCTGGGCATCTTTTTTCTCTTCCTCGTGAAGTACGTTTCTCTGAACAGCCTCTTCAATGATCACAAGGCCGCAGCGCTCCTTACGGCGCCGGTTTTCGGCCGCTGGTCCCAGATGCTCATGATGTTTAAGGCGAACTACGGCCGGGCGGAGGGCATGGGCAAGGCCTTCGTGGGCCATCTTCGCTCCGGAGGACTGGCCGCAGCATCGATCGTCTGTCTGGGCCTTTCGGCCTGGGTCATCATCGATGACGCAAGGACCGTCTTTCTCGCCCTGGGGATACCCTGTGCGATAGCGCTCTTCACGCTCCTCTGGAGATGGTATATCGTGCGGAAGCTCGGGGGAATTACCGGGGACGCCGTGGGCGCCGTGAGCGAACTGAGCGAAACTTTGACGCTTTTGCTTTTTGTCAGCCTGTTGAGCGGACGGTAGGACCATGGTTACGCGGATCTATCTCATGCGCCACGGCGAGGTGGCGAACGGCGGCGAGAAACGGTACAACGGCCACATCGACATCGACATCACGGCCAGGGGCGAAGAGCAGATGCACCGTCTGGCCAGGATGCTCGCGGGAAATCCCATCACCGCTGTCTATTCCAGCGACCTCATTCGTTCGGTAAAAGGAGCAACGATTATATCCGGCAGCCTTGGGCTGTCCTTTACGCCGCTCCGGGAGCTGAGGGAGCGGAGCGTGGGCAAATGGGAAGGACTGACGGCCGAAGAGATCAAGGCGCGCTTTCCCGAAGAATACCGGGCCTGGCGCTCGGACCTGCTCAATTACCGCCCTCCCTGCGGCGAATGCCTCATGGACGTTCAGAACCGTATCCTGCCCGTGTACCGCACGCTCATAACGTCCCATCCCGGAGAAGAGATGGCCCTGCTCCTGCACGGCGGGGTGAACAGGGTCATTCTCGCCGATGCCTTCGGCATGCCCCTTCCCAACCTGTTTCGCATCGACCAGTCCTTCGGCGCGCTCAACATTATCGATCATTACGACGACGGCATGGCCGTGGTAAAGCTCCTGAACGGATGAACTGTACGGAACCCACAAATCCGTTGACTTTGACCCGACCGTGCTGTATTGTGTAGAAAAATAGAGCTGGGGGAGCCTCGCTGGGCGGGGCTGAGAGTCCTTGTATGGAAGGACGACCCTTAGAACCTGATCCGGGTAGTGCCGGCGTAGGGAAGGCAAGTTTGTAGTGGTATAGCGCACCCTTACCAGCCACGCCTCGGCGTGGCTTTTTTTGTTATGTGTTACGGCAACACGGTTGCCTTGGTCCAAAAGAGGAGGAATAGTATGAATATTACTCTGAACGGCGAGAAAAAGGACGCGCCGGAGGGACTCACGGTTCTTGGTCTGCTCCAACACCTCAAGATACAGCCGGAGCGTGTGGCTGTGGAGCTGAACCTGAACGTCGTGAAAAAAAGCGATTACGCCGCGGCGCAGGTCAAAGACGGGGACAGCGTGGAAGTGGTCAGCTTTATGGCGGGAGGCGTATGGAGCGAGCCGACCGTGTCGGCGTGAATAACGGCAACGTGGTTGCCTTGGTCCAGAAGGAGTATGGTATGACTGACGACAAGCTGGTTATCGCGGGTATCGAGTTCACATCCCGGCTCTGGGTGGGGACGGGGAAGTACAAGGACTTCGAAGAGACGCGGAGGGCCATCGAGGCGTCGGGCACGGACGTGGTGACGGTGTCGGTGCGGCGCGTGAACATCATCGACCGGAGCAAGGAGAACCTCCTCGACCATATAGACCCGAAGAAATACAAGATCCTTCCGAACACGGCAGGCTGTTACACGGCCAAGGACGCCGTGCGCACGGCCATGCTTGCCGCGGAAGCGGGCATCTCGAAGCTTGTAAAGCTCGAAGTCATCGGCGATGAGAAGACCCTGTTTCCGGACAATGAGGCGACCCTGGAGGCCGCGAAGGTCCTCGTCAAGGAAGGACTGATCGTGCTCCCCTATGTGAGCGACGATCCCATCATGGCGAGGAAGCTCGTGGACCTCGGCTGTCCCGCGGTCATGCCCCTGGCCGCGCCCATCGGTTCGGGCCTGGGCATCAGGAACCCTTACAATATCAGGATCATCATGGAGACGGTGAAGGTGCCGGTGATCGTTGACGCCGGGGTGGGAACGGCCTCGGACGTGGCGCTTGCCATGGAGCTTGGCTGCGACGCCGTGCTTCTGAACACCGCGATTGCCGGGGCCAAAGACCCCATTGCCATGGCCGAGGCCATGAAGTACGGCGTTCTCGCCGGCAGGCTGGCGTACAAGGCCGGCAGGATCCCGAAGAAGCTCTACGCCACGGCCAGCAGCCCGATCGAGGGGATGATAGGGAGCTAAAAAAATTGTAAATTGCAAATTGGAAATATCAAATTTGATGAACCCGCAATAAGTCGAGTTTAACCGCTGAGGCGCAGAGGGCGCAGAGAAAACCCTTATTATTTCAAATTGCATTTCTTCGCGTCTGCGGTAGATTATGACTTTTTACGGATGTATCAAATTTGATGGTCTCGTAAAAAGTCATTTTTTTAACCGCAGAGACGCGGAGGCACGGAGAAAAGCTCCTAAATTTCAATACGTTCTTCTCAGCGTCTCGGCGCCTCAGCGGTGGATTTTTAGTTTTTACGACTTCATCAAATTTAACGCGAAAGAGACATCAAAGCGATTCGATTTGCATTTTAAAATTTGCAATTTACAATTTCCAATTTGCAATGAAAATAGATTTTAATATATACCTCATCACCGACCGTCATGCGACGACCCTGGGCCTGCCCGAGGCGGTACGGCTCGCTCTCAAGGGCGGCGTGCGGGCGGTGCAGCTCCGGGAAAAAGACCTGCCCGTCAGGGAACTTCTCTCCCTGGCACGGGAGCTCCGGGGCATCACCAGGGAGTTCGGGGCGAAGCTTTTCATCAACGACCGAGTTGACGTGGCAGTCGCCGTCGATGCCGACGGCGTCCATCTCGGCGGACAGAGTATGCCTGCGTCGGCGGTGCGGAAGATCGTCGGCAGCAACATGCTCATTGGGGTGTCTGCGCACAATATGAATGAGGCGAAAGAGGCAGAGGCCGGCGGAGCGGATTTTATTACCTTCGGCCCCCTGTTCCCGACGCCTTCGAAGATAAAATATGGCAGTCCAGTGGGAGTTGAGTCTTTAATAGACGTGAAAAAACAGGTCAATTTGCCAATTTTCGGCCTTGGTGGCATTAACGGTGGGAATACAGGTCTAATTCTGGATTCCGGAGCAGACGGCATAGCTATGATCTCAGCGATCCTATCGGCAGATGATATACAAAGAGCGGCAGAATTGATGAACCGGCGAATCGGTGAAGCGGTGAATGGGTGAAGGGGAGTAAAGCGAGGACAAAGTCATGACACAGATTTTAGAAGCACGCAAAGGCAATATTACTCCCGAGATGGAGGCCGTGGCCAGGGCCGAGGGCGTCAGCTTTGACCATGTCCTGGACGGGGTGGCCAACGGCACCATCGTCATCACACGAAATGCCGTGCACACCACGATCGCTCCCCTCGGCATCGGCAAGGGGCTCCGGACGAAGATCAACGCCAACATCGGCACGTCCAAGGACCGGATGTCCATTCCCGACGAGATCGAGAAACTGAAGATGGCGGTCTCCTCCGGCGCTGACGCGGTGATGGACCTCTCCACAGGAGGGCCGATCATTGAGATCCGCAAGGAGATCCTCAACCAGTCCACGGTGGCCATCGGCACCGTGCCCATTTACCAGGCCGCCGTAGAGACCGTGGAGCAGGGCAAGTCCATCGTGCAAATGGACCCCGAGCTGCTCTTCCGCGTCATCGAGGAACAGGCCGCAGAAGGCGTGGATTTCATCACCGTCCACTGCGGCGTGACCAGGGAGAGCATCGAGCGGCTCAAACGCCAGGGCAGGATCATGGACGTGGTAAGCCGCGGCGGGGCCTTCCATCTGGAATGGATCGTCTGCAACGACGTGGAAAACCCCCTCTACGCGCAGTACGACCGGCTGGTCGAAATTGCGAGGAAGTACGACCTCACGCTGTCCCTCGGCGACGGCATGAGGCCGGGATGCCTGGCCGATGCCACGGACCGGGCGCAGATCGAGGAGCTCATCACCCTGGGCGAACTGCGGGACATCGCCCTCGACGCCGGCGTGCAGGTGATGATCGAGGGGCCGGGCCACGTTCCCATCAACCAGGTGGAGACGAACATCAAAATTCAAAAAGAGCTCTGCAAGGGAGCGCCGTTCTACGTGCTCGGGCCCCTGGTGACCGACGTGGCGCCGGGGTACGACCACATCACTTCGGCCATCGGCGGGGCCATCGCCGGCGCTGCCGGCGCCGACTTCCTTTGTTACGTCACGCCGTCGGAGCACCTGCGCCTTCCCGACCTCGAAGACGTGCGCGAAGGCGTCATCGCGTCGCGCATCGCGGCCCATGCCGCCGACATCGCCAAGGGCGTGAAGGGGGCCATGGACTGGGACCGGGAAATGGCGCGGCGGCGCAAGGCCCTGGACTGGAAAGGCCAGATCGAGCTTTCGATCAATCCCGAACGGGCGCGGAAGCTTCGGGAGTCCAGTCTTCCCCGGGAGTCCGACGTCTGCTCCATGTGCGGTGAGTTCTGCTCCATGAAGGGCGTGAGCAAGTATCTGAAGAAGGAAAAGACGCGGTGACGAAGAGAACAGGTGAATCGGTGAAGGGGAGAATATGAGCATAAGGAAAATCGCTGCTGCTGCATTGATCTTCATGCTTCCCGGTCTTGCCCCGGCAGCGGACAAAAAACCGGCGCAGCCGGAGATCCTGATCGAGCCTGCCGAAGCGGGGCAGGGCGAGATATCGATCGTCACGGTCAAGGGAGTCTCCGGGACTGTAAAGGGCAGGTTCGAGGGGAGGAAGGTGTACTTCAACCCGTCGAAGGACTCTCTCAAAGCCGTCGTGGGCATCGATCTCTCCACGGAACCGGGGAAGTATCCTCTCGAAATCACCGTCAACGGCACGGTCCTCTCGCGCACCGTTACGGTGGTAAAAAAAGAATACGAAGTCCAGCGCCTCACACTTCCCAGGGACATGGTGGAGCTTTCTCCCGAGAACGAGGCGCGCGTCGAGCGGGAAGCGAAAAAGCTCCGCGCCCTCTGGCCGAAGGAGTCGGCGCGGGTGTGGGACGGGAATTTCATCAACCCCCGGGAAGGCAAGATCCAGGGCGCCTTCGGCCTCCGGCGGATCATCAATAATATCACCAAGAACCCCCACAGCGGCGTTGACGTGGACGCCGACGCGGGCGCCGAGGTGCGCACGCCGAACGGCGGCGTCGTCATCCTCGTGGACGACCAGTTCTATTCCGGCCAGTCCGTCATCGTCGACCACGGCCAAGGGCTCTACACTATGTTCTTCCATCTGTCGAAGATACTCGTCACCCAGGGCCAGCCCGTCAAGAAAGGCGACGTCATCGGTCTCGTGGGTTCCACCGGCCGCTCCACGGGCCCGCACCTGCACTGGGGAGTGCGCCTCCAGGGCGCGCGCGTGGACCCGCAGGAACTGATCAAGTTAAGACTCGAATAAAACAAATGAACCTGTTCCGCCACGAAGGCGCCAAGGCACGAAGAAAACAATGCAAAAGTCAAATTGCAAAATGCAAATTGCAAAATTGCGGTATAGCCTTGGGCCATGGTTGATGAACCCGTAAGAAGTTCTAAAAGCCGTCTTTGCGAGAGGTCCCTCGCTCGTCATTGCGAGCCAGAGGCGAAGCAATCTCGTTTTAACGCTCGGGATAAACTCCGCAATCTCGTAGTTTGTAACTGTCTGGAAAAACGAGATTGCCGCGTCGCTCCGCTCCTCGCAATGACAGCACTGGGAACTTCTTACGAGACTATCCTGTATGAGGGTAATGAAAAAAGTCCTTTCCATAGCAGGTTCCGATCCTTCCGGCGGAGCTGGCATCCAGGTCGATCTCAAGACCTTTCAGTTCCTCGGCGTTTACGGCATGGCAGTGCCTGCCGCGCTCACGGCCCAGAGCAGCAGGGGCGTATCGGGCGTGTATCCGGTCCCCTCGAACGTCTTCGCCCGGCAGCTTGAGGCGTTGCTCACGGACATCAAACCCGACGCCGTCAAGACGGGCATGCTGTTCACGCGGGGGAATGTAGAGGCCGTGGCTTCGGCGGCGCAGAGGTTCAAGGTCAGGAATCTCATTGTCGACCCGGTACTCCGCTCCACTTCCGGCAGGACCCTGCTCCGGACCGATGCAATTGCTTCGCTCAAAAAACGGCTCTTTCCCCTCGCGCTGGTCGTGACCCCGAATCTTATGGAAGCCGCGGTGCTTTCGGGAATGTCCATCACGAACGATAGGGATATGGCTTTCGCTGCCGGGAAAATCCTTGATATGGGACCGTCCTATGTCCTTATCAAGGGAGGCCACTGCGCCTCAGGCGCTGCAGAGGACACCCTGTACAGGGGCCGCACCGTGCTCACTTTTTCCACATCCAGGAGAAAAGGCGAGTTTCACGGCACAGGGTGCGCGCTTTCCTCGGTCATTGCGGTGTTCATAGCCCGGGGATATGCTGTGGAAAAGGCTGTGGAGAAGGCGAAACAAGTTGTGGATTCCCTGTTGAAAACCGCGAAGCCCGTCGGCAGGAAGAGGAAGACGCTCTATTTTCAGTTTTAGTTTTGCCACAGAGCTCTGTGGTTATCTTTCATCGGAGGGTTTGCATGCGCGTTGACGGCAGGAAAGCGGACGAGCTCCGCAGGATCAAGATCACGAAGAACTATCTCAAGTCCGCGGAAGGTTCCGTCCTCATCGAGATGGGGGACACGAAGGTCATTTGCACGGCCACCGTTGACAAGTCTGTTCCCCCGTTCCTCAGAGGCAAGGGCGTCGGCTGGGTCACGGCGGAGTATGCCATGCTCCCTCGCTCGTCCGCGCAGCGTATCTCCCGCGAGCGGAGCAAGGTCGGCGGACGCACCCACGAGATCCAGCGGCTCATCGGCAGGGCCCTCCGCTCCGTGGTGGACATGAATGCCCTGGGCGAACGGACCGTCCTCATCGACTGCGATGTGATCCAGGCGGACGGCGGCACGCGCACCGCCTCGATCACCGGAGCGTACATTGCGCTCGTGGAAGCGCTTCAACACATCAAAGCTGAGGGGATGATCGATCAGGTCCCGGTGACCGACTACCTCGCCGCAATCAGCGTCGGCATCGTCGACGGCAAGCCCGTACTCGACCTCTGCTATAAGGAAGATTCCGCCGCCGAGGTGGACTTGAACCTCGTGATGACGGGCGCGGGGAAGATCGTCGAGGTCCAGGGCACGGCCGAGGGAGAGCCTTTTTCCAAGGCCGAGATGAACAAGCTCATCGCCCTGGGTGAGAAAGGCATCAAGGCGCTCATCAAGAAGCAGAGAGAGATTTTAGGCAAATCCTAAATCACAAACTCTAAATTCCAAGCAATAGAGAAATACAAGGCTCGAATGTTCGGGACTGTTTCAACTTGGTATTTCGAAATTAGAGCTTGGGATTTACCTCTTGGAGGTTTTTTGTCATTCATAACCATCTTCCTCATTTCCTTCGGTCTCATCTTCACTGCCGAGCTCGGCGACAAGACGCAGCTCATGATCTTTACCCTGGCACTCCGGTACGGCGGCAGGCCGGTGCTCGCCGGAGCGATGCTGGCGTTCGCGCTTCTGTCCGGCAGCGCCGCCGTCATCGGGAAAGGGCTGGGAGAACTTCTTTCGCCGGACCTCATCACCCGTATATCCGCCTGGGTGTTCATTCTCTTCGGGCTGTACATGCTTCTCCGCAAGGGGGGAGCGGGAGAGGCCGAGCAGGTCAAGCCCTCGGCCCGCGCGGGCCTCATCGCCGCCTTCAGCCTCATCGCCGTCTCCGAGATGGGCGACAAGACCCAGATCGCGACGCTGCTCCTGTCCGTAAAATATCAGAGCTTCCTCCCCGTTTTCCTCGGCAGCCTCGTTGCCCTCAGCTTTGCCTCATTCCTCGGCATCCTCGTTGCCGGGAGGCTGCACAGGTTCATTCCTGCAAAATACATCACGCCGATCTCCGGCGTGCTCTTCATCCTTCTCGGCGCGGGAACCATTGTTCTCGCTTGACCTCAAACAGAGTGAGAAAAGCGGCATCTTCTCCTGTGCAGATGTATGCTGAGATGTCTTAAATCTCAGGTGGGTTTATCGACTTTAAATTTTGTAAAAAGTCCGCAATTATACGGCGTTTTATTGGCCGCCTCCGATTTCCTCTATATTCTTTATTTCATGGACCCATAAAATAAACTTGAAAAAAGAAAATAATTGGTGTAAAGTTACCATTAGTAATGTCTGCAGTGCTCAGAACGGAGTAATTTTTGTCAGGAACAAGAGAATAAATCTCCACAATACATACGGGATGAGAGAGGAGGCAGGAACGTTTTTGTCTTGAGCCATTGCGCTTAAGAAGAGAGGTTGCCTGCCTTTTTTACTTTGTGCTTTCGAACGGCCGGACCGTTCACCTCATCGTTGAGATTCTCAATCTTTCATCAAGGAGGCTTCTATGGGAGTATCGAGACGAGATTTTCTCAAGATTTCCGGCAGTACGTTGCTCATGGGAACTTTGAGCGCTGGTCTGAGTCCTGCTGAGGCCAAAGAGCGGGAACTCAGGACCAGGGGCGCGAAAGAGACCCGCACGGTCTGTCCCTACTGCTCGGTGGGCTGCGGCATCATCGTGCACACGAAGGACGGGAAGGTGGTCTACACCGAGGGGGACCCGGACCATCCGATCAATGAAGGGACCTTGTGCTCCAAGGGCGCATCACTCTACCAGATCATACACAATCCGCTCCGTCTGACGAAGCCGAAATATCGCGCGGCCGGGGCCACGGATTGGGAAGAAGTGGAGTGGGATTGGGCGCTGGATGAGATCGCAAAAAGAATCAAGGACACCCGCGACAGGACCTTTAAGATCACTTCCCGGTCCAAGGTGAGGGAAAAGGCCGCTGACGGCACGGAGAAAGAAGTAGAGAAGGACTTCGTCGTGAACCGGACGGACGGCATCGCCCATGTGGGGAGCGCCGCCCTGGACAACGAAGAGTGCTACCTGCTCCAAAAAATGCTGAGGTCATGGGGTCTGGTCTACATAGAACACCAGGCCCGTATCTGACACTCCGCTACGGTAGCGGCTCTGGGAGAGTCGTTCGGACGCGGCGCAATGACGAATCACTGGATCGATATCCGCAATGCGGATGTAATTCTCGTCATGGGGAGCAATCCCGCATCAAACCATCCCGTCTCCATGAAATGGATCCTGAAGGCACAGGAGCGGGGCGCAAAACTCATCGTCGTGGACCCGCGCTTCACGCAGACCGCCGCCAAGGCGGACGTGTTCGCTGCGATGCGTTCGGGCACGGACATCCCCTTTCTCGGCGGGATGATCAAGTACATCCTCGACAATAACCTCTACTTCAAGGAATATGTCGCCAAGTACACCAATGCCTCCTTCCTGGTGAACCCTGATTACAAAGGACCGGGCGACTTGAACGGTCTCTTCTCAGGCTATGACGAAAAGACGAGGAAATACGACAAAAAGACCTGGTCCTTCCAGATGGACGAGAACGGCATACCGAAGAAGGACCCGACGCTTAGCGACCCTCACTGCGTGTTTCAGCTCCTCAAGAAGCACTACTCCCGTTACAACCTTGACAAGGTCTCGAACATCACCGGGACGCCGAAGGAAAAGCTCCTCGAAGTCTACCAGCTCTATGCGTCCACCGGGAAACCCAATAAGGCCGGCACCGAACTGTACGCCATGGGATGGACGCAGCACACGGTCGGGACCCAGAACATCCGGGCCATGTGCATCATCCAGCTCCTTCTCGGCAACATGGGTATGGCGGGAGGCGGCATCAATGCCCTGCGCGGCGAGAGCAATGTGCAGGGGTCCACAGACCACGGGCTCCTGTTCAACACCCTCACCGGGTACCTCCCGACGCCTGCGGGCCCCCTGGCGGACCTTAAATCCTATATTGAAAAATATACGCCGAAGACCAAGGACCCGAAGAGCGTGAACTGGTGGGCAAACCGCGGAAAATACATCACGAGCTACCTCAAGGCGATCTACGGCAGCAAAGCGCACAACGATAACGACTTCGGCTATGCCTGGCTTCCGAAACTCGATGAGGGCATGAACGCGTCGTGGCTCATGCTCTTCGACCAGATGTTCAAGGGCAAATTCGAAGGCTTCTTTGCCTGGGGCCAGAACCCCGCGTGCTCAGGCGCCAATTCGAACAAAACACGAAATGCGCTTTCCAAGCTCAAGTGGATGGTGAACGTAAATCTCTTTGACAACGAGACCGGTTCCTTCTGGAAAGGCCCGGGCATGGACCCCAAGGATATCCAGACCGAGGTCTTCCTCCTGCCCTGCAGCTCATCCGTGGAGAAGGAAGGGAGCATCTCGAACTCCGGCCGCTGGGCGCAGTGGCGGTATAAAGCCATAGGCCCGATCAGCCGGTCCAAACCGGACTCGGAGATCATGAACGAACTCTACTTCCGGGTGAAGGGCCTTTACCAGAAGCAGGGCGGCAAGTACCCCGATCCGATCCTGAACCTGACGTGGAGCTACGGCGAAAAAGGGCCGGATGGTAAGGTCAAGGAAATCAATATTCACAACGTGGCAAAAGAGATCAACGGCTATTATCTTGAAGACGTGTACGACAAGGCCGCAACGCCGCCGAAGCTCCTCGGCAAGAAGGGAGAGCTCTGCGCGACCTTCGCCCACCTTCAGGCGGACGGCGCGACATCCTGCGGCAACTGGATATACTGTCAGAGCTACACGCAGAAAGAGGGCAAGGTCATCAACATGATGGCGCGGAGGGGAAAGGCCGATCCGACCGGCCTCGGCATGTACCCTGAATGGAGCTGGGCGTGGCCGGTCAACCGGAGGATCATTTACAATCGCGCTGCCGTGGATCCCCAGGGAAACCCCTGGGACCCCAGGCGGGCGGTCATCAAGTGGGACCCGGACAAAGAAGATCCCGCGACGAAGAAACCCGGCATGTGGGTCGGCGACGTGCCCGACGGGCCCGCGCCGCCCATGGCATCGGAAAAAGGAAAGTATCCCTTCATCATGATGGCCACGGGTGTGGGCGGCATATTCGGGCCGGGACTCGTGGATGGGCCGTTCCCTGAACATTACGAAGCGCTGGAATGTCCGCTCGAGGAGAACGTGATGTCGAAGCAGCGGATCAACCCGACGATCAAGATATTCGGCGAGAAGGAAGACGCCTTCTACTCCTGCGATGTCCGGTATCCCTTTGTGGCGACGACCTACCGCGTGTCCGAGCACTGGCAGACGGGCGTGTTGACGAGGCATGAACCCTGGCAGCTCGAGCTGCAGCCCCAGCAGTTCGTGGAAATGAGCGAGGAACTGGCGAAGGAGAAAGGCATCCGGAACGGGGACAAGGTGATCGTCACCTCCGGCCGCGGCGAAATCTGGGCCGTTGCCATGGTGACGAACCGGTTCAAACCGTTCAAAGTGGCCGATTCCACGGTTCACCAGATCGGCCTCCCGTGGTGCTTCGGCTGGCAGTATCCCGTGGACGGCAGCGGCGGCGACAGCTCAAACCTGCTCACGCCGACGGTCGGAGATGCGAACACCATGATACCGGAATCCAAGGCCTTCATGGTGAATGTCCAGAAGGCGTAAGGGGGTGAATCATGTCGACGACACCTGCAGCAAATAGGAAAGCAATACTGGTCACGCCCGAGGTGTGCATCGGCTGCCGGGGCTGCCAGACGGCGTGCAAGTCCTGGAACCAGCTCCCGGGCATTCCGACGAAGAACCGCGGGAGCGCCCAGAATCCTCCGGACCTTGAGTCCAATACCTACAACATTATCCGGTACAGCGAGCTCCCGTCGGAGAACAACCCGGTGCGCTGGCTCTTCATAAGCCGGCGGTGCATGCACTGCGACGACGCGGGGTGCATGAAGATCTGCCCCGCGCCCGGCGCGCTCTACAAGACGAGGGAAGGGGCCGTCGCCTTCGACCGGGACAAGTGCATCGGCTGCAGGCTCTGCGTGGCCGGCTGCCCCTTCGACGTGCCGCGGTACGACAAGAACAACAAGGTCATGAAGTGCCATCTCTGCTACGACCGGATCGCCGAAGGCCTGGAACCGGCATGCTCCAAGGCCTGTCCCACGGGCGCGCTCAGGTTCGGCGACCGGGACAAGCTCATCGAATCCGCCAGGAAGGCGGGCCACGAAAAGATCTACGGCGAGGCCGACCTGGGCGGGCTCGGTTCCATTTTTGCCTTCAAGGATGCGCCGAAGATCTACGGCTACGCGGAAAAGCCCGGCATCCCCGAGAGCGTCGTCTTCTGGCACACGGTGTTGAAACCCTTTGCCGTGGTCGGCCTGGGCGGCGCGGTGGCTGCGGCGCTCCTGCACTATGTCATCGTGGGCCCGCACCGGGAAGAGGAGGTACAATGACATGGCTGAGATGGTGAGAAAGGCGAAAACCGGGGAGATCGTCAACCACTGGGTCCTGGCGGTGAGCTGTATTCTGCTCATCATCACGGGGTACGCGTTCCTGTTCCAGCTCAAACAGATCGGCGCTCTGTTCGGCGGCTTCAATGCCATGAAAGCGGTGCACAACTGGGCAGGCGTGGTGTTCAGCCTGTCCCTGCTTGCCACTACGTATAGTTATCTCAGTGAGTCCCTTCACCTCGGTCCGGACGACCGGGAATGGCTCAGGAAGGGCGGGGGATACCTGACGCGGGACAAGCCGGTGAAGATCCCGCCCATGGGAAAACTGAACACGGGACAGAAGCTGTACTATCTTGCGGTCCTCCTCGGGGGGATCGCGATTGCGGTATCGGGGTTTGTCATCTGGTTCTGGCCCGACGGCAGGGTAATCAGGATCGTGTCCCACCTGGCGCATAATCTGGCGTTCAGCCTGTTCATCGTTGCGGTGCCGGTGCATGCCTATCTGGGCTCGCTGGCCAACCCCGGGACCTTCCGGATCATGGTGTATGGAACGGTGCCCCTCGAGTTCGCCAGGAAGAAGTACCCGAAGTGGATCGAGGAAATGAAGCGCAAGTAAGCTGTCCGTCAGGAGGGGGGGCAGTGTTTGGGAACATCAGCCGCGCCATCATGAAGACGTTCTTTCCGGCGCTGATATGCCTTGCCCTTGTTTCCGTTGCTGCAGCGGAGGACAACCGGTACACGGTTTCCCTGGGCGATTCTCCCTCCCTGGGGCCGGAGAACGCGCCGGTCACGATCATCGAGTTCATCGACTTCCAGTGACC